>Ga0187870_1000093_pt1 | contig 120392 bp, 115 predicted proteins | sample June2016WEW_13_1_3_FD_132974 | JGI IMG/M metagenome (GOLD analysis project Ga0187870, IMG submission 132974) | Peatland microbial communities from SPRUCE experiment site at the Marcell Experimental Forest, Minnesota, USA - June2016WEW_13_150 | ecosystem: Environmental > Terrestrial > Soil >...
AAGCAGGCCTAGGACGCAGGGAGGCCGCATACCCGTAGGTATGCGGCCGACCGAGGACAACGGCATGCGCCGCGTTTGCGGGCCGCCAGACGCACAACCGTACTTGTGGCCGCGTCCACTAAGTCACTTCGGGTACGGTCCCGACACATGCACGCTTTCGGGGTCCGTTCGGTCGTCGAGAAGCTGCGAGCAGCCGGCGGCGGCTACGAGATCGTGCACGAATCCGCCGGTCTCGAGCTCGGCGTGTACGTACTCGTCGCCCCGGAGCCGGACCGCCAGCAGCCGCACGACGATGACGAGGTCTACGTCGTCCTCGACGGCTCGGGCGTGCTCGAGGTGGAGGGGCAAAGCGTGCCGGTGAAGGAGGGCGACGCGGTCTTCGTGGAGGCCGGCGCCGACCACCGTTTCACCGCGTACGAGCACCTCGCGGTGTTCGTGATCTTCGAGCGTACGCCGGTCGCATCGTAGGCTCCGCCTTCGACACTACCCGGCTTGCGCCACCGTTGGGGTCTGCCCCCAGCTCCAACCGGCGATCGCCGGATCGTCCTCGCCGTACTCGCGCGCATAGGCACGCGCGCGCAGGCGCGCGTCCTGCATCTCCTGTCGGAGGTGCGCAGCCTTGCCGGCGATCGCCGGGAGACGGTCGATCGCGTCGATCACGAGGTGGAAGCGGTCGAGGTCGTTGAGCATGACCATGTCGAACGGGGTCGTGGTCGTGCCCTCCTCCTTGTAGCCCCGCACGTGGAGGTTGTCGTGATTCGTCCGCCGGTAGGTGAGCCGGTGTATGAGCCATGGATAGCCGTGATACGCGAACACGATCGGCTTGTCCGCGGTGAAGAGCGAGTCGAACTCCGTGTCGGAGAGACCGTGCGGATGCTCGCTGTCGGGCTGCAGGCGCATCAAGTCGACGACGTTCACCACCCGCACCTTCAACTCGGGCAGGCGCTCGCCCAGGATCGAAACGGCCGCCAGGGTCTCGAGCGTCGGAACGTCGCCGCAACACGCCATCACGACGTCCGGCTCGGAGCCATCGTCGTTCGACGCCCACTCCCAGATACCGATCCCGCGCGTGCAGTGCACGATCGCGTCGTCCATCGAGAGGAACTGCAGCTCCGGCTGCTTTCCCGCGACGATGACGTTCACGTAGTGCCGGCTACGCAGGCAATGGTCGGCGACGGAGAGCAGGCAGTTCGCATCGGGTGGGAGGTAGACGCGGATGATCTCGGCCTTCTTGTTCACGACGTGGTCGATGAAGCCCGGATCCTGGTGCGAAAGACCGTTGTGATCCTGGCGCCAGACGTGCGAGCTGAGCAGGTAGTTCAGCGACGAGAGTGGGCGGCGCCACGGGATGTCACGCGTCACCTTCAGCCACTTCGCATGCTGGTTGAACATCGAGTCGACGATGTGGATGAACGCCTCGTAGCAGTTGAAGAGCCCGTGCCGGCCGGTAAGGAGATAGCCCTCGAGCCAGCCCTGGCACTGGTGCTCCGACAGCATCTCGACGACGCGGCCGCTCGGCGCGAGGTTCTCGTCCGTCGGCTCGACGAGCGCGTCCCACTGCTTGTCCGTGACGGCAAAGACAGCGTCGAGCCGGTTCGAGGCGGTCTCGTCGGGGCCGAAGATGCGGAAGTTGTCCGCGTTCGCCGCGACGACGTCGCGGAGCCAGGTCCCGAGCACCCGGGTCGACTCGGCAAGGGTCGCGCCGGGAGCGGGAACGTCGACCGCGTAGTCCCGGAAGTCGGGCAGCTCGAGGTCGCGTAGCACGAGCCCGCCGTTCGTCTTCGGATTGCCGCTCATGCGCCGCCGGCCACGCGGCGGCAGCGCCGCCAACTCCGGGACGAGACGTCCCTCCGAGTCGAACAGCTCCTCGGGCCGGTAGCCGTGCAGCCACTGCTCGAGTAGACGCAAGTGCTCCTCGTTGTTGCGCACATCGGTGAGCGGCACCTGGTGCGAGCGCCACGTGCCCTCGACCTGAACGCCGTCGACGGTGTGAGGGCCGGTCCAGCCCTTGGGCGTCCGGAAGACGAGCATCGGCCAGCGCGGCCGCTCCGTCGCGCCCTCGTCGCGCGCCTGCCGCCTGATGGCCGTGATCCGGTCGAGCACCTCGTCCAGCACGGCGGCGAAGCGGCGGTGGATCGACCGGTGGTCCTCGCCGTCGAAACCGGCGGTGAAGAAGAACGGCTCGTGGCCGTACCCACGCATCAGGTCGGCGAGCTCCTTCTCCGGGATGCGCGCGAGCACCGTCGGGTTGGCGATCTTGTAGCCGTTGAGGTGCAGGATCGGCAGCACAGCGCCGTCCGTGCGCGCATCGACGAACTTGTTGGAGTGCCAGCTCGTCGCGAGCGGCCCGGTCTCGGCCTCGCCGTCACCGACGACGCATGCGACCACGAGGTCCGGATCGTCGAAGGCCGCGCCGTAGGCATGGGAGAGCGCGTAGCCCAGCTCGCCCCCCTCGTGGATCGAGCCCGGCGTCTCGGGTGCGGCGTGGCTCGGGATCCCGCCCGGGAACGAGAACTGGCGGAAGAGCGCATGCAGGCCGGCTTCGTCCGCGGTCACGTGCGGATAGAGCTCCGTGTATGTCCCCTCGAGGTACGACTGGGCGACGACGGCGGGACCGCCGTGGCCGGGGCCGGTGACGTAGATCATGTCGAGGTCGCGCTCGCGGATCGCGCGGTTCAGGTGCACGTAGAGGAAGTTCAGGCCGGGGGTCGTGCCCCAGTGGCCGAGCAGGCGCGGCTTCACATGCTCCGGGCGAAGTGGCTCGCGCAGCAGCGGGTTGTCGAGCAGGTAGATCTGGCCGACGGCGAGGTAATTCGAGGCCCGCCAGTAGGCGTCGAGCAGCCCGGCCTGCTCGTCGGTCAGCGTCGTGTGAGGGTGTGTCGTCTCCAGCGGAACCACCTCCGTCGATTGCTGCGAGAGTACCCCTCATCGACGTCCTGACCGTGAACGCGGGCTCCATGAGCCTCAAGCTGCACCTCGTCCGCGGCGACGAGTCCGAGCCGGTGGACACCTTCGTCGCGGCGGACGCGGTCGGACACCGCGTCGTGCACGGCGGCGCACGCTTCACACAGCCGGCGCTGCTCGACCCGGAGGTCGAGGCCGACATCGAGCAACTGACCGTGCTGGCGCCGCTGCACAACACCCGCGCGCTGGAGGCGATCAGGCGCGCCCACGAGGCGCTGCCGGGGGTGCCGCAGGTGGCGGTCTTCGACACGGCGTTCCACCGCACCCTGTCGCGCGCCGCCGCCGCCTACGCCGTCCCAGAGCGCTGGCGCGAAGAGTGGGGTGTGCGCCGCTATGGCTTCCACGGCATCTCCGTGCAGTGGGTCACGCAGCAGATACAGGTGCCGCGGCTCGTCGTCTGCCACCTCGGCGGCGGCTGCTCGGTGACGGCCGTGCGCAACGGGCGCTCCGTTGACACGACGATGGGCTTCTCTCCACTCGAGGGCGTGCCGATGGCGACGCGCTCCGGGACGGTCGACCCGGGGGCGCTGCTCTACCTGCTGCGCGAGCGGCTGCTCGGCGCGGATGAGCTCGAGCGGCAGCTGGAGCACGAGTCGGGCCTCGCCGGCCTGTCGGGCGGCGGCTCGGGCGACGTCCGCGAGGCGTCGCCCTTCGCGCTCGACGTGTTCGTGCACCGCGTCGCGGCCGCGGTCGGCGCGATGGCGGCGGCGTGCGACGGTGTCGACGTGCTTGCGTTCACCGGCGGCATCGGCGAGCACGCGGACGACCTGCGCGGCCGGATCGTCGAGCGGGTGCGCTTCCTCGGCGACTTCCGGGTCGAGGTCGTGCCGGCACGCGAGGAGCTCGTGATCGCGCACGAGACGCTGCGCGCCCTCGCCGGGTGAAGAGCCCGGCCCCGCCGTCAAAGGCCGGGGACGTGCAGCGGGTCAGACGAGCTGCGGCGCCAGGTGAAGACGGTCTCGGCGAGGCGCGGCTTCGAAGCGAGGATGGCGCGCCAGGCGGTCGCAGCCTGCCAGACGTCGACTTCGCCGAGGACGCGCTCGACTGCCTCGCGGGCCTCCGGGCCCTCGAAGACGAAGACCGCTTCTTGGTCGGTGAGAAAGATGCAGTGCTCGACGAGCGGCGTATCGTCCAGGTTGAACGGGGGGCCGTCTTCGATCAGCTGGCGGGCGGTCTCGTGTGCGCCCGGGCGCAGCGGGACGACGACTGCGATCCGGCTCATACCGCGAGGCACGTCGCGGTCAGATGCCCGAGATGCTCGGCGAGCTCGTTGAGGACGCCGACGCTGTCGATGCTCCCGATCCGCAACGGGCCGCCCACGGCCAACTCCAGCACGAGCGCAGGCTTGCCGCCGAGGCGCTCGGCGACGCACCGGCCGACGTGGACAGACTCGATGTCCTCATAGAAGACACGATGGACGAGCGGCGCGCTCCGCGTTCCGCCGGAGCCCTCGAAGCGCAGGGCATTCGGCTCGAGCTCGAGCTTTCCGGCCTGCACGCCTTCGCTCGCCTCGTTCCACAGCACCGCGTAACTCGTCATGTGCCTATGGTCGGATGTACCGGCCGACCCCACATCGGTAGCCCGCGCTGAACCGGCTTCGGAAAAGCCGCACACCACCTCGGGAAGTGCTTCGCACTTCCCGAGGGCTGGGTTTCGGCTTCGCGGAGCGGCCGCCGGCTAAGCCGGCGGCCTCTTACCTGGCGCCGGCGACCGGCCCGGGGGCGCGCGCGGTGGGGCTACCGCCTCCCCGTGCGCGAGCATCCGGCCTCCGCGAACGCGGCTACGCCCGCGTTCGCTCCGGCCCTGGATGTTCGGTTTGTGTCGGAGGTCGAAACCGGCGCTCGTCGACGGCATCCAGGCCAGAGGCTAACGCCGCAGGCGCCACCGCCCGCGCCCCCGACCCCACCGCCCCTCGCCAGAAAAAAGGACGCCGGCTCCGCCGGCGTCCGCTCCGCGAAGCCGAAACCCGACCCACCTGAAACGCGAAGCGTTTCAGGCGGAAGTCTCTCCTTCTTCCAGGAGACCCTGCTGGAGCGCGTAGCGGACGAGCTCGGCACGGGTGGAGAGCCGCAGCTTCTGCATGATGTGCGCCCGGTGCGTCTCCGCGGTCCGCACGGAGATGTAGAGCATCTTCGCGATCTCCTGGTTCGTATGCCCGAGCGCGAGCAGGCGCAGCACCTCGCGCTCGCGCTCCGACAGCGGGTCGGCGGCGGCGCGCGCCTCCGCCTCGGCTTCCGCGGCGGCCAGGCGGGCACCGAGCGTCGGATGGACGTAGCGGCGTCCCGCAGCGACCTCGCGCACCGCCGCAACGAGCTCGGCGTCGGCGGCTTCCTTCAGCAGGTAGCCGCTCGCGCCCGCCGCGAACGCCTCGCGCACATAGCTCGGGTCGTCCTGCATGGAGAGCACGAGGATCTCCGCCTTCGGCGCGGCCTGCTTGATCTCGGGTGCGGCATCGAGGCCGCTCCGGCCCGGCATCACGACGTCGAGCAGGACGACATCCGGCTTGTGCAGCCGCGCCTTGCGCACCGCCTCCTCGGCGCTGCCCGCCTCGTCCTCAACGGTGACGTCCTCCTCTGATTCCAGCAACAGGCGCAAGCCCGAGCGGACGAGCGCATGGTCGTCGACAATCAACACGCGAATCACGGCAGCGGTACCTCCGCAACGAAGGTCGTTCCCGCGCCCGGCCTCGACTCGATCGCCAGCCGGCCGCCCAGTAGCGCGACGCGTTCCCGTATCCCGAGCAGCCCGAGGCCGCCGTCGCGCGCACGGCCCGGCTCGAATCCCACTCCGTCGTCCTCCACGACCACTGACACCGAATCTTCCTTGCGGGCCAGGACGACGCTCACGCTTCCCGCCCGCGCGTGCTTGACGATGTTCGTCAGCGACTCCTGCACGATCCGGTAGAGCGCCGTCTCGATCTCGGTTGGAAGGCGGCCCGCCGCCAGCGACGTCTGGAAGTCCACCGAGATGCCGGTCTGCTCGGCAAAGCTCCCCGTCAGACGCTCGAGAGCGGGAACGAGGCCGAAGTCGTCCAGCGCCGTGGGGCGCAGCTCGACGGCGAGTCGGCGCACGTCCTGCAACGTCGAGCGGACGAGATCTCGCACCTCGGCGATCGCCTCGTGCAGCTCCTTTTCCCCTTGCGCCTCCTCGACGGCGCGCAGCCCGAGGAGAATCGAGGTCAGCGCCTGGCCGGTCTCGTCGTGCAGCTCGCGGGCGAGCCGGCGGCGCTCCGCCTCTTGCGCGGACACGACGCGCTGGAGCGCGTCCCGCGCAACGCGGTGCGAGAGGTCGACGGCGACGCTCGCGCGGTGGGCGAAAATCTCTGCGAGCCGCAGGTCGTCCGGAGTGAATCGCGGGTCCGGTCCGAGCTTGTCCTGCGCCGTGACCACACCGATGGAGTGGTCCCGGAACACAAGCGGCACGTACAACGCAGCGCGCATGTTGCGGCGCCGTGCCGACTCCTGGTCGATCTCGGGATCGTCGATCGTCGAATCGACCCGCTCGCTCCGCTTGCGCTCGAGCACGCGCATCGTCTTCGAACGCGGAGGGATCGCCGAGCCGATGTGCGACTCGGCATCCTTTCCCGCCGCCGCCTCGATCCGTGCGCCGTCGCCGTGCGGGAGCGCGATCGTCACCAGGCTCGCCTGAATCAACTCCTGGAGGCGCTCGGCGACGAGCTGCAGCAGCCGGCTCAGCTCGAACTCGGAGACAAGCGCGCTCGCGACCTCGTTCAGCGACTCGAGCTGCGCCGACCAGCGCGTGGCCGATTCGTACAAGCGCGCGTTCTCGATCGCGACCGCGGCCTGCCACGCGAGCAGCACGACCGCGTCTTCGTCCGCGTCCGTGAAGTCCGCCCCACCCTCCTTCTCGGTGAGGTAGAGATTCCCGTAGGCGCTGCCTCGGAGCATCACCGGCACGCCGAGGAACGTCCGCATCGGCGGATGCCCCGGCGGAAAGCCGACCGAACGCGGGTCGTCGGCGATGTCGCGCAGGCGCAGCGGCACGGCGTCCCGGATGAGCACGCCGAGAATCCCGCGGCCTGTCGGGAGATCGCCGATCTGCGCATGTGTCCCGGCGTCGACGCCCGTCGTGATGAAGCGCTCGACCCGTGAGCGAGTCGCATCCAGCACGCCGAGCGCCGCGTAGCGGGCGCCGGTGAGCGATGCCGCGGTCTCGACCAGCGTCTGGAGAACCGCGTCGAGCGACAGCTCGGAGCTGAGGGCGATGACCGCCGCGACGAGGGCGCGAGTCCGATCCTGCAACGTCTCCACCACTACTGGAGATTATCCGCGCCATCCCGTACGGACGGGTGCGGCGAATCGCCGATGCCGCCTGCGAAGCTCCGGCCTAACCTGGAAGCATGAGCCGGAGACGCCTGTTCGCTCTGGTGGCCGGGGTCGCTCTCGTCCTGGCCGGAAGCCTCATCGCCGCGCTCGTGCTGACCACAGGTGGCTCGAAGAGCCCGCCTGTCCAGGGTCCGGCCGGCGCTGCAGAGGTTGCGGCGATGCTGCGCGGGATCCCGCAGCATGGGTCGGCCCTCGGCTCGCCGCATGCGCCCGTGACCCTCGTCGAGTTCGCCGACCCGCAGTGCCCGTACTGCGGCGACTGGGAGCGCGTCGCGCTGCCGACGATCGTCGAGAAGTATGTGCGCGCGGGGAAGGTGCGGATCGTCTACAACGGCATGACCTTCGTGGGGCCGGACTCGGTGACCGCGTTACGCACTGCCCTGGCCGCAGGGCAGCAGAACCGGTTCTGGAACGTCATCGCGCTCCTCTACGCGAACCAGGGAACCGAGAACACGGGGTGGGTGACCGACTCGCTGCTGCGGGGGATCGGTGACGCCGTTCCCGGCCTTGATACGAAGCGGATGTTCTCCTCGCTGCAATCGGCAGCCGTGACCCGGCAGCTCGCCGCCGCGGCCGCGCTCGCGCAGGAGGCGGGCGTCAACCAGACGCCGACTTTCGCCGTGGGGCTCACCAACAAGGCGCTCAAGATCGTCCCGATCGCCTCGCTCGCGCCGTCCGCGCTCGAGCCTGCGCTCGACGCTGCGCTTCGCGAATGACCGACCGGCGCCTGCGCCTGGCCATCGTCGTGTTGTCGACGGTCGGCGCGGGAATCGCCGCCTACCTCACCTACGCGCATCTCACCAATGCGCAGCTCGCGTGCGTGACCGGCGGCTGCGAGACGGTGCAGCACTCGAAGTACTCCGAGCTCGCGGGCATCCCGGTCGCGGCGCTCGGCCTCGCAGGCTACGTCGCGATGGCGGCGACCGCCGGCTTCCGCACCGACCTGATGCGCGCCGCAGGAGCCGTGTTCGCGCTCGCGGGCTTCGCGTTCGCGGCATACCTGATCTACGTGCAGGTCGCGCTGATCGAGGCGATCTGCCAGTGGTGCCTGATGAGCGACGCAGTGCTCGCCCTGCTCGTCCCGGCCACGCTGCTGCGCCTTCGCTCCCCGGCCTGACCCGCGAAGCCGTGGCTCGGCTTCCGGAACGCGTGCCGCCGGGACTCCCTACGGAGCCAGCCGCTCGCGCAGGTCGGCGGGCCGCAACGTGCGGCTGCCGAGCTCGGCGCCGGGCGGCACCAGCTCCTCCACCACGCGCAGGACGACCGCTGCGTCGTCGCTGAGCGGGCTGAGGATCTTGTTCCCCTTTAGCAGCGCCTTTCCGCGCGGCGCCGGGTGCACCGCGAGGTCGCGTTCCGCGTAGCCCTTCTCGCGCAGAAGCGCGTTCGCGGTGGCGATCAGGTCTTCGTTCATCGGAACAGATCGCGTTCCGGTGGGACCGGAATGTCGGTCGCGCACCCTTCGCCGCGGAGGTCGAGCCCGCGCACGATCGTCACCGGGACCCGGTTCAGCTTGCCCGAGACGAGCTGGGCGGCACCGGCGATCTCGTCCGCGACGGCGATCACGGTCGCGTGCAGCTCGTAGCCGACCGGATCCCGTGCGCCCTGCAGGTCCTGCAGCACCTGAACGCCTGCGGCGCCGATGGCGACGTCGGTCGTGCCCTGGCGCCAGGGGCGGCCGAAGGAGTCGGTCACGATCACGCCCAGCTCGCGGCCCGTGCGCTCCTCGAGCTCCTCGCGCAGCCTGACGGCGGAGGCGTCGGGATCGAGTGGCAGGAGCACGAGCATTCCGGGCGCCGGCGCGTTCGACGCGTCGACGCCCGCGGAAGCGCAGATGAAGCCTTGCGGCGTCTCGCAGATCACCAGCGGCCCCCGGACGCGCACGACGCGCTTCGCCTCACCGAGGATCGCCTCGATTCGGCGCGGATCGGCCTCCTCGCCCGCGATCTCGCGTGCGCGTGGGGACGGCTCGAAGTCGTCCAGGTACACCACGCGGCCCTCGACCTTGGACACTGCCTTCTGCGCGACGACGACGACGTCGGCGTCCTCGAGGTCGACGCGCTCGACGATCAGCGCGGCGAGGTCGTCCCCTGCGCCGAGCTCCGGGATGCCGGTGACGGGAAAGACCGAGTAGCCGCTCACGGCAGCCCGAGAACGCGGACCCCGGCGTGACCCTTGTAGCGGCGGTTGAGGTTGACGAGCACGGCCGTCATCCCCTCGAGAGCGCGCGCGCTCGCAAGCGGGCCGGCGTCGAGCGCACGTCCGGTCACCACATGCCCGGCAAGCTCCAGCGCGAGCCGCTTCGCCTCCGCATCGTCGCCGCAGACGAGTGCGTCGCCGTCGGCCTTGCCGCCGGCGAGCGTCGCTGCGGCGAGCGAGTGAAGACCTGCGGCGACCGGCGCGCGCAGCAGCTCCTGCATCCGCTCTGCGATCGAACGCCCATTCTCGGTCGGGAACACGCCCTCTTTCGTAAAGCGCAGCTCACTCGCGACGCTCAGAACGGGCGTGCCGCCGATCGCCTCGGTCAGCGACTCGGCGGTCGACAGCGCCGCGTCGGCCTTCACGGCAAGCACGACGAGGTCGACGTCCCGGACTGCGATCTCGTTCACGGCGCCGGCCGTTGCGCCCACTTCGGCCGCCTTCGCCCGCGCGCGCTCGGCGTCCCGCGAGCCGATGACCACGTCGATCCCGGCCGCGACGAGCTGCCGCGCGAGCCCGAGGCCGAAGTCGCCGGTGCCGCCGACGACCGCGGCCTTCACGCGGGAACCGCCCCGAGCGCGGCCTCCGCCAGACGCCGGCGCGCGTCGGCGTCGACCATCAGCGTGCGCGTCACGATCGGCCGCACGTCGCGCAGCCCGTCGAGATCGTGCGCGTCCGCATCGTCGACGACAAGCGCGTCGATCAGCCCTTCGTACCGCTGCGCGACGTGCCGCGGGCTCGTGCCGCCGGCGAGGCGTACGAGCATGCGGTCGGCCGGCCCCTTCACGGCCCGGCCGCCGATGAGGGGACTGACGGCGACGCACGGCACGCGGCGCGCCGCAAGCGCAGCACGCACGTCCTGCAGCGCCAGGATCGGGCCGATCGAGACGTACGGGTTGCTGGGCGCCAGCAGCAGCACATCTGCGGTGGCGATCGCCTCCAGCACGCCCGGCGCCGCGGCCGCCGTCTGCTCGCCCTCGAAGCGGACAGCGTCGACCTCGTCGCGATGGCCGCGCGCGACGAACCACTCCTGAAATGGGAACTCGCCGGCCGGCGTCCGGATCCAGGTACGCAGCGGGTCATCCGTCGCCGGCAGCAACCGCGTCTCGATGCCGAGCGCCCCGACGAGCCGCGCGGTCACGGCCGAGAGCGGCACGCCGGCGCGCAGGGCCTGCGTGCGGACGAGATGGAGGCCGAGGTCGCGGTCGCCGAGGCTGAACCACGACTCGCCGCCGAGGGACGCGACGGTCTCGAGCGCCTGCCAGGTCTCACCGGCGCGACCCCAGCCGCGTCCCTCGTCGTTGAGGCCGGCGAGCGCATAGAGGACCGAGTCGAGATCCGGGGAAACGTGCACCCCGAGCACCTCGACGTCGTCGCCGACGTTGCCGACGACGGTGACGCCGGCTGGATCGGCGGCCTCGGCGAGGCCGCAAACGAAGCGGGCCCCGCCGACGCCGCCCGAGAGGACGACGATTCTCACCTCAGCGCCTCGACCGGCAGCTCGACCAGGCACGCCCGGGTTCGCGGGCCGCAGCGGAGCCGCAACCGCTCGAGGTCCTCGAGCGTGTCGACGTCGTCGGCGAGGTTCGGAATGTCGGCCGAGACGGCTTCGAGGCCGAGCTCGGCCGCGCGCGCGCGGAAGCGTGCCGCGCTGTCGGCGCCGTAGAGCGGCGCGAAGGCGCTGGGCGCGGGCAGGCTGAGCGCGTTCGTCGTCCCGTCCCCGGCCTCGACGAGCACCAGCCCCGCCTGCGGTGTCGCGGCGATCAGAGCCCGCAGATCTGCCGGCTCGACACAGGGAACGTCCGCGTTCACCACCAGCACCGGACCGGTGTCGAGCCCCGCCAGCGCGGCCTGGACGGCCGCACTCTGGCCGCCGCCCGGGTCGACCATGGCTCCGGCGCCGGTGGCGCGCGCAAGCGACGCGCCCTCGGCGTCGCGCGTGACGACCAGCGTCGTTCCGACGGCGACGCAGGACGCGAGGACGTCTCCGAGCATCGCGAGCGACACCTCGCGACGCATACCGCGCGATGCATGGAGCCGCGTCTTGCCCTCGACGCCGGCGAAGGGAACGACGACCCTCGGCATGCGCAGAGACTAGCCGCGTGGAGAGAGCCCAGCCGCGATACTCGGCGTGTGAAGGTGCTGGCAACCCGACGGCTGCCCGGACCGGCGTGGGACGACCTCGCCGACGTCGAGGTCGGGCCGGTGCACGAGCCGCGGCCCGACGTCGAGGTGCTGATCGTCGCGAACGAGACGGTCGACGCCGACGTCCTCGAGCTGCTGCCGTCGCTGCGCCTGGTGGCGAACTTCGGCGTCGGCTACGACCGGGTGGACATCGCGGCCTGCCGCGCCCGTGGCGTCGCCGTGACGAACACACCGGGCGTGCTCGACGCCGCGACAGCCGACCTGGCGATCGCGCTGCTCCTCGCCGCGCGCCGCCGTCTCGTGGAAGGCGACATGCTCGTCCGCGCCGGCCGCTGGGAGACCGCCTGGTCGGCCGGCCCGTTCCTCGGGCGGGACGTGACCGGGATCACGCTCGGCATCGTCGGCCTCGGACGGATCGGCGCGGCCGTCGCCCAACGTGCGCGCGGCTTCGAGATGCGGATCCTCTACCACCAGCGCACGCGCGACGACTCGCCGAATGCCGAGTACCGAGAACTCGACGATCTCCTGCGCGAGTCGGACGCCGTCTCCCTCCACACGCCCCTCACGCCCGAGACGGCCGGCCTGCTCTCGCGCGACCGGCTCGCGCTCCTGCGTGACGGCGCGACGCTCGTGAACACGTCGCGCGGCGCCATCATCGACGAGGACGCGCTTGTCGACGAGCTGGCCTCCGGGCGGATCAGCGCCGGACTCGACGTCTACGTACACGAGCCGCACGTGCCAGAGCGGCTTTGCGAGCTGCCCAACGTCGTGCTGACGCCGCATGTCGCGAGCGCAACCGTCGAGACGCGCGCCGCGATGGCGCGCATCGTCGTCGACAACGTGCTCGCCGCGGAGCGCGGCGAGCCGCTGCGGACTCCGGTCTAGGAGGGCCTGGCTAGTATCCCACCGTGCCGGGCCGGCCGGCCGCGATCCACTCGCGCACCTCGAACCAGTGGCTCTGGCGCAGAGCGGCCGCGACGCGCTCGTCCGTGTGCGCGTCGTAGAAGACGTTGTGGTCGAGGTCGCAGCAGATGGCCACGTCCGACAGCGGAACGCCGGGGAGATGCATGAGCGCATCCGCCGGCAGCTGCGCCTCGGCGACCGTGTAGTGCTTGAACTGGAGCTCGGGAGCGAGTTCCATCAGGTCGGGCCAATCTGGGCAGCTGCGTGAGCTCAAGCTCTCTCCAATTCTGCGGCGGCGGCGATCTCCTCCCGCAACCAGTGCCCCTCGAGGCGTACGAGGCCTCGTGCGTCGTCGGCCGGGTAGACGACGAAGACGAGGGCATCGTCGAGCGAGTGGTACTGGGTGTCCCCCCGTTCGTCGGTGAGATCCACGCGCAGGTGCAGCCTGCCGTCCGAGAACGGAGGCCGTTCCGTCTGGAACCGCAGCGGCAGCGAGCGCGACTGCTCGGTCCAGCCGAGATCCGCGGTCGAGACCGCGCCCGTGGCGACGAGAATCGACGCGTCGTCGCGCAGCTCCCAGACGAGCCGCGGCGCGGCGAGAGCGCGCCCGGCGACGACGTCGGCTGCGATCGCGAACGGCTCCCCGGCGAGCAGCTGCGTCCGCTCGTCTCCGTCAAAACTGAGCAGCCGGACGCGCTCGACGCGCGCGACCTCGCCGCCCCACTCCTTCAGTCCGGCCGCGCGCTCCTCCGGGTCGCGCTCGCCGGCAAGGAGGCGGCGGTAGGCCATGATCGCGTCATGCGTCGGTCCGTCGAAGGCGACGACACCCTTCTGCAGCAGCACCGCGCGGTCGCAGAGCCGCTCGACCGCCGCCGCGTCGTGCGAGACGAAGACGATGGTGCCGCCGCGCTGCTTGAACTCGAAGATCCTGCCGAAGCACTTCCGCTGAAAGGCCTCGTCGCCCACGGCGAACACCTCGTCGAGCAGGAGCACGTCCGCCTCGATGTGCGATGCGATCGCGAACCCGAGCCGCATGTACATCCCGGACGAGTAGGTGCGAACCGGGAGGTCGATGAACTCCTCGAGACCGGCGAAGGCGACGATCTCGTCCAGCTTCTCGCGGATCGCGGCCCGTCGCAGGCCGTGGATCGAGCCGTTGAGGTACACGTTCTCGCGCCCGGTGAGGTCGAGATGGAATCCGGCGCCGAGCTCGAGCAGCGAACCGACGCGGCCGCCGACTGCGACGCGTCCGGCGGTCGGCTTGATGATCCCTGACAGCAGGCGCAGCAGCGTCGTCTTGCCGGACCCGTTCCGACCCACGAGTCCGACCGCGCTGCCGCGCTCGACGTCGAACGAGACATCGTGCAGCGCCCACACGTCGGTGCCACGGACACGCCCGCGCGCGATCACGAGGTCTTTCAGTGCGCGGCTCTCGCGTGGATAGACGCGGAAGCGGCGCGCTGCGTGCTCGACGAGGATTTCTCCGGGCTTCACGCCTCTGAAGGTACCCCCAGCGCGCGCCGGACGATGCCGGCGAGCGTGCGCACGAACGCAGGGTCGGCGTTCGGCATCTCGATTCGCTCCAGCTGCATCCCGAGCTCGGCGGCCTTCTCCCGCGCCTCCACGTCGATGTCCCAGCGGATCTCGAGGTGGTCGGAGACGAAGCCGATCGGGCAGACGAGGACTGTGTCGACCCCTGCTGCATGGAGCGTCTCGAGATGGTCGAGGATGTCCGGGCCGAGCCAGGGCTCACCCGTCGGCGACTCGCTCTGGAACGAGAAGCTCCAACGGTCGCCGAGCCCTGCGGACCCGGCGACGAGGCGTGCCGTCTCGAGCAGCTGATCCTTGTAGGGGTCGCCGCTGTCCAGGATGCGGGCCGGCAGCGAATGCGCCGTGAAGACGACATGGGCCTCGATGCCGCGAACGCGTCCTGCCAGGAGGTCGACGAATCCGGGCTCGTCGTGCCAGCTCTCGACGAAGATGAGCTCGGCGCGGCCGCCGAGAGCGTGTTCGAGCTGGTCGCGGTAGCCCTGGATCGAGAGCGCAGAGTAGTGGGGAGCGAGCACGAGGCCTGCGACGGTTTCCGCACCCGCCGCGAGCGCCGCCTCCGCCGCGTCGGCGATGCGCGGCGTCCAGTGCTTCATGCCGGTGAACACGGGCAGCGAGAGCTCGGCCTCGAGCGCGGCGCGCGTCTGCTCGGTGATCGCGTTCAGCGGCGAGGATTCCTCGATCCCGAGCCGCCGGTAGCGCTCGACGAGGTCCGCGAGGTGCTCCGGCGCGACCGGCCGCCCACCCCGGATGTCGGCGTAGTACGCGGGCACGTCTGCGAGGCGCTCGGGCGACCCGTAGGCCATCAGGACGATCGCGTCGCTCATTGGGCGCAGAGGCGCGTGCGTCTCGACACCATTCGCAGCTCGTGCGCGGCTAGGCTCGAACGCAGGGGAGGGTGGTGGGGTTTCCCAGGTTTCACGCGTGTACCTCTACTGCGGTCCGCGAGTGGACGAGCTCGACGAGGCGGCCGAGCAGGTCCGGATCGGTCTGGGGGAGGACGCCGTGACCGAGGTTGAAGATGTGCCCCGGCCTGCCGCCGGCACGGGCGAGGACGTCGAGAGCGCCCACCTGGACCCGCTCCCAGGGGCCGAGCAGCACCGCCGGATCGAGGTTCCCCTGCACGCCGTGCTCCGGGCCGGCCGCGGCCCAACCGGCGTCGAGCGGCAAACGCCAGTCGAGGCCGATCACGTCGCCGCCCGCGCGCGCGAGCAGCCCCAGGAGGGCCTCGGTCGCACCCGTGCCGAAGTGGATCGTGGGCACGTCGACGGCGGCGAGGATCCGTGTCGAATAGGGCTGGACGTACTCGGTGTAGTCGGCCGGCGAGAGCGCGCCGACCCACGAGTCGAACACCTGGATCGCATCCGCGCCCGCACGCGCCTTGGCCGCGACGTAGCGCGCGAACTGCTCGGCCAGCCGCTCCATCAGCGCATGCCACACGGCAGGCTCGCGGTACATGAGCGCCTTCGTGCGCACGAAGTCGCGGCTCGGCTTGCCCTCGACGAGATAGCCGGCCACGGTGAACGGGCCGCCGCAGAAACCGATCACGGCGCGGTCCGGAGCGAGCTCTTCGCGCACGATCCGCACCGCCTCGAGGATCGGTGCCGCCCACTCCTCCGGGTCCCTAACCTGCAGCCGCTCGACGTCGGCCGCCGACTCGAGGCGCCGCTCCACCACCGGGCCGACTCCCTCGACGAGCTCGAGCTTTACGCCCATGCCGAGCACCGGCGACATGATGTCCGCGAACATCACCGCTGCATCGGTGTCGTGGCGGCGCACCGGTTGCAGCGTCACCTCCGCGCACAGCTCCGGCGTGCCGGCGATCTCGAAGAAGGTGTGGCGCTCGCGGAGCGCCCGGTACTCCGGCAAAGAACGCCCGGCCTGGCGCATGAACCACACGGGCGTGCGCTCGACCGGCTCACGGCGTGCGGTGCGTACGAGGAGGGGCTCCGTCACGCGCCTACACTAGCCCGGCCATGAGCGCTTCCGGTCCCCTCGTCGCGCGCTGGCGCACCTTCGAGCGCGTCCCCGTCGAGGCCGGGGCGCTCCAGCTCGCGACGGTCGAGGTCGAGAACGCGGGCACCGCGACCTGGCGCACGCGCGGCGAGCGCGACGGGCTCTTCCTCGCCTACCACTGGCTCGACGAGCGGGGCAATCCGATCCTCTGGGACGGAACGCGCACGCCGCTCGAGCGAGCGGTCGCACCGGGCGAGACGCTGCGCCAGCACGTCTCCCTCCGCGGCCCGATCCCGCCGGGTCGGTACCGGCTGGCGCTGGATCTCGTCGAGGAGCATCGCTTCTGGCTCGCGGAGCTGGGCAACGCGCCGCTCGAGGAAGACGTCGACGTTCTGCCACGCGACCCGGCCGGGGCGCGCGCGTTCCTCCCCGCGGGCGCCGAGCCTGCCCCTGACTGGCACGAGCGCGTGCGCGCGCTCCACGCCGAGGGCTACGCCGCAGTCGGCGGCGCGATCGAGCCGGAGCGCGAGTTGCTCCGCAGGCCTGTTGCGGAGCTCGCACCGTACGCGGCCGGCGGCGGCCGCTATCCGCGCTTTCCGCATCCGCTCGTCTGCCCGTCGCTGCTGCCGCCGCTCGAGCCGAACGCCGAGGTCGCCGGTTTGCCCGCCTACCGAGCGGACGGCACCGAGCCGTGGATGTTCGACGGCCGCATCGTGATCACACTTCGATCGCGATCTGGTCGTCGACGCGGCTGAAGACGAAAGCGCCGAGCCCGAGCGCGAGCACCGAGGCGACGACGAGGTACAGCGCGTCGCCCCAGTACGGCAGCCGCCCGAGGAACAGCGGAGCGCGCAGCGCCTCGACGGCCGGCGACAGCGGGTTCGCCCAGTGGAGCGCCTGGATCACATGGTGATGGTGTGCCAGCGTCGACAGCGGATAGATGATCGGCGTCAGGAAGAACCACGGCACGAGCAGTGCGGCGACGATGAACTCGATATCGCGGAAGAGCACGTTCAACGACGCGGCGCCGAGCGCGAGGCCGGAGACCATGCTGACGACGAGCGCCGCGAGCGGAATCGCGAGCCATTCCGTCGCCCGCGCGCGCGGAAGTGCGATGAAATTCACAACGAGCAGCAGCACAAGCATCGCCGCAAAGCTGACGACGTGCGCGCCGACGACCGAGAGCGGCACGAGCTGGCGCGGGAAGCGCGTCTTGCGGATCAGGTTCGCATTGTCGAGCATCGAGCGTGTCGAGGACTGCAGCGCGGCCGCGACGAACGTCCACGGCGCGAGCCCGGCGAGCAGGAACAGCGGGTAGTGACCGCCGCTTGCAAACGGCGACTTCCAGACGACGCCGAAAACAAGCAGGTAGACGCCCATCAGCATCAGCGGGTTCACCACCGTCCAGAGCACGCCGAGCGCGGAGCCGCGGTATTTCGCCTGCAGGTCGCGGCGGAAGAGGTTGCCGAAGAGCTCGCGGTAGCGAACGACGTCGGCGTAGACGCTGATCGCGCTCATGCCGTCCCTCGCTTGCGCGCATATATCGACACGCCCGCGTAATGGCCGGCGGACAGGCGCAGGAGCGTGGCGAGCGTCATCCCCACCTTCGGGATGCGGGAGATGAGGCGGCCGAACGGCACCCGCGGCCAGCCCGCCGCACACTCCATCCGGTTTACGACGAGGCCCGAGCGGGTGAAGGCAGCCGCGTACGCCCACACCGTGTGCACGTGCTCGTTGATCCCGAGCGCCTTCTCGCCCGCCTGATCCGGGTTCTCCGGGCTCCGCCCCACGCCGCGGGTGCCCTCGTTGAGCCCAGCCACGATGCCTCCCCGACGCGTCACGCGCGCCATTTCGCGCACCATTCGCCGGAGGTCGAGCGCGTGATGGAGCGTCGCCACGCAGTACGTGACGTCGAAGACGTCGTTTCCGAAGGGAAGATGCTCCGCGTCTGCCTGGATTCGCGCGAACTCGCCGTAGAACGAGCCGCGGCCGAGGCCCACGTTCGGGTCGACGAGGATGTCCGTGGCCACGTACTCGCAGTCGCGGTCGAGCCAGAAGCGCGAGGACCAGGCCTTCGCGGCGCCGATCTCGAGCACTCGCAGCCCGCGCGCGTCGCCGATGTAGCGGTCCAGCAGCAGCTGGAACGAGTAGCTGCTGGCGCTCCACCCCGAGTCGTCCCAGCCGAGCTCGCGGTTGACGAACGGGAGGACGGCGTCGACCGCGTCGTCCGGCTCGTACCACCCCTCGGCGCGCGCCTTCTCGGGCCAGCCCTCGGCTTCCCGAAGCTTCTCCGGCGCGCCGGGCAGCTCCTCGTGCAGCATGAGCGGGATGCCGTCCTGGGTACGCGCGAAGGTGCGCCGGCAGCCCGGGCAGGCGAGCCCATCGCCCTCCTCCCCGAGGGGCGAGCGGCAGAACGGGCAGCGGAGCAGCTCGAGCAGCGGGGTCTCCACGTCGCCGGTCAACCTACCGCGCGAGGCGCCCGAGCGGGGTGGGTCCAAACACGCCCCTTACAGCCGTTCGTTACGCTGACGGCCGTGCTACGAGCCGCCCGAATCGCGCGGCAGAGGCGCGCTGCGCCCTGACAGCCCTGGCCGCGTTTGCCGCTCTGCCGGCGAGCCTGGTCACGATCTGGGCACTCCGCCGCACCCCCGCCGCCCGCCTCGTGGTCGCGGCGCCGCGCGCCGACCGCTGGCACACGCGCTCGACGCCGCTACTCGGCGGCAGCGGGATCATGGTGGGGCTGCTCACCGCGGTCGGCGTCGCCCTCGCCGGAGGGCTGATCCCCGTCAGCCGTGAGCTCGGCGGCATCCTCGGCGGCTGCGCCGTCCTCTTCGTCGCCGGCCTGCTCGACGACGTCTTCCACCTCCCGCCGCTCGCAAAGCTCGCCGCTCAGGCGGGCGCCGCCACCCTCGTGCTCGTCTCGGGCGTGCGAGTGGAGATCATCTCGAACAACGTCGCCGCGACGGCGCTCGGCGTCGTCTGGCTGATCGGGATGACCAACGCGTTCAACCTGCTCGACAACATGGACGGGCTCGCCGCCACGCTCGCCGCGATCGCCTGCACGTTCTTCGCCATCGACGCATTCACCGTCCACCCGAGCCATCTCGTCGCGGTGGTCTCCCTCGGCATCTGCTTCGCCTGCCTGGGCTTTCTGCCCTACAACCTGCGCCTGCGCCACCCGGCAGCGGTGTTCATGGGCGACAGCGGCAGCCAGGTGCTCGGCTTCGGCCTCGCGTCACTCGGGCTCGCTGCAAGCTGGACGGTGGCGGGCTCCACGGTCGCCACGCTCTTGCTGCCGATCCTCGTGCTCGCCGTGCCGATCCTCGACACGACCCTGGTCACAGTCGTGCGCCTGCTCGAAGGCCGTCCTGTCACGCGCGGAGGCCGCGACCACACGTCGCACCGCCTCGTCTACCAGGGTCTCTCCGACAAGCGCGCCGTCGTGCTGCTCTGCGTCGTCTCGGCCGCCCTCGGACTGACGAGCCTCGCGTACAAGGTGCTGAACGACACACGGATAACGCTTGCCGGCGTGCTGATCACCTTCGCCTTCTTGCTCCAGTTCGGCAGCTATCTCGCCGACGTCAACCACGAGGCGGCGGTCGACGGAGCGCCCTCGTTCGTTCGCTCGCTGCTGGTGCACCGCCGACGACTCGTCGAGGTGCTCGTCGACTTCGCGCTGATCACCGCCTCCTTCACTGTCGCCTATCTCATTCGCCTCGAGGGAACCGGCCTGCCCTGGCAGCGGCACGTGTTCGATCTTTCGCTCCCGGCGATCCTCGTCGCGCGCTACGTCACGTTCATCGCTTTCGGGCTCTACCGCGGCGTGTGGCGCTATGCGGGCGCGCGCGACGCGGTGAGCGTGCTCGCTGCCGTCGTGCTATCGGAAGGGGCGGCGTTCCTGTTCACCTGGGCGACGGTGCCCTGGAACGGCTTCCCGCGCGGCACGTACCTCATCGACGCGGTCCTCTGCTCGTTCCTGATCGGCGCCTCGCGCTTCTCGGAGCGGGCAGTGGCGCACGCCATCTCGGCGCTCGTGGGGCGAGGCATGCAGCGGCGCGTCCTGATCGTCGGCGCCGGCCGCAGCGGCCGCAGCCTGCTGCGCGAGCTGCGCGAGACGCCGGGCGAGCGAGTCGTCGGCTTCGTCGACGACAATCGCGGCCTGAGACGACGCCGCATCCAGGGAGTCGGCGTCGTCGCCAGTCTCGACGAGATCGGTTGGGCACTCGGCCGGCTCGCCCCGGATGCGGTCCTCGTGACGATCCCTGACGCCCCACGCGAGCGCCTCGATGCCATCGCCGAGGCATGCCGCCGCGCCGCGGTACCGTGCAGCTTCGTGCGCCGCCAGATCGACCTCGATCCGGCGGCCGTCCTCGGCGCAGCGGCGGAGTGAGAGCGGCCGCACCTTCCGCCGGCCTCCGGGTGGAGGCGCTCCGCACTCCGGCCCTCGCCGATCGCGTACTTGCAGCGATTCCGCTGCTCGGGGTCTACATCGTGCTGTGCGGCGTCTACATCGTCGAAGCGTGGAAGCGCGTCACTCCCTGGCTGTTCACCGACGAGCTCGAGCTCACGCAGCTATCCCGGTCGATCGCGAAGACCGGCCATGCCGCCCGGCGGGGAGAGCCCCACTCGTTCGACTCGCTCTACACGTACATGACCGCTCCACTGTGGCTCCTCCACAACGTCGCGGCGGCATACGCGTCGATCAAGTACCTCGACGTGTTCGTGATGACATCGGTCGCCTTCCCGACCTATCTCCTCGCACGCATGATCGTCGGCCGCCCGGCCGCCCTCTTCGCCGCCACAGCGGCAGCGGCGATTCCCTCGCTCGCGTACTCGTCGTACATCGTCGAAGAGCCGCTCGCCTATCCCCTCGCGGCCCTTTGCTTCTATCTCATAACCAAGGCATTCGTCTATCACCGCCTGCGGACGCGACGGTCGTACGCGTGGCTAGCCGCCGCCGCCGTCGCATCGATCGTCGCGCCGACCGTCCGCGGCGAGCTCGTCGTGATCCCTATCACGTTCGCGCTCGCGGCCTTCTTCGCAATCTGGTCGAGCGCGTGGGCTCGGCGCCGCCGCGAGAGCTGGTCCGTGGGCGACTGGATCGGCGCGATCACGCTCGGCTTCGGCGCGATCTTCGTCATCAGCGGGATTGCGAGTCACCACTCGCAAGAGTGGTTCGGAATCACGACGTACTGGAAGCACCGGATCATCGTGATGGGCAACTGGGCTGCGGGCTCCCTCGCCATCGGCGTGGGGATCATCCCGCTTGCCGCGGGCCTTGCTGCGCTCTTCCGGGCGCCCGGCGAGACGCCGTCCCGCGAGCTTCGCATGTTCCGCTGCGTCGCGCTCGGAAGCGTCGTCTCCTTCGGGATGTACACGGGGATGAAGGCCGCGTACCTGTCGACCGTGTTCGCAACGCGAGTGGAGGAGCGCAACCTCATCTACGTCGCGCCGCTTCTCTTCATCGGAACGGCCCTCGTGCTCGAGCGGCGGCGTGTCAACCTCCCTGCCTTCCTCGTCGCCGGCACCTACGCGCTGTACCTGGTCGGGTACGCCGTCTACCACCCGACCCAGACGCCGTACGAGATGGGCGTCCGCCTGTATTCGGACGCGCTCGGCCTCGCGATCGCCCAGCAGGCGAACCTCGTCCTGTACTGGACGCCGCAGGACGTACGGTGGGCGCTGGTCGTCGTGTTCGCTGTCGGCATGCTCATCGTCCTCGCGCCCCGCCTCGTCCGGGGCCGCGAGCGAATGGTCGGCGTGCTCACGGCCGCGCTCGCGGTCGCTGTCGTCGCGTGGAATCTGACCGGCGAGATCTCCGCGGCCGCGAGCACCAACCACATCGGCGACCAGTTCGCAGCGTCGCTCCGGCGCCCGTTCTCGTGGGTAGATGGCGTCGCGGACGGAAAACCCACGCTGTACTTCGACCAGGGCGTCAGCGACCAGACGTCGGAGTGGATGCTCGAGTTCTGGAACCGGTCCATCGTCTACGCCACGAGCCTCGACGGCACGATCGGCGGGCCCGGACCGGCGGGCGCGCCGAACATCAGAGCGGACGGCACCCTCTACTGGACGGCGAACGCCGACGATCTCGCACGGCAGTACGACTACGCAGTGGAAACGCGCCCGTGCGTCGACTTCTCCGGAACGCCCGTCGGGACGCACAGCTATCTCGCCGCCCGTCGCACCAGGGTCTGGTCACTCGTCGAGCTCACGCGCCCGAACCGGCTCCGCGCCGAGTGCACCGGCATCTCGCCGGACGGCTGGACCGGACCGCTCGACAGCACCTACTACCGCTTTTCGGAGGGTTCCGGCGGTTGGCTTCGGATCGGGATCTCGCGCAGGGACTGGAGCGGACCGACGCCGCCGAGCCCAGTGCACGTCATCATCGGAACACTGGGCATTCGCTACCGGCAGCCGGCGCTCGGGAGGGTGACGCGGCAGATCAACCTGCGCATCGCGAGCGGACAGACCCATGCGCCCATCTGGGTACGCGCCCCGGGCCCGCGCTTCGCCGTTCGCATCATCGTCGACGACAAGTTCGTTCCTTGCCAGGTCGAGCCGGCGCAGTCGAGCGACTGCCGCCAGCTCGGCGCCGAGGTCAGCTACCAGTTCTTCCGCTCGCGCCCGAACGCGAAGCCGCGCACAAGAGCGTGAAGCGGAAGCGGAGCAGGAGCCGTGCAAGCGGCCCGCTCCGCTCAAGCGAGCGCAGGAGGACGACCAGCGGTGTGGGGAGCGCACGGGTTTGCGGCACGAAGAACGGTCTGGCTGCGAGCCGGTCGAAGCCGGCGGCGTCGAGGTCCTCACGAACGTCCTCGAGCCGGTACTGGCGTGGGTTCAGGTCGAACACGACCTTCTTCTCCGTGTAGCCGGCAATGCGCCTGAACAGCGCCCGGCGGTCGGGCGCGTAGTAGATCGCGCGAAAGATCAGCGTCGCCTGCACGGGCTCGGAGGGCTCATACTCATTGAGATCGGCGTTCACGACGTCGCGACCTCGATTTCGCGCCGCGTCCACCATCTGCGGGCTCGCGTCCACGCCGCGATAGCGCTGCTCGGCCAGGAAGTCGCCGAGTCCCCCGTCGCCGCACGCGAGATCGAGCACGGCATCGCTCGGCTCGAGGCGTGGGCCGAGCGTACGCACGAGCTCCGCGCGGTGCGCGAGATAGGTTTGCGCGTCCGCGTACGCCTCATCGCTCCAGCGCTCAGCGCCGGAGGCGTACTTGTCCCACGTCTTCATCGCAGCGCCAGCAGCCGTTCAGGGTGCTTGCGCAGGAAGCGCAGCATGGCGCGGGCGTGCCAGAGCGTGTGACGCGTGAGGAAGCGCTTGTCGATCACGGCCGCATACTCGTGGCGGACGACGGAGGCGGGGACGTACCAGCGCTCCCAGCCGGCCTTCGCCGCACGGTAGTTGAGGTCGATGTCCTCGCAGTACATCCGGAAGCCCGGGTCCCAGCCGCCGATCTCGTCGAGCATCGCGCGGCGGAGCAGCAGGAACGCACCGAGCATCGTGTCGGCCGGCACCGGCTCGTCCGGACGGTCGTCGAGCAGATAATGGCGGCGCTGCCAGCGCAGCGGCGGGAAGAACAGCCGTAGCGGCGTGCGGCGCACGAGCGTCGCCCCGACGGTCGGAAAGCTTCGGCGTGACGCCTGCCACGTGCCGTCGCCGTACAGCATCTTCGGGCCGGCCGCACCGCAGCGCGGGCGCTCCGCCATGAACGTCCGCAGGATAGCCACCGCGTCGGCCTCCGGAACCGCGTCAGGGTTTGCGATCAGCACCAACTCGTGCGTCGTATGCCCGGCGCCGATATTCGCGTTCGCCGCGAAGGAGAGCGGCCGCTCGTTCTCGAGCACGTGCGTTCCCTCGGGCAGCTGCGGCGGCAGGCTGCCCGGGATGTTCGCGATCACGAGCAGTTCGTCGACCTGCGGCGCGAGCGCCGGAAGCGAGCGCTCTAGCTCGTCGGCGTGCCCGTGCGAGACGACGACGGCCGAGACGTTCACGCGAGCGCCTCGCGGTAGGCCGCAACGGTCGCCCGCGCCGTTTTCTCCCACGAGAAGGTGCGGGCGCGCTCGAGCCCGGCCTGCCGCCACGGCTCGGGGTCGGCGAGTACGCGCGCGAGCGCCGCTGCGAATTCCGCGGGCTCCGCATAGGCGATCGCATCGCCGCCAACCTCACGGACAGCCGGGTCGTGCGTCGTCAGCACGGGCGTCCCGCAGGCCATCGCCTCCACAACCGGGAGGCCGAACCCCTCGTGCCGCGTCGGGAAAAGGAGCGCGGCCGCCTCCTGGTAGAGGCGCACAAGCTCGTCCTTGGGCACATAGCCGCGGAGCTCGGCGCCCCGGCGGCGGAGCTCGGCCGCGAGCGCCGCGTCTCGCTCGGGGCCGACGACGACCAGCCGGCGCCCGACTGCGGCGGCGGCGGCCGCGGCGAGCAGCGGGTTCTTGCGCTGCTCGACCGACCCGGTGAGCAGGAGGTAGTCGCCGCGCGTCCCGCCGGGACGGAAGGCGGGATCGGGTGCGAGCGGCGTCACGACGATCTTCTCGGGCGGCAGCCCGTACAACGCCACGAGGTCGTCCTTCGTGCGCTGCGAGATCGCGAGCACGCGCTGCGCGTGACGGGCCGACCGCGGGACGACGAGCCGGAAGATCGACGTCTCGCGGTAGCCCATCAGCGACGCATCTCGCTCGAACGAGAGATCCTGCACCGTGAGCACGGCGGGGCACGGAAGCACCAGCGGCAGCGAGTGCACGAAATGCGCGAGCGCCGGCCGCAGCCGGCGTAGCAGCAGCGGCACACGGACGGCCATCCGGAACTCCTGCAGCCGAGACGGGAGCTCGACGGCTTCGACACCCTCGGGCACGAGGTCGGAACGGCGCGTGATCGCGGCGAAGCGGAAGCCGTCTCCGACGGCCGGGAGCGCCTTCAGCAGGTTCGCGACGTACGTTTCGTCGCCGGTCCGCCGGCGCCCCAGGACGTCCGCGTCGATCACGACGAGCGGATCGCTCACAGTGCCTCACGGTAAACGTCGAGCGTGCGCCGTGCCGACTCGTCCCACGAGAAGGCGTGCGCCCGCTCGAGCCCCAGCCGGCGCAACTCCTCGCGCCGTGCGATCGCCTCCTCGATTCCTGAAGCGATCCCAGCCGTGTCGAGCGGGTCGACGAGGACCGCCGCGCCACCCGCGACCTCCTCGGTGGCGCCCCCGGCCGACGTGACCACCGGCGTGCCGCAGGCCATCGCCTCGACGACCGGAATGCCGAAGCCCTCGTAGAGCGACGGGTAGGCGACGCAGAGCGCGCCTCGGTACAGCGATGCGAGCTCGTCGTCCGGTATCTCGCCGAGCCAGCGCACGCCGGTGCCGCCCGCCGCCACGCCTCCCCATCCGCGCGCGCCGACGACGTTCAGCTCGAGACCGAGCGCACGGGTCGCCTCGATCGTGCGAGCGAGGTTCTTGCGCGGCTCGAGCGTGCCGACACTGAGGACGTAGTCGCCGCCCGCCCGCGGCCCGTCCGGCGTGAAGACCGGATCGACGGCATTCGGGACGACGCGAATCCGCTCGCGCGGCAAGCGCAACAGCTCTTCGAGCTCGGACGCAGTGAACTCCGACACCGCGACGATCATGCGCGCAGCCCGGAGCACCCGTGGGACGACGAGCCGGCTGTACGTCCGCGTCCACGCGGGGAACGCACCGGGCAGGCGGAAGACCCCAATATCGTGCACCGTGACGACCAGCGGAACCGGGGAGTGGATCGGGCCGCGGTAGGTCGGGCAGTGCAGGACGTCCGCGCGCCGCGCCCGGTGCGGCAGCACATGCGGATACCACGCGAGGTCGAGCCACAGTGTCCCCGCCCGGCCGTGGGAGAAGCCGCTCAGCCGCTCGACGCCGACCTCGCGCTCGAGCCGTGGCAAGAGCGCGTGTAGGTAGCGCGCTGTTCCGGCGTGCGTCTGCGCGAGCGGCGTGACGTCGAGCGCGACGTTCACAGCGCAGCCTGCCAGGCCGCGAGATGCACCCGGCCGTTCTCCCGCCACCTGAACGACCGTGCGTGCTCGAGGCCTCGCGCACCGAGCTCGTCACGCTGCGCGAGCGCCCGCTCGATCGCCTGCCCGATCGCGTCCGGATCCGCAGGGTCCGTGCGGACGGCCGCGTCGCCGCAAGCCTCGTCGAGGGACGGGTGCGACGAGACAACGCACGGCACGCCGCACGCCATCGCCTCGATCACAGGCATCCCGAAACCCTCGAACAGCGACGGATAGACAAAGACGCTCGCCCCTCGATACAGCTGCGGCAGCTCCTCGAACGGCGTGTAGCCGAGCCGCACGAGGCCTGGAACGTCGAGCGCGGGCTGCCGTCCCCAGCCGGCGGCGCCGGCGACCGCGAGCGCGAGCTCGGTCTGCCCGAGCCGCCGGTACGCCTCGATGAGGGTCGAGAGGTTCTTCCTCGGCTCGAGCGTCGCCACCGTGAGCAGGTAGGGGCGCCCCAGGTCGAGCCGCTCCCCGTCTGCACGGAAGCCGGGCTCGACGCCGGGGTGGGCGACGTGGATTCGCTCTGCGGCCACGCCGAGCGTCTCGACGACGTCGTCGCGCGTGAAGCGCGAGTTGACGATCACGACGTCGCACGTTCGCGCGGCGTGCCGGTACTTGGCGCCGTGCATGCGCCGCGTGCGCGGGTGCACCCACTCCGGGAAGCGGACGGGCACGAGGTCGTGGATCATCGTCGAGCGAACCCCCGCCCGCTGCGGCGGGTACATCCAGTCGCTGAAGTGGAGCACGTCGAAGCGGCCCAGCACCCGCTCGGCCGGCGGCCATCCTGCACGGCTCCAGACGGTTCGCAGGGCGTGGGCTGCAGGGACGACCGGGAGCCGGCGCTCGAGCTCGATCCCGGCGAGCGCGGACTCCACCTCGCGCTTCCCACGAGCGCTCACGGGTGCGAAGGCCACGAGCTCGTGCTCGCCCAAGCCTGCCTCGGCCATCCCGAGCAGCGAGCCGCGAACGTAGTTCCCCACACCCGTCCGCTGGTGCGACAGTGGGGCGACGTCGACGACGATCCTCACGTCGGAGGCGAGTAGCGAATCTCGTCGAAGTGCAGTCCGAGCAGCCGCGTATCGCCCGTGTGCAGGAACACCGACGGGCGACGTGCAGGCGTGATCGCGAAGGCGACCGTGCAGATGCCGTGCCGAGGCACGAGCCGGAAGACGTACGTCTTGCCGGCGGTGGTCGACGGAACGCGCAGCGTCCGCGCAGCCGTCGTCCCGGACACCGTCACCGTCTGGGTCACGCCCTTGAAGAGCCGGTCGTCGCTCTCGAGCGTCACGGTGAGCGTGCCGCCTGTGCAGGCCGCCCTGGTCCATACGGGATGCTGGTTGGACCACGGGTGGTAGTTGCCCGGGTAGAGGCCGCGGATCTGCGTCGTCGTGCGCACCGGACCGGCTACCCGATAGAGGACGAGCTGCTTCGACGCGTCCTCTGCGATGCGCTGCCCGACGAGCGAGACGCGCGTGCTTGAGAGGACGTAGCGCTCGCGGATCGGCACGCCCGCGGCGTCGTGCGCGACGCCGGTGCGGCGGTCGACGCTGACGTTCGTCTCGGGCATGTCGCCGCCGAGGTGCACGCCGAGCTCGTACACACGCGCGACGCTGCGGTTCCAGAACTCGTTCTCCCAGACGGCGAGTTTGTCGCCGCCGGAGTAGAGCACGGCCACACGGGCGTCCGGCCCGACGGCGCGGTCGATCCAGCTGCGGTCACGGACGCCGACTCCCTCAGCGACGGCGCTCCGCGAGAGCCGTGGGAACGAATGCGTCCAGAGCTCTACCGGAAGCCAGGTCGCGAGGAAGCCGAGCGCGACGAGGCCGGAGAGCAGCGATGCGTAACGGCGCGGTAGCCAGAGGAACGCCGCGCCCAGCGCGATCGACGCGATCACCGCCACCAGGGAGACGCTGGACCGGCCGGCCCACACGTCGCCGACGAACCACCACGGCTGGAGGCCGATCGTGTCGGACTGCGAGTTGATGTTCAGGAGGCCGAGGAACGGGAGCGTCCCAGGGAGCGCGGCCGCGAGCGCGGCGGCGGCCACGGTCGCACGCGGAGGCCTGGGCTGCCCGCGCTCGATCCAGGCAAGAAGCGCAATGAGGAAGAACGGCGCGACGTAGAAGAGGTTCCGCTCCTCGATGCGCTGTGAGTACTGGGACGCGAATGCCCCTACCTCGACCACCAGCCACACGGTCACCGAGGTCGCGGCAGCGACGAAGACGCGCAGGCTCCGGTCGAGATGGCGGGCGTTCGCGAGGAGCACGATCAGCGCGGCGAACGGGAGGATCCAGAGGGACAGGTCGAGCTCGGCAAGGTGGAGCACAATCCACTTCAGGACCGGCCAGAGGTGGTACCCGCCGTTGCTCGTGACGCTGTAGTTGCCGAGCAGATGCGCCGGCGAGCGGCCACGCGCCGCCTCGACGACGATGGCGGCCAGGACGACCAGCGCGACGATGCCGTAGAGGGGCTTGAAGGCGGAGAGCCGCCGCGGCCGTCCGCGCTCGATCCACGCGAGCACGAGCGGCGCGGTGAGGACGGCCGCGACCAGCGCCACAGTCTGCGTCCGGGTGACGAAGGCGAGCGCGCACAGCGCGAGCACCGCAAGCTGGCGGCGCAGCGTCGGCCGCTCGAGCGTGAGCACGAGCGCGAACGCCAGCCACACGAAGATCGGGTAGAAGACGTTCTCCGTCATCAGCGTCCCGGCGTACACCATCGACGGCACGGCGACGGAGAGCGCGGCCGCCGCGAGCGCAGACGGCGGCCTCACGACGCGCCGGGCGAGGAGGTAGGCCGGGATCACGACGGAGCTCATCGCGAACGCGTCGATGACGCGCGCCCAGCGATAGACCTCGGAGATCGAGTCGAAGAGGCCGTACGCCGGTGAGATCAGCAACGGGTAGACGAAGCCGTAGTTGCCGTGCACGCCGCGGATCAGGAAGTGGCCGCCCGCGGCGAAGCTGCGCGCCATGTCGGAGTACACGAGCTCGTCGACCATGATCCACGGCGAGACGAGGCGCAGCCCGAGCGCGAGCTGCACGACGACGGAGACGGCGTAGAGCGCCCCGAGCCAGAGCCACATCGGCCAGAGGCGGAGCAGCCGTGCGCCGCGACCGGGGAGTGGAACGGAGCCGCCGCCGGCACGTCCGTCAGGGCTCACAAGCCCCGCGCGGACCAGCTCCGGCGCGAGCAGCTCGGGCTCGAGGCCGACGCCGGCGGCCGCCTCGGCGACCTCGCGCAGCACGGCCTCGCGCACCGCTGCGCCGCCGGCTGCCTCCTCGAGAGCGGCTGCGTACAGCTGCGCAGCGCGGCCGAGATCGTGCTCGCGCTCGACGTACTCCCGTACAGCGGCGCTCATGCGCGCTCGCAGCTGCTCGTCGTCGCCGAGACGCTCGAGCGCGTCTGCGAGCGCATCGACCTCCTCCTGGCCGCCGACCGGCACCTTCAACGCCACGTCATCGGGCAGCTCTGCGAACCAGCCGACGTCACTGACGACGAGCGGCGTCCCCAGCGACAGCGTCCGGATCGCGCTTGCCGAGGTCTCGCCCATCGTCGGCGCGCGCAACTGCACGCACGCGTCGCACGCCGCCATCAGCGACCAGAGCCTGCTCTCCTCGACGTACGGTTCGCGGATCACTCCCTCCGAAGGGAGGCCGAGCCGCTCGAGCCTGCCCTCCAGGTCGAAACCCGGCGCATCGCTCCCGACGAGGAGCAGGCGAGCGTCCGGGTGCCGCTTGCGCACCTGCGCAAACGCACGCAGCAGTTGCGGAATGCGCTTGCTCTCGTTCATGTGACCGAAGCAGCCGAAGACGGGCGAGCCGGGAACGTGCACCGGGTCGAACTCCGGCGCCGGCCAGGCGGGCATCGGGATGCGCCAGATCGGCCCGTCGTAGCCCCGCTCGCGCGCCAGCCTCTCCACATACTGCGAGTGGACGATCAGCCCGGTCGAGCGGTCGAGGATCTCGCCGGCGAGGGGGAAGTCCTCGGGGCGGACCTCCCACAGCGGCGGCACGCGCCCCTCGAGCACGCCGTGACCTAGGAGCCGCCCGACGATCCCCGCGTCACGTTCCATCGCGGCGAGATACGCGTGCGGGTTCTTCCGGCCGATCGTCAGCCCGGCGACGAGGTGATGGAGCACGAACTCGTGCAGGACCACGACCCCTGGCCGGCGCCGCAGTGCATCGACGATCCAGCCGTGCGCGTCGGGGTTGTTGCCGATGTGGTAAACGGCGACGTCGGCGTCGGCCACGGGCCGCGTCCGCCCGGCGCGCACCGCCTCGACCACGACGAGCTTCTCGAGCTCGGGCAGAAGAAGCGCGGAGTAGTCGGCGATCCCCGACCGGTCGGGCGGCAGGGGAGAGAAGTACGCGACCTTCACGTCACGCGACCGCCGCGAGCAGCCGCTCGATGCACGAGTCCCACGTCACCTCGCTTGCGATCACGCGGCCGGCGCGTCCGAGCGAGCGCGCTTCGCCGGCATGCGCGCGCAGCCAGCCGCACGCCTGCGCAAGCTCGGCCGCGCTCGGCGCGACGACGAGGCCGGTCTCGCGGTCGCGGACGACGTCGAGCGGGCCGCCCGAGTCGGTGGTCGTGAGCACGGGCTTCTCGGAGAGGAACGCCTCGAACGGCACCATGCCGAAGTCCTCGTCGACCGGCGCGTAGTAGACGGCCAGGCAGCGCGCGTAGAGATCGGCGAGCTCCTCGTCGGAGACGCGGCCGGCAAAGGTCGCGCGGCCGTCGAGACCGCGGTCGCGCGCCAGCCGCTCCAGCCGCTCACGGTCGGGGCCGTCGCCCGCGATCACGACGCGCAGCTCCGGCTCGGCGGCCGCGGCCTCGAGCAGCAGGTCGATCCGTTTCGCGCGGTCGAGCCGGTTCACGGAGAGGATGAAGTCCTCGTAGCCGTCGCAGCGGTACGGCAGCGGCGCCGGAGGATGAGGCATGAGCTCGGCGTCGAGCCCGACGGAGTCGCGCAGACGGCCGGCCACGTTCCGCGAGGTCGCGAAGATCGCGCGCGCCTCCGACAATGCGGTGCGCTCGAGCTCGAGCACCCGCCGGCGCAGTGCGCGGTCCTCAGCGGACTCGGAGAACTGGCCGAGCTCGGTACGGTCGAAGTCCCACGCCTGACGGAACTGGTGCAACAGCCACACGACCTTGCGCGGATGGCGGACTGCGTACGACGGGAACTTCGTCGCGATCACCGCGTCGACCGGCCGCCCGTCCGCCTCCTCGAGGTCGAGCAGCCGCCAGAGGAACGCCTGCGTCAGCACGCGTGAGCTCGGATACCACTTGAACGGCACCGTGACGAGCGCCGCCTCGTGGCCGCGCGACTGCAGCTGCCTGACGAGGTCGTCTGCGAAGATCTCGGCGCCGCCGCGTTCGAACGGAACCTGCGGCAGGCAGACCGCGAGCCTCACTCTCGCGACTCCAGCTGCTCCACGCGCCGGGCGAGGTCGTCGATCAGCCTCAGAAGAGCGTCGTTGACCATGCGCTGCTCGATGAACGCCGGCTCGACGTACCAGCGCATCAGCTTTCGCAGAACCCTCTTCGCCTGGAACGCGAGCCATCCTCTGGCGCCGGGCCGGCGTTCGAGCGGCTTCTCCGCCGTCACGGCCCAGAACCGCTCCGCCAGCCCGCGGACGGCGGCGACGTCGCGCGCCTCGCGGTCGAGCGCCGCCTGCAGCTGCGCGACCACCTCGTCTACCGAAAGCGCCCCTTGTGCAGGGCTTTCGAACTCGGGTCTCGACATCCGGATGAGTCTAACGAGGCGGTGTTACGAACTCGTGAGCGCCGTGGGCCGCTCGTCGAGCCGCGCACGGGCTGCGTCGACGAGCAGCCGGACGAGCTCCTGGAAGGCGATGCTCGGCCGCCAGTCGAGCTCGTGCCGCGCGCGCGACGCGTCGCCGACGAGATGATGGAGCTCCGCCTGGCCGCGCTTCAGCGACTCGTCCACGCGTACGTGCTCGTGCCAGTCGAGGCCGACGTGTGCGAACGCGACCTCGGCGAGCTCGCGCACGCTGTGCAGCTCGCCCGTTGCGATCACGTAGTCGGCCGGCTCGTCCCGCTGCACGATGCGCCACATCGCGTCGACGTAGTCCCGCGCATAGCCCCAGTCGCGCTGCGCGTCGAGGTCGCCCAGCGCGAGCTCGCGCTCGAGCCCGAGCGAGATCGCCGCCGCGGCATGCGCGACCTTGCTCGGCAGGAAGTCGACGGGACGGCGGGGCGACTCGTGGTTGTAGAGGATGCCGCAGCTCGCATGCAGCCCGTAGCGCCGCCGGTAGGAGCCGATGATGAAGTGGCCGTACGCCTTCGCAACCCCGTACGGCGTCACCGGCGCGAGCCGCGTGTCCTCGGTCTGCGGCACCTCCGCGGGCTCGCCGAAGATCTCGCTCGAGGACGCCTGGTAGACGCGGATCGCCGGGTCGACGGCGCGGATCGCCTCGAGCAGCGAGGTCACGCCGACCGCCGCGAACTCCGCCGTCGCCACCGGCTCCCGCCACGACAGCGGGACGAACGACGGCGAGGCGAGGTTGTAGACCTCCCGCGGCCGGTGGGCGCGCAGCACGGCGACGAGCGCGTCCTGGTGCAGCAGGTCAGCCTGCACGAGCTCGAGCCGGTCGCGCACGGCGGCGAGGTTCTCGTACGCGGTGTCGAGGCGGCGGACGATCCCGACCACCTCGTACCCGCGCTCGAGCAGCAGCTCCGCGAGGTAGGAGCCGTCCTGGCCGCCGACCCCCGTGACGATCGCGCGCGCGCTCAATGCAGTCCTCGCACGTATGCCCACGCCTCGCTGAGGCCGAGCGAGCGCATCGAGACGATCAGGAGCGCGTAGACAAGTATCCCGAGCGCCGCGGCGGGAACCGGCGACAGCGCGAGCGAGAGCGTGCCGAAAGCCAGGGCGCTCGCCGCGCCGACCGCCAGCGCGAGCCTGCCGAGGCCGAGCGCCGCGATTGCGAGCGTCTCCGTCGACAGCGCCGCCATCAGGCCGAGTGAGATGACGAGCGTCGCGAGCCCGACCGCGATCGCGATGCCGGGCAGGCCCCAGGCGGCCCGCAGCCCGAGCCCGAGCGGGATGCAGACACCGAACCCGAGCAGCGCGAGCGGCACGAGCGTCTTCCGCCTGCCGGCGACGAAGACGAGCGGGAACGTCACCGCGAAGCCCACCCAGGCAACCATCCAGGGTGAGAGATACACCACCAGCTGGCCGAGCTGCCGTCCGACCTCGCCCCGGTACTGGTCGCCGAGCACGAACCCGACGATACGGCCGCCCACGAGCGCGAACACGCCGGCAGCGGCGCCGACGATCGAGAGGCTCACCCAGCCTGCGTGCACGACGTGACGGCCGGCGGCGACGCGGTCGAGGCCGCGCCGGGTGAGCGGCGCCGAGGAGATCACCCCGAGCGAGAAAGCGGTGGCGCCGACGAGCGTCGAGGCGGCGAGGTACGCATACGAGAAGCTCGTGACCCGGCCGACGCCCAGCTGCGCCGAGAAGCGCAGCGCGAGCAGGTAGCAGCCCTGCAGCGCGATCGGCACCGCCGCGCCCTCGATCAGGCGCCACAGCCGCGGGCCGACGTCGAGCCGCGGTGGCCGCGGGCCGCCCAGCGCCCGGCGGCGCAGGAGCACGACGACCGGGACGGACAGCGCGACAGCCGCGTTGACGCTGAGCCCCCAGGCGAGCGAGACGATCCCGTGCCCGGCGTCGGCGAGGATCGCGAAGACGGCGAGCCCGGACAGCCCTCCGCACGCGAAGCCCGCCGCCGCCGTGCCGTAGCTGTCGAGCGCGGCGAGCGCGCTCGCCGCGAGTGCCGCAAGCAGCTGGCCGAACGCAGCCGGGACGAGCACAACGAGCGCCTGGGAGGCGATGTGCGCGGAGCGCGGCGGCAGGCTGCCCGTGATCAGATCGCCGAGCGGATGCGAGAAGACCGCGACGAGCACCGACACCGGCACCGCAAGCGTGAGGAAGGCGAGGGCATACGCCCGGCTCTCTCCTCCGAGCCGTCCTTCCGCGGCCGCACGCGTGAGGTCGGGGACGACCACCATCCGGAACGCCTGCGCCGCCAGCACCAGCACGAGATAGACGCCGTAGGCGGCGAGAAAGCCGTCCGTTTCCGCCGAGCGCCCGAACTTCTGCGCGAGGAGCGCCCCCGCCCCGGCGGCCGCGAGAGCGAGGACGACCTGTGCGAGCCCGGTCAGCAGGCCGCTACGCAGCGCGCTCGGCGTCCTGAGGACGCTAGTCTTGCCGGACTCCATGGCAGCGATCAAAGCAGACGACTCCTCCTGGGGCGACGCAGGACTGGAGCGGCTCCGGAAGGACTTCGGCTCCGTCTACGGCGGGCGCACCGTGCTCGTGACGGGCGCGGACGGCTTCATGGGCTCGCATCTGACCGAGGCGCTCGTCGCCCTCGGCGCGAATGTGCACGCGTTCGTCCGGGCGACCTCGAGCGGGGCGCTCAACAACGTCACGGCCGTGCGCCGGCAGATCCAGGTCCACTTCGCGGACCTGACCGACCGCACCTCTGTCGACTACCTCGTGAAGGACCTCCTCGCCGCGCCCGACCGCCCGTACGTCTTCCACCTCGGCGCGCAGGCGCACGTCGGCGAGTCGTGGCACCGCCCCTACGAGACGGTGATGACGAACACGGTCGGCACGCTCAACCTGCTGCAGTCGATCGTCGACCACGGGCTCGAGCTCGAGAAGTTCGACACGGCGGGCACGTCCGAGGAGTACGGGAATCCGCGCGAGTCGGTCGCGCACCACCACGACTTCGACGAGGGCGGCGGCCTGATCCTGCACGAGCGTTCGCCGATCAACCCGAAGTCGATCTACGCGACGTCGAAGGTCGCGGCCGACTTCCTGACGATGAACTACCACGACGCGTTCGGGGTACCCGGGGTCGTCACGCGCATGTTCAACAACTACGGCCCACGCCAGAACCCGCGCTATGTCACCGGCACGATCATCACGCAGGCGCTCACACGTGATGTCGTCGAGCTCGGCCAGCTCGATCCGCTGCGCGACTTCTGCTTCTGCACCGACGGCGTGCGCGGCCATCTCACCGTCGCGGCCCACGGCATCCCCGGCGACCTCTACGTCTACGGCCAGGGAGAGAACATCTCGATGCGCGACTGGGCCGACCTGATCCTCCGCACCGGGCGCGAGCTCGGCGTCTGGGGCGACCGCGAGATCGCCTCGGTGCCCGGGCGGTTCCGCCCGGGCGCGAGCGAGGTCATGGCGCTGCGCGTCGGCTACGAGAAGCTTCAGCGCGAGACCGGCTGGGAGCCGCTCGTCTCCTGGGAAGAGGGAGTCGCACGGACCATCCGCTGGTACGCGGAGAACCGCGAGCGCTGGATCGGCCGCGTCGACTGGGCCGACGCGGGCGTGCCGGCCGTATCGGCCTGAGCCGCTCGGGGTACCCTAGGCCGGTGCGAGTTCTGGTCACGGGTGGCGGCGGTTTCCTCGGCACGCACGTGGTCGAGCGTCTGCGCGCGAACGGCATCGAGCCGTTCGTGCCGCGACGGCGCGACTACGACCTGACGGTGGCCGCCGATGCCGAGCGGCTCTTCGCCGACGCGCGGCCCGAGCTCGTGCTCCATCTCGCCGCTGAGGTCGGCGGCATCGGCGCGAACCGCGCCAATCCCGGCCGTTACTGGTACGCGAACCTGATGATGGGCGCGCACGTGCTCGAGCAGAGCCGCCTGCACTCCGTCGGCAAGGTCGTCGTGCTCGGCACGATCTGCGCCTACCCGAAGTTCGCCCCGGTGCCGTTCCGCGAAGAGGACCTCTGGAACGGCTACCCGGAGGAGACGAACGCGCCGTACGGCATCGCCAAGAAGACGCTCCTCGTCGGGGCGCACGGCTACCGCGAGCAGTACGGCATGAATGTCGTCTTCCTCCTCCCCGTCAATCTCTACGGGCCGCGCGACAACTTCGACCTCGAGACCTCGCACGTGATCCCGGCGCTGATCCGCAAGATGGTCGAGGGGCAGGAGCGGGGCGAGCGCGAGATCGTGCTCTGGGGCGACGGCTCGCCCACGCGCGAGTTCCTCTACGTCGACGACTGCGCCGAGGCGATCGTGCTCGCCGCCGAGCGCTACGACGGCCCTGAGCCCGTCAACCTCGGCACGGGCAAGGAGATCTCGATCCGCGACCTCGCCGAGCTGATCGGCGAGCTGACCGGCTTCGACGGCGAGATCGTCTGGGACACGACGAAGCCCAACGGCCAGCCCCGCCGCCGCCTCGACGTCCTTCGCGCCGAGGAGCTGTTCCGCTTCCGCGCGAGCACAGCGCTCCGCGATGGGCTCGAACGCACGATCGCCTGGTATCGGGAGAGCGTTTCGACTCCCGCCGCGCTCTGATGGCGTCGACCGGGGCCCAATCCGAGCAGGCATCTGACCGATCCGCAGCGGCGGCATTCCGGCGGCTGACGGCGATCACGGCCGCCGCTGCAAAACGCGTTGCTGCGTTCCCGCCGCTCCGCGTGGTCGGTGTCCTGGCGCTCGTCCAGTGGGGAGCGCTGGCGGTCGTCGCGGTACGCGTGGCGCATCAGGGCTGGGTGTACGACGACGCCAGCCGCCCAAGCTCCGGTGTCGTCTCGGCACTTCCGGCGATCGTCGTCGGGCAAGCCCTCGTGCTGCTCCCGCTCGTGCTCTGGCTCCTCTATGCGGTCGCAGAGCGCCTCGCCGGGCGCGTGTTCGCCGCCTGGGCCGCCGCCGTCTGGGTCATGTTGCCGTACGCGGGACTCGTGTTCGTGAACCGGAGCTTCCGCCACGCATACGCCGACCAATTCCTCACGCATCTCCTCGGGCTCACCGCCGACCCGGCACTTCCTGCAATGGCCGCATTTCTCGCCGCCGGGCTCTTCGCGCTCCGGGCCGTGCAGACGGGCGCCGCCCTCGACGCCGCCGGAACGGCGCTCTTTGCAGCCGCTGCCGTTGCATTCGTGCCGCGCGCAGCGACGGTCGCGGTCGCGCCGGTCGCCGCGCTCGCACTCGCCGGGCGCAGGCGAAACGCGGCTGCTGCCGCGGCCGGGCTTGCTCTGCTTCTGCTCGGGATCGACCTCTCGGTCAGGGCAGGCCTGCTCTCGTCGCCGTTCGGTCACCTCGGGTTCGGCGCCCCGGCGCGCGCTCTGAACACGCTCAACGAGGATTTCTGGAGCGGACGCGTCCTCCAGTGGCTGACGATCGCCGGCGTCATCGGGGTTCTCCGCCGCTCGCTGCCGGCAGGCGTCTTCGTCGGCGCGGCCTGGGTGCTCGCATTCCTCACGATCCACGGCGGCGGGCACCCTCCGGCAGAACATCTCGCGATGCTCCACGGCATGCTCCCCGTGTGGTTCGCGATCGCGATCGCGATCGCGTCGATTCCCCTGCTCGTGCCGCACGGACGCACCGCACGACCGGCGGGCGCAGCGTTGCAGTCGATGTGGCTTCGGCTCCAGCTACCCGTCGCCGCCGGACGGAACGTGAGCTCGAGCGCGGACGACGAGCAGCCGCGATCCGCCACCCCCGTGCCTGCAGGCATCGAACGGGCCGTAGCGACGCCGCTCTGGGCGGCGATTGCGATCTCAGGCCTGCTCGTTCTGATCTCGTTCGTCGGCCTGTGGAATGCCGCCCGGTACCCGGTCATGCTCGGCTACGACGCGCAGGAGCACATCACCTACGCCGACCAGCTGATCCACCAGGGCACGATCCCGAGCAGCGCCAGCGGCGGCGAGTACTACACGCCGCCCGGCTACTACGCCGTCGCGGGCGCGGCGACCTGGATCGGCGCAAGGCTCGGCATGGCGGAGCCGCATCAGGCCGCGCAGTACCTGAACGTCCTCTTCGTCCTCGCAACCGCCGCCCTGCTCCTGATTCTCGCGCGCCTCCTCTTTCCACGGCGCCCGGTCGTATGGGTCGCGTCACTCGGGTTCTTCGCGTTCCTTCCGGTCGTCGCCAAGACCGCGGCGATGTTCAACCCCGAGACGCTGAACATGCTCACGTCGACAGCGGCGTTGACGCTTGCCACATGGATGCTCCTGAGGCAGCGATTCGGGTTTTGCTGGTTCATCTTGCTCGGCCTGGCCCTGGGAGCGGGCCAGCTGGTCCGGGCATCGAGTCTCTTCACGTTCTTCAGCATCGCAATCGGGTTCCTTGCCGCCGTCGCCAGCAGCCGCTTCAGGCGCCGGATGCCCCTCCGCAAGATCGCGCTCGCGGTCGTGGCGATCGTCCTGATCACGACGCCGTGGTACGCACGGCAGGTGATCAAGTACCACACCCAGCCCTTCATCGCGCGGCCCGGGCTCGTCCGCGCGCTCTTCCACCCGAAGTATGCGGGCCCAGGTCCCCGGCCGCCGTTCTTCGGGATCGCGGTCGACGACATCTTCCAGCGTCCCGTTCGGCCGTTCTACGTGAACCAGGCGCTCTCCGAGACGTACACCGAGATCTGGGGCGACTGGATGGGCCACTTCGCCTGGTCGGGCTACAGTGCCGGTCCGTGGCCGAAGGCGCTCACCGTGCTCCAGGATCAGAGCAAGATCGGAGTGCTCCCCACGCTCGTCGCGATCGCGGGCTGGCTCGGCCTCGTGCTGCTCGCCGCCGCGCGACGGGTCAAGCGCATCCCGTTCCTGCCCGTCGTACTCCTCCCACTGCTCGCCACGATCGGCTATCTGTGGCGAAGCTACATTGAGACGACGCCGAACGGCGACCTGTTCAAGGCGAGCTACCTTCTCACGACGAGCCCGGTCTGGGCGCTCGCTTTCGGGCTTGCCTTCTCATGGCTTGCGCGGTGGCGCCTGCTCACGCTGGTTGTCGCGTTCGCGTTCCTCGTCCTCGGCGTGCTCGAATTCCGGTTCATGCTGTACGGGATCCGCGACCACCAGGTGATCTTCTAAGATGGGCGGACGCCTCGTCGACACATGCGTGGCTGATCCCGGCGAGGAGACTGCCAAGCCCTCGAGGCGAGCTTGTTGAAGGGCGCGCCGTACGACGAGCTACCTCTTAGCTCGTTGGTCACGGTGAGGTTTCCCTGACGTGGACCACTCGCCGACCTACTCGATCGTCATCCCGCTCCACGACGAGCAGGAGTCGTTGCGCGAGCTCCATCGACGGCTCGTCGACGTCTTTCCGCAGCTCGACGGCGAGGTCGAGGTGATCCTGGTCGACGACGGCAGCACGGATTTCAGCTATCCGTTGATGCTCGAGCTGCACGGCCGCGATCCGCGGTTCAAGGTCGTGCATCTTGCGAGGAACTTCGGACACCAGCTGGCGATCACCGCTGGGATCGACCTCGCGCGCGGGGACGCCGTCGTCGTGATGGACGGCGATCTGCAGCATCCACCGGAGCTGCTCCCAGAGCTCGCGGCGCAGTGGCGTGCAGGCCACGACGTCGTCTACGGCGTGATGACGCAGCGCCCGGAGGGATGGCTCAAGCGGAGCACGGCCCGCGCGTACTACCGGCTCTTGCGCAAGCTGGCGAGCGTGGAGATCCCGGCGGCCGCAGGTGACTTTCGCCTGGCCGACCGTCGCGTCATCGAGGCCTTCCGCGCGATGCCCGAGCGGAACCGCTTCGTGCGCGGGATGTTCGCGTGGCTGGGCTTCCGCCAGGTCGCCGTTCCGTACGCCGTGCCCCCTCGGTTCGCCGGCAGCTCGAAGTACACGTTCCGGAGGATGATCCGCCTTGCGGTCGACGGCCTCGTCAGCTTCTCGACCACGCCCCTGCGGCTCGTGCTCGACCTCGGATTCGTCGTCTCGGCCCTGTCGTTTCTGTTCGGGATCGCAACGCTCATCTCAAAGTTCGCCGGCGTCCTCCTCGTACCGGGCTGGCTGACGATAGTCCTCGTGACGTCGTTCATCGGGGGGATCCAGCTGATCGTGATCGGCGTCGTTGGCGAGTACGTCGGTCGCATCTACGACGAGGTGAAAGCGCGCCCGCTGTACCTCGTCCGCGAGCTCCACGGCTTCGACTCCGAGCCGAGCCCGTCCCGCCGGACGCTTCCGCCGGCGGAGCTTCCGAGGCCGTGAGCACGTGGGCCGCACGGCTCCCGCGCGCCCTGCGGCTGCCGCTCGCCGCCGAGGCAGGGGCGCTTGCGCTCGTCGTGGCGGCCGCCGCCTACCTCTTTACACGAGACCTCCACACGTTTCCGATCTACGACGAGGGCAACTACCTGGGCAGCCTCGACGCCTTGCGTCACGGGCAGTCGCTGGGCCGCGACGTGTTCCTCGACCAGCCTCCGGGCTGGTATCTGCTCCTCGTCGCGGTGTCCCATCCCTTCGGGAACTCGATCACCGGCGTGCGGACCGGGCTCGCGGTCGTCGCGCTCGCCGCGGTCGTCGCGGCGTATGTGTGCGGCCGCCTCGCGGGCGGCGCGCTGACCGGCGTCGTCAGCGCCGCTGTGATGGCCGTCGCGCGTCCCTATCCCAACTTCGCCGCGCTCGTCGAGTCGGAGCCCGGCTCGGCGGCGCTTGCGGTGGTCGCGGTCGCGCTTGCCGTCTATGCCTACCGCGACCGCTTCCGCCCGTGGTTTGCGTTCGCGGCCGGAGTGGCCCTCGCCGCCTCCACCTCCGTGAAGCTTCCGGGGGCGACGGCGGCGTTGCCCATCGCCGGCCTGCTGGTTCTCTGCGGCTCGGGCTCGCTCGTCCGCCGGCTGCTGATGCCGCTCGCAGGCGCGGCAGTCGTGTGCGCGGCGCTCGTCGTCGCATACCGGAACGCCCTGCCGCAGATCTGGCACGGAGTGTTCGTGGCCCACGCACGGATCCTGGGAACCCAGACTTCCCAGTCGAACGTGCACCGTGCGCTGACGTTCGTCGATCCGCGCACGCCCTTCGGGTGCCTCGTCATCGCCGGCGCGCTTGCCTCCCTCATCGTCACTGCGCAGGGACGTGCGCGCCGCCTGCTCCCGGCGCTCTGGCTGTGGGTCGCCGGCGGCTATGGGTTCGTGCTCGTCATGCACCCGTTGCTCGACCATCACTTCGTCTTCCTGGCCGTGTCCCTCGCATTGCCCGCGGGTGTCGGGCTCGGCCTGTTCGCCTCAGGGTTGCCGCGGCCGGCGACGGCGGCGGTCGCGCTCGCCGTTGTCGCGTTCGTCGCCGCCGGGCTGTACAAGGAGCGGCACGAGATCATCGGCGGTGTGACGACGGAGCCGCCGGAGATCGCCTGGGCGGTCGACGAGATCCGCGCGCACACGCAACCCGGGCAGATCGTCGTCTCCGACCTGCCGATCGTGCCTTATCTCGCGCGCCGTCAGATGCCCGGACAGCTGATCGACACCTCGATTGCGCGGATCGCCGACGAAGACCTGCCGCCGGCGCAGGTCCTGAGGCTGATCGACGAAGCACGACCAGCGGCCGTGATCGTCGGCCGGATGTTCCAGACGAAGCCAGCGATCGTGAACGGGATTCGCGCCCGCTACGCCCGCCGGCTGCACTACCAGCTGCATCCGGGCTACGTCGACATCTTCATCGCGCACAGGCAATAGGGGCCGCCCACGCGATCAGGGCGCACTTGCGCCCTGATGCAATTTCTCCTCGAGCAGTGCGAGACGCTGCGCTAGCAGCACGTTCTGGTCCGAGAGCCGGGAGACGACGGTCGAGTAGTGCAGCAGCACGGCGATGATGAAGAGGATGCCGACCGCGAACAGCACCGCCGGCGGATAGCTGCGCACGCCGAACCAGCCGGCGATCGTGTTGAGCCCGTCGCGCCATGCGGACAGCGCGGTTAGCACAAGACCCGTTACGAGCCAGAGCAGCGCGTAGCGCTCGCGCAGCCTGTGGCGGCGGATCAGCTCGAGCACGACGAGCACGAGCGTGAACGAGGCAAGCGCGCCGGCGATTGAGACAGCGAGCGGCGTCATTTGGTTCCCTCCTGCGGGACGACGTTGCGGCGGAACAGCCCCACGAAAATCGCAAGCAAGACCTTGGCCATGTAGTAGACGGAGCGGATGGCGGTGATCGAGGAGCTGCCTCCGCCCCGCTCGCGCATCGTCACGGGCACCTCGCACAGGCGCAGCCGGTGCCGGAACACCATCACCGTCGCCTCGACCTCTGGGTAGTCGTGCGGGTAGTCGTGCGCGAACAGCTCGATGCCGCGCCGGTTCAGCGCCTGAAAGCCGGAGGTCGTGTCCGTGACCCGCTGGCCGACGATGCGCGAAACCGTCCACGCGAGCACGCGAATGCCCAAACGCCGCGGGCGCGAGGAGCGGTAGCCGCCCTCGCCCGATGTGAAGCGCGAGCCGACGGCGATGTCGGCGTCGCCGGCAAGCACGGGCTCGAGGATGCGTCCGAGCTGCGCCGGGTCGTGCTGGCCGTCGCCGTCCACGCGGACCGCGAGGTCGTAGTCGTTCTCGAAGGCGAAGCGGAAACCGGTCTGCACGGCGCCGCCGATGCCGAGGTTGAACGGGAGCCGGAGCACGCGCGCGCCTTTCGCCGCGGCGACCTCCGCCGTTCTGTCCCCGGAGCCGTCGTCCACGACGACGATGTCGAGCCCCGGGTCGAATGCTCGCAGCTCGTCGATCACCAGTGTCACGGTCGACTCCTCGTTCAGCGCCGGGACGATCGCGACACGCCGCAGGCCGGCGAGGCGGGCCAGCGGGATGGGCTGCGCCGACCGCTCGGCGGTCTCAGGCACGGGTGGCCACCGGAACGCCGAGTCCGAGCACGTTGAGCAGCTGGCGTGCTCGGTGTGTGTACGTGTGCTCGTCGAGCACGCGCTCGCGCGCGCGGCGGCCGAGCTCCTCCGCCTGCGCGGGATCGGCGAGCAGCGCGCTGTACGCTGCGACCGCCTCGTCGGCGTTCGAGGCGACGACGAGCTCGCGGCTGGGCTCGAACCAGCGCTCCATTCCCTCCACGGGGTTGGAAACGATCGCCGCGCCGCAGGCGGCGAGCTCGAACGGACGGCAGGTCGACGAGGCTGGAACGGAGGCATGCGCGCGCCGTGTCACGTTGAGGTTGACCCGCGCCGCCGAGATCGCCCGGGGGAACACGTTGAACGGCACGTCGCCCAGCAAACGCGCCGTGCCAATGTCGCCGCGGAAGTCGCGGCCTCCCAGCGCAAAGTCGACGTCGGGCAGCCGCCGGCTCGGCTCACCGACGAGCTCGCGCATCCACTCGCGCCGGAACTTGTCGCCGTAGCCGTAGAAGAACACGTCATGCTCCTTGTCGACCGGCTGCGGCGCGAACAGCTCGGCGTCGGCGGCCCAGAAGACGGTCTCGACGCGTCGGGCGCCGAGCTCGAGCAGGCGCGCAGCCCCGCCCTCGGAGTTCGAGACGACGAGAACATACTCGCCCGGATCGGCGCCGTGGTAGTAGTTGAAGCCCGTGTCCATGCCGCCGAACTCCGGGAGGCTCATCGGCACGTCACCGTCGTAGTAGACGACCGGAACGTCGAAGCGCTCCTGCAGCGCGGTCGGGATGCCACGGAAGTGGCTCATCGGCACCGTGAAGACAACGACCGCGTCCACATCGCCCTCGCGCGCAAGGATCCGCTCGAGGTGGCGGCGCCAGCGCGGCGTCACCACACGCCAGATCACCTCACGGACCAGCTTGTCCCCGGCCGTGTCCTCCGGATACGCCTCGACACGGCGCAGATACTTGTCGCCCTTGAGCCTGGCCGCCGCCGCGCGCGCGGCGGCGAAGGTCTCCGCCTCGCGGTAGAGCGGGTTGGGCGCCGTCCGCCACCACGGCGACTCGATCGCGCGGCCACGGTACGTCGTCACGATCAGGTCGATGCCCGCCTGGGCCATCCCCTTCCAGAGCTGCCACCAGGCGGGCGTGCAGCCGTAGCGGAAGTCGAGGTCGGCCGCGGAAGCGACCGCGAGGATCTTGGGCGCCTTCATCGCGCCCATTGTCGCAAGGAGATCTGAAGGAACCGTTAGCCGGTCGCACGGCCGTCGGCCGGGGGTCGACTAGATTTGTCCTCCATGGCTCGCGCAGACAAGGACGCCAATCGGGAGTACTCGAACGTCCACCGCATCGACGACCGAATCCGCGTGCAGACCGAGCCGTCGAAGATCCACGCCGCCGAGGTCGTCGTCCCTTGGATCGTCGCGAACGTGCAGCCAGGGGGAACCGTCGTCGACATCGCCGGCGGCGTCGGCACCTACGCGTCGCAGATCGTGCGGTGCAGCTCGCTCCGTGTGGTCGGCCTCGACATCAGCGAACGGCTCGTCGAGATCCGGAACGAGGATCCACTGCTGCCGGAGAACGTCGTGGGCGACATGGAGGCGCTACCGTTCGCGCCCGACCGGTTCGACGCGGCGATGTTCGTCGCATGTCTGCACCACGTGCCGGATCCTCTCCCCGCACTGCGCGAGGCCTGGCGCGTCGTCCGCCCAGGCGGGCGGATCTTCGCTCTTGAACCCGCGTCCCTCCGCGCCGGCCGCGCGGGCAACGCGCCGATCAAAGGCCACGAGCACGAGTTCCGTCTCTCACGTGCACGTCTCGTCGAGCGGGTGCAAGCAGCCGGATTCGAGGTCGAAGAGACGCAAGGAAGACGGATCACGATCCGCCTGCTCCGCCCCATCCTCCCTGCCCCACCGCTCTGGGCGTTTCGGCTCGGCGACCGCATCGACCACGTCCTCCGCACGGTGCCTGCGCTCGACCGCCTCGGTGAGATGGTCATGCTGCGGGCTCGGAAGTTGGACTCGTCCACTCAATAGGCGCCGCGCCTCGCGAGGACCGCCGGGAGCGTCTTCGCGAGGATCGAGATGTCGAGCCAGATCGACCAGTTCTCGAGGTAGTAGAAGTCGAGCCGCACGAGATCGTCGAACGTCAGGTCGATACGACCCGAGACCTGCCAGAGGCCGGTCATGCCCGGCAGGACGAGGTACCGCTTGCGGTGCCAGTCCTCGAGCTGGACGTAGTCGCGCAGCGGGAGAGGACGCGGGCCGACGAGCGACATCTCACCGCGCAGGACGTTCAGGATCTGCGGGAACTCGTCGACGGAGTAGCGGCGGAGGATCCGCCCGGCCCTGGTCACGCGCGGGTCGTCCTTGATCTTGAACAGCGGCCCCGACGCCTCGTTGTCGACTTCGAGCGCTGCCTGCCGCTCGCCTGCGTCGACATACATCGAGCGGAACTTGAACATGCCGAACTCGCGCTCCCCGAGCCCGACGCGCCGGTCGCGGTAGAAGATCGGGCCCGGTGAGTCGAGCTTGACGGCGAGCGCGATCACTGCCCACACCGGTGCCGCGATGACGATCATCGTCGCGCTGACGACGGCGTCGAACGCACGCTTCACCACCCAGTCGAGCCCCGCGAACACGGGCGGCCGCAGCTCGAACAGCGGCACGCCCTGCCCGGGGACGTACTCGCCGCGCTGGGTGAGCAGCTCGGTCGTCGTCGGCGCGATCCGTACCTTCACACCCCAGCGGTGCGCCTCGTCGACGAGGTCGAGAAGCTCTTCCTCGCCGATGTCGACGCTGCTCACGATCAGCTCGTCCGGGCGCTGGTCGTGCAGGACCCGCTGCAGATCGGAGACGCGGCCCAGCACCGGGAGCCCGCTCGACTCTCCATTGGCGGAGAGCACGCCGAGAAACTCGTAGTCGATGCCGCCGCGCCCGAGCCCCAGCGCGCGCCGAAGGCTGACCAGCCGCTCCCCTTCTCCGACGAGCACCGCACGGCGGCGCACGCCGGCGACTCGCCAGACGTCGCCGGTCACGACCTCGTAGCTCGAGCGCAGGAGCGAGATCACGATCGCGCCGAGGACGAACGCCGTCGCGTAGAGCCCGAACGTCGTGTGCTGGTAACCGGTGCCGACCGCGAACGCAAGGGTGATCAGCGTGACGAGCAGCAGCGACGACACGATCCGCCCCGCCCCGGCGCGCTGCTCGCGGGGCGCGTAGAGCCCGGCGCGCCAGAAGACGAGCACCGTCACGAGGGTCAGGAACGGCAGCCACTTCGCCTCCGCGTCCCACGGCAGGCCCCAGAGGATCGGCCGCTCGCCGTAGTACAGCTCCCGCAGGACGAGCGCGAGGTAGAGCGAGGCGGCAAGGCCGCTCAGGTCAAGCGCGACGAGGGCCGCGATGCTGACGATCCGCCGCGCAAGGCTACGCAGCTGGCCCGGCGACAGGAAGAAGCGCGCCGAGCGGATGTCACCGGAGAAGGCAGGAAGCTCGGGCGGCCCGCCGTCACCCGAGGACGAGCCAGCGTCGACAACGGACTTGGTCGCCACGAGAGCGGCCATTGTACTGCCGTCCGGAGCAGCGCCTGCGTTCTCCAGGCTAGCGCGCGATGTTTCCCGCAAGCACGCACGGGTCACCGGGCGGTCGGCGCCGCGAGAGCACGCGCAGTGCGGCGACGAGCGCGATCCGCCGTCTGCGGTCGAGCAGGTCGTAGTCGTGGAAGTACGCATGCACGTAGGGCGGCAGCGGCCCGAGCACGCCCCGCGCGAGGCCGCCGAGCGAGTGCGTCGTCGGCAGGATGCCCGGCGCCGGCGCGCCGGCGCGCACGGTGCAGTCGATCAGCTCGAGCTCCCGCACTTCCGCCTCGACGGCCTCGTCCGTGTACCAGCCGCCGCCGCAGAAGAAGCGCGGCTCGAGCCCCCGCTCCCTCATCCATGCCGCCTCCGCGCGGACGCGCGTCGCCGGATCGCCGCCGGTTGGACGCGCGTGCGTGGGGCTCGTCCAGTGCGTGTGCAGCCCGAACGGCGCCCGCGCCGCCGCCAGTCGCGCGCGGGCGAGCCACATGTGCTCATCCTCCCCGTACGCTGCGTCAGGCGGCCGCATCAGCGCGATCACGTCGAAGCCGCCGGGGCGGCGCCGCTGGAGCGCGTCGAACCGCTCCCACGCCTCGTCCCGCAGGGGCTGCTCGAGATGGCAGGAGACGATCGCGACTGGCGCTGAAGGCACTATGTGGCGCGTGTGCGGGATCTGCGGACTCTATTCGCCGTCGGGGCAGCCGCCGCCGCCGCTCGTCGACGGCATGCGGGCCCGGATCCGCCACCGGGGGCCGGACCAGGGCTCGACCGACGCCTTCGGGCCGTGCGTGCTCGGCCACCAGCGCCTGCAGGTCCTTGACCCGGAGCTCGGCTACCAGCCGGTCGCCAACGAGACGGGCGACGTCGTGGCCGTCTTCAACGGCGAGCTCTACAACTTCCCCGAGCTTCGACGCGAGCTGGCGGCGAGCGGGCACGAGGTGCGCGGCCGCGGCGACACGCCCGTGGTCCCGCACCTATACGAGGAGCACGGCCTCCGCTTCGTCGAGCGGCTCGAGGGGATGTTCGCGATCGCGCTCTGGGACGTGCCACGCGGCCGCCTCGTCCTCGCGCGCGACCGGCTCGGCAAGAAGCCGCTCGTCTGGACGCGGCTCGCGGACGGAACCTTTGCATTCGCCTCGGAGCTGAAGGCGCTCCTGGGACTGCCGGGGCTGCGGCGCGAGCCGGATCTTGCCGCGCTCGACGCCTACCTTGCGCTCCAGTACGTGCCGGGGACGCGCACCGGCCTGCGCGCGGTGCGCCGCGTCGAGCCCGGCTCGCTGCTCGTCGTCGAGGGCGACGCGCAGACCGCGGAGCGCTACTGGGAGCCGCAACTCGAGCGGCTGCCGCTGAGCGACGACGCATGGCTGGAGCGAGTGCGCGAGGAGGTGACGGCCGCGGTACGCAAGCGCCTCGTCGCGGACGTGCCGCTCGGCGCGCTGCTTTCGGGCGGGATCGACTCGGCGATCGTCGTCGCGCTGATGGCGCAGGCCTCGGCCGAGCCGGTGCGGACGTTCACGGTCGGCTTCGCGGACGAGCGCTACGACGAACGTCCGTTCGCGCGTGCGGTCGCGGAGCGCTGGTCCACACGCCACGAGGAGGTGGTGCTCGAGCCGGACGCTGCCGCCACGCTGCCGCGTCTCGCCGCCGCGTTCGACGAGCCGCTCGGCGACGAGGCCGCGCTGCCGCTCTTTCTCATCTGCGAAGCGGCGCGGCAGGAGGTGACGGTGGCCCTCGTCGGGGACGGCGGCGACGAGTCGTTCGCCGGCTACGAGCGATACGCGGCGATGGGCCTCGCCGACCGTGTGCCCGGGCCCGCGGCCGCGGCAGGCGCTCGGCTGCTCCGGGCGCTGCCCGCAGGTCGCCGTGAGCGGCGCTCACCGGTGTTCCGCGCGGCGCGCTTCCTCGACGCGGCCGCGGTGCCGCGCGCCGAGCGCTACGGGCAGCTGATGCAGGTCTTCACCCTCGGCCAGCGCGCGGAGCTCTGGACGGACGAGGCGAAGGCGGAGATCGGCGTCCTCATGTCGCCCGGCTTCCTGCTCGGGCAGCCGCCGGCGCCCGGCATCGCCGGGCTTCAGCTGCTCGACATCGCGACGTATCTGCCGGGCGATCTGCTGCCGAAGTCGGACATCGCGTCGATGGCGCACTCGCTCGAGCTGCGCTCGCCGCTACTCGACCACCGCGTCGTCGAGCTCGGGCTCGCGCTTCCCGAGTCGCTGAAGCAGCACGGCCGCGAGGCCAAGCTCGCCCTGCGCCGCGCGTTCGCCGACGAGTTGCCGCCGCTCGTCGCCCAGCGCGGCAAGAGCGGCTTCGGCGTGCCGCTCGCGCGCTGGTTCCGCGGCGAGCTCGCGCCTCTCGCGTACGAGCTGCTGCTCGACGAGCGGGCGCGCTCCCGTGCCTGGTTCCGCCCGGGCGCGGTCGCACGGCTGCTCGACGAGCACGCGGTGGAGCGGGCCGATCACGGCCACCGGCTCTGGACGCTCGTGATGCTCGAGCTCTGGCAGCGGACGCACGTGGACGCGGACGCCCCCGCGCCGGCGGCGGTCACGGCGACGTGAGCCGCCGTCGCGCCTACGTCGCGCTCGCCGCGGTCTGCGCGGCGCCACGTCTCGCCATCCTGCTGCACGAGCGCGGCGCGATCATGTCGTCGTTCACCGAGAAGAGCGACACGTTCGCGCTCACGTTCGTCCAGCACGGGACGTTCGGCTTCATCCCCGGAGAGCCGTCCGCGGCCACGCAGCCGCTCTACGGCTGGTTCCTGGTTCCGGTCTACTGGATCTTCGGCCGCAGCTGGTTGTCGATCGGCCTCGCGCAGCTGGTGCTCGCGATCGCCACCGCATGGCTCGTGTACGAGATCGGCCGGCGCCTGCTGGGTCGCCGGGGCGGGCTCATCGCAGCGGCGATCGCCACGCTCAACCCGTATCTCGCGTGGCACGACATGCACGTCAACCGCGAGATCGTCGACCAGGTGTGCTCGGCGGCGCTCGTGCTGCTGACGCTGAAGGTCGCCGAGCGCCCGACGAAGAGGCTCGCCACGCTACTCGGCGTCGTCACCGGGCTCGCGATGCTCGGCAACACCCGGCTCGTCTTCATTCCGATCCTCTGCGCGGCCTACCTCGCCTGGCGGTTGCCGCGCACCCGTTTCACCGCAGCGATCCTCGCGCTTGTCCTCGCCGGTGCGGCGGTCGCCGTGACGCCGTGGCTCGTGCGGAACAGGGTGGAGCTCGGCTGCGTCACGCTCACGACGGACGGCAAGGCCCTGTGGAAGGCCAACAACACGCAGACGTACGGCTTGCTGAGCACCGGCCAGTGGATCGACAACGTGTCCCCGAGCTCGCCCCGCCCGCCTCCTCCCAACCAGCTGACGCCCGAGGAGGCGTGGGGCTACTACGTCAAGCCGGGCGTGCCGAAGCAGTACGCGATCGACCACTACCCGAACGAATGTGTGGAGATGTCCTTCTACGAGCATCTGACGGTCCAGTACTGGAAGCACCATCCGGGCGACAAGGCGAAGCTGGCGGCACTGTCGGAGCAGCTGCTCTGGCAGCCGAACGTGTTCGAGACCAGCGGGCGAAACGGGGCCGGCACCAATCTCGACGTCGGCCGACGCCTCGTCGAGCCCGTCTACATGTGGGCGATCTACGCGCTCGCAGCGGCCGGCCTCGTCCTCGCCCCGCGCGCCTTCGTCGTGCTCGCGCTGCTCCTGTTCGCCTACCAATCGGCCTTCGCAGCGGTGTTCGTCGGCGCCACGCGCTACCGGATCGCGTGGGACTTCCTGCTCGCACTGCTCGCCGCCGCCACGATCGAGCGCGTTCTGAAACGCGTGCGGGCCCGATGAGGGTCGTCCACGTGCACCGGATCCGGGGGATCGGCGGCTCCGAGCGGCACCTGCTCACGCTGCTTCCCGCACTGGCGGAGCGCGGTGCCGAGCCGCTGTTCGTCGGGCTCGACGATCCCGCGTGGGACCCGGCGGACTTCTACGGCGCGCTGCGCGTGCCCGCGGTGCGCATACCGGCGCCACGCGATCTCGATCCCCTGCTGCTCGCACGGCTCGTGCGCTCGCTTCACGCCGACGTCGTGCACACGCACCTCGTGCACGCCGACGTCTACGGCGGCGTCGCGGCGAAGCTCCGCGGAACGCGTCTCGTCTCGACCAAGCACAACGACGATCCGTTCCGCACGGGGCCGTTCCGGTTCGCGGAGCGCAGTCTTGCGCACCTCGCCGACCGAATCGTCACCATCACGGACTCGCTGCGACGGTTCACGGTCGAGCAGGTCGGGATCCCCGCTGCGAAGGTCGAGACGATCCACTACGGTCTGGACGACCTGCCGGAGCCCTGGGGCGTGAATCCGCCCGACGACGTCCCGGCCGATGCAAGAGTGCTGCTCGCGGTGGCCCGGCTGACGCCGCAGAAGGGCATCGACGTCGCGGTTCGGGCGCTCGCGATCCTCCCGGACGACACGGTGCTCGTCGTGCTCGGAGAGGGGCCGGAGCGCGGACGGCTCGAGTCGCTCGCCCGCGAGCTCGGCGTCGAGCGTCGCCTCCGTCTCCCCGGCCGCGTCCCGGACGTCGCCGGCTGGCTGCGGCGCGCCTCCGTGCTCGTGCACCCGGCACGCTGGGAGGGCTTCGGCCTCGGCGTGCTCGAAGCGATGCTCGCCGGGCTCCCCGTCGTGGCAACGAGCGTCAGCTCGCTGCCGGAGCTCGTCACGGACGGCGAGACCGGTCTGCTCGTGCAGCCGGACGATCCCACCGCGCTCGCCCTCGGCGTCGCGCGCGCGCTCGAGCTGCCGCAGCTAGGCGAGGCCGGCCGTGCGCGCGCGCGCCGCGAGTTCTCGGTCGCGCGGATGACGGAGCGGACGGTGGCGCTCTACGAGGACGTGCTCGGCGCGAGCCGCAGCTCGAAGAGCTGACCTTCCCACTCGCCGACGGTGAAGCGCTCGCTGGGGAAGAACCCCTGCTCCTCGTACCAGCGCACGAGCCGAGGGGCGCCAGCCCAGCAGTCGACGCGCACGAGCGCAGCGCCGGCGTCACACGCCTCCTCGAGCGCCCGTGCAACGAGTGCCGATCCGATGCCCTCGCCGGCATGGCGGCGCGAGGTGACGACCAGGACCACGTAGAGCTCGTGCTCGTCGACCTTACGCACGTACGGCTGGGCCTCGCCGACGACAAGCGCGCCCACGGCCTCACCGTCGTCCGACTCCGCGATCCGCAGTCCACCCGCCCGCTGCCAGCCCTCGAGGCGCTCGACGAACGAGAGCCTGTGCGAGATCGGCTCGGAGCCCCACTGTCCCGCCTGCCCGCGCGCAGCCATCCACTCGACGGCCTCGTCCATCAGCGCGAGCACCGAGTCGACGTCGGCGACGCCTCCGGGGCGGATCCTCACGCCGATCGCGCGAGTGCGCTCTCGTACAGGAGCTCCGTCCGCTCGGTGCAGAACGTCTGCAGGAAACGCGACAGCGCGCGCCGGCGGCCCGCCTCGCCCATCCGGCGCGCGAGCTCGAGGTCGCCGGCGAGCCGGACGATCGCGTCGCGCAGCGGCTCCGCCTCGCCGGCCGGAACGAGGATGCCGGTCTCGCCGTCGCGCACGAGCTCGCCGAGGCCGCCGATCGCCGCGGCGACGACCGGCCGAGCACGCTCCATCGCCTCGAGCGCCACCATCCCGAATCCCTCGCCCATCGACGGCACGACCACCACCGCAGAGCGCTCGATCGCCGACTGGATCGGGCTGACATGTCCGAGGAAGTGCACCGAGTCTGCGACGCCGAGCTCGCGCGCGACCGCGCGCAGCGCCGGCTCGAGCGGCCCGCGACCCGCGATGTCGAGCTCGAGCTCGGGCAGCTGCTTCTTCGCGTCGGCGAACGCGCGCAGCAGCACGATGTGGCCCTTGATCGGGATCAGGCGGCCGACGCAGAGAAGCCGCGGCGCGGCGCCGGCGTACGGCTCCGGCTCGCCGTCGGGGTCGATGCCGTAGTGCACGATCTCGAAGCTCTCGCCGTCGAAGCCCTCGACCTCCTCGAGATAGCGGGCCAGTCCGCGCGAGATCGCGATGTGCACGTGCGCGAGGCTCGCGACGGCGCGATCGGCGAGGCCAAAGTAGGGCGCCTCGCGGAACTCGTTGAAGCCGTGCTTCGTCGAGAAGCGCACGGGAACGCGTGCGGCGGTGCCGGCGAGCAATCCGTACGCCTCGGCGTGAACGAGATGCGTGTGCAGGATCGCGGGGCGCACTCGCAGCAGGTACGCGACCAGACGGAGGAACGCGATCGGGTCGACGTCCGCGCGCAGCAGGATCGCGTCGAGCGGCACGCCGCGCGCGGTGAGCGCGCGCGCGAAGTCCCAGGCGCCGGGCTCGTTCTCGTGCAGCATCAGCATGCGCACGTCCCAGCCGTGCTCGCGCAGCTTGGGCAGGAGCGAGAGCAGATGGGCCTCCGAGCCGGAGATCCCCGCGACCTTCTGCAGGTGGAGGATGGTGCCGCGCTTCACGTCTCGAGAACGGTAGCGAGCACACCGTCCGCCCAGTGCTCCACCGAGTGGCGGGCGACGACGAGCTCCCGCAGCTCGGGCCGCCGACGCCGGTCGAGCGAGCGCAAGCGCGCAGCGAGGCTCTCCGGGTCGTCCCGGTCGAAGCGGAGCTCCTCCGGCAGCAGGTCGTCGAACACCGGGTTCGAGGCGAGCACGGGCACGCAGGAGGCCGCGGCCTCGTACACGACCTTGTCCGGTGCCCCGGCGCGCATGTTGTTGATCAGCACGTGGCTGCGTGCGAAGAGGGCCGGAACGTCGGCGCGCGGAACGGGCCCGCCGAGCTCTGCGTCCAGGCCGAGCTCCGCCGCCAGCCGCTCGAGCTCCCGCTTGTGGGCGTCGTACTCGCCGCCGCCGGTGGAGCCGTGCGCCTCGACCCGAACGCCGCCGGCCAGCGCGGCGCCGCGGAGGATCGTCTCGAGCCCCTTCGCCGCCGAGTAGCGGCCGAGCACGAGCGCGCGCAGCGGTCCGCCGTCCAGCGGGTCGTCGCTGCACGGGAACTCCGCGACGTCGATGCCGTGCCCGATCCCGCGCACCTTGCGCGACGCCAACGGGAACGAGCGCCGGTCGACCGAGACCACGCCGGTGCAGAGCTTCTCGGCCGCTCGCACGACGATGTGGCCCTTCCAGTGCGTGTACCAGAGGACGAGCGGGATGCGCCGCGGCCGCACGAGCGGCGCCGCGAGCACCGCATAGAGGGGAACCATGTGGGCGACGACGCCGAGCGGCCGAGGGTGCAGCTCGCGGGCGAGCGCGGCGGTGAACTTCGCGCCGCGCTGCGCCTGCGTCGCCGCCCCGAACGCGTGCACACGTGCATTCTCCGGCACGGCCGCCGGCACCGCCGAGTCACAGAGCACGACGAGCTCGTCGACGCGTGCTGCAAGCGCGCGCACCATCGGCACGGTCGCCGCGAGCACGGGATCGTCCGGATCGAGCTTCTGCGTCGCGAAGATCAGCTTCCGCATTAGAAGAAGTCGAGGTCGCCGAGCGAGAACCTCCACGCACTCCGGTTCTTGGGCAGCTCCGGCGCGTCGTCCGTCAACCGCTTGCCGATGAACCGGATCGTGCGCGGCGTCGGCACGAAGCCGGCCGCGAGATAGGTGCGCTCCTCGCCGGGATTGACCATCGCCACCGCAAGGTCGGCATCGACCGCGCGCACGCACCGGCGCAGCAGTCGCGCCGTGTCCCGACCGACGGCGTCGCAGACGACCGCGGACGAGAACCCGTGCCAGACGGCGTGCGTCACGACCGCCCAACCGCCGTCGCCGTCGAAGCGGACGTACGGCCGCGGCGAGTCGACGTACCGCCAGTTCAGGTACTCGACGTCGCGCACGATGTGGTGCGCGTCGAAGACGGCTGCATGACGCTGCCCGAACGGCGGGACGCCCGGCTGCTCGAGCAGGCGCCCGGCGCCTGTGCGGCGCAGCCGCTTCGGGCGCACCCAGATCCGCAGCGACGTGACGTCCTCCCAGCCGAGCCTGCCGACGAGGATCGGTCCCGCCATCGGGTTGGTGAAGCCGAGCCCCCACCGTGCGCCCGCCCGGGTCGCCTCCTGCTCGTTGTGGAGCTCGAGCGTCGAGAACACGCCGCGGCCGCGCGCGGCCGGCGTCGTCACAGCGTGCACCGCGTAGGCCGCCGGACCCCGGCTCATGCCGAAGCAGGACATCGCGAGGACGCCCAGCGCGGTGCCGTCCTCGTCACGCGCCTCGTTGAGGATGCGCGGGCCGCCGGGGTTGCGGTCGAACCACCAGTCGAACTCCTCGGACGACATCGACTCGCCGTAGGTCTCCTGCATCAGCGCGAGGAAGTCGTCGCGCCGCGCCGGCTCGACGATCACCTCGACGACGTGCCGAGCGCCGCGTTGAAGAGCCGCCGTGCGTGCGTGCCGGTCACCGTGTCCTTCACCGCGATCAGGTCGCACGCGCCCGCGAGGACGAGCTCGAAGGTTCGACGCGAGTACGGCTCGACGTTGTACCGGCGCAGCTGGAGTGGATCGCTGTCGGGGCTGTTAGCGCCGGAGACGGCGGTGAACGCCAGGTCGTAACCGGCCTGCCGCACGAGGCTCGGATGCACCGGCTTGTAGTCCGCCTCCGAGCCTTTCACATAGGAGAACGCGCGCACCGGACGGCCGAGGCGCTCTTCGAGCTTGAGTTTCGAGATCGCGATCTCGCGCGCGGCCTCGTCGATCTCGAGCTCGGCCAGCGGGCGATGGCTGATCCCGTGCGACTCGATGCGCACGCCGTGCCGCTCGAGCTCGCGGATCTCGTCCCAGTCGACCGTCGGGTTGTGAACCCCGTGCGCAGAGAGGTACTTCTCGTGCGGCAGCGGCTGCGAGTCGCCCACGTACGCGATCGGGACGAACTGCACAGCGGGATAGCCGTGCTTCTTCAGCACAGGCGCGGCGTTCTCGAGGTTGTCGCGATAGCCGTCGTCGAACGTGATCAGCACGGCACCTTCGGGCAGCGGCTGCCCACCGACGTAGTGTGCGAGCACGGCGTCGAGATCGACCACCCTGTACCCGAGCTCCTCGAGCTCTGCCATCTGATCGTCAAAGAGCGAGACCGGCATCGACATGCGGTTGTTCGGCAGGTCGTTGACCTTGTGGTACATGAGCACGCGCAGGCTCCGGCCGTCGCCGTTCACGGCGCCGAGGCCGTTCGCCGTCTCGCCGATCGCGCGATAGACGGAGTTCTTCAGCAGCTGCTTGATCTGCTCGCGCACGCGTCCAGGTTAGCCCGCGAGGACGCCGTCCACGAGCGCAGCCACCTTCGCCGCGTACTGCGCCGGCGTGACGCCCCAGTCCTCGCCGGTGCGGCGAGCCGCGGCGCCGAGCCGCTCGGCCTCGCCGCGGTCGCCGAGGATCCGGAGTAGCGCCCCGGCCAGGTCGTCCGCGTCATCCGGTTCGACGAGCAGCCCGTTCTCGCCGTGCCGGACGACGTCCGGGATGCCGGCGCGGTTGCCACCGACGATCGCACGGCCGCGGCAGGCGCCCTCAAGCGCGACGCGCGGCAGGCCCTCGGAGCGCGACGGGAGGCAGACGAGCCACGACGCGTCCATGGCCGCAGACACCTCCTCCGCCGTCAGCCGCGTTGTCCACTCGACCTGCTGCGGCAGCTCGGCGACGAGCCGCTCCGCCCGGTCGCGCATCGTGCCGTCGCCGACGACGTGAAGCGTGGCCCCCGGCGCCTGCGGCGCCGCGCGACGCCACGCCTCGACGAGGGTGTCGAAGGCCTTGTAGCGCTCGAGCACGCCGACGAAGACCGCGCGCGGCGCCGGGGGCAACGGCGCCGGCGGCCGCTCGAGGAACGCCTCCGCGTCGACATAGGACGGAAAGACCGCGGCCGGCTGCACGCCGAGCGCCGTGACGAGCCCCGTCGTCTGCGTGGAGACGGTACGCACGGCGTCGACGCGGCGGACGGCGAGCGGGGCGAGCGCGTCGTTGAGTGGGTTGAGGAGCCGTCGCAGCGGCGAGCCGTACAGCCGCGTCGCCTCGTGCCAGTCGCCCTGGACGTCGAGGATTACCTTCGTGCGCGAGCCCGTCAGCCGCCGGGCGAGCAGGAAGGCGACCGCCTCGTGAATGCCCTGCACGAGCGCCGCCTGCGGCCGGAAGTCGCGCAGCTCGCGTGCGATCCGCCACGGCAGCAGCAGGTAGTAGAGGGCGCCGTCGAGCAGCCGCGGCCGGGCCGGGCCGACGAGGTGGAAGCGCTCGGCGCGCGTCGGCCAGCCGTCCGGCGCGGCGGCGAGCACGCGGTGGTCGACGACCGCGGCCACGGCATCCCATTTCCGCTGCTGGGCGCCGTCGAGCGGGAGCCGGAAGCGCTCGCGCGAGACGAAGAGCACCCGCGGCTTCATGCGGCCGCGACCTCGAGCACGCGGTCCGCCCAGTGGCCGGCCGAATGCTCCGCGGCAACGCGCGCCCGCAGCTCCGGCCCGGCGCCGCCGCCGTAGCCGCGGATCCGCTCCGCGAGCGAGCCGGGATACTCGCCGTGGAAGCGGAGCTGCTCGGGCAGCAGCGTGTCGAACACCGGCGACGCAGCGAAGACCGGCAGGCAGGCGGCCGCCGCCTCGTACACGACCTTGTCCGCCGCGTTGCCGCGCGTCGCGTTGACGACCGCGTCCGCCAGGCCGAACAGGTGCGGAACCTCCGCGTACGCGACCTCGTCGCCGAAGGTGACGCGATCGTGCACGCCGAGCTCCGCCGCGAGCTGCTCGAGCCAGGGCCGGTGCGCGCGGTCGGCCTCCGTGAGCAGCGGCCCGTGCAGCGTCAGGGTCGCCTCGGGTAGCTCCGGCAGCGCGCGCAGGACGGTCTCCCAGCCCTTCACCGGCGCGTAGCGGCCGAGCCCGAGCAGGCGGCGCAGCGGCGGGCGGCGCTCGGGAACGCAGGGCAGCGCGTCGACGTCGATGCCGTGCCCGATCGCGCGCACCTTCGACGAGTGCAGCGGCACGCTCCGCTCGTCGACGGTAAGCACAGCGTCGACGACGCGTACGGCGGCGTCCAGCAGCGGGCCGCTCCCTTGCTGCGTGAACCAGAGCAGCAGCGGGACGCGCAGCGGCCTCGCGAGCGGCGCTGCGAGCACCGCATACACCGGCGCCATGTGCGCGACCACGGCGACCGGGCGCCGCGCGAGCTCCGGTGCGAGCGCGGCGAGGTAGCGGACACCGCGGCCGGCCTGCGACGGCGCGGCGAAGCTGTGCGCGCGGCAGTTCTCCGGCAGGGCCTCGGGCTCGACGCGGTCGGCGAGCACGACGACCTCGTCCACACGCGCCGCGAGCGCGCGGATCTTTGCGAGCGTCGCCCCCAGCACGGGGTGTGCCGGGTCGGCGGCCTGCGTAACGAAGACCAGCCTCGTCACGCGACGAGCTCCCGCATCCGGCGCGCGTACTCCTCCGGCGTCTGCAGCCACGGCCCGGCGGCCACGTGCGCCCCCTCGCCGAGGTGCTCGGCGAGCGCGCGGTCGGAGAGCACGCGCACGAGCGCCTCGGCGAGCGCCTGCGGATCGTCGGGCGCGACGAGCAGGCCGGAGACGCCGTCGCCAACGAGGTCGGGGATCGCGCCGGCGCGCGCGCCGACGACGCCGCGCCCGCGGCAGAACGCCTCGACGAGCACCCGCCCCATCCCCTCGGAACGCGACGGCAGCACGAGTAGCCAGGCGTCGTCGAGCGCGGCGGCGACCTCGTCGGGCCTCAGCTCACGGTCCCAGCGGACGCCGAGCTCGCGGACGAGCGCCTCGGCCACGTCGGTTCTCGTCCCCTTGCCGACGAGCCGAAGCGACGCGCCGGGCACACGCGGCGCGGCACGCCGCCAGGCTGCGGCGAGCCCGTCGATGTTCTTGTACGCCTCGAGCACGCCGACGAACAGCGCGAGCGGCCGTTCCGGGAGAGGCTCTGGAGGGCCGCTGAACGGCGCGAGGTCCATGAAGGCGGGGAAGTCCGCGGCCGGCTCGACGCCGAGCTCGCGAACGAGGGCCGCCGTGAACGGGGAGACCGTGCGCACGGCGTCGGCGCGGCGCAGCGCCGCCGCCGCCACCGCGTCCCCGAGCCGGCCGAGCACGCGGCGCGCCGACGAGCCGTAGAGCCGCGTCGACGTGCGCCAGTCGGCGTGGACCTCAACGACCACGCGCGCGGGAACGCGCGCGATCCAGCGCGCGAGGAGCGCGGCGGCCGCATCGTAGGCCGTCTGGCAGACGACCGCGTCCGGACGAAAGTCTCGCACCAGCCGGGCCGTGCGCCACGGCAGCGCGAACCAGAACGCGAGCCCGTCGAGTCGCCGCGGGCGGAACTGCGGGACGAGCGCGAACGTCCGGTCGCCGGGCGCCGAGCCGGGAGCAGCCGACGCGAGCACCCGCACGTCGAGCTCGCGTCCGAGCGCCTCGAACTTCTGCGCGAGGCTCGGCGACAGGGGCAGCCGATAGCGGGTACGGCCGACGAAGAGGACGCGGGGCCTGCTCACGCGATCAAGCCTAGTAACAGTCTGTTACTTGCTTGTTTGGGTGACGCGCAGCAGCGTCTGCTCGAGCCGGCCGAAGACGAGGCCGGGCGCGTACTCCGCGACCGACGGGGCCGAGGCCGCACGCAGCCGTTCCCGCAGCGCCCCGTCCGCGAAGTAGTGGCGGATCGCCTCGCCGAGTGCGGCCGCGTCGCCCGCCGGCACGAGCAGCCCGTTCTCGCCGTCGCGCACGACCTCGGCGACTCCCCCGGCCGTCGTGGCGAGGACAGGCGTCCCGAGCGCGAGCGCCTCGACGACGGTGTGCGGGAAGTTCTCCCAGCTCGAGGAGAGGATCGTCGCGTCGGCCGCCCGGAAGAGCTCGAGCACCCGCTCGCGCGGTTGCGCGCCGAGGAAGCGGACACGGTCGGCGAGGCCGAGCTCCGCAGCGCGCTGCTCGAGCGGTGTCCGCTCGTCGCCGTCGCCCGCGATCAGCAGGCTCACGCCGTCGACGCGCACCAGCGCCTCGAGCGCGACTCCGAGCGACTTCTGCGCGGTGAGCCGTCCGGCGAACGCCAGCGTCGCCCCGTTCATCCGGAACGACCGCCTGAGCTCGTCGCGCGGCGCGAGCTCCGGGATCGGCGGCGCCGGATTCGGCAGCACGGATACGCGGTCGGCGCGGACGCCCCACGAGACCGCGAGCTCGCGCAGGTACGTGCTCGGTGTGAAGACGTGGGCCGCGCGCCGCAGCTCGAGGTCGCGGGCAAGCCGCAGCGCGCGCACGGCGACTCCGCCGGCGAGCCCCTGGAACTCGTCGACGTTCCCCGACACCATGCTCCGGCGCCGTGCCCGCTCGAAGGCGGGATCCGCGGTGAGCTTGACGACGTACGGCCGCCGCGCGAGCGTCGAGCCCGCCGCACTGCGGCCGAACATCCCGGTCGTGTAGACGACGTCGGCACGCACGGCGCGGCGGGCGACCTCGAGGCCCGTGCGCACGTGGATTGCCCCCTTCGGGAGCGACCGCGACACCCAGTGAACCGGGTACTCCCGTGCCTCGGGCGCGGCTGCCGCGGTGGTCACGACCTGCACCTCGTGGCCGCGCGAGCGAAGGTATGCCGCCACGTCGGGCGCGTGGCTCGCCGGCCCGCCGACGTCGGGCGGCCAGATGCCCGAGACGACGAGCACCCTCACCGCGCGAGGACTCCGGCCTCGGACTCCTCCTCGGCCGCGAGCTCGGCGAGCGAGGCCGGCCGCTGCACGTCGTCCGGGCGGATACGGGCGAAGATTGCGGCCCACGCGAGCGCGAACGCGCACATCCCGGCAAGGAACGCGCCCGCCGCGCCCGTCGCGCCCCACGACGCCCCGAACACGATCACGAGCGGAAGGACGACGAGCGTCTCGAGGCCGTGCGTCCAGATGCGGAGGTTCGGACGGCCGATCGTCACCGGGAACGACTTCGTCCAGCCGACGACGAGCTGCACGGCGGCGGTCAGCAGGAAGAGCCGGGCGGCGTTCGTGGCGCCGAGGTACCGGGGCCGGTAGATGAGGCTGATCAGGTGCGGCATCGCCCACCAGAGCGGCCCGACGGCGACGATGCAGAGCACGAACGCGATCGCGCTGTAGCGGCGCACCTGCCGGAGCACCGCGGACTGGTTGCCGCGCTCCCACTCGCGCGTCTGCTCGGTCAGCAGCACCATCCGCGCCGGCCCCGAGAGCGCCTGGAAGCCCGACTGCGGCGACTGCGCGACCTTGAACAGCCCGACCTGCGTCGTGTTGGTCACGGCTCCGAGCACGAGCGGGGCGAGCCCCCCGCGCAGCGCGAGCACCCCGGTGGCCGCGCTCGACTGGAGGATGAACGAGACGATGCCGCGCCGGTCCTCGGCGAGCGGAGCCGCCGCCGCACGCGGGAAGCGGCGGAACGCGAGCCGGCCGGCGATCCCGACGGAGGCGGTCGCCGCGATCTGGGCGGCGAGCACGCCCGCGATCGCCTGGTCGAGGCCGTAGTGCGCGCCGACCGCGATCCCGGCGAGGCGCAGCGCCATCGACCACGCGAGGAAGGCCGACCGGATGTCGTACCGGCTGCGCAGGTAGAGCGCCGACCCGGCGAGTCCCTCGAGCGACTGGCCGAGCGGGATGCCGGCTGCGAGGAGCAGCGCCACGGTCAGCCGCGACGGCACCAGCGCCGCGAGAACGGCGAGCCCCGCCGCGCCGAGCGCGGAACCGGTGACCTTGAACCAGAGCGCGCTCGCGAACAGCCGCCGCAGCCGGCCCCAGTCCTCGCGCGTCACGTAGCGGAAGCCGTACTTCACGAGCGCCTCCTCGACGGTGAGATCGAAGAACGACTGGAGGAAGCCGGTCGCGAAGATGACCGTCGCGAAGTCGCCGAACGCCACGCGCGTGTGCAGCTCGCGCGTGGCGATGACGGTGCCGAGGAAGCCGAGGACGACGGACAAGTAGATGCCGACGGCCGTCAGCGAACGGCGGACGAAGAGCCGGGGCATCGGGCGACGCCAGTATAGTGGGCGGCTCTTTGACCGTCGGCTTCGACTCAGCGGAGCAGCGAGGTCGGCGCGCCGCCCCGCTGGGAGTGTCCTGGGAGGCGGCGGTGACCGCTCTCTGCCTGCCACCGATCTTCCTGCACGTGCGCTGGCAGCCCGGCTTCGCCGTCGGCTTTGGCTCGACGAACCTGAACGCCTACCTCTCGGACTTCGCAGTTGCCGCGATCGCCGTCGTCGCCCTCCTGAGCGGGCTTCGCTCGGGCTTCACGCCGCTGCGCCGGGCGGTGTGGATCTGGGCGGCGGCGATCGCGTTTCTCGTCTGGATCTTCCTCGAGGTGGCATACGGGCGGCACCTCTCGAGCGCCTACCCGTGGCGCACGCACGCAGTCACCGCGGCGAAGTACGCCGAGTACGCGCTCCTCGCTCCCTCCCTGGCGCTCGTGCTGCGCCGCGGGCGCGACCTGCTTGCGTCGCTCTGGTCGCTCACGCTCTGGAGCGTCGTCGCGACGGTCGTCGGCGCGGCACAGTTCTTCGGCGCGGCGATCTTCGTGCACGGCCGGCTCGGGAGCCGGCAGGGCTCGTTCCTCTCCGAAGCGGACTTCGCCGCGCTCGCGGGTGCCGTGCTGATCGTCGGGCTCGTCGCACTCCTCCGTCCTGAGCACGGACTCGGCCGCCGGCTTGGCACCACCGCCACGTTCAGCGGCCTCCTGGGGCTGATCCTCGCCGCGTCGGTCGCATCGCTGCTCGGCCTCGCAGCTGCCGCGCTCGCGCTCACCGCCGTCCTGCTGCTGCGACGGGAGCTGCCCCGCCGGCGCATGCTTGCAGCCGCTGCGCTGGCCGTCATCGCAGCGGCGGGCGTGGTCGCGCTGCGCGGCGGCGACCTCGGCTCGTTCGCGCGCTTTCTCAGCACGTCCTCGGCGAGCCCGCAGGCGAAGGAGAAGACCGTCCAGACGTACGCACACCGCACGCTCCTGGCCTGGATCGGCCTGCAGATCTGGAAGGACCACCCCGTGCTCGGAGCCGGATGGCAGTCCTCCGAGGATCCGTCCACGTTCGGGCCGTACGTACCGGCCGCGCACAGGCGCTTCCCGAACGAGCCGCCGCTGGCGTTCCCGACGCGCGCGCACCCGTACAGCACCCAGGACGTCTGGGTCGAATCGCTGGCCGAGCTGGGGATCGTCGGGTTGCTGCTGCTCGTCTCGATGTTCACCGCAGTGGTCGTGACGGCCTGGCGGGCCGCGCGCCGCGTGGGCGGCGCTGCGGCGCTGATCGGCCTGGGCTGGACCATGCTCGTGCTGTGGCTGTGGACGGCGCAGAGCTTCGTCGCGGGGATTCCCCTCGACGCGGTGACGTGGCTCGGCTTCGGGCTCGTCGCGAGCGGTGCCGCCTGGGCGCACGAGCATGCGCCCGTCTCCGCGAGAATGGGCACATGAGTCGTGTCCTCGTCACGGGCGGCGCCGGCTTCATCGGCTCGAATCTCGTTCGCGCTCTGCTCGAGCGCGGCGACGACGTGCGCGTGCTGGACAACTTCTCCACCGGCAACCGCGCCAACCTCGACGGCCTCGACGTCGAGATCGTCGAGGGCGAGCTCCGTAGCTACGAGCGAGTGCACAACGCAGTGCGAAGGGCGGAGGTCGTCTACCACCTCGGCGCGCTCGGCTCGGTGCCGCGCTCGGTGCAGGACCCCCTCACCTCGAGCGCGGTCAACATCGAAGGGACGCTCAACGTCCTCCTCGCCGCTCGCGACGAGGGCGTGCGCCGAGTCGTCTTTTCCTCCTCGACATCGGTGTACGGCTCGAGCGCGCAGCGGCCGACGACCGAGACGATGCCGCCGGACCCGATCTCCCCCTACGGCGTCGCGAAGCTGGCGGCCGAACGCTACTGCATCAGCTGCTCGCGCGTCTACGAGTCGTTCGAGTCCGTTGTGCTGCGCTACTTCAACGTGTTCGGCCCGCGCCAGAGCCCCCTCTCGCAATACGCTGCTGTCGTACCGCTGTTCGTGACGGCGATTGCGGCAGGCGAGCCGATCGACGTGCACGGCGACGGCGAGCAATCGCGCGACTTCACGTACGTCGACAACGTCGTCGACGCGACGATCCGCGCCGGCGAGACCGCAGGCGCGAGCGGCGAGATCTTCAACATCGCGGCCGGCGCGCCCGCGAGCGTGAACACGCTCGCGAACATGATCGGCGCCATCCTCGGCAGACCGGTTGAGCGGCGGCACCTGCCGCCGCGGCCGGGCGACATCCGCAACTCGTGGGCCGACCTGAGCAAGGCGGAGCAGATCCTCGGCTACCGCCCCCAGGTCGGCCTCGAGGACGGGCTGCGGCGCACGATCGAGTTTCTCGGTGTCTGAGCCGGTCAAGGTGCTGCGCGTGATCGCGCGGCTCAACGTCGGCGGCCCTGCGCTGCACGTTGCCTATCTGACGGCGGGGCTCGCGGACCGCGGGTACGAGACGACGCTCGTCGCCGGCACGGTCGGCCGCGGCGAGAAGTCGATGGCGTTCGTCGCAGAGAAACGGGGCGTGCGAATCGTGACCCTCGAGGAGCTCCACCGCGAGATCGCGCCGCTGCGCGACGCACGGGCCATGTTGCGGCTCGCGCGCCTCATGCGCCGCGAGCGGCCGACCATCTTGCACACGCACACGGCGAAGGCCGGAGCGGTCGGACGGGTCGCAGCGCTGCTTGCCGGCGATGCGCGGCCGCCGATCGTCGTGCACACCTTCCACGGTCACGTGCTGCGCGGCTACTTCAACCGGGTGACGACCATCGGCTTCCGCGTACTCGAGCACGTGCTCGCACGCGTGACGACCGCGCTCGTTGCCGTGAGCCCCGAGGTTCGGGACGACCTCGTCGCGCTGCGCGTCGCACCCGCGTCGAAGTTCACTGTCATCCGGCTGGGGATCGAGCTCGGCGAGCGCGTAGGCGGCGGCCCCGAGGAGCGCCGTGAGACACGCAGGCTGCTCGGGATCGCGCAGGACGCGTTCCTCGTCGGCTGGGTCGGCCGGATGACGGCCGTGAAACGCACGAAGGACATCCTGCGAACGCTGCGTGCGCTCGTCGACCGCGATGTCGACGCGTATCTCCTCATCGTCGGCGACGGGCCGGACCGCGATGCGCTCGAGCAGTACGCGCACCAAATCGGTGTGGCGAAGCGCTGCCTCTTCCTCGGCTACCAGGAGGACGTCGCGCGCTTCTACGACGCGATCGACGTGCTGCTGCTCCCGTCCGTCAACGAGGGCACGCCGGTGAGCGTGATCGAGGCGCTCGCGGCGGGGAGGCCGGCCGTCGCAACGCGCGTCGGCGGCGTCCCGGACGTCGTCCGCGACGGCGTCGACGGCTTCCTCGTGGACGTCGGCGACGTCGAGACGCTCGCCGAGCGGCTCGCCGGGCTCGCGGCCGACCCCGAGCTCCGCGCCCGGATGGGGGAAGAGGGCCGCGCGCGCGTCCTCGAGCGCTACGCCGTCGAACGGTTGGTCGACGACGTCGACCGCCTGTACAGGTCACTGCTGGCCGCGCGCGGCCTGAAACCGCCGCCCGACCCGGGTCCGCGGGTCACAGGCTGAGGCGGCGGTCGCGGCGTCAGCCGCGCGGCAACGACAGGAAGGTGTTCCAGGAGGGCTTGTGCTTCCCGCTGACGGTCTCGAGCCCCGATTGCCAGCCGCCGATGCTCGGCTCGTCCTTGATGAGGAACCAGAGCATCATGTCGATGCGCGGGTTCGCACGGGCGATCGCATAGGCCTGCTTCATGTCGGCCGCCTGCGTCGCCCAGCTGACACCGAAGATCGTGTGATCGGGCGGGTTGGTCTGGTAGCCGTACTCCGTGATCCAGAGGTGCTTTGGCCCGTAGAGCGCCGTCAGCTTCGCCAGCAGGACATTGATGTTCCCGAGCTGGATGCGCCGCACGATCTTGCCGGCCGGCACGTAGCTCGGCACCTCGTTGCCGGCGTCGGCATACGGATGGTGCGCATACACGTCGAACTGCTTCATCCCGAAGGTGTGGGCCGCTATCAGGAACGAGATCGGATCGACCGACGGGCGCTTCGAGGTCGGCGCGTCGTTCCCCTTCGGGCCGGTGACGCCGCAGGCGACCTGCTCACCGGGAAGAGGCCCGAGGCCCAGCGAGTGCACGCCGTTGTAAATCGCGTTGCAGATCCGCGCATACTGGTACGCGCTCTCGATCCGCCACTTGCCGCCGACGCGCTTGTACTGCGGCGTCAGCCAGTCGGGGTTGTTCGGCTCGTTCCACGCCGTCCACATGCTCACCTTCGGCAACGGCGACGCCTCGATGCCGAGCAATGCGTTCCGCTGCCAGTCCGGCGGCGTCCACAGCCCGCTGTAGCGCTCAGCCGCGGCGTACGCGAAGTTCTGGAGATCGCTGAAGTTCGTCGGCGCGACAGTTCTGGCCTTCCCGCCGTTCGCCCACGAGGGCGTGAAGAGGATCGAGAACACGACCTTGATGTTGTCCAGCGACGCGTACTTGACGAGACGGTCGTACAGCGACCAGTTGTAGGCGGGATCGCCCGGGTCGGTCGGATCGCTCGGCTTGCTGTTCGCGACGGCCCACTTCGTGCCACCCCAGTAGAGGTTGACACGCAGCACCTGGGCCTTGAGCGTCTTCAGCGCCGCGAATGCCGTGTCGGGATTGCCGTAGAGCGTGTCGGCCTCGTCGTTGATTCCGACCAGTAGATGACTCGACGCCCGTGCGTTCCTGACCGTGTGCCGGCTCGACGAGGCTCCGGCCGTCTGGACGATCAGACCTGTGACGGCCATTCCGGCCGCCGCGATGAGGGCGATGCGCTTAGACACTCAGTGACTCCCGTCGGTTCGCTTGCAGGATCTGGCGCAAGCCCTCCTCGAGGGTGGCCTGCGGCTCCCAGCCCAGCAGCTGCCGGGCGCGTGTGATGTCGGGCTGGCGCACCTGCGGATCGTCCACCGGCAACGCCTCGAAGACGATCTCGCTCTTCGAGCCGGTGACGCGGATCACCGCCTCGGCGAGCTCCAGCAGAGACAGCTCCTGCGGGTTCCCGATGTTCACAGGAAGGTGCTCGCCGCTACGAGCGAGCAGCACCAGTCCCCGGATCAGGTCGTCCACGTAGCAGAAGCTGCGCGTCTGCGATCCGTCGCCGAACACGGTCAGCGGCTCGTTCGCGAGCGCCTGCCGCACGAACGTCGGAATCGCGCGGCCGTCGTGCGGCCGCATCCGCGTGCCGTACGTGTTGAAGATCCGCACGATGCACGTGTCGACGCCCTGCTGTCGGTGGTACGCCATCGTCAGTGCCTCCGCGTAGCGCTTCGCCTCGTCGTACACGCCGCGCGGCCCGATCGGATTCACGTTACCCCAGTACGTCTCCGGCTGCGGATGCACGGCGGGATCGCCGTACACCTCGCTCGTCGAGGCGAGCAGGAAGCGTGCGCGCTTGAACTTCGCGAGACCGAGCGCGTTGTGCGTCCCGTACGAGCCGACCTTCAGCGTCTGCAGCGGCAGGCGCAGATAGTCGATCGGGCTCGCGGGACTGGCGAGATGGAAGACGAAGTCGACCGGCTCCTCGATCTCGAGATGCGTCGTGATGTCGTGGTTGACGAAGTGGAACCGGTCGCCGCGCACGTGCTCGACGTTCTGCAGCGACCCCGTCTCCAGGTTGTCGACGCAGATCACCCGGATCCCGTCGGCGACGAGGTAGTCGCAGAGGTGCGACCCGAGGAAGCCTGCACCTCCTGTGACGACGGCCGTCGGCATCGCACCGATGCTAGCGGGGCTTCAGCAGGAAGGGGCGGACTTAACGAAGGATTTACGGCCTCGAGCAGTGCTAGCGTCAGGCGTCGATGCGCGTGCCAAGGCTGACGGGCTGGTGGAGTGCGCTCGTGCTGCTCGTTGCAGTCCGACTCGCGATCCCGCTGGCGGCCTACGCGGACGCAGGTTCGAAGCTGCCCGGGCTGCCGCGCTTCACGCGACCGGCCCGGGACGGCGGCCTGATGGGCGACGCGACGAGCTTCTACGCAGGGGCGCGCGAGTTCATGGCCGCCTGGGGACGGATCCCGCTGCCGCTGCTCGCGCTCCTCGGGCTTGCGCTCGTCGCCGCCGCGTCCGCGCTCGTCGTCGTCTGGCGCCGGCGCCCCGACCTGCGGCCGTGGCTCGTCCCCGCCGCCCTCTTCGCTTTCGGCCTCGCGGTCTGCGTCAACGTCCACTGGATGAAGCCGAGCGGCGCGCAGACGATCGGCTGGCCGATCGTCTGGGCGCTGCCGATGCTCCCGTACCGCGTCCTCGGCTTCGGGCTGAGCAAGCACGTCGCGTGGGACTTCGGCGCGGCACTCTCGCTCCTGTTCGTCGCGCTGACCGTCGTCGCCGTCGCATATCTCGGCCGTTACGCGAGCAGCCGCCGCTGGATCGGCCTGCTCGCGGCGGCGTGCTGGACCGCGTGGCCGCTGCTCGTCGGGCTGATCGCCGGACACCACGCGTGGGCGAACAACCAGTGGGACATCGACGTCGGCCTCCACAACTACACCGAGCCGCTGTCGACGCTGCTCGTCACGAGTGGAGCAGTGCTCGTGCTCTCGCCGCGCCTGACGCCGATGCGGCTCGCGCTCGGCGGCTGCGCGCTGAGCATCGCAACCTCCGTGAAGGTCTCGAACGCGCTGCTCGCGGGCGCGGCGCTCATCGTCGTCTTCCTGCGCGGCCGGACGCGCGAGGCGCTGCCCTATCTCGCCGGTGCGCTCTCCGTCGCACCGGCGGTGCTCGCCTACTGGCCGCTCTCCTATCCGAAGCTGTACGACAACCCGCAGTCGTGGCCGCGCGATCCGTTCGACGTCGCGCACGTCGTCTCGAGCTGGACGAACTCCTCGATCTTCACACCGCACACGCTCGCGATCGTCGTACCGCTCGCGGCGATCGGCGTCGCGGGGCTCGTCCGGCCGTGGCAGCTCGCGCTCGTGCTCGCGTTCCTGCTCGTGAACCCGGTCTTCTACAGCTTCTACGCGAACACCGCACAACATCCGCGCTTTCTCTACGCGAGCCTGCCGGAGCTGTTCGTGCTGTGGGCGGCCGGAATCGCTGTGGTCGTCGAGCGGCTGCCGCGACCGTCACGCGAGCTCCGACGCGCTGGATCATGAGGCGCCCGGCGCTTCCTGCGCTGGCGATCGCCGGCGCCGGCCTCGGCATCGCGCTGCGGGTGTGGATCCTCCTCTCACCGCACGGCGCACTCGATTCCGACGAGGCCGTCGTCGGACTAATGGCGAAGGGCATCCTCCACGGCCGGCTGCCGGTCTTCTTCCCAGGTCAGGGCTACGGCGGCAGCCAGGAGGCGTTTCTGACGGCGCCGCTGATCGCGCTGTTCGGCATGAGCGTCGACACGATCCGGATCGTCACGATCGCGCTCTGGGCGTTGTCGGCGCTGCTCGTCTGGCGCATCGGCCTCCGTGTGCTGGACGAGCGGCGCGCCGTGGCGGCCGCGGTCCTGTTCTGGATTTGGCCCACGTACTTCGACTGGAAGTCGACCCGGGCGCACGGCTTCTACGGCTCGGAGCTCTTCCTCGGCCTCGCGATCCTCCTGCTCCTCCTGCGGCTGCGCGAGCAGCGGTCGCGGCGGGACCTCGTCCTGCTCGGGCTCGCGCTCGGCTGCGGTCTCTGGTCGAGCCCGCAGGTGGCGATCGTGGCGCTCCCGGCGCTGGGCTGGCTCGTCTGGGGTCGACGATCGCTCGTCCGCGACTGGTGGCTCGTACTCGCGGCCGCGCTGGCCGGCGGCCTGCCGTGGCTGGTCGGGAACATCCGCCACCACTGGTATTCGCTCCATCCGGGCCGCAACGAGGGAACGTGGCTGAACCACGTGCACAACCTCGTCGTCTCGACGCTCCCGGAGGCGCTGGGACTGCGGCTCGCGTGGTCCTACGAGTGGCTCGGCGGCGTGATCGTCGGGCTGGCCCTCTACGCCCTTCTTGCGGGCGGCTTCCTCTGGCTTCTGTGGCGCCGGCCGCCGCGCCTTGCGCCGCTGCTGCTGATCGTCCTCATCTTTCCCGTCTTCTACTTCGTCTCGCCGTACACGTGGCTCGAGTCCGAGCCGCGCTATCTCACGCTCGTCATGCCCGTCTTCGCGCTGCTGATCGCGTACGTGATGACGACTGCCCGGCGGATCGCGGCGATCCTCGCCGTCGCGGTCGCGCTCTCGGTGGGCGGCATGGTGGAGCTCGAGCGTCATCACGTCGTCGCGTTCCGGACGGAGGGAACCGCGGTTCCGGCGAGCATCGCGCCGGTGCTCGACACCCTGCGTGCGCACGATCTCCGCTACGCATTCGCCAGCTACTGGATCGCCTGGCGGATCACGTTCGAGTCGGACGAGCAGGTCGTCGCGGCGAAGGCGAGCTACGGGCACCCGTCCGTGCGCCACGGGCGGGTCGAGCCCGGCGATCCGCCGGACGATCGCGGCTTCTGGCCCGGGTACTACGCGCGCGTCGACGCGCACCGGAACGTCGCCCAGGTCTTCGTCCTCGGCGGCGACGTCGAGCCGCGCGTGCGGCCGCTCCTGCGCGCCGCGGGCTACAGGCGGATCGTCAGCGGCCGGTTTGCGATCTGGATCCCGCCGTCGACCTGAACAGCGCGAGGCGCCAGGCGAGCAGGCCGAAGAGCGCGAGCACGACGAGGTTGCGCACGAAGACCCACCACACGAGCGCGCGGATCCATTCCTCGGTCGTCGCCTGCCCTGTGGTGAAGTGCTGGAAGACGACCCGCGTCAGCAACAAGATGACGAGCACGAGCCCCGACGCGACATAGCCCGCGGCGGGGACGAGCGGCGCGAGCCACGCGACGAACTGCGGCGAGAAGACCTTGCTGAAGGCGACGAATGCCGTCACGGCGGCCGCAGCGCCGAGCAGCGGCGAACGCCGCCGCCGGAGATAGAGCCACGCGACGGCGAGCACGGCGGCGATCAGCACGAGGGACGACAGCGTCCCGACGGCGTCCGCGAGCGTGCCGACGACGTCCTTCGACCCGGGCGCCGTGTCGCGCAGCACGGCCTGCCGGACGCCCAGCCGGTCGAGCACGAGGAGGATCGAGCCGCCGAGGCTCTCCACCTCCAGTCCTCGCTTGAGCTGCACCCAGTAGCTGAAGCGGAGGCCGCCCGGGCCCGCGATCGCGAACGGCAGGTGCACGAGGAAGAGCACGCCGACGAACCAGACGAGGCCCCTGCGCGCGAGGTCACGCCCTCCTCGCTCCCACGACTCGATCAGCGCGAGCGGCAGGAGGACGGCCGGGTACACCTTCGCCGCCACCGCAAGGGCCAGCAGCGCGTACGTCAGCCGCTCGCGGCGGTGCACGAATGCGAGTAGGGCACCGGCCACGAGCACGGCCGGGAAGAGGTCGTAGGCGGTGAGGTAGATCGGCCCGGCGGCGATCGGCGCGACGCCCGCCGTCAGCGCAGCCGCCGCGATCCGGGGCCGCGACACGCCGGCCGAGGCGAGCGTCGCGACGAGCAGGCCGACCGCGGCGATGCCGAAGACCACCATCGTCCACTTGAAGTCCGAGAAGAACGGGCCTGGGAGCAGCTCCACGCCGAGGAACAGGGGCTGGGCGAGCGGCGGATACTCGTCGAAGAAGTTGCGGTACGGCCACTGGCCTTCCCGCATCAGATGGGCGTAGTGCCCGTAGTACGTGACGTCGCCGTACTGCGCCGAGTCGAGCGGGCCGCCCTTCACCGCAAGGCTGCACGCGAGAAAGAGCACGGCGCCGACCGTGGCGGCCACGGTCGCGTACCGGCGCAGCGTCATGGCGTCATCCTCGCACCGGCGGCAAGACGCGGCCGTGAGGCGGCCCATGCGAGCCCGACCGCGGCGAGCGCGCAAAGCAGCACGATCCCGGCACCCACGATCCGGTTCACGCCCAGCCACACCCACACCGTCTTCGACAGGTCGCTGAACCCGTGGCCCGGGTACCAGCGATCGGTCTCCTTCCGCACCCCCCACGTCACCGAGTCGGCCGTCGTGAGGACGACGGACACGGCCGCGAGCACGAGGACCGTCCGCCGGAATCTCGCGAGCGCGAACGGCAGCCCGAGGACGAGGTACGGGAGTGCCGGCGCGAAGAAGCGGGGGCCGGGCGAGCCGCCGCCGTACGGAAGGAAGTAGCCCGCATCCGAGAGAACGAACACCACGGTGATCGTCGATGCCACCAGCGCCTCGGCGCGGAAGCCGCGACGCCACATGAGCACGAGGCCGACCGCCGCCGCGACGAGCACGGGCGAGAAGACGAGCAGCCCGCGGTCGACGAACAGGACGTCGCGGAGCCCGTGCAGCGTCGGCAGGCCGATCCCGAAGAAGCCCTCGTGCTGGCCCTCCTCGAGGCGGCCGATGACATAGCGGTACGAGAGATGGAAGGGCGAGCCGAACGCCGCCTGATCGTAGGCGGCGAGAGCGGCGGCGGCGGGCATGCCGCCGAGCAGGAACCAGCCGACGCGGCGTCCGTAGCGCACGGCGCAGAGGACGGCCACGGCGACGACGATCAGCGCGGTGGCGTACGAGAAGAGCACGGCGACGCCTGCGCAGAAGCCGGCTGCGAGCAGGCTCCGCCGGCCGCCGCGGAGGGCGAGGGCGAACGCAGCGATCCCGAAGGCGCCTGCGGCGTCGTGCTCGAAGAACGTCGGCGCGAGCGGAGCGGCGAGCGTCGCCGTGCCGAAGATCGCGGCCGTCAGGGCGCCGGTGCCTGCGGCAAACCGCTCGGCGAGCCGCCCGGCGACGAACACGGAGACGAGGAAGAGCACCCCCGAGGTCAGCACGCGCATGAGCCAGAGCGAGAGGTCGCCCTCGTCCTGCCAGCCGGACGGGGCCTTCGCGATCCCGAGCGCCCGTTCGGCCTCGTACGCCGGGACGGCCAGGAAGGACATCCCCGGAGCCTTGTCCGAGTACGTCCGGCCGTCGAAGACGGCCCGGTCGAAGAGGCCGGGCTCGAGCGTCAGCGTGTGGTAGAGGACGAGATGCCGGGTCAGCTCGTAGCGCGTGCGGTCCTGCGGGCCGGTGAGGTTTACCGCGGAGAGCGCGGCGACGGCGACCAGTAGGAGCACCGGCAGCTCGAGACGGAGACCCGGCGACGCCACGCCTGCACGCTACGGGATCCCCTGGACGGGCCGCGGGGTAGTCGCCCGAGCCGCCCCTGCACTTACACATCTCTTACTTAAGTTCGGCTCACGATGCTCTTAGTCTGAGGTGATCGGATCGCGGTGTGCGACGGATTCTCCGGCTGCTGCCGCTTGCCGTCTACGGCGTCGTCGCCTGGGTCGCCTGGCGCCGGCATGGGGTGCCGGTGCTCGGCGACCGTCTCTGGCCGTGGCTGGTCGGGCTGGCGCTCGCGCTCTCGGTCACGAACCTGCGCCGGTTCGTCCGCGGCCTGTTCGTCGACTGGCTGCCGTTCATCGCCGCGCTGACCGCGTACGACCTGCTACGCGGGATCGCCGACGGACGCCTGCTACCCGCCCACGCGCACCCGCAGATGTGGGTCGACAAGTACCTCTTCGGCTTCGGCACCGTGCCCACGGTCTTCCTGCAACGGCACCTCTTCGATCCCGCGCGGCTCCACTGGTACGACTACGCGACGTGGTGCGTCTACACGAGCTACTTCTTCGTGATACCGCTCGTGGCGGTGGCGCTGTGGCTGTGGGCGCCGGGCCGGTTCCGGCGCTACACGGTCCTCGTGGTCGCCGCCTCGTTCGCCGCGATGGTGACGTACGTCCTCTATCCCGCGATGCCGCCGTGGCTGGCGTCGGATACCCACGTGATCCCGCCGGTGACGCGCGTGATCCAGGTGGTCACGGGGCACATGCCGTACCTCGACGGGCGGGCGCTCTTCGAGCGGGGCACGGACTGGGCGAACGACATCGCCGCGATGCCCTCGCTGCACGAGGGCCTGACGCTCCTCGTCTCGATCACGCTCTGGCCCCTGGCCGGGCGGGTCGGCCGCGTCCTGCTCGTCCTCTACCCACTCGCCATGGCCTTCGCGCTCGTCTACTCGGCGGAGCACTACGTGATCGAGCTCGTGCTCGGCTGCGCCTACACCGTCGCCGTCATCGCCGGTGTGAACCGGGCTCAGGCGTGGTGGGAGCGGCGCGGCGCACGCGTGGTGGCCACCGCGCCGGTGCCTGCCGCGGAGCTCACCACCGAAGCGGGAGCCTACGCGTTGGCGAGCAGCGGCGAGCCGTCGAGGCAGCGGTGATGCGAGACCGCAGTGAGGAAGCGGCCGCCGAGGATCCAGGCCCAGCGGCCGTCGACGTCGACGGCGTGCAGGCGGTAGGTCAGCGCGCTTGCCGTGCCGCGCTGGTGGAAGGTGATCGTGACGAGCTTCGACGTCCGCTGCGGTACGCCCTCGACGTGGATCGGGTCGTCCTGCACGTCCAGCACGCGGAAGACTTCTGCGCCGGTCGCGATGTTCGTCCCCATCTCCCGCGAGCACGCGACGTACTGCGCACGCGTGATCAGATGCTGGTGGCCGGGGTGGAGCTCGCTCCACTGCTGCGACCACTGGCCGTGAAGCTCCTCGCGCAGGATCCGCGTCACGAAGACGCCGGCGTTCTCCTTCGGCGCCGACACGCCGGAGCCGCCGCAGCCGGCGGCGAGCGCGGCGAGCGCGAGGAGAACGACGAGACGCTTCACTTGAGGTCCTTGTTCGACTCCATGTCGAACCACATCGCGAACAGCATGAACTGCGACCCGGAGATGAGCAGCAGCGCGACGAGGACGACGGTACCGACGCTCACCTGATTCCCCGCCGCGCGGAAGCCGATCTCGACCCCGCCGAGCACGAGGCCTGCCAGCGTCGCAAGGAAGCCGAAGCAATAGAAGAAGACGAGCGGATGGAAGTCGCGGATCACGTACTTCTCGCGCAGCCGCCAGAAGAATCCCTTCAGCAGCAGCCACGAGATACGCGGCACGACGTGGTGGTAGCGGATGCCGGAGCGCTCGCCCACGCCGTACACCGGCCGCGACGGAAAGTCGCGCACGCGCGCGTTCCACACGTTCAGGTGGACGAGGAAGTCGTTCGGAAACCCGTAGCCCGTGTACACGTGGTCGAGGTCGAGCTGTTCCAGCATCTCCTTCGCGATCGCCGTATAGCCGGATTGGGAGTCGGCGACGTGCCAGTACCCTGACGCGATCTTCGTCAGCATCGAGAGCACGGCGTTGCCGAGGTAGCGCGCGCGCGGGATCTGCGACCACGCCTGCCCGGTGAAGAGCCGGTTCGCCTTCGCATAGTCCAGCTCGCCACGCGCGACCGGGCGCACAAGGGTCGCCAAGTCCGCGGGGTCCATCTGGTTATCGGCGGCCATCACGCACGTGACGTCGATCTCCTCGTCGAGCGCGCGCTTGTAGCCCGTCACGATCGCGGCGCCGACGCCGCGGTTGCGCTCGTGCGCCACGACCTCGACCCGCGAGTCGCCGAGCGAACGGGCACGTTCAGCGGTCGCGTCCCGCGAGCCGTCGTCGACGACGATGATGCGGTCGACGAAGCCGGGGATGCCGCCGAGCGTCGCCGCGATCAGTTGCTCCTCATCGTGCGCCGGCACGACCACGGCGACACGCTTGCCCTCGAGCATGAGCGCTAGCCGGCGCGGCGCCGCGAGAAGCCTGCGACGACGCCGTCCCACATCAGCGCCGCGATCACGCCGAGGATCAGCCCGATCAGCGCCGCGACGACGGCGCTGTTCCGGCGGCTGCGCGCCGTGACGCGCTCCGCCGCCGCCGGCGTCAGCAGCTTCGGAGCCTCGATCTGCGTCGCCTGGAGCAGCAGCTGCGAGGCGCCCTTGCGGTCGCTCTGGATCGACCCGAGCTGGATCTGGAACAGGAGCCTAAGGGACGTCGAGAGGCTCGCGCTCGCGAGGCCCGTCTTGATCCTGTTGATCGACGCGTCGTCGACGGCGACCTGCGAGTTCAAGCGGGCGATCTTCTGGTCCTCGAACACCGAGATGCGAGCGAGGACCGCACGCACGAGCCCGTTGGCCGCGCAGGCCGCGACCTTCCGCCTCGAGGACTGGACGGTCAGCGCGACCAGCGGGTTCTGGCCGTTCTTCGACAGGTTTCCGGAGATCGGCTGTGTCGAGACGCCGCCGCGGAACGTGCTCGCCTTGGTCTTGCACTGAGCCGCCACGGCGTCGTCGACGGCAGTAGAGGTCGCAATCACGCGCACGGTGCTCGGATTCGTCTGGAGGTTCTGGAGCGGGGTGCCGCCGCCCGCCGAATAGGGCTGGCCGAGGTAGAGGGTCGCGGTCGCCTTGTAGGTCTGGCCGCCGCCGAGCGAGATCGCGTAGCCGACGATCGCGCCGAGAATGAGCCCGGCTGCGACCACCCACCACCGTGCACCGATCAGGCGCAGGTAGCGGCCGAAGTCGACCTCCCGCTCGGCCTCAGGGTCGAAGGTGCCGGCTGCCTGCCCTCGGGGCTCTTCGCGGCTCATCGGTCGACGACTCTACCGGAGGCCCAGGCCCACATCCGGCTCAAACCGTCCTCGAGGGTGGTTTGCGGCTCCCAGCCGAGCGCGGCGCGGATGCGCGACACGTCCGCCTTCGTGCGGCGGACGTCGCCCCTCGCGACGCCGGCGTGCGTGACGTCGAGCCGTAGGCCCGAGATCCGCTCGAGGTGCGCGATCGCCTCGACCATCGACGCCTCCTCGCCTCCGCCGACGTTGTAGACGGCCGAGGCGGGCGCGCGCTCCATCGCGGCGATCGTCGCCGCGACGGCGTCGCCCACTTCTGTGAAGCTCCGCGACTGCTCGCCGCTGCCGTAGATCTCGAACGTGGCGCCGTCGCGGAGCGCGTCGCAGACGCGACGCAGGAACATGTCCGGCCGCTGCCGCGGCCCGTACACGGTGAAGTAGCGCACCACCACCGCGTCGAGCCCGTACGCCCGCACGAGGTGCTCACAGGCGAGCTTCGTGATCCCGTACGGGGAGATCGGCCGCGGCTCGGCGGACTCGGGCGTCGGGTACGACTCCGCCTCGCCGTACACCGACGACGAGGACGCGAAGACGACGCGCACGCCGGCGGCCGCCGCGGCCTCGAGCACACGATGGGTCGCAAGCACGTTGCGGCGCACGTAGAGCGGGAAGACGTCGCCGAAGCTGCGCACTCCCGGCTGACCGGCGAGGTGAAAGACGCCGTCGAAGCCGGCAAGGTCGAGCGCGTCCTCCGCGAGGTCGAGTCGCAGAACGTCGAGGCCTCGCGCGTTCTCTTCCTTCTCCGCCGGGTCGTAGTAGTCGGTGAAACAGTCGACGCCGAGGACATCGTGGCCGGCCACGACGAGCGCATCTGCGAGCTGGGAGCCGATGAAGCCGGCCGCGCCGGTGACGACGTACCTCACCCCGGCACCATCCCATAGACGACGCCGTAGCCGACCAGGAACAGCCTGCCCTTGGCGGCGACGGCGGGCGTGTACTTTCCGTCCGGGAACGTCCACAGCAGCCGTCCCGTCAGCGCGTCGAGCGCGTACGTGCGCTTCTCGAGCGTCGCGAAGTAGACGACGCCGTCGATCACCGTCGCGGAGCCGGAGATCGGGCCGTTTGCGTCGAAGCTCCAGCGCACGTCGCCGGTCGCGGCGCGGAACGCCGTGAAGCGCCGGCTGTACGAGCCCACGAGGACGAGCCCGTTCCAGACCGCGGGGGACGCGTACACGTAGCCGCCGGTCCCGTGCGACCAGCGCAGCTTCCCGGTCGTCGCGCCGAACGAGTACACCTTGCCGTCGGTCGAGCCGATGTAGACGCGCCCGTACGCGACGGCCGGCGTCGAGTAGAACGTCGAGCTGCCGTAGAGGCGCGGCTGCGCGGCCGCGCGCCAGATCCGCCGCCCCGAGGTCGAGAGGCAGTAGACGTACCCGTCGTAGGAGCCGACGTAGAGGCGCCCGCCGGCGAACGCGACGGCGCCCTTCACCGCTCCGTCCGTCCGGTAGCGCCAGATCGTCCGCCCGGTGTGCGCGTCGAGCGCCCAGATGACGCCGTTCCAGTCGCCGACATAGAGGCGGTCGCCGACGAGCAGCGGCGAGCTCTCGGACGGGCCGATCGTGCGCGTCCAGCGGATCTTCCCGAAGCCGGCGCCGAAGTCGATCACCTCGCCGTCGGAGCCGTGGCCTCCGTTCTGCGCGTTGCACGGCGGCCGGTTGAGGAAGACGGCGTAGACCGAGCCGTGCAGGTCGGAGCCGACCGCAGGCGACGCGGCGACGCAGCGGTGTGACACGTACTTCCACGCGCGCTTGCCTGTCTTCATGCTGATCGCCGTGAAGACGCCCGAGTTGGTCGCGAAGTAGAGGCGGCCGTAGCCGATCGAGGGCGGGAACTCGACGAGGCTGCCGGCGTGGTACCGCCAGACCCTGCGGAACGGCGGCCGCAGCGGCAGGTCGACCGAGCGCGTGCGCGTCGCCTCGAAGCCGTACATCGGCCACTGGATGCCGAGCGGCAGCCGTGGCGGCGGCGGCGCGGTCTGCGTGTACTCGACGGTGGGGGAGCCGCGCACGTTGCCGCCCTCGCGCAGCCGATGGACGACGTACGCGGCGAGCAGGCCGCCGGCGAGCACGGCCAGACCGGCGAGGACGAGAATCAGGCGCCGCATCCGTCGCAGGCTAGCCCGTGTGCTGCGCGGACTGCCGCGCGGGGCGCACGACCTGCGGCTGGACGGCGTAGAGCGTGGAGTAGCCGTGGAAGAGCAGCTGCATGCCGTCGCCGGACACCGGGGCGTACTCGCCGTGCTTGAACCAGAGGCGCACGCGGCCGGTGAGCGCGTCGACCCCGACGATCCGGTGCGCGAAGCTGCCCGCATAGGCGATGCCGTCGACGACGGTGGCGGCACCGGAGATCGGGCCACCGGTGCCGACCCGCCAGACGATCCGGCCGCTCGCCGCCGAGGCGCCGTAGAAGACGCCGTTGTAGGAGCCGAAGAACACCCGCCCGCCCCACGCCGCCGGGGACGAGTAGACGTACGCCCCCGTGCCGATGCGCCACAGGTAGCGGCCGCCGGTCGTGAAGGCGGTCAGCGATCCGCCGCTCGAGGACGGGACGAAGACGCGCCCGCCGGCGACCGCCGGCGTCCCGTAGATGCGCCCGTTCACCGAGCGCACCCAGCGCGTCGCGCCGGTGCGCGGCGAGAGCGCCCACAGCCGGCCGCCGTAGTCGCCGATATAGAGCGTCCCGCCGGCGATGGACGCGCTCGAGGTGATCTTCGCGCCCAGCATGCGCGTCCAGCGCAGCCGGTGGCGGCGCAGGTCGAGCGCGTAGACACGGCCGTTCCAGGCGCCGAAGTAGTCGACGCCGTCGAGCACGATCGGCGAGGACTCGATCGGCGAGCCCACGCGGAAGCTCCAGCGCAGCTTCCCGGTCGCACGGTCGAGCACGAACACGTGCCCGTCCATCGAGTGGTAGACGAGCTCGCGGCCGGCGACGGCGGGCGACGACGCCATCTCGCCGTGGGGTGTGTCGTGTCGCCAGATGACGTCGCCCTCGGCCATCGAGATGGCCCGCACCGTCGCCTTCGCGTTCCCGATGTACGCGACGCCGCCGTCGACGACGGCGGGAAACTCGATCAGCCCGCCGAGCGGCACGGCCCAGACGGTGCGGAAGGGCGGGCGCAGCCGGATGTGGGTCTGCGTCTGCGCACGCGTGCCGGTGGCGCCGTAGAGCGGCCACTGCAGCTCGGGCCGGTAGATGCGGACCGTGACCATGCGGAACTGCGCGAACCGCTCGTAGACCGTCCGCGTGGTGAAGCCGGCCGCACGGACGGTGACGTGCAGGCCGCGGCGCCAGGGCACGCGGATCTCGGCCACGCCGTGCCGGTCGGTGCGCGCGCTGCGGCCCCACAGGCGGACGAACGCGCCCGGCACACGCAGCCACTGATCTCCGTCGATGACCGTGACGACGAGGCGGGCCGGCTTGTGCGCGAGGGCGCTATGGGGCCGCACGAGAGGATGCAGACGCGGCGCCGGCGGTGGAGCTGCGCGCCTGGCCGACCCGCCGCATCCCGCGGCCAGGCCCGCCGGCAGCAGGAGGACCGCTACGAGTCGGCGCCCTCCGGCACGACCGATTCTGGGAGCTCTTCGGCGAACGGCTCCAAGGTACCGTCGCCTCCGGCCGACAGGACCAGCTCCGAGAAGAAGCGGGTCATCACGAGCCCGTCGCGGAAGTCGCCGAGCCGCGGCTCCGGCCGCTCGCCCGCAGCGAGCGCGAGCGCGAGCTCGGGGTAGCGGCTGCCGGCCGCGGTCGGCAGCGGGAACGCGCCCCCGAAGCGCGGGTTGATGTCCGTGACGCGGAGCGAGCCGTCCGGCTCGCGGAAGCACTGGATGTTCGCCGGCCCGACGAGCCCGAGCGTCTCCGACACGTGGCGGCCGAGCTCGATCAGCTCGGCGTCGCGGATCGTCATTCCCTTGATCGACTCGCCGCCCTTCGACTCGATCATCGTGCGCGGCACCGCGTTCAGGCAGCGCGAGTCGAGGTCGCAGAAGACGTCGACGGAGAACTCCTCGCCGCGGCAGCACGCCTGCACCATCGAGTCGTGCGTCGTGTAGCCGAGGAAGAACTCGAGCTCGCGGCGGTCGTGGCAGCGGTAGATGCCGCGCGAGCCGAAGCCGCGCCGCGCCTTCACGAGCACGGGGAAGTCGACGTCGGCCGGCACCGCGTCCGGGAGCCACGTCGGCGGCGAGCCGATGCCGCGCTCCTCGAACAGCAGATGGGCGAGCCACTTGTCCGCCAGCGCGTCCACGATCTTCGGCGCGGGCAGGAGCACGAGCGCGCCGAGCTCGTCCTTCGCGCGCGCGAGCACGCCGTGGTCGAGATCGGTGAGCGGGACGATCAGGGCGATGTCGTGCACGCGCACGAGCTCCTGGAGCGCGGGCACGTAGCCCGGGTCGTCGATACGCGGAACGAAGGCGTGCGCGTCGGCGTGGTAGAGCGCGGGCGCGAGCGGGTTGACGTCGGTCGCGAGCGTCCGCGCCCCGGCGCGGCTGAACGCCGTCACGATGTCCACCCGCTGGCCTGCGCACGTGAAGAGGACGCCGCTCACCGCGAGAGAGGGTACCGTCGGCTCGTGCTTCGCTGCCTCCTGGCCGTCGTAGCCGTGCTCGTCGGCGCCTGGCTCGTCACCGTCGCCTTCCTGTTCATCTGGCCTCGGGCCGACGCGCCGCCGGCGCGCGCCGACGCCGTGGTCGTGCTCTCGGGCGGACTGAACGAGCGGCTCGACCCGGCCCTCGCGCTCGTGCGCCGCGGCGTCGCGCCGGTGCTCGCGATCTCGAGCGCCTTCCGCGACCCGAGGTGGACGAAGGCGCACAGGCTCTGCCGTGGGGAGGAGGGGCCGACGCGGTTCCGCGTGCTCTGCTTCGAGGCGAGCCCGTACAGCACACGCGGCGAGGCGCGCTCGGTCGCGCGGCTGGCACGGCAGCACGGCTGGACCCGCATCGTGGTCGTCACCTCGACGTACCACGTGACACGCGCGCGGATGCTCTTCCAGCGCTGCTACCACGGCCGCCTTTGGGTCGTCGGCACCGGCTCGACCTGGTGGCGGCTGCCGGAGGAGTGGGCATCGGAGACCGGCAAGCTGCTCGTGCAGGCCACCGTGGAGCGCGGCTGCTAGAGGGGCACTACAAGCCGACCGCGCCCTTGTAGATCACGAACGGCAGGTCGAGAAGGGCGAGCGCGACGAGCGCGCCGGCGACGAGGCGCGGCCGCCGCTCGCCGAGCCGCGTCGCGAGCAACCCGAAGCAGAGCGCCCACGCGCCAAGCGTCGTGAGCATGTACGTCGGCTTCAGGACGTCGCCGTCCTTCGTCGGGTAGCTGATCGCGAAGTAGAGATAGCCGGCGAGCCCGGCAAGGGGCAGCAGCGCCGCGAGCAGTCGCGGCGCGTCACGGCGGCGCAGCGAGCCGGCAAGCAGGAAGAGCCAGCCCCCGAGCGCGAGCGCGGTCGGCAGGAGGCCGAGCACGTTCTGGAAGACGAGCCAGCCGTTGCGCGCCGGCGACGGCCGCGGATGCGCGTCGCGCGACCAGTTGAAGACGCCGTACCAGTCCCCCCAGATGTCCGCGTACGTCTCCGGCCAGGCGAGGTTCGCCATGTGCGGCCGGTACGGCTGCGTGAACAGGTCCGGCAGGCCCGAGTCGACGTAGAAGCTCGCCGGGCGGCGCTCCCAGAGCGGCTTGGCGACGTGCGGCCGGTCGAAGATCGGGTTCCCGTAGTGGATCGCCCGGTAGACGTACCAGGGCAGCGCAATCACTGCGGTCGCGGCAAGCGCGACAGCGAGAGAGCGCACGAGCCCACGCCGCTCGCTCGCACGCGCCCAGAGGGCGGCGAGGAACGCGAGCACGACGACGGCGAGCGTCCAGAGCGAGAACTGGCGCACCATCTCGCCGCAGCCGAGCGCGACCCCGAGCCCGAGCGCCGGGCGCCAGCCGTAGCTCCGCCGGACGAGCATCCGCGCCGCGAGGTAGAGGCAGAGCGTCGAGACGAAGAGGTCGGCCGGCTCCGGGTTGAACATCGACGCCGTGCGCGTGAGCACCGGCGAGAGCGCGACGAAGCCGGCGGCGGCGGGCGCCAGCCAGCGCCGTTCCGGCCAGAGCAGCCGCGCGAGCGCGACGACGAGCAGCACGGTGCCGATAACCGCGGGCACATTCAGCAGCTGCCCGAGCTTGTGCGGGTCGCCGAAGATCCCGAGCTGCCGTCCGAGCCATGTCGCCGCCCCCGCGACGAGGTAGTAGAGCGGCGGCGAGTAGTACTCCGGCGTCTCGTTCCGGACCGGCAGCCGGTGGTGCTGGATCAGGAAGTCCGCGTACTCGCGGTGCGAGGGCGCGTCGTAGCCCGCCCCCGCCGGGTACGCGGCGGCGTTCCAGAGCACGATCGCGCCGACAAGGGCGACGAACGCCCACGCGAGCTGCTCGGGGCTCAGCGCTCTAAGTCTTCCAGCCACCCGTTGCGCCCTTGTAGGTGCCGCTGAAGAGCGCGAGCGGCGTCCTGGCGAGGATCTTCAGGTCGAGCCACGGCGAGCGATGCTCGACGTACCAGACGTCGAGCTCGATCCGCTCCTCCCAGGGCAGCGCGGCGCGGCCGTGCACCTGCGCCCAGCCGGTGATGCCGGGCTTCACCTCGAGCCGGCGGCGCTGGCGAGGCGTGTAGCGCTCGACCTGGTAGCGCAGCGTCGGCCGTGGCCCGATCACGCTCATGTCGCCGCGGACGACGTTCCAGAGCTGCGGCAGCTCGTCGAGCGAGAGCTTGCGCAGGATCCGGCCCACGCGGGTGATGCGCGGATCGCCCTCGTCGACCGCGAAGCCGGCTCCGATCTTCTCGGCGCCGACGATCATCGTCCGCAGCTTCAGCAGCTCGAAGTCGACGCCGTCCCTGCCGACCCGCGTCTGCCGGTAGAGCACCGGGCCGCGGTCGCCCAGCTTCACCGCGAGCGCCGCGAGCCCGAGCACGGGGCTCGCGACGAGGAGCGCCGTCCCGGCGATCGCGACGTCGGCGGCGCGGTTCACCGCGTCCCCTCCGCGGCCTCCCACGTGGTCGGCACGCCGCGCCGAACGTAGTTGACGAGCGACTGCACGGTCGCCCAGGTGACGAGCACGTAGTAGCGCGCGACGCCGACGCCGAGCGCGGCCGCGCCGAGCAGCCCGAGCTGCGCGCCGAGCGCCACCTGGTAGACGGGCCCCTCGGTCACGAGCGCAGCGCTCGACCCGAGCAGGACGAGGTGGAGCAGACCGCTCCCGTAGCGCAGATGCCGGTGCGAGATCACCTCGACGAGGTAGAGCGGGCGCAGCCGGCGCAGCATCTTCCCCTCGAAGACGATCGCCCAGCAATGCTCGAACATCCGCACCTTGCGCCGATACTCGTCCTCGCTCGTCGGCGTCGCCTTCTCGTACGCGTTCGCGTCCGGCTCGTACACCGCCCGCCGGCCGCGCTGCACCATCAGGTAGGGGAGCGAGAGGTCGTGCCCGAAGCGCGGGTCGACTTCCACGTAGTCCTCCCGCCGCACGGCGTAGATCGAGCCGTTGCCGCCGGTGACGGAATCGAGCCGGGACTCGTCCGCGCGGAGCGCAAGCTCGTAACGCCAGTAGAGCCCTTCCTTGTTGGCGCCGTCGTCGGCCTGGACGTTGAGCCGCCCGCACACGTACGCGACCTCGGGATCGGCGAACGAACGGACGAGCTTGCGCAGCGCGTCCGGCGCCCACGTGCAGTTCGCATCCGAGAACGCGACGATCTCGCTCGAGGTCTCGCGCACCGCCCGGTCCTGCGCCGCGACCTTGCCGCCGCGGGGATTGCGGATCACGCGTGCCCCCGCCGCCTCTGCGAGCTCCTCGGTTCGGTCGGTCGAGGCGTCGGAGGTAACGACGAGCTCGAGCCGGTCGGCCGGGTACTCGAGCGCTCGCAGGTTCTCCAGCCGGCGCTCGATCACGGGCTCCTCGTTGTGCGCGGCGACGATGACGCTGACGCTTTGCAACCTGTCCTCGTCCGTGCGGACCGGACGCGCGCGGAGCTTGGCGAGGGCGCGCGCCGCGAGCGGATAGCCGGCGTGCGTCCAGACGAGCGCTCCCGCCGACGTCCAGAAGAGGAGCCTGACGATCACGGCAGCAGCCCGGCGATCACCTCGCGGTAGCGGGCGATCGAGATCGGCCGGTCGATTGTCGAGAGGACGTACTCTCGCCCCTTCCGCCCCATCTCCGCGAGGTCGTAGCGCCCCTCGTAGGCGTCGCGGATCGCCTCCGCAAGCCGCTCGGGGCGGCCCGGGGGCACGGTGATGCCGCAGCCGGCGCCCTCGACCACGCGGACGATCTCGCTCTCCGGATCCGCACCGACGATCACGGGCCGCGCGACCGAGAGCACTCCGTTCATGCGGCTCGGCACGACGTAGCCAGCGAGTCCCGGCGCCAGGCCGACGTAATGGAGGTCCGCGCTCGAGAGGGAAAGCGGCAAGACCTCGCGCGGCTGGTAGGGGAGAAACAGGAACCCATCCGCTTCGAGCCGCTCGCGCAGCTCGACGATGTCCGCCTGGCGCGCGCCGCTGCCGACCACGACGAAGCGAAGCCTCTCGAGGTCGCGCAGGAACGTGGAGGCGCGCACGAGCACGTCGAGGTCCTGCGCCCAGCCGACGTTGCCCGAGTGCATGACGACGAACACCTCCTCGAGCTCGTGCTCGCGCGCCCACGCGTTGTCCCGCGGCTGCGGTTGCAGCTCGCCCGCGTCGATCCAGTTCGGGATCACCTCGATCGCCCCAACCGGAACACCCTTCTCGACGAGCCGGCGGCGCATCGTCTCACCGATCGCGACGACGCAGTCGGCCCGCTTGAGCGCGGAGCCCACCAGCAGGTCGAGACCGCGGACGAGCAGCGGGTTGGTCAGCCTCCCGAGCTGGAGCGCGATCTCCGGGAAGACGTCCTGCACGATCACGAGGTAGGGCACCCGATGGCGTCGCGCGGTGATGCGGGCCAGGGCGCCGATGAAGGGCGGATCGCTCATGCAGAGCACGAGATCGGGCCGAGCCTCGCCGAGCGCGCGCGCGAGCGACGAGGCGGCGTAGGTCAGGTAGTTCGCCGCGCGCAGGGCGAGCCTGCGCCGCTCGAAGGAGGTCGAGAACACGCGGATCACGTCCACCCCGTTCCGCCGCTCGTGAGGTGGAGCGTCTCCCTCGACCGCCCCCGTGAGCACGGTGACGTCGTGGTCCTCCGCGAGTGCCTCGCACAGCTGCGTCAGCAGTTGCCCCGTCGACTCGAAGGCAGGTGCGTAGTACTGGTTGAGGACGAGAATCCGCCGGCGAGGCACGGCGCGACTCTAGTCGTCCACTAACCGCAGCGCTGGTACGGTCGGGCCGTGTCGACCTGCCTGCTGGGCTGCGGCCCGCTCGTCGCCGGGGACGAGCGGCTCCGCGACAACCGGTTCGGCCTCGAGCGCGAGGTCCGCATCGGCTGGTGCCCCGCGTGCGGACTCGGCACGACGCTCGACCCCCCGGCCCAGGCCGAGCTCGACGCGCTCTACAGGGACTGCTACGGGGACGGCGCCGACGTGCCTCAGGTGCCCGGCACGAGCCTGGCGGCTCGGACCTGGCACCGCGTGAACGGCAGCCTGCCGCTCGCCGACGAGCACCTGGCGGGGCCGGTGCTCGACGTCGGCTGCAACCGCGGCGAGGTGTTGCTCGTGCTGCGGGCGCGCGGGCTCGAGGTGACGGGGCTCGAGCCGAACCCGGTCGCCTCGGCCGCAGCGCGGGCGCACGGGCTCGACGTGATCGAGCAGCCGATCGAGCGCGCCGAGCTGCCCCAGGGCCGGTTCGCCAGCATCCTGCTTTCCCAGGTGCTCGAGCACGTCCACGACCCGCACGCCGTACTGCGAAGGCTGCGGTCGGCGCTGCGCGATGACGGCCGGCTCTACGTCGTCGTGCCGAACGTCGACAGCGTCTGGCGCCGGGTCTTCGGCCCCGACTGGGTGCATTGGCACGTGCCGTTCCACCTGTGGCACCACACCCGGCGCTCGCTCGAGCTACTGCTCGAGGAGACCGGCTTCCGGCTCGAGCGCACTCGCAACGTGACGCCGGGCGAGTGGCTGCTGATGTCGATCGAGGCGCGCCGGAACGCCCGGCGCGGGGTCTACAGGCTCGAGCCGTTCCGCGGCCGCTACGGGCGGCGGCTCGCCCTCGCGCCGCTCGGACGCGCGGCGGACCTCGTCGGGCACGGCGACGCCCTGTTCGCGGTCGCGCGTCCGGCCTAGACGCCGCCCCGAACCGGCGCGAAGCGGCGAACCGTCCGCTTCATGCGCCCCAGCTCAGGCCAGTCCGACCTCCAGAGCACGACGGTGCCCACAACCGCGCCCACCGCGAGCGCGATCGCCAGCCGCGCAAGACTCGGGGTCGACGGCACGCCCGCCGAGAAGGTCACGCGCACCGCGCAAAGCGTGGCCGCCACCACAGCCGCCCGTGCCGCCGCGGGAGCGATCGCCGACGCGAGGACGTCCCCGCCGCCGAGGCCCACCCGGCGCGCCGCGAGCACGATCGAGAACGACGCCCCCGTGACCTCCGCGACGCCGAAGGCGACCGCGAGCCCCGTGGTGCCCCATGCCGCCCGCATCGGGAGCGCGATCGCCCCGTACACCGCGAGCGCAAGCACCTGCGTCCAGACGCCCGCGCGAAAGTAGGCGATCGCATAGAAGACGCGGGCCGTGAACACCACCCCCATGTTTCCGAGCAGGCCGAGCGAGAACGCCACGAGAACGTGGCCGACCGTCGTCGCCGACTGCGACCCGAACGCGCCGCGCTCGAGCAGCACGACGATCGTCTCGTGCCCGAAGGCGGCGAAGAACGCCGCGAACGCGAGGGCAAGGAAGAGCGTCAGGCGGATCCCGCGTACGAGCGCTCCGCGCACGTGCTCCAGGTCGCGCGCCTCGTACGCGCGCACCATTCCCGGGTAGACGCCGAGGGCGACCGACTGCGCCGCGATCGTCGGCGTGAAGGCGACCCCGCGTGCGTAGGAGAGCGTCGACACGGCGCCGACGCCGATCGTCGAGGCGAGCGCGCGCTCGATGAGGACGAAGATCTGGCCGCCGATCAGGCCGCCGAGCACGGGCGAGGTGAGCCCGCCGGCGAGCGAGAGCGCGGCAGCCGCGCCCTCGCGGGACGGACGCGACAGCGCGCCGGGCCCGGCGGCGCGGCGGATCTCGACCATGAGCGCGGCCACGGACAGCGCGTAACCGCCGCTGACGGCCCAGGCCACCCAGAGGAGATCGTGCGTGAAGACGAGCACGAGCAGCGTGAGCACGAAGCCGCCGACGGTCGAGACCGCGCTGCGAAACGGCGGCCACACGTAGTGCTCGAAGTAGGTGAGGACTCCCGACAGGTAGCCGCCGAGCCCGAGCAGCACGCCGATGGGCGCGAAAGCCCACCAGACGCCGAGAGCGGTCGACCCCGCCGGCGCCTGGGCTCGCACCACCCACGCCGCGACGAGAAGGTAGAGCGCGGTCACGACGACGAGGAGCGCCGCCGCGAGCCAGAAGCCGCCCGCGACGAGGCGGGCGCGGTCGGCCTGCCCCCGGACGAGCGCGGGCAGGATGTTGGCCGACAGCGCCTCGCCCATGATCCCGCCGATGATCAGCGGCACGATCGAGGCGATGAAGTAGCGATCGGCGAGGAAGCCCGAGCCGTAGACCGACGCAATCAGCACCATCTGGCCGAAGGCGCCGAGCCGCTCGACGACACGACCAGCGAAGGTGAAGCCCCCTATGAAGGTCGCCGAGCGGCCGGTGAATCGACGTCCCGCAGGTAGGCTGCCCTCGTCCGGCATGGCCTGAGACGGTAGCGCCTAGGGCGTCCGATGCGGTTCCTCATCCTCGACACGTGCTATCCCGCCTTCCTGCAGGCGCACTACTCACGCGAGCCCGGCCTCGCGCGGCGACCCTACGCCGAGCAGTGGCGCGCCCTGATGGACACGTTCTTCGGCACGGCCGACTCGTACTCGTACGCGCTCGGGCAGCTCGGCCACAAGGCGCATGAGGTGGTCGCGAACTGCCCGCCGCTGCAGGAGGCGTGGCTGCGCGAGCACGGCGGGCGCCCCGGCGCCGCGCCCTTCCGCCTCCGGCGGGAGCGGATCGTGCTCGCCCAGGCACGTGAGCTCCGGCCCGACGTGGTCTACGTGCAGAACCTGCGCGCGTTCTCACGGCGCCTGCTCGAGAGGCTGCGCCGAGACGGCGCCCGGATCGTCGGGCAGATTGCGAGCGAGCCGCCGCCGGCGCGGACCCTCCGGTGCTACGACCTCGTCCTCACCTCGTTCCCGCACTTCGTCGAGCGCTTCCGCAAGCTCGGGGTGGCGTCGGAGTACCTCCGGATCGGCTTCGACCCGCGCGCGCTCGAGCGGCTCGAGCTCGCCGGGGCGGAGCGCGAGAGGCACGGGGCGGTCTTCGTCGGCGCGCTGAACAGAACGCAGCACCGCTCCGGTAACGCGATGCTCGAGCGGGCGGCCCGGAGGGCCCCGATCGACTTCTGGGGGTACGGAGCGCGGGGCTGGCCGCCCGGCTCCCCGATCCGCTCGAGATATCACGGCGAGGCCTGGGGGATCGACATGCTGCGCGTGCTCTACGAGTCGCGGATCGTGCTCAACCGCCACATCGGCGCGGCCGGCCGATTCGCCAACAACATGCGCCTGTACGAGGCGACGGGCGTCGGCACCCTGCTGCTCACGGACGAGAAGGAGAACCTGGGCGAGCTGTTCGCGCCGGGCCGCGAGACCGTCACCTACCGCGACGAGGACGAGCTCGTTGAGCGCGTGCGCCAGTACCTGGACGACGACGACGCCCGCCGCCGGATCGCGCGGGCCGGGCAGCAGCGGACGCTGCGCGACCACACCTACCTCCGCCGGATGGAGGAGCTGCTCGCGATCCTGGGAGAATAGTTTTGACGATGATCGCACCCGAGCTCGCAGACCGCTTCTTCGGCCGCAACGTGCTGATCACGGGCGGCCTCGGCTTCCTCGGCTCGAGCCTGGCGCACGAGCTCGTCGAGGCCGGCGCGAGCGTCACCCTCGCCGACTCGCTCGTGCCCGAGTACGGCGGCAACCCGCACAACGTCGCCGACATCCGAGACCGGCTCCACGTCAATGTCTCCGACGTACGCGACCAGTACAGCTTTCGCCACCTTGTGCAGGGACAGGACGTGCTCTTCAACCTGGCCGGGCAGACGAGCCACCTCGACTCGATGCTCGACCCCTTCACCGACCTGGAGATCAACTGCCGCGCGCAGCTCTCGATCCTCGAGGCCTGCCGGCACGAGAATCCGTCGGTACGGCTCGTCTTCGCCAGCACACGCCAGATCTACGGCAGGCCGCAGCGGCTGCCCGTCGACGAGAAGCATCCGATCGTGCCCGTCGACGTGAACGGGATCAACAAGACGGCGGGCGAGTGGTACCACCTCCTCTACGGGGACGTGTACGGCCTGCACGTGTCGGTGCTCCGCCTGACGAACACGTACGGCCCGCGGATGCGCGTGAGGGACGCGCGGCAGACGTTCCTCGGCTACTGGCTCCGTCTTGCAGTCGAGGGCGCGCCGATCCAGGTGTTCGGCGACGGCACGCAGCGCCGCGACTTCAACTACGTCGACGACGCCGTCCGCGCGTTCCTGCTCGCGGCCGTGCGGCAGGAAGCCCGCGGCCGGGTCTACAACCTCGGCAGCGACGAGGTCGTCGACTTGCGGGGCCTCGCCGAGCTGCTCGTGGAGCTGAACGGCGGCGGCAGCTTCGAGCTGGTCCCGTTCCCGCCCGACCGCAAGGCGATCGACATCGGCGACTTCTACGCGGACTACTCGCGGATCCGCGACGAGCTCGGCTGGGAGCCGCGCGTCACGCTGCGCGACGGCCTCGAGCGGACGCTCGCCTTCTATCGCGCCGAGGCGCAGCACTACTGGTGAGAGTGCCGTTCGGCGATCTCGCCCGGCAGACTGCGGCGCTTCGCGACGAGCTCGACGCTGCGGGAGACCGCGTTCTCACGAGCGGCCGCTACCTGTTCGGCGAGGAGCTCGAGCGCTTCGAGGCCTCCTTCGCCGAGTGGTGCGGCGCCCGCCACGGCGTCGGCGTCGCGAACGGGACCGACGCAATCACGATCGCGCTGCAGGCGGTCGGCGTCGGGCCCGGTGACGAGGTCGTGACCGCTGCGAACACCTGCGTCCCTACCGTCGTCGGGATCGAAAACGCCGGCGCGGTGCCGGTGCTCGTCGACGCGGAACCGGCAACGCGCACGCTCGACCCGGCGCTCGTGGAGGCGGCGATCACGCCGCGGACGAAGGCGCTTCTGCCCGTGCACCTCTACGGCCAGTGCGCCGACGTCGAGACGCTCGCCGGCATCTGCGCCCGGCACGGGATCGCGCTCGTCGAGGACTGCGCGCAGGCGCACGGCGCCGAGATCGGCGGGCGCCGCGCCGGGTCGCTCGGCGACGCCGCCGCGTTCAGCTTCTATCCGACGAAGAACCTGGGAGCCCTCGGCGACGGCGGTGCGGTCGTGACGAGCGACCCGGAGGTCGCAGAGCGCGCGCGGCTGCTTCGCAACTACGGCGAGCGCGACCGCTTCGAGCACGTCCTGCGCGGCCGGAACTCACGTCTCGACGCGCTACAGGCGGCGTTCCTGGCGGCGAAGCTGCCGCATCTAGACGCCTGGAACGAGCGCCGCCGCGCGATCGCCGCCTGCTACACCGAGGCGCTCGAGGGCACCGCGGTGACGACCCCGCGCGACGCGCCTGGGCGCCATCACGTCTACCACCTCTACGTCGTGGAGACGTCCGACCGCGAGCGGTTCCGCGCCGAGCTCGCCCGCCTCGGCGTCGAGACGGCGGTGCACTACCCGCGTCCGATCCACCTCCAGCCCGCGTATCGCGCTCTCGGCGAGGGCCGCTCCCTTCCCGTGAGCGAGCGCCTGGCGGCGTCGGTCGTCAGCCTGCCGCTGTACCCGGAGCTGGCGGACGACGAGGTGGAGCTGGTCGCGGAGGCCGCTCGCGCCGCCGCGTAGAGCACTAGCGCGGCTCGAGCAGCCAGCCGTGGAGGTCGTGCACGCGCAGGGGGACACCGTCGTGGGTGTCGCGCCACAGCGCCTCGAACGCATCGCGGCTGCGGACGAGCCCGGCGCGCGCCGCACCGGGCCGGAGGCGGGTGCGGAGCTCGCGCAGGACGGCGCGGGCGCTCAGGAGCTCGGTGGCCACGACGACCACCGGCACGGCGCTGAAGCGCGCGAGCACGGCGCGGAAGCTCTCGTCGTCGAACTCGGTGTCGATGCGGTGGAAGAGATGCAGGTCGGCGTCCGCCACCGGCGGGTCGCGGCGCAGGTCGTGCCGCCGCACGTCCGCCTCGGGGAACAGAGCCGCGAGCCGCTCGACGGTCGCGGGCGCGAACTCCGTGGCCACGAGCCGCCGCCCTGGAGCCAGGCGGGCGAGCCAGAGCTCCGGCACCGCCGCGCCGGCGCCGTAGGAGGCGAGCGTCCGGACGCCGCGACGGTCGAGCAGGGCCACGAGCGCCCGCGCTCGAGCTTCTGCGGCCCGATCGGCGTCGGCTCGCGCCTCCCACTCGGTGCGCGTCTCCGGCAGGCCGAAGGCCCCGCGGGAACCGAGCCGCAGCGCGTCCCACACCGCCTCGCCGGCGAGCTCTGCACCGACCAGCGCGCGGTCGCTACCGAAGTCGTACCAGTGCGAGATCGCAAGCTTCAGCGAAGCGCCTCCCGGTAGAGGGAGACGGCGAGCTCAGCGATCCGCGGCCACGCGAAGAACGCGGCTGCGCGCCGCGCGCCCGCGGCCAGCCGCTCGCGCTCGCCGGGGTCGTCGGCCAGACGTCCGATCGTGCGTGCGAGCTCGCCGGGATCGTCGGGGGGCACGAGCGCGACGTGCTCACCGGGACGCAGCGGGGCGACGCGGTCGGGCCGGCCGCCGAGCACGACGGGGACGCCGGCTTCGAGCGCCGCCGCCAGCGCGCTCCTGCCGAGGCTGTTGCGGCGGTACGGGAGCACGCACAGATCGAGGTCGGCGAGCGCCTGCGGCACCTCCTCGTCGGCGAGGAAGCCGGTCCACTCGACCGCGTCCTGGATCCCGAGCCGGGCGGGCAGCGCGCGCAGGCGCTCGAACTCGGCCAGGGCCGGCGGATCGGCAGCGTAGCGCTCCGGGCGCCCGGCCGAGCCGATCATGACGAGGCGAAGGTCCGGGCGGCCGAGCCGCGCAAGCGCCTCGAAGAGCGTGTCGACCCCGCGGGTGAAGTCGAGCTGGCCGAAGAAGCCGAGCGTGAACGGCCCCTCGCGTCGCGCCCGCACGGCCGGGCCCCCGAAGTTGCTGCCGACGGGGAGCCAGCGCACACGCTTCGTGCCCGCGGCGAGGCGGCGCAGCCGCGCGAGATACCCCGGGTCGTGCGAGGATAGGACCTTGCTGCGGAGAAGCAGAGCGAGCGCCTCGAGCCTCAGCGGGACGGGCGAGCGGCGCCCGAGCCCGAGGTTCCAGAACGTCGTGACGAGCGGCACGCTGCCGCGGCCCAGGAGCGCGGGGAGTTGGTAGCGTGCCTGCACGACCGAGTCGGGAAAGAGGACGTGCACGACCTCGATCCGCTCGGCCTCGAGCACTGCGTTGGCGCGGCGGAGCGACGCGGCGCCGCCGCAGATCGTCCAGTCCTCGATCGTCCTGTGAACGACGACCCCGCTCGGAAGCCTCTCGTCCGCCGGGCCGGCGCCGGCCGAGGTCAGGACGTGGACCGCGCAGCCCGCTGCCGTGAGCGCCGGAGCAAAACGTGCGAGGAAGTCGGCGCCGCCGTTCCTCTGAGGAGGGAAGGTTCCAAAGCAGATGGCCACGCGTAGTCCAGCCATCGCCGTCATCGGCCCGCACTCTACGGCCAGGCTCCTGCCGCCGTGGACGCTCGCCCTCTCGCTCAACGGCTTCTTCCTCTACCTCGCCGTTCTCCGACTCCTCGGGCGCGCGCCCCGCACCGCGACCACGGGCGCCTGGTATGCGCTCGTCGGCCTCCTCTGCCTCATCGGGGTCTGGCTCAACCGGGAGACGCTGATCCGCCGGCTGGCCGTGCGGTCACGGCCCGCCACGACGTACGTCCTGGCCGGGGTCGCGCTCGCGGGCTGGTTCCTGCTCAACGTCGTGCTGCTGAGCCACGGCAGCCTGTCGCGAACGCTCGCGGCGCTGCTCGTGCTCTGGACGTTGCCCTCGGCGGCGCTCGCGCTCTCGCTGCCGCGCGAGGCGATCCGGACGGCCGCGGCCGCGATCGGTGCGCTCGGCGTCCTGTTCGCCCTGATCGAGCTCGGTGCGCTCGCGCACGACCCGCATGCCACGCGCTTCAGCCCGATCGCGCATCTCGATCCCATCTCCGCCGCGCAGTACCCGGCGCTCGGTGCGATTGCCCTGCTCGCGTTGACGCCGCGGACGCTCCGCACCGAGGTCGCACGCGCCGTCGCCGTCGCTCTGCTCTGCGCCGGGGCGGTGCTGCCCGGCTCGCGGGGGCCGGTCGTCGCGCTCTGTGTGGCTGTGGTCGTGGCGGCGGCGTTCCTCCGCCGGCGCGCCTGGCTGCTGCTCGGGCCGGCGATCGTGGCCGGACTCGTACTCGGGTACGGGGGCACAAGGCTCGTCGGCTCGAGCACCTACCTGACCTCCTCGATTCCGGGAGCGTCAGGCCTCGGTGGGAGCGGGAGCGAGTCGAGTGGGAACGAGTCGGACAAGACCAGCGCGCAGCAGCCGCAGCAGCCGCCTCCCATCTCGACGATGCACATCCGCCGGGAGTGGTGGACGTCCGCCATCGAAGCGATTCCGAGCGCCCCGATCGTCGGCCACGGCGTCGCGATGTTCGTCGACAACACGCCCGAGGCGAAGCGGATGGGCGTCGCCGGCGAGCGAACGTATCCGCACAACTCGCCCCTCGAGTCCCTGTACTCGCTCGGCCTGCTCGGCGCCCTGCCGTACCTCGCACTGCTCGCGGCGGGGGTCGCCGCCCTCGTGCTGCTCGGCCGGCGACCCGCCGGCCCCCCGCTCGTTTTCGCGGCAGGCCTCTACGCGTTCGCGTTCGTGAGCTCCAACCTCAGCGGCGAGATCGGGGCCGATGCTCCGCTCTGGGCGGCCGGGGCGCTCGCCGTCGCGCTCTACGCCGAGCCGACTGCGGCGAGCAGGTAGCGCTCGAGCCGGTCGACGACGGCATCGCTTGAATGCTGCCGCTCGACGAGCGAGCGCGCGTGCTCGCCCATCTCCGTGGACCGCGAGAGCGCTGACCGAACTGCCTCCCGGATCGCATCCGTGTCGAGCGGAACGACGAACCCCCCGCCGGAGTCCGCAAGCCCGGGCACATCCGCCTGCTCGGTGACGACGACGGGCGTGCCCGTCGCGGCCGCCTCGAGCGAGGCGAGCGAGGTCTCCTCCCAGTGGCGCGGCGTCAGGCAGAAGACGTCCGCGTCGGCGTAGGCGTGGAAGCGCTCCTCGCCGTAGAGCGGCCCGACGAAGCGCACCGCGCCGGCGTCGAGCAGGTTGGCGTGCTCCGCGGCGATCGCCGCCCACTGCCCGTCGTCTCGACCGACGACCGCGAGCCCTAGCTCGCCTGCGTGGAGCACCGGCTCGAGCGCGTCGACGAGCACGTCGAGCCCTTTCAACCGGTGGATGCGGCCGAGGAAGAGCACCACCGGCAGGTCGGCGGCGAAGCCCGTGCGCTCCCTCAGGAATCCGGGCTCGAGGCTCGCGGGGACGGCGGCGAGGTCGAGCGGTAACGGCAGCGGCTGGACGGCTTCCTCGCGGGCCCCCGCCTCGAGGTACAGCCGCGCCTCGTGGTCGGTCTGCGCGAGGAGGAGCGCCGCCCGCTCGAGCATGGGCCGGACGAGCAGCGAGTCGTAGCGCCGCTTGATGGCGCCGCGCAGCCCTGACGAGCCCGGCAGCGAGCCGTGCGCGGAGAGGCAGAAGGGCACGCCCGCCAGGCGCGACGCGAGATAGGCGGCCACCGTCGGCACGGTGCGTGCGTCGGTCGCGTGCACGACGTCGAAGCCGCGAATCCGCCGCGCGGTCGCGAGCACGAGCCCCGGGGGCAGGTACTTCTTGTTCCGCCACGCGAGCGCGTTCGAGAGGTTCGGGAAGCGCTCGACGCGGACGCCGTCCAGCGTCTCGCGGCGCGGCCGCGCGCGGCGCTCCGCGTCGAGCACGTCCGTCGTGAAGACGGTCACGTCGTGGCCGCGCTCGGCGAGCCCGCGCGCGAAGTCGGTCATGACGCGCGGCGGCCCGCCGTACGCCCACGCCGGAGCGTAGTACGACGCCACCTGGAGGACGCGCACGCCCGCCGCTAACCGCCGCCGCCGAACGGATCGCCGAACCGGTCGGGCGGCTCGACGAGCCCGAACGGAAGCGACGTCTCGGTGCCGACGCGCGCCCGCAGATACCCGGTCGTCCAGTGCTGGGAGAGCACGGATGTGAAGAGGCCCGAGTGACCCGCCGCGAGCGTACGCACCGGGACCCAGGCGGACCCGACCTTGCGTTCCACGACCACTGTGTGCGCACTGCTGTCAGGTGTGCGACCCCAGACGAGAACGCCCGAGCTTCTCGGGAAGGCGACGAATGGGAAGCGGAAGGCCGTCAGCGTCGGCTTCGGCCGGTCGAGGTCGAGCGTCGCCCCACGGAAATACAGACCGGATTGATACGAGCTTTCTGGATACGGCTCATCTTGTAGCTTCCACCAGGTCAGCAGGTCGATTCCGTTCAGCCAGCACTGGTAGAGGGCCTCGGACGTCCAGCGGGCCTGGAGCCGGATCGGGAATGCGAGCGGGTCGGGCGGGTTCGTGTCCCATGAAAACTCGGTCACCCATAGCTCGCGGGGATGGCGGGAGAGCACGTGCCCGGCCGCGGCGGCAGCGTTCAGCAGAGCGCGGGCTTTCGGCAGGTCGCCGAGCGACAGGTCATCGGGGTTGTACGCGTGGTGAAACGCATTTCCCGAGGTGTAGGGGTGGAACGCCCAGATGTCGAAGCTCGAGCGATTGTTGCACGTGGGGTGCGGTCGCTCCCCCTTCGACATGCAGAGCATCTCGCGCATGAAGCGAAGTGGGCCGATGGTGACGGTCGGGCCGGTCCTCACGGTAAACGGCGAAAGCGCGCCGGCCACGACCACGTCGTCCGCGACAGCGCCGTGGATTCCAGCCGCGAACGCGTTGAGGAGCGCGCGGTAGAGCTGCGGCGCTGCCGGCTGGCCACCACTGAACTGCGGAGCGAGGAAGACGTTGACGTTCGGCTCGTTCCAGGCCTGCCAGTAACGAACGCGGGGAAGACCCGCGATCGTTCCGGAGTATCGCCTGGCCGCGGCCGCCGCAAAGACGCCATAGTCCGCCGGACGAGGGCGGAAAGGTCCAGACACTCCCTGCGGAGCGGCTTGCTGCGCCCATGCCGGCGCGCCCTCGACGGACACGATCGGCTCCAGCCCGTTGGCCGCCGCCGCGGAGATCACCTCGTCGGTGGCGGCCCAACTGTATTGAGGATCCGCGGGGTCGGCAGCGTTGAATCCAGCGGGCTTTGTGGACCCCTGCGGCGCGACGTTCGCCCAGTCGATCGTGAGTAGCACGAAGGTCGCCCCCGTCGACGCGACCTTGGCCATAGCAGCACCGGAATCCGGCCCGACCAGAAGCGCGGGATCGCTAACAGCCGTGTGTAACGACTTTGCGGGTGCCGGAAATGCCACGAGGGCGTGGCCGATTTCCGGGGTGGCTAGCGCCGCGCGCGGCAATGGCTGTTGACCGGCTGGCAATGGCTGTTGACCGGCCGCGACTCGCGCGTGCGCCGACGACACAGAGACACCAACGATGCCCGCCGCGACGATTGCGGCTCTGAGACCCCGGCCCCTCATCGACGGGTCAGAATAGCCAATCGCTCTTCAGAAACCCCGTACCCTGGGGATGCGGCTTGTCGGCAGGGGGCCGGTGGGAAGCAGCTTCGAGCACCTCCCCGGACCATAGACTCACAGCATGGCGGAGCCTCCGGAGGGGCGTGGCGACGGAGCCGATCCGATCGTCGCCCACGCCGCGATCGCACACGACTGGTTCCAGGGGTACCACGGGGCCGAGCGCGCGGTCGACGTGCTGCGGACAGACGTCTTCGCTTCGGACGCTCCGCCCGACATCTTCACGTTCCATGCGGCCCGGGACGTGATCCCGCCCGACCTGGCGGCCTCGATCGTACGCGAGTCGCGGCTCGGGCGGTTGCCGTGGTTCAGGCAAAGAGGCCACGATCCCGGCCACTGGCGGCTGCTCGTCCCGTACATGCCGTACTACTTCGACCACTTGAAGCTGGATGCGTACGACGTCGTCGTCTCGTCGTCCCACGCCTTCGCCACAAACGTCAGGACGCGCCCGGACGCCCTCCACGTCTGCTACTGCTACACGCCGATCCGATACGTCTGGCTGCCGACGACGGACGAACGCCGCATGGCGGGGATCACGCGCGTGGCGCTCGGCGCTCTCCGCGGCCGGCTGCGGCAGATCGACCTCGCCGCCTCGAAGCGGCCAGACGCGTACGTCGCTATCTCGAGCGCCGTACGCGACCGCATCCGTGCCATCTATGGTCGCGACGCCGAGGTCGTCCCGCCGCCTGTCGACGTCGACGACTTCGATCCGACGGCCGAGAAAGAACCGGAGACCTTCCTCTGGGTGCACCGGCTCGTCGACTACAAGCGGCCCGAGCTCGTCGTCGAGGCGTTCCGCGGGCTGCCCTACCGGCTGACGATGGTCGGTGTCGGCCCCCTCGAGGAGCGCGTCCGCGCAGCTCTGCCGCCCAACGTCGAGCTCCTGGGCTGGCTTCCCCGCGAGGAGCTCGCCCGTCGCCTCTCGCGCGCCGCCGGCTTCGTCCACGTCGCGGAGGAGGACTTCGGCATCTCGATGGTGGAGGCGCTCGCCGCGGGCACGCCCGTGATCGCCCTCGGGCGCGGCGGCGCGCTCGACATCGTGCGACCCGGGGTCGACGGCGTCCTGATCGACGAGGCGACCGAGGAGGAGCTGCGTCGCGCGGTGCGATCGGTCGCAGCCTCGCAGTGGAACCAGCGCGAGCTCGCAACGCGGGCCGCTGCGTTCTCGCGCGCGGCGTTCGCCGCGCGCATGCGCCACTTCCTACGGGAGGCCGGTGCCGCGCGCGGGCTCGCGCTTTGAAACGGCGCGCGCGTTGTCATCAACCCAAAGCTCGGCGGGCGCTCCCAGCTCGCGGGCGCGTTCGAGACTCTCGAGGAGCCTGGCGCGGAAGTCGTCGGGCGAGAAGCGCCGGACCCGCTCGCGGCCACGCTCGCTCAACCGCTCGCGGAGCTCGGCATCAGTGCAGAGGCGCTCGATTGCTTCAGCGATCTCTTCTGGGTCGCGCGGGTCGGCGAGCAGGCCTGCATCGGCGACCTGCTCGCGGATGCCCCGGATGTCGGAGGTGATCACCGGGCAACCCACCGTCCACGCTTCGAGGATCGGGATGTTCGTCGGTCCGAAGAACGTCGGGAAGACGAGACCCAGCGACTCCGCGTAGAGCGGAGCCATGTCGTCCTGCGGCACGTAGCCGAGCACGACCACCTGCTCGTCCACGCCGAGGGCCCGCGCGCGCTTCGCCATCGCACGGTATGTCCGGGCTCGCAGCTCGCCGGAGTTCGACCCCGACAGGACGAGCGCCACGCGGATGCCGCGCCGCCGGAGGATCCCGAGCGCCTCGACGAGCCGGAGGTGGTTCTTGTGCGGCCAGAACTGCGCCGGATAGAAGAGGTACTCGGACGGGAGCCCGTAGAGCGCTCGCACGCGCTCGCGGTCAGCGTCGGCGACGTGCGCCCGCAGCTCCTTCGGCGCGACGAAGGGAAGGACCGCGACGCGCTCCTCGGCCAGGCCGTGGTCGCCGTACGCCTCGAGGATGTCCTCGCGGCCGACCTCCGAGTCGGCGAGGACGATCGACGCGTAGCGTGCCCCGTTCCGGAAGAGATACTCGCGTCGCGCCCACTCTCCGTCGGCCGACACCTCGGGGAACTCCGGCTGGAGGCGGTGCTGGAGGTCATGGATGGCGATCACGTACGGGAGCCCAATCTCGAAGGAAAGCGGGAGCGGAGCCGGGAAGAGCGTGAGGTCGACGCCGGCCTCTGCGAGTGCCGCGGCCACTTCCGGTCTCGCGCGGATCGCGTCGAGATCCACTAGAGGAGGTGCGCCGATTCGCGTCCGCCGGCGGATCGCGCGAAGCAGCGCCCGGTGTCGTGGGGACGCGATGAACGGCATCCGCAGAGGAACTCGGGAAGCCGCTGGATACCGCACCGCCTGCCAGCCGTGGAGTGTCGGGAGTGCCTCCTCCCCCTCCGCCAGAGCGGTCAACGCCTGTCCGGCTAGGGCGACTTCCGCAAGCGCGTCGGCGACGGCGCAGCTGTACTGGTAGATTCCTCCGCCTGCCGGCTGGAGGACCGGGAAGAGGGCAACTGTCACGCGGGATGACCCCGTGTCCGCCCGGACGGAGAAAGATCAGCCTCATATCAGCGTCATCGATTGGGAACCACCCTAACGCAGGCGCGTCCAGCGTGATCCGAGGTTTCGCGGCGCCCGCCCGCCGCCCCGGCTTCAGCCACTGCGACGAGCCGCTAGCTCGGATCTTTCGGTAAGCGGCCTGATGGGGACGTCGCGTAAGCCACTGATATCTGTTTGAGCAGGCAGGATTGGATTTGCTGAGGCCTTCTCCCTGCCCAGGAGGATCACCATGCAGGCGAAGCGTCCGGAGACGATCGAGAGCCTGCACATGGTGGACGCCGACCGCCTGGCCTCGCGGCGGCGAATGCCCGTATGAGAAACGCATTGCCAACCAAGACCTCTGTTAGCTCGGAACGTGCGACTCAACCGCTCGTATCTATCGTCACGCCGTCGTTGAACCAGGCCGAGTTCATCGAGCAAACGATCGTCAGCGTCAAAGACCAGGACTATCCCAATATCGAGCACATCGTGATCGACGGGGGCTCGACCGATGGAACCATCGCCATTCTCGAGCGCTACCCACATCTCCGCTGGATCTCCGAGCCGGACGATGGTCAAGCGAGCGCGATAAACAAGGGTTTTCGCATGGCCGCCGGCGAGATCGTCGCGTGGCTCAACTCCGATGACGTGTACCTTCCAGACGCCGTCGGCGAGGCGGTTCGACTCTTCGCCGGCGACCCGGCACTGGGCCTCGTCTACGGCGACTACCAGGAGATCGACGCCGACGGCAAGGTCACGAAGACCGTGCGCACACGCGACTTCGACCTGGACTTCGAGCTCAACGTCCAGAACGTCATCCCTCAACCTTCCGCGTTCTTCCGGCGCTCTCTCTTCGACCGTGTCGGCTATCTGGCGGAGCGCTATCACTACGCCTTCGACGTCGAGTTCTGGATACGGATCGCTGAAGCCGGCGTCCGGATAACTCATGTGCCATCCGTCTGGTCGGGTTTTCGCCGCCACGCCTCGTCCAAGACCGTTGCCGAGAACGGGCGCTTCTGGAGAGAAGACCGCCATATTCGCCGCCACCACGGCGGCAAGTTCTTCTCCCGCGCCCTGTACCTTCACTACGCCTATCCCGTCTATCATCCCGTCTACGCCGCTACGAAGCGCCTCCGCGTACTGCGTCCGTTTGTGATACGGCTCAGGCGTTTTGCGAGGAAGAGGCGACGCTTTGCCCGCTATTAGCGTCGCGATACCCTGCCACAACTACGGCCGCCATCTCGACGAGGCCATCGAGAGCGTGCTGGTTCAGACGCGCCCGCCCGATCGGATAATCGTGGTCAACGACGGATCCAGCGGGGGAAGCCGAAGAACTCGCGGCAGAACGCGCGCGCGTGCTCGATCGAGTCGAAGCGGGCGGGGAAGCCGGGCCGGTACTTGAGCGTCTTGAACTGCGCCTCCGAGCAGGGGTTGTCGGTCGACGTGTACGACCGGTTGTGCGTCTTGAGGACGCCGAGGTCGGCGAGCAGGAACATCTCCATCAGGGGCCTCCTCTCGAGTTGACCGGCCGCGACGGTACTGCGGCCATCGGAGGCCCCCTTCATGACATCCGTAGCTCGCCGTACTACGCTCAGAGACGTGAGACGCCGCCAGGACAGGTTCCACTTCATCCCGGCCTTCGCTGGGCTCCCGGCGGCGCTCACGCTCCCGGCCGTCGCTATATCGCCATTCGCGCTGGCTCGAGCGGGCCGGCCGTGACTGGAGGCCGAGGCGGCAGGCGGCGCGCGACGACTTCACGGATGCCGGCGACTGTCGGCGCCCGGTCCAGGCGATTGGAGCGATGGCCTATCCGACCAGCTCCACCAAGTTGAGGGTTGTCGAAGGGAGCGGCGGTGGAGGGGCAGGCGGCGACGTCGGGTCGGGAGACCGTTGCGGCTAGGGAGTTCCCACTGACCAACGACGAAACGGAGCCGCGGGGCCGAGTCGAACGTGTTAGGAGGAGCGGGCTTGATGCCTTTGAAGGGCACAATCAAACGAATCCCGGGCGTCGAAACGCTGTGGCGAAATCTCAGGCCGTTACCGGAAGCTCGCCCCGAGCCGTTGCCAACAGCGACCGACTATCCAAGTCCCATTGCAGGGCGAGCGGACACCAACGAGTGCATCCGTTCGCTTCTGGAATCGTCACGCCCTGGGTTGTGCTCGAGGCTCGGTGCCAATGAGCTCAATTGCGTGAGCCACTACCTGACCCGTTGCCGGCAAAGCCTGCCTGAACCTTATCCCGAAGAGCTTTGCTATCGCATGCAGACTAACGCCGGCTTTTTCCCGACTAACGACGAATGCCTCGACGCGTTCGCTCGCGAGTACCTGACAGCGTTTCGTCCAAGCGACATCATGGGAGTGTGGCTGATTGCCGGGGAGGATCGGTTCGTCCGGGAGCAATGTCCATCTGCCACGCTAGTTACCCCGGGCGATCTGAGCGCGCCTTACTTCCACAACCTCCCGTGGAGCGCGGCGCTCCAAGGCAAGCGAGTACTGGTGATTCATCCCTTCGCCGAATCGATCTCGGAGCAATACACCCGGAACAGAGAGCGCCTGTGGGACGATCCCGATGTGTTGCCGGCGTTCGACCTGCAAGTGATCAAGGCCGTCCAGTCGATTGGAGGCGAGCCGACGGAGTTCGCGACGTGGTTCGACGCGCTGAACGATATGAAGGTCAGGATGGATGCCTTAGACTTCGACGTGTGCCTCGTTGGCGCCGGTGCGTACGGGCCTTCCCTGGCAGCACATGCCAAACGCATTGGTAAAAAGGGCGTGGTTCTCGGCGGCGGAGTCCAGATTCTCTTTGGCATCAGGGGGAAACGCTGGGACGAGCGGGAGGACTTCGCGGGGTTCTTCAACGACTACTGGGTTCGCGCGAAACCCTCCGAGGTGCCACGGAACGCTAGAGCCGTCGAAGATGGCTGCTACTGGTAGACGGGTAGCCTCTTCGGATATGCGTACGCAATGTCACGGCACCCATTTACGGGCAGCTCATCCGTTCAATGGCACGATGTCAGCGCTCTTCCGAGAATGTCCGCTCGGCGATTGCATCGGCGACCGTGTCGGCCTTCATCGGCCGAATCCGCTCGATCAGGAAGCTTCGAATGTCATCGTTAACGGAGAAGTCCTTCCGGATTCGAAGCCCATATCGGTCCAGGCGCTCGTCCAGTTCACCCAGATTCAAGTACGTTGCATATGTGCTTTGGCCCACGTAGCCAGAAGCTGTCACTGAATAGGAGGCCTCTTCCGTGAGTCGCTGGCGGTGCAGGATAAGAAGATTCGACGTGTTCGCGAAGAGGATGTCGAGCACGGCCCAGAAGTCCTCGATCACATCGACGAGCGCACTCGCCATGATGATGTCGTAGTTCGAGTAGTCCAAGCTCCGGTCGAAGACGTCATCGACGACGAACTTCGAGTGCGACCACAACGCCCCCGCTGTTTCGATCATCGCCGGCGAGTAGTCGCAGCCGGTATAGTCGAAGCGCCCCAGATGGAATCGGTGGAGCAGCTCGGAGTAGTGCCCAACCCCGCAACCAATGTCGAGGAACCGATAGGCCCGAAGGTCGTAGTTGCAGAGGACATAGTCGACGATGCCGAGGAACGTTTTGAAGGGAGCTACTCCTTCCGGATTGCGAAGCTCCTCCTCGATGAGCGCTTTCTGCTGGTTCGCGACATCGGCGGCTTTCCAAGAGTCCTTCAAATCTCCCTCGGGAATCGGGGGTTCGGCCGCGGTCGACCGCAAGAACCGTTTGGCGTATCGCCAGCCCCATCGCAACGGCGGGATCGAGTTCACCAGGCGACTCAGCCTGGCTCTTCTCTGGATCCGGAGACGCTCGCTTTGCGCGTGGGGCGAGATCTCGCCGATGCCGTAGGAATAGCCGGGCTCGACGGCTCGAGCTTTTTCGATAGCTCGTCGGAGCGCTTTGACGTAGTCGCTGTAGAGGAGCTTCTCGTTCGCCCTGCTCACCCCGTACTCAGGAGAGGCAAGCATGAAGTCCTTGCCGTCGTTGACGATCTGAAGCGAATGGAAGTGACAGAAGATGAGCGGCTCGCCGTCGACACGGATCCCGCCGCCCTTCTTCCCGATCGTGGACCTGTCGAGGTTCCAGGGGGCGAGTCCCGCCCCCTTGTGTTGCAGGACGACGAGGCCTTCGAACCGCTCGGGCCAGTCGTCGAGGTACTTCTGGTCGCCCATCTTGCCGTCTTCAACACGGTGGTAGCACCACTCGATGCATCGATCGCGCCACCACGTCAGACAGATCCGTGCGCGTTCGTCGTTCCTGAACGCCATGAACCCGACGTTGTAGATGCCCGAGTCCTCGGTAAGGTGCTCCCATCTGGGGGCGTAGCGGTGCCCGACGATGCCCACGGATCCCTCTCCGAGCTCCTCGCAGACGGGCGCGGGATCGCTCGAGAAGAAGAGGTCCGCGTCAAGGTAGATGATCGACTCGATGTCCGGTTCGTGCTTGAGCAGGTACAGCGGCAGACTGGGGGTGCAAGTCCAGCAGTACTCGGCCCGCGTGCGAGTCTCCTTTACCGCCAGCAAGTCCTCGTCCTCAAACTGGCCCAGAGACAGGAGTCTGACATTGGGCAGGTCGATTCGCCCGAGAACGTCGAACGCCGTATCGTCCATGCAAAGAATCCAGAGCGTGAAGTCTCTGACGTGGCGCTGGAGGGACTCGTGAAGAGCGAGCCCTTTGAACAGGTAGTTCCTGTCGAACAGCGTGCAGAAGTCGTAGTGCACCTCATCAGCCTCCGTGGGCCCGGCGGCAGCTGAGGGGAGCGGCGCCGCGCGGTCGACCGCGATCATTCGCCACCTTGCGCCTGGAGCACCATCGCGCCCAAAGCGTAGTAGCGCGCACTTCCGACTTCCGAGAGTGCCTCCTCCTGGTCGGACGCGATCCACTCGTTGCGCGCGTTCTTGCGCAGATACGAAGACTCCAGGACGCGATAGCCGTCGAGCAGCTTGGGGAGCCGGTTCTTCCCATAGACGCGGTGCAACGGACTGAAGGTCGCGTCCTGTCCGACGGGCAGCACCAGGATCATGTGCCCGTCCGGAGCCAGGAGGCTCCTGAGCTTGGCCATAGCTTCGATGTCTCCGTCCAGCCGATCGGCCGACCTGTATCTGCCGGCGAGGCCGACGTGCTCGATGGTCGAGCAGTTCATGATGAGATCGAAGAGGCCGTTCTCTTCACGAAGATCCATGACGTCCACCTGGCGGAACTCGATGTTCGGGTAGCTGAGCGGGAACTGTTGAGGCATCAGGTCGATCGCTAGCACGCGAGCGCCGGTGCTTCCCGCCGCGAGGGATAGAAAGCCCGACCCGGCGCCGAAATCGAGGATGGACTTGCCGGGCCCGGCAAAACGACCGACACGCGCGGCGACGTAACTCCATTCGATGTCTCGGTCGCCCGCCAGGTCGAGAGCGCTCGAGCCCATCTCAGGAACATGCTTGCCGCAAAAGGCGTGTGGAGGCGCGTCCAGCGGCGGCTTGTGTTCTGTCCATCGGCAGTCGGCGTCCACGTATCGTCTGTTACGCGCCCCGAAGCCGCAGACCTCGCAGCGCGGGTTTCCGGTAAGGACCCGGGACATGACCCTTCTAGCTCTCAATAGCATGTTCTCGTACTCGCTTAGTGCCCGTGGATGTCCGAGACCGGACTCCACCGAGCGGCTCATTCGTTCGCGTCGACCTGCCGGCATACATACTCGATCTCGTCCTCCGCCAGCTGTGGGAACATCGGTAGCGAGAGAACTTCAGACGCCGCGGCTTCCGCCACCGGATACGCACCCTCCCGCAGGTCGAGGTCGCGGTAAGCGCGCTGCAGGTGAATCGGTACGGGGTAGTGGATGAGCGTTTCGACTCCGCGCTCCGCGAGCGCTGCGGCGAGTCTGTTTCGCTGCGGGTGACGAATGACGAAGAGGTGCCACGCATGGGCCGCGTAGTCCATACACGTGGGCTTGCGGACGAGCGGGTTCTCGATCATCGCTTGGTACAAACCGGCGATCTGGCGGCGGCGCTCATTCCACGCCTCGAGTCGCCGCAGCTTGGCTCTCAGCACGGCGGCTTGAATCTCGTCGAGGCGGCTGTTGAAACCCTTGATCTCGTGGTAGTAACGCCGCTCCTGGCCGTAGTTCCTGAGCATCTTGAGGCGCTGCGCGTCGTCGTTGCTTCGCGCGACCACTGCGCCTCCGTCTCCGTAACAGCCCAGGTTCTTGCTTGGGTAGAAGCTGAACGCGCCGAAGTCGCCGAAGGTGCCGGCCCTGCGACCCTTGTACTCGGCCCCGGAAGCCTGAGCGGCGTCCTCCACTACGACCAGCTCGAACTCCCGGGCGACGTCCACGATCGGATCCATGTCGGCGCACTGGCCGTAGAGATGTACCGGGACGATCGCCTTGAGCCGCTGGCCCAGACGGGGTTTCTGCGCGGTCACGAGCTCGCGCAGTTTGACCGGATCCATCGTGAAGCTCGCCACATCGACGTCCACGAGCAACGGCGTGGCGCCGGCCGCGCTGATCGCCGAGACGGTAGGGACAGCGGTATTGGGCACCGTCACGACGTAGTCGCCGCGTTCGACTCCGGCGGCGATAAGCGCCAGATGGATTGCCTCTGTCCCGGAACCGACGCCAACTACGGGTGAGCCTCCAAGGTAGCCGGAGAACTCCGCCTCGAAGCCCTCGACCTCTCGACCGAGGATGAACCAGCCGGACTCGATGACCCGCTCGACCGCCGCGCGGATCTCGTCTCCACAGTCGTCGAGCTCCCGCTTCAGGCTGCCGAACGGCACGTTCATGAGCTTGACGCTCTCTCTCACCAGTACTCGGCCTTGTTGCGACGGTAGTAATCGATCGATTGTTTGACGCCCTCGCGAAGGGGTGTCGTCGGTTCCCAACCGACGGTGCGCCGGATCTTGGATATGTCCGAGTAGAAGTCGCCCGGCTCCTGGGCGGCGCGCTCCTGTGTGAACGGCGCAAACTCCCAGTTGCCCGACCCGGCCTCCTCGATCGCGATCTTGGCTAGCTCGAGGAAACTCGACGCCTTGTCGTCGCCGACGTTCAGCACCTCGCCGTAGGCCTGCTCGGAGCATGCAGCCATGAGGATGGCATCGACACAGTCCTGAACGTACAAGAAGTCGCGGAGAATCTGACCGTCCCCGAACACCTTGATGGTCTCCCCGTCGATCGCCTGACGGATGAACCAGTTGGCCACCCCAAAACGGCTGTGGCGCATCTGCGCTCGCTCGCCGTAGATGTTAGTCAGGCGCAGCGTGACGGAATGGATGCCATGGTTGTCGTGGTAGATCTTGAAGATCCTCTGCGAGGTCAGGCTCGAGAGTTCGTAGAGGCCCTTCGGGTTGATCGGCGTGTCCTCGCTGGCCGGAAGCTTCGCGACGGATCCGTACTCGCCGCGCGTCCCCGTGTACACGAGTCGAGCTTCTGGATTGGATTTCCGGCACGCCTCGAGCAGCACGACCGATCCCTTGATATTGATGGCGATGTCCGGGTAGGGATCGGTCAGGCTCAGCACGTGATCGTTCTGGCCGGCCAGGTGGAAAATGAAGTCCTTGCCGCGGACGACGTAGTTCATGCTGTGCTCGTCGCGTATGTCAGAGAAGTTCACGACGACCCGGTCACGAATAGGCTCGATGTTGAAGAGGTTGCCCCCGAGGCCGGGGATCATGGCGTCCACCAGGACGACGCGGGCGCCGTAATCGACGAGCTTCGCGGCCAGATTGCTCCCGACGAAGCCGAGACCGCCCGTCACCAACACCTCTTTGCCTTCGAACGCCTTCTTGACTTCCTCGTTCACTTCGTCGTCTCCCATCCGGCGGAACGCGCAGCTCCGGCACGCCTTACAAGTACGCCTCGATGATCTGCTCGAGTTCCTTCATACGCTGCAGGTATGTGTGGCTACCAAGCGTGCGTTCCTGACCGGCGCGCGCTATCGCACGGCGTTCCTCTTCGTCGGCAAGGTAATACCTGATCTTCTCGACGAGATCGTGAGCGTCGCGATACGAAACAACCTCCGACCCCACCTCGAAGAGCTCGCTCAGGTTGTCCTTCTCGTCGGTGGCGAGCATGGCCCCAACGCCCGTCGCTTCGTAAAGTCGCATGTTGTTTGCGAAGTTCTCGGCCGCCGAGCTGTGTCGGTTGATGACGATCTTGGAATTGCAGAAGACGTCGTACATGTCCAAACCCCACGCCTCACCGTGGAACCTCTTCCTCAGCGCCGAGCCTGTCGGCAAGGTCTCGATCCCATACCCCCACACGTCTAGCTCGATCTCTGTGGCCACCTTCTCGAGGACGGCGGTCCCCTCGGCGTGGACATCGGCGATCCCGCCGACGAAGACCGCCCCGTAGGCGGACGGGAGCCTGGTGAGCCGGTCCAGCAAGGTGGACTCGAAACCGATCCTGAAGTACTCGCTGCCGATCCCCATGCTCCGGAACCGGTCAACGAAATGCGGGAACGAAGTGAGGATGAGGTCGCAGCCGCGCAGGTAGCGCCCCGCGGGCGGCGGACATGCTATCTGCCCGACGATGAGCTTCACGAATGGACGAACCGTGCGGATGAGCCAGGGCTCGCAGAGGCTGAGGTCGTGGAAGTACAACACGTCGGGGCGCTCAGCCTTGATGCGCTGGGCGAGAAGCGGCAGGACCCAGCCAGGCTCTCTCATGAACCGCGTTGTATACGGGATCCGGCTCATCAGCGTCCGCCTCGCCGACGGTGCGACCGGAGTGACGTCGTGGGCGGCGGCCCATTTCGCCTGCAGCACCTGATCGTTGGCGATCACGTCGGCTGCATCGTGCCCCAGCAGTCTCAGGTTCTTCGAATAGAAATCGGAAGTACCGAAACACCTGGCCATCAGCGCGTCCGACGCGGTTTCGTAGTCCGCGTCGACGAGTTCAGGGTGGCTCTCGTGGAACGCCTCGAGGAAGGCAGGGTAGTACGTATCGACGATCAGGAAACTGAGCGCCATTGGTTACAACCACATCTCGGCGCCTCGCTTCGTCGCAGCGCGGCGCTGGTACCACTTGTCTCTCACGTACTTGACGATCCGAACGATGGGAACGAGCGGTCGCATGAAGGGATACTGCCCGGGCGGATACAGAAGGGGCCACGTGTCGAGCGCCCGACGCAGATGACGCCAGGCCCGAACCGGCTTGCCGCCGGGGTGCGTGATTTTCCATGTCGAATCCCAGAGCAAGAACTCCGTCTTGTTTGGGTGGTCGAGAAGGTCGCGGTTGGCGACCGATTCCGGATCCTGCCAGGTTCCCTTTCGCAGCCCGGGATGGTGAGCGTAGTCGTGGGTCTGGTGGACGAGGTCGACTGCGCGAGATGCGTTGATGACAGGGATTCTGTCGGCTCGCGCGTTGTACAGCATCCAGTTGTCCCATCCGGCTCTGCCCACGACGAACGCCGGCATATTGCGAACCATGCCGGTGGGGAACACGAAGTACTCCATTCCGGTCGGGCCGTGAGGTGACCCGTGCTCTCGCGCCCGAATCCGAAGGCGTGCCTGCCAACCCTCTCTGAAGTCCAGAGGCTCGGTGATATCGAGGTCGGTTCGCTCTCCGATCATGAGGAACCGCGGGAATTCGATCCCGGCCGCGTTCTCCAGCAAGTCGTTCAGCGCGATAACGTCGCTGTTCAAGTAACACGTCAGCCGGTGTTGTGCCAGATCCTGCGCGCGATTGAAGGCCCAGTCCAGGCGCGGCGTGCCATGCTCGTTCCGCTCGATTTCGGCGACGTGAAGGGCGCCGACCTCGGCGGCAGCCTCTGCGATGCCGGGCTCATCGCCGAAGATGATGATCTGGCACTTCGGTTCGAGGAATGTCCAGCTACGCAGGGCATTCATCTGGATGAGACCGACGTGACCGGCGAAGGGCTTGGGGATCGAGAAGATTGTGAGCATGGGCTACGACCAGCACCTGTGTCGTGCCACTGCCCTACTCATTCACCGGTTGTTCCGCTTCGGCCGGGTCGGTCGGGCTTCCTCGCGACTCAAGCCGCTCGTTGCGGTCAGCCAGCTCTACGTTGTGCCCCTCGAGCGTTCCGTCGAGTCGAAAGACGACGACTCCGAAGCTTCCTTGCCACGGGAACATGACGTTGAAGACGTCCTGGCTCGCGGCAAACGCTTCCTGAAGCGGATAGAACCACTCGCTGAAAATGAGGTCGTGCCAAGCCTTGGACCGGATTCCTGTGCGCTGCCCCTCCGAGTACTCCAAGAAGCACAGCCGGTCGTCGATTGCGACGACCTGCCATTTGTGCATCTCGCCGACCCAGGCAAAGAGGGCGTCTTTGCCCCCCGTCGGACACTCGATGTAGCCGCGCTTGCCGACGCGCATGAGTTCTCTGCACGCGGCGATGGGGTCATCCACATGCTCGAGCAGGTGCGAGCAGTAAACGAAGTCGAAGGACTTGTCGAGAAATGGCAAGGCGTGCACATCTGCGACTACGAACGGCTTGCCGGCTGTGTCGAGCGGACGGCTTCTGTGCTCGGAGGGTTCAGGGAGCAGGTCGACGAGCTGTGTGGCGTAGGGGAATGGGTTGTCGCCGCAACCCACGTCGAGCACCGTGTCGCTGGGATCGATCTCGAAATCGATGAACTGCGATTGGTAGGTGAAGCGGTCATCCAGGCTAAGCGACTCCGGCTTCTTGCGATGCGCCTCGAACCGCACCTCATGGTAGTCGACCTCTGCCAGCAGCTTCTTCGAACGTACGTGCCGCCAGAAGCGCAGGGTGCGGCGGAGGGGATCCGGCAGGAATCTGGCAAGCCACCGGCCCACGGCTAGCCATCCTCTTTTGGTGACTGCGCGACAGTTTCTCGCTCGGGAGGCAAGCCGGGCCATACCGCCACCCGTGCCAACAAGGCGCCGTGTTCGGGGAGCTCGATGACCTCCTGGACACCAACCGGAGCGAGGAACTCTCTCAGTGTGGCGGCCGTCCAGAAGTTCACGTGTCCGCTCCAATCGTCGCCGTCGCCGTTTGGCACCGTGATGACCAGCTGCCCTGCGGGCTTGCAGATACGCACCATCTCATCAAGGGCAACTCTTGGTTTCTTCAGGTGCTCGAGTGTCTCGAGGGACGTCACGAGGTCGAAGTAATCATCGGGAAACGGGATCTTGTACGCATCCGCTTCGCTCAGAGCGGCGTCCGGAACGACCGTATGCGCTCGCGCGATTGCCGCGCTCGAGAAGTCCAGCCCGAAGAGCTCACCCGCACCCCTCAGTCGCCGTCGAAGAGCCAGGAGAAAGTGCCCGGTCCCGCAGCCCACGTCGATCACCCGGTAACCAGCCGACTCCTCAGCGGCGGCGCCGAGTACCGGAACGCAGTAGTCCGCGACGCAATCGTAGAACGCAAGACGACTCTCGCGCAGGTAATCGGTCTCGATGAATTCGTCCTGTGAGAAGAGATAGTCGAAGGCCTTCTTGGTGTTCGACTTCACGACCTCAGTAGGTTTGCGGTAGACCCATCTGCCGAGCCAGCTTTCGACCATGCGGCTCCAACGGTCGCGTGCCTGGAGGTAGGCGACGTAGATCCTCCTGAGTCCGCACCAAAGGGCCCTTCCCACGGGCGAAGAGTTCAACGTTGCTTTCAGCCGAACCCGCATCTCCCTCATCCGAGCGTCATGCCGGAACGACGCGCATCGCTCGATTCGTCCTCGTCGCAGCTCCATTCCTGCGGGACGAGCAGTCCGCCATGGCCCGGTGGAGGCAGCTTGCCCGTTCCGAAGTAGTCACCCGCTTCCACGTTGAAGGTGGCCGCGTTCTGGACCCAGTCGACGGTCTCACCGCTGGCCGTGCAGAACAGGTTGAGGAAGTACTGACCGGGCGCAAGCGGGAGCCGCTCGATCCGGCACGAAAAGCGCCCGTGTCTCGGCACGGAGTCGAGATTGGCTCCCGCCATGTCGCTGTCCAGGACGATCAGACACTGCCCCGAGGGCGTATACACAGCCATGGACGCGTTCACCTGCTTGAGGCCGCCGTCGCACGTGAAGCCGACCACGATCTCGAGGTCCTGACCGCACTGGGCCACGTCCGAGTACTGTCCATTCTCGCCTGAGCGAAGGCCGACCCTCGTGAAGCGGAGCCGGCCGTCGCCTTGCCGATCGGTGCGCTCGGCAAGGTCCGCGCTGACGACTGTCGATGCGAATGACAGGTATTCCTCGATCACCTCGGTGGTCTCTCCGATGTTGCGCAGCCGTCCTTGCTCCAAGAACATGGCCCGCGAGCACAGGTTCTCGATCGCCGCCATGTTGTGGCTCACCAGCAGGACCGTCGTGCCGGAGGACGCGGCGTCGCCCATCTTGCCGAGCGATTTCTTCTGAAAGCGCGCGTCCCCAACCGAGAGGACCTCGTCGACAATCAAAACATCCGGTTCCAGATGAGCAGCGACCGCGAAGGCGAGCCGCACATACATTCCGGACGAATAGAACTTGACCGGCGTGTCAAGAAATCTCTCGATTTCGGAGAAGGCTACGATCTCATCGAATCTCTTCTCGATCTCCTGCTTTCTCATACCGAGAATGGCGCCGTTGAGGAAGACGTTCTCGCGGCCGGTGAGCTCGGGGTGGAAGCCGGTTCCGACCTCCAGGAGGCTTCCGACGCGCCCTCGTAGAACCGCGCGCCCCTCTGTTGGATAGGTGATCCGAGAAAGAATTTTTAATAACGTAGATTTGCCGGCGCCATTACTGCCGATGACGCCGAAGATATCTCCTTGTTGGACATCGAAGCTCACGTCTCTTAGAGCCCAGAGCGTTTCCCGTTCCGAGCCCTGAGTGATGTTCGGCTGAAACGGGCGGCGAAGCAAGGCGGCGATGTCGTCACGGAGAGAGCTGTAGCCCGCCTTGGGTTGGTGGCTGATGACGTACGCCTTCGAGAGACCCTCAACTGCGATGATCGGCGTCATATGAAATCCGCGAAGCTTCGTTCTTGCCGCTTGAAGTAGAACAGGCCGCCGGTCATTGCGAAGATAGCGCCCACGAGCGAGATGGAGAGCATCCCCCACTGGATCATTCCCTCGTGGAGCATGCCGGCGCGAACCGTCTGGATGATGCCGGTCATCGGGTTCAGGTAGAGAATCCACTGATAACGGGCCGGCACCAATGAAACCGGGTAGATCACCGGGGTCAAGAACAGGAACATGTTGACCAGAAACGGCACTATGAACCGGACGTCGCGGTAGCGAACGTTCAGAGCAGCAAGAAAGAGGCCCAGACCGGTGGCTGCGACGAACGCAAGCAGCAGCATGGGCAGAAAGAGGACGATGCCGGAGACGCCGGGGACGATCCGGTAGTAGGCAAGAAGGCCGGCGTAAACGAGGAACGCAAATAGGAAGTCGACCAGGTTGACGATAGTGGCCGAAAACGGCGCGATAATGCGGGGAAAGTAGATCTTGGTGATCACCGATTGATTGGCGACCATACTGTTACTGCATGCCAGTAGCGCATTACTGAAAAAATTCCAGAACAGCAGTCCGGTGTAGGAGAAAATGGCATACGGGATGGCGTCCGGCGCCTTTATACCCGCCACACGGTTGAAAAAGACCGTGAACACCACCATGGTCACGAACGGTTGAAACACCGCCCAGACCACGCCGATCGCCGTCTGTTTGTAGCGGACTTTGATGTCCCGCCAGGCAAAGAAATAGAAGAGCTCGCGGTAGCTCCAGAGCTCCCTAAGGTTGATCTTGAACGCTCGCTCGCGCTTGATGACGAGCTCCATCGGCTTCGAGCCCTTCGCTGCCAGCCGGATTGTCTGCTCGAGTTCTTCCATGGTTCTGGTGCTCGTCGGGAACCTAGTGGTTTGACCGGCAACGTTTGCCGGTTCGGGTAGAGGGTCCCAATCGCTGCCGTCGAAGAAGTGCTCCCGACCGGTTATCGGGCGGGAGGGGACAATGGCGGTGCGGGTGGAGCTTCGCGAGATCAGCAACGAGGAGGGCGACCGGCTGCTGCGGATCGTCCGCCGAAGCAGTGGCTCGGTCGTCACGTGGCGGCGGGCGCAGATCGTTCTGCTGGCGGCGCAGCGGATGCCGACAGCGGGGATCGCCGAGGCCGTCTTCAGCGACCCGGACACGGTGCGCGAGGTGATCCACAACTTCAACCGCGACGGGTTCGACTCCCTCTACCCGCGCTACCGGGGCGGCCGGCCGCACACCTTCACGCTGCCGGAGCGACAGGCGATCAAGCGGATCGCGCTCAGCGTCCCAACCGACCTTGGCCAGCCGTTTGCGAACTGGAGCCTGGCCAAGCTCGCCGACTACCTGATCGCCGAGGAGGCGGCCGACGACATCTCCCACGAGGAGCTGCGGCAGCTGCTGCGCGAGGAAGGCGTCAGCTGTCAAGCCCTGAGGAGCTGGAAGCGCTCCAACGATCCCGGCTTCGAGGCGAAAAAGAACCGGATCCTCGAGCTGTACGCGATCGCCGACGGGCTCGCCGAGCCGGGCCCGGATGACCCGACCGCCGTCGTCTGCCTGGACGAGTTCGGACCGCTCAACCTGCAGCCGCAGCCGGGCGGCAAGGCGTGGGCGCCGCGGGCGAAGCCGCGCCGGATCCGCGCCACCTACACCCGCCCGCACGGTGTCCGCCATCTCCTCGGCGCGCTCGACGTCGGCTCCGATCTTCTCTCGGCCGAGGTCACCAAGCGCAAGGCGCGCTTCGAGTTTCTCGCCTTCTGTGCGCAAGTCCGCTCCCGCTACCCGGCCGAGACGAGGCTCGCCTTTCGTGCTCGACAACTTTCTCCCCACACAAAGGCGACCAGATCCGCGGCTGGGCGGCAGACAACAACGTCGAGCTCGCCTACACACTCCACTACGCCTCCTGGCTCAACCGGATCGAGCCCCAGTTCAAAGGCCTCCGCTACTTCTGCCTCGCCGGCACCGACCACCCCAACCACCACACCCAAACACGACTGATCCTCGACTACATCGACTGGCGCAACACCCACCGCGACAACCCCAAGCTACGACACCTAACACGACGCGAGCCCGCACGCAAAGCCGCCGCCCCCACCAACACGGCAAACGTTGCCTGACGATCCACTAGTACGCGTCTGAACCGCGGAATATAGAGCTTACAGTACGGTGCCCTCGACTCGGATCCCCGCTCGCCGCAACGCGCGGCGCAGGACGCGGCGCCGGACGCGGTACATCCACGTGTTGAACCCTGTCCCGAGCGCGCTGTAGCCGACGGCGGTGATCCCCCGTTTCGACCCGTGCATCTCCTCCCAGTAGCGCTTCGGATCGAAGCCTGTCTCGCCTGTCGGCGGGTCTACGGCTTCGACATCCGATGCTCTATCGTCTGCGTTCACTGAGGTCAGTCTCACCGATGGTGGAGGGCAAAGAGTGACGGAAGACGTCGTCGCGCGCGCGACGATCGCGGAGCCGGCGGCGATCGTCCACGACTGGTTCCAGGGGATGCACGGTTCGGAGCGCGTCGTCGAGGCCATGCGCTCGGGGCTCTTCGCGCCGGACGACGGCCCCGACATCTTCACCTTCGCGGCTGCGCACGAGCTGCTCCCTCCCGAGCTCAGCCGGCGGATCCGCCGGGAATCGCGACTTTCGAGGTTACCCGGCATCCGTCGGCGAGGCCACGACCAAGGGCGGTGGCGCTATCTGCTCCCGTACATGCCGTACTACTTCAGGTCGCTCGACCTCGACCCGTACGACGTGGTCATCTCCTCCTCGCATGCGTGCGCCGTCAATGTGCGGCCGCGCGAGGACGCGCTGCACGTCTGCTATTGCTACACGCCCATGCGGTAGGCGTGGCTTCCGGACACGGAGAGGCAGCGTGTCCACGGCCTGAGCCGGCTGGGGCTCGATGCATTTCGCGGCCATCTGCGCCGCGTCGACCTGGCGGCATCGCGCCGCCCGCACGCCTACGCGGCGATCTCAGAGGCCGTTCGCGACCGCATTCGGCGCTTCTACGGCCGCGACGCCGCCGTCATTCACCCTCCGGTCGAGGTGGCGGAGTTCGACGCGGCAGTCGAGAAGGAGCCGGGCCGCTTCCTCTGGGTGGACCGGCTCGTGCCGTACAAGCATCCCGAGCTCGTCGCGGAGGCTTTCCGCGGCCTGCCCTACCGGCTGACGATGGTCGGTGTGGGGCCGCTCGAGGAGAAGCTGCGGGCGAATCTGCCGCCGAACGTCGAGCTGCTCGGCTGGGTCTCGCGTGAGGAGCTCGCGCGGCTGTATGGGCGCGCCCAGGGGTTCAATGGGCGCGCCCAGGGGTTCGTCCACATCGGCGAGGAGGATTTCGGGATCACGATGGTCGAGGCACTGACGGCGGGGACGCCCGTGGTCGCCCTGAACGCGGGCGGCGCGCGCGACATCGTGCGCGACAGTCTTGACGGGGTCCTGATCCAGCGCCCGGAGCTCCATGAGCTGCGGCAGGCCGTCCGGACGCTTGCCGACCGCGAATGGGACCCGGCGGCACTCGCCTAGCGCGCCCGTTCCTTCTCGTCCGACCGCTTCGTCGAGCGTGTGCGCGAGTGGCTGGACGACGCCTCGCGCGCCGCGCGCGGACGGCCACTGAGTGACGGCGGCAGACGCGCGTGAGCGGCCGCACCGAGGTCCTGATCGTCAAGATCGGCGCGATCGGCGACGTGGTGATGGCGCTGCCGATGGCCGTTGCCGCCCGCGAGCTCGACGACGACGTCCGCGTCACGTGGGTCTGCGGGACGGCGGTCGAGCCTCTTCTCCGGGCGGCGGACGTCGCCGACGAGCTCATGATGGTCGACGATCGCGCTCTCTGGGCGGGAGGCGTCCGCGAGCGGATCCGGGCGGTGTCGTCGCTGTGGCGACGCCTCGCGCTGCGACGGCTCGACCTCGTCGCGATCGGCCACCCGGACGCCCGCTACCGCCTGCTGGCGCTCCCCGTCAGGGGACGCGTCACCCGGCGCTGGGACAGGGCGCAGTCGAGGGCCTGGCCCATCTGGGGTCGGTACCACGGCGACGAGAACGTGCGGCTCATCCTGGGCGGAGACGGCGCGACGCGTCAGCGTCGCCCACTACCGGAGGTGCGCTTCCCACTCCTGGAAGAGCTTGCGACGGAGCTCGGGGATTCGCACCTCGGCCGCGTCGTCCTCGTCCCGGGGGCGGCGAAAAACCTCATCCGGGACGACGCACTCCGCCGCTGGCCGATCGAGCGGTACGCCGAGCTCGCGCAGCGGCTCGTCGCGGACGGGCGGCAGGTCGTGCTCGCCGGCTCGAGCTCCGACGCCTGGGTTCGAGAGGCGTTCGCCGGAACGTCCGTCGTCGACCTCGTCGGCCGGACGGACCTCGTCCAGCTGTGCGGGGTGATGCAGCGGAGCGATCTCGTCGTCACGCACGACAGCGGGCCCATGCACCTCGCGCTCCTGGCGCGCGTGCCCCTCGTCGCACTGTTCGGGCCGACGGTCCCGTACGAGAAGATCATCCCGGGAGACGACGTCGCCGTTCTCTGGGGCGGCGACGATCTCGCGTGCCGGCCGTGCTACGACGGCAACGGGTACGCCGACTGCCCGCTGAACGTCTGCCTGCGGGAGCTGACGGTCGAGCACGTGTTCCGGCAGGCGCAGAGGCTGCTCGAGGCGCGGTCATCGGGGGAGGCGGCGCCGGTGGCGGCAGATGGTGGCGGATGAGCGGCCACGTTGACGTCCGCGGCCGCGTCGCAGCGGCATTCGAGGAGGCGCGCGCGCTCCATGCCCTGGTGGGCGAGGCGATGGTTGCCCCGGTGGCCGCGGCGGTCGACGCGCTGGCATCGTGCCTGGCCGGCGGGGGCAAGGTGCTCGCCTTCCGGAACGGCGGCAGCGCCGCCGACGCGCAGCACCTCGCCGGCGAGCTCGTCGGGCGCTTCCGGCGCGATCGGCGCGGGCTTCCCGCGATCGCCCTCACCACCGATTCGTCGATCCTCACGGCAGTTGCGAACGATTTCGGCTTCGCCGACGTCTTCGCACGGCAGGTGCGCGCGCTCGCCCGCCCCGGGGACGTCGTCATCGCCATCAGCGCGAGCGGCCGCTCCGAGAACGTCCTGCGCGCCGTCGCGGCCGCACGGGCGCTCGGCGTGACGACGGTGAGGACATGAGTCCGCGTCCCGCCAGCTCCGTCGCCTACATCTCGCGCTCCAGATGGGCGAGGAACCGCTCTGCTCTCCCCCTGCTCGTGTAATGGCTCATCGCGAGGTCGTAGCAGGCGATCGCCATGCGCTCACGCTCCTCATCGTGAGCAAGCAGGTAGTTGATCCGCTCGAGCATCTCGTCCGGCGACTCGAACGAGAGGAAATGGACGACGTCGCGGAACGGCGGCTCGTAGTACTCCATCTCGACCAGGTCGGCCGGATAGCCCCCTCCCGGATACCACGTGCTCGGCTTCGCGAGCTGGATCACCGCGAAGCTCACCAAGCTTGGGTTCCAGATTGGCATCGTTCCGGACAAAGACGGACTCGCCGTCGTCCGAAGACGCTGACTTCCGCGCCCGCGCGCCGAGGGCGACTTGGTAGTCAGGATCGCGCACGTCCAGCTCGTCTGCCCGCATCTCTTCTGCCGAGAGGCCGTCGAGAAGCGCGGTTGCGGCGAGCAGGTTCCCGGTGACATGCACGTTCGCGTTCGCGGCCCCGAACGCGTCCGCAAGAAGACGCTCGAACGCCTCGGCGAGCTTGCACGAGCGGCCCGCCCGCGCGAGCCAGGCGTAGAGCTCAGGTTCGCCCGGCGACGCGGCGCCAGACCCGGATCGAGCCGTCGAGACCTTCGAGCTCCAGGCCGTTCGCAATGAGGAACTCATCGTCAAGGGGCGGGTTTTGTCGCCGGGCTACACTTGCCGCCGTGACGAGCCGCGCGGGACGAGAAGGTGGGCTGCGGATCTATGCCGATCGCGGTGCGCTTCCCGAGGGGACGCCTCATGTGGCGATGCTCTATCCGTTGTGGGGTGCGCCACCGGAGAATCCTGAGGATCCGAGTCATGGACGCTATGACAGGCTTGTCTCCGAGGGGACTGCTTTCTTCACTTTGTCTCCGCTTGAGGCTGCCGATGTGGTCCTCTTCCCCGTCCCCTGGGAGATCGCGAAGGACAGACCCGAGGCGGTCGAGGAAGCACAGCGGCTCTCGCGGCTCGCGGCCGAGCACGAAAAGCCGTTCCTCATCTTCTTCTGGAGCGACTCCGCGGAGCCGGTTCCGATCGAGCCGAGCATCGTCTTTCGCACTTCGCTCTATCGCTCACGCAGGCAGCCGAACGAGCTCGCGATGCCTGCCTGGAGCGAGGACTTCCTCGAGCGCTACCTCGCTGGCGAGCAGGCGATCCGGCCGAGGCTCGAGCGCCCGCTGGTCGGTTTCTGCGGGTTCGACGCTCCCCCTTCGAGAACGTCGACGGCGATCGTCAAACGCCTGCTTGGTCGACCCATCATGTCGCCCCGTGGCCGCGCCCTCGCTGCACTCGCCGCGAGTAAAGAGATCGACACACGTTTCGTCGTCCGTGACCGCTTCTTCGGCGACAACCTGCTTCCGTCCGGTCAGGCCGACTACGGCGTGATGCAGCGCGTTCGACAGCAGTACGTCGAGAACATGATTGAGACCGATTACGCGCTTGCGGTCCGCGGCGACGGTAACTTTTCTTACCGCCTCTACGAGATCCTCAGTTGCGGACGCCCGCCTCTCTTCGTGAACACCGACTGCGTGGTTCCCTTCGACCGAGAGCTCGACTGGAAACGCTTCACGGTCTGGGTGGACGAGAGCGAGCTCGACTCCGTCGCGGACCGGCTCGTCGAATTTCACGCCGGACTCGACGACGACTCGTTCGCAGATCTGCAGCACCGCTGCCGCCAGGTGTGGCTCGACTTCCTCTCGCCGCAGGGATTCTTCCGACACCTGCACCTCCATTTCCGTCGCGACGGCGACGGACGTCTCCGCCCGGCGACGCCATGAGGCCGCCGCTGTCCCACCTCGACCCCGTCGTCCGGGGACCCTCGTGCCTTCGCCGTGTGTCACGCCTTCATCCGGTGCCGCGAGCCCCGTCGGCGCTTGGCGAGTCGATCGTCGCCGTGAAGGGCCTCTGATGTTGCGCGGACTCAGACTCCGGCTCGGCACGCTGAAGCTCCGGCTGTTCCCGCCGCCGTACGAACCGGAGGTTGTGGCAGCGATCGAGCGAGACGTGCTCCCGGGAGCAACGTGCGCAGACGTGGGCGCGCACGTCGGCGCGATCACCCGCGTCCTGGCAGGTGCGGCCGGCCGCGATGGACGCGTCATCGCCTTCGAGGCCTATCCCCCGAACGCCGACGACCTGCGCGAGGCGCTCAGCGCGGAGGGGTTCGGCTGGGTCACCGTCGAGAACCTTGCGGTCACAGACGGTGCCGAACAGACGGTGTGGCTCCATTCAGGCCGGGACCGGAGGAGCGCGGAGTGGAACGTCGTCGGGCATGACGTGGAGGGTCGCGAAACTCCGCCGGAACTGGAGGTTCAGGCTACTTCCCTCGACGACTACGTGCCGGGCGGCGAGCCCCTTGACTTCGTGAAGATCGACGTGGAAGGAGCCGAAGCTCGAGTTCTTGCCGGCATGCGGAGGCTGCTGCGCGAGGCGCACCCCATCGTCCTGGTCGAATTCCACGACGACGCCGGTTGGGACGGACGGCGTCATCTGCTCGACGCCGGGTATCGGTTGGAGACTCTCGAGGGACAGCCCGTCGGCCCGAACGCGAGCCGCGTCTACCACTGCCTCGCGCGACCACCGGCCGCATGAGGTGTCTTCCTAGTCAACACCGACTACGACTCGTTCTGATCCACCCTGGGTTTGATAGAGGCTCCGTTATCTGGTTGACAGGGTCTTGATGTTGTCTCTCTTGTAATTCAATCGGTGGTGCTCTTCCTCGTACTCGGAAGGCGGGACGTCTCCGAGGTGTTCGTGGAGCCGCTCGTCGTTGTAGAAGGCGATCCAGGAAAGCGTCTCATGTTCGACGTGCTCGTAGCTGGGGAAGCGGCGGCCGTGGACGAGCTCGGTCTTGAACGTCGCGACCCACGCCTCGGCCATCGCGTTATCGAGGGCATCCCCGCGGGACCCGACCGACGGTGCGGCGCCGAGCTCGTCAAGGCGGTCGGTGTAGGCGAGGCTTGTGTACTGCCCAGGTTCAAGCGGTCGTCGCAACACCTCGTAATGGAGGTGGCGCGCGATGGGTGGTGGCAAGCGTCAGCAAGCGATTCGTGCGATGCGTGGCCAGATGCGGTCACCGGGCCGGCCGCCGGTCGCGCGACGTGATCACGCCCAACGGGCACCTGGCGGCGCTTGAGCTCCTTCCACGTCTTGCGCGCGCCGTAGGCGCGGCGGTAGCCCGTGCGGGCGGCGTGGATCTCCGTCACGAGCTTCTCGTCCTTGACCGACCGGGCCGAG
>Ga0187870_1000099_pt1 | contig 112263 bp, 100 predicted proteins | sample June2016WEW_13_1_3_FD_132974 | JGI IMG/M metagenome (GOLD analysis project Ga0187870, IMG submission 132974) | Peatland microbial communities from SPRUCE experiment site at the Marcell Experimental Forest, Minnesota, USA - June2016WEW_13_150 | ecosystem: Environmental > Terrestrial > Soil >...
GGAAGTGCCCGTCATGCTGGGGCTTGTGAATGTCTCATTGTGGTTCAGAAAGAGGCTGTTTTCGGCAGACTCGACCAGCGGCCGGGTGAAAGAAAGGGTGCAGTGAGCACCCAGGTCCAGCGGCACCCTGCCGCTCGAAAAGCGACGAAACGACCCGATGCGGGGCGTTGGCTGCTGGGGATTCTTGTTGTCCTAGCATCAGCCGCCGCGTGGTGGCTCGCGTACAGCAACCTCGAGCGCTTTGCCAACTGGCTGGTCTACGGGGCGCTTGGAATGTCCGCGGGAAACAGGCTTGCCTCCTCCCTTGCATTTTTCATCTTCGAGGCTCCCAAGGTCCTGATGCTCCTGCTGGTTGTGGTCTTCGGGGTGGGTATCGTGCGTTCCTTCTTCACCCCGGAGCGCACTCGGCGAATGCTTGCGGGACGCCGACAGACCGCGGGCAACGTCCTTGCCTCCCTTCTGGGAGTGGTGACCCCCTTCTGCTCCTGCTCGGCGGTGCCGCTGTTTATCGGGTTTGTCACCACGGGGGTCCCCCTCGGCGTCACTTTCTCCTTCCTCATCGCCGCTCCCATGATCAACGAGGTGGCGCTGGTTCTTCTGTTCGGTCTTTTCGGCTGGAAGGTGGCGGGGCTCTACCTTGGAACGGGCCTTGTCATCGCCATGGTTGCAGGGTGGGTGATCGGGAAGCTCCGCCTCGAGCGCTGGGTGGAAGGCTGGGTGTACGCCACGGCGCCTGCGTCCTCAGCGGCCGGGACGGAGGAGAGGATGAGTCTGGCCGAGCGCGTCTCAGCCGGCCGTGACGCGGTGAGGGATATTGTCAGCAGGGTCTGGCCTTACGTGCTTGCCGGAATCGCCGTGGGCGCGGCCATACACGGCTATGTCCCCGAGCAGCTCATGGCCTCCATCATGGGCAAGGGAGCCTGGTGGTCGGTGCCGCTCTCTGTTGTGATTGGAATCCCCATGTACTCCAACGCAGCCGGGATAATCCCTGTTGTCCAGGCCCTGCTCGAGAAGGGCGCTGCGCTGGGGACCGTGCTCGCGTTCATGATGTCGGTGATCGGGCTGTCCCTCCCGGAAGTGGTGATATTGCGGAAGGTCCTGAAGCTGCCGCTTATCGCAACGTTTGTCGGCGTTGTCGGGATCGGCATCCTGATCGTCGGATACCTGTTCAATATCGTTCTGTAGGAAGCGGACTCAGAGATCGCAATCAAGCGGAGGCAACGGAAATGAAGATCGAAGTGTTGGGCACGGGCTGCCCGAAGTGCATGAGCGTGGAGCAGAACGTGAAGAAGGCGCTCGCCGAGCTTGCGTTTCAAGCGGATGTGGAAAAGGTGACTGACATCCAGCAGATCATCCAGCGTGGCGTCTTGTCGACACCGGCCCTGGCAATCGACGGCAAGGTGGTGCTCCAGGGGAAGAATCCCACGGTGGAGCAGCTCAAAGTGCTCATCAAGGGAGCCTAGCTTATGGGGAGCTATGGAACGTGGAAAGGAACCCCGCGGGAACAGATACCCTGGCATCCGACTGTGGATACCGCCAGGTGTGTCGGCTGCCGCAAATGCTTCGAGTTCTGCAGCCACGGGGTGTATGGCTGGGATGACCAGGCGAATACTCCGAGCGTGCTCGAGCCTTTTCAGTGCGTGGTGGGGTGCAGCAGCTGCTCCCACCAGTGCGATGCGGAAGCCATCACTTTTCCTCCGCTGACCATCCTGAAAGAGTTCGTGAAGAGCACATGAGCGTCTGTACGGGTCACGCGCTCATGAGCCGGTTGTGCACGCCGGTATGATGTAGCTCTTCAAGAGCTCCCGCTCAGGATCGATCGGTTCGATGTGCGCGGTGAACACAACCACGAGGTCCAGGCTGGGAGCGACAAAGATGCTCTGGCCGAAGCGCCCAATCGCGGCAAAAAAGAGCGTTTCGGGATCGACCCACCACTGGTAGCCATATTGCCAGCTGCTGTCTACCTTGATATGCGGCCGGGTGGACTCGCGCACCCACGCGGCGGGAACCACCTGCTTTCCTTCCCAGAGGCCTCCATGGAGGTAGAGGTAGCCCAGCTTGGCCATGTCACGTGGAGAGAGCTGCAGCCCCCACCCGCCAATGGGCAGACCCTTGGGGTCCCTCTCCCAGCGGGGATCGGAAATGCCCAGTGGTCCGAAGAGGGATTCGCGTGCAAAATCATAGAGATTCTTTCCGCTCGACTGCTGGATCACGGCCGCGAGGACATGTGTGCCTCCCGAGCTGTAGTTGAACCGCTTTCCCGGCTCGGCAACCATGGGAAGGCCCAGAACAAAGCTGACCCAGTCACCGTCCGGCATTGCGTACATGCGGCCGTATGTATCGTCGTCCTCCTTCCAGCCCAAACCCGAGCTCATGGTGAGGAGATTTTCCACCGTGAGCGCCCGCTTTCGCGCACCAGTGGCCGCGAATGTGCGCCCAGGGAAAAAACCAAGGACCGGCCGGGCAGTGTCCGCGACATAACCCTTGTCAATGGCGATTCCCATGAGAGCGGAAACAAAGCTCTTTGTGCAGGAGTAAAGCAAGTGGCTCGCGCTCTCATTGAATGGTGAGAAGTACTTTTCCTTGACGATGTAGCCGTGTCGGATCACCACCAGCCCGTGAAGGATGAGGTTGCGCTGCGTGGCTGCCTCCAGCGCGGCATCCAGCTTTGCTCCGTCCATGCCCTGCGCCTCGGGCGTCGAGGTCCGCCAACCCCGGGTGGGCCAGAAATCTCCCGCGGCAAGCGCGGGGGTCTGTCCGCTGAGCTGAGGCGCGGGGGATTGCGTGGCAGACGGCGCGGCTGTCCGGCCGGTGCACGCTGCCAGCACGACGATGATAGCCAGGCACGGAATCCGCCATCTCTTCATGGCGCGCATGATAGCAAAAAGTCCCGCACGTGTCCGCCGCGGAAAAGGCCTTACCGCTATCTGCCTGCCCGGAGCGAATACGCGGGGCTGGACGTGGACTGCAATGCGGGGCTGGTGGGAAATGCGCTTGGCGCCATGGGCGGGGTGCCCGATTCCTGGGCCGTTCCGCTGGGAGACAGGCTTGAAACCTACTTGAAAAGAAAAGAAAACCTTTCGATCATGACCCCTGCGGCGCGCACGGCGCGGCTGGCCCTCGCGGAATAGGGAGGCGGGAAAATGAAAGCGCTCGTTCTCTTCAGAAGCTACCACGGCAACACAAAGCAGGTAGCGGAAGCAATGTCCCGACAGATCCAGGAGCTCGGCCACGAGTCATCCATCCAGGATCTGCGCCGCAAGCTTCCCGACCTGCAGGGTCTGGACCTCATTCTCATCGGTGCCCCGACGCGAATGGCGCGGGTCAACCGCAAGGCGCTGAGCGTTCTGAAAACGCTCCGCAAGCGGGGATTCGGGGAAAAGCCCGTGGCGATCTTCGATACGTACGGACCCCTGCCGACAACTCCAGAAGAGCTGGAAAAGTCCCGGCCGTGGATAATCCCGGGAGCCGCCGGCATCATGGAGAAAACGGCCAGGGACCAGGGATTGAATGTGTACGTGAAAACCCTTCGGTGCGAGGTCCAGGGAATGAACGGGCCCCTGAAGGAGCACGAGCAGGAGAAGGCGGCCGCGTTCGCAAAAGAGCTGATTTCATCAGTTGTCCAGCAGGCTCACTGAGCTCTTCCCGAGCGGCGCAAGAGCCGCCGCTATTTGATTGCACCCGTCAACTGCGGTGCGAGGAACCTCTGCAGGGCGGTGAACAGGATCAGCAGGGGAAGGGCCGTCAGGAAGGCCCCCATGATCGTCAGGTGCTACTTGAGCTCCAGTCTATATAGTGAGATCGACCAGGCGGAAAGATCGAAGCTCGTGCCGTTTGGCGTGAACGCTTCCTCCTTCAGCACCACGCCCGGCTCTTTCCCGGGCTCGTTCAGCGCGAGGGGACTCGGCCCGGTAATTGTGCTCCGCGTTCCCCTGCCCGAAAGCCTCATCGGGCCGAAATCAACAATGAGACGCTGCGGGCCGGCTTCCGTGTTCACGATGGCGAGTGTCAGCGTCCTGCGGTCCTCCGTGAGGGCGGCCGACACGTCGAGCTTGCCGGGTGGCCCCGAGAGCGTGACCGGGATCGAGCCGAACGAGTTGCGGTAGAGCTTCTGAACAAGGCCCGTTGTATCGAAGGCGGCCGCTGTCCGGGTGGTCTTGATGGCGCCGATGACGTTGACCGTCTGGGCGTAATTGGCCATGAAGTAAAGGCCGCTGTTCCTGAAGAAGGCGTGAAACGCCCTGGCGATCCCGAGCGCGTCCTTGAGGTGGTACTGAACGCCGAGCTCCCCGTAGACGTACGGTCCGTACCAGTAGTTCCACTCGTCCATCGCGATCCGGATGTCACGCCCGGACAGCTCGGGAATCGATTTACGGTACTGCTGATGCACCTGGGCAATACGCTCGATATCGTCCGCGAGCTGCCGCGAATGGGCATCGACATCCGCCATCTCCTTGCGGTAGATGTGCTCGCTGATCAGGTCCATGCGGGCCGCGCTCTCCTTCAGTATCGTCTCGTCCCACTTGCCCACCGAGCCCACGCCAACGACGTGCGAACCCGGATCCACCTTCCGGATGGCGTCCACAACGCTGTTGTGCTTCTTGACGTAGTCTTCAATCGGCATGTGACCGAGTTGCCATTCTCCGTACATCTCGTTCCCGACCGCCCACCACCCGACCCGGAAGGGCTCGGGGTGCCCGTTCGCCGCGCGGAGCCTCCCCATGGGCGTGTCCGCGGCGCCGTTGAAATACTCGACCTCGTCGACCACCTCCTTCACCGTCCCCCGTCCCGTGTTGAGCGCCACGTAGGGCTCGGCGCCGATCATGGCCATCAGTCTCATGTACTCGTGGATGCCGACGTCGTTCGGCTCCACCCCTTTCCAGGCAGGGTTCTGCCTCGGTGGGCGCCGATCCCGGTCTCCAATGCCGTCCCGCCAGTCGTAGCCGCTCACGAAGTTCCCGCCCGGCCAGCGGTAGAGGGGAGAGTTGAGCTCCTTGAGCAGGGCGATGACGTCGGGCCTCCATCCCTCGAGGTTGTCCGCCGGCATGAGGGAGACCGCCCCTATCTCGAAGCTCCCGCTCCCCTTTCCCAGGATCTCGATTCGGGCATTGTCGCTCGTTGACGGCGCGACAAAGCTCAACGGAAAGGTTTTGAAACCCGGTCCCTGCCGGCCGATGACGTTTTCAATCGCCTCTCCTGAATCCGTGACCAGCCGGACCACAACGGATGCCCCTGGATTCCCCGTCAGGACGATCCTGCCGCTATAGGACTTGCCCTTCACAAGGGCGAGCCCCTCCTGGGAGATGCCCGCCGCGCCTCCCGCGTTGGGCAGACTGATTGTCGGCGAGTGGATGCCTGCGAACGGGGTGTCGGTGTCCATTGAGACGGTACCCGCAGGACCGACGACCTTCCACGGGGAGGCCCGAAGATAATCGTAGGGTCCCGAACCCCAGTAGGGATCTTCCGCCGTCCCCCAAGGACGATAGCGGTCGGTGACGATGAAGAAGAACTTGCGGTCCTCGAGCATTTCCGCCCACAGGCCGCCGTAGATGCAGCGGCCCAGATGCTCGATGAACTGCCCATAGATGTACTTCGAGATCGGCGCGCCGGTTTTGTCCGCATTGAGCCTGACCTGGATTGGATCAGCCGAAGATTCGAAGAGAGTCACAAGAATAAGAATGGGAACAAACGGTTTCATGGCCGCCCCCTGGCGGGAATATAGATAAACGGCCCGGCGTTCTCAAGGCCCCGGAGTGCTGCCGCGTGGCTTTACCGCCCTGACGGCCACCGGGATTGCCGGTAACGGCGGATCAGCGTGTTCGTCGAGCTGTCGTGTTTGAGCGGGGGCTCGGTCCTGTTCTCCAGCTCGGGGACGATGCGCCCGGCGAGCACCTTGCCCAGCTCCACCCCCCATTGGTCGAACGAGTCGACCTGCCAGAGTACGCCCTGCGTGAATACGCAATGCTCGTAGAGCGCAACGAGCTTGCCGAGAGCTGCCGGGGTCAACCGGTCCAGGAGGATCGTGCTGGAAGGACGGTTGCCCGCGAACGTACGATGCGGGACCAGCCATGGCGGGATGCCCTCGGCTTGAACCTCCTCCGCGGTCTTGCCAAAGGCCAACGCTTCCGCCTGGGCAAAGACATTTGCCAGGAGCAGGTCATGGTGACGGCCAAGAGCGTTCAAGGGCTCCGCGAACGCGATAAAGTCGCAGGGGATGAGCTTCGTGCCCTGGTGAATGAGCTGGTAGAAAGAATGCTGTCCATTGGTGCCCGGCTCGCCCCAGTAGATCGGCCCGGTCTGCCAGGTCACCTCGGTACCCTCCCGCGTGACGTGCTTGCCATTGCTTTCCATGGTCAACTGCTGGAGGTAGGCGGGGAAACGCTTCAGGTACTGCTCGTACGGCAGGACCGCGACTGTCTGCGCGTCGAAGAAATTGTTGTACCAGAGCCCCAGGAGGGCCATAAGAATCGGAATATTGCGGGCAAACGGGGCGGTCCGGAAATGCTCGTCCATCTCGTGGAACCCGTCCAGCATGGCGCGGAAACTCTCCGGGCCGACGGCGAGCATGGTCGAAAGGCCGATGGCCGAGTCCATCGAGTATCGCCCGCCTACCCAGTCCCAGAAGCCGAACATGTTTGCCGTATCGATGCCGAATTTGGCCACCTGCTCGGCATTGGTGGAAACCGCGACGAAATGCCGCGCCACGGCGGCGGGGTCCTTCAACGCGGCAAGGGCCCAGTCACGGGCCGTGTGCGCGTTGGTCATCGTCTCCAGGGTCGTGAAGGTTTTTGACGAGATGATGAACAGCGTTTCCGCGGCGTCCAGGTCACGAACAGCCTCCGCGAAATCGGTGCCGTCGATGTTGGAGACGAACCGGAACGTCAGGTCCCGCCTGGCGTAATACCGCAGCGCTTCGTACGCCATGACCGGGCCCAGGTCGGAGCCGCCGATCCCTATGTTGACGATGCTGCGGATCGGCTTTCCCGTGTGGCCCTTCCACTCCCCGCTGCGTAGCCGGGCGGTGAACTCGGCCATCTTGTCCAGCACGTCGTGGACGCGGGGAACGACGTCCTCTCCCCCGGTGGTGATTGACCGGCCTCTGGGGGCGCGCAGGGCGACATGCAGGACGGCCCGCTTCTCCGTGACATTGATCGCGTCTCCGCGAAACATTGCGTCGATCCTGCCCCTGAGGTCGCACTCCTCCGCCAGTTTCAGGAGGAGGGCGAGCGTCTCGTCCGTGATGAGATTCTTCGAGTAGTCGAAGTAGATGCCGACGGCCTCGGCGGTCATGCGCTCCCCGCGCCGGGGGTCGTCCGCGAAAAGCTTCCGAAGCGGCAGGGCCTTCACCTTCCTGTAGTGGGCTTCAAGAGCCTTCCATGCCGCATATTCGGTGAGATGTGCCGCACGTGTCTTTTTTGACATGTTCTCCCCTCCAGGCAGGCCGCGGGTGCGGGACGCGAAAAAAAAAGGGGCGGGCCGGAGGCCCGCCTCAACGGGCGGGCTCGCAGCCCGCCTCATCAGTTCCCTAGTAGACCGTCTTCCAATCCGCGATGTTGGCCTTGTCGAACTTGAACGGGGGCCCGAGGAGGACCTCCGTTCCGCCGTCCGGGGCCTTCGTGATCGTGTAGTCACCAAGGCGTCCCGCCTTGAACTTGTCTCCGACCGCGCCGGTGATCTTCCCGGTAACGAGCGCCGTTGCCGTGAATGCGCCGAGGTACCCGACATCGATCGGGTTCCAGAGGAACATGTACGGGCAGACGCCGTTTTCAATGTACGTTGCCATCTCGGACGGAAGCCCGAGGCCGGTGAGGAACACCTTGCCGCCAAGTCCCTTGTCCGTGAGCACCTTGCCCGCCGCCGCGATACCGACGGTGGTCGGCGCAATGATGCACTTCAGGTTGGGGAACGACTGGAGGAGGCCCTCCGCTTCGGAAACCGACTTGTCGCGGATGTCATCCCCGTAGGCCACTTTCACGAGCTTGACGTTGGCGTACTTCGGGTCCGTCAGCTCCTTCTTCATGTAGTCGATCCAGAGGTTCTGGTTCGTCGCCTGGCTGGTGGCGGACAGAATTGCGATCTCGCCGCTCCCGCCGATCATGTCGTACGCGGCCTGGATGAGCGTGCGGCCGATCTTCTCAGAGTCCGCCTGGTTCACGTGCGTCAAGCGGCTGGCCGGGTTGACGCCGGAGTCCAGGGAGAACACCTTGATCCCCGCGTTCTTGGCCTTTGTCAGGACCGGCTGCAGAGCGTCCTTGTCATTTCCGACGATGCAGATTGCCGCAACTTTCTGTGAGATAAGCTGCTCGAGTATCTGGATCTGCGCCTCAGCGGTCGGCTGATCGGGGGCGCGCAGGATTGCCTGGAAACCCTGCTCCTCGATGCCGGCCTTGAAGCCGCCCATCTGCTTGTCGCCGTACGGGTTGCCCGTGTTCTTGAACACGATGGCGTACTTGGCGCCGGCCGCTGCCGCGCCCTTTTCCCCTCCGCCGGACGCAAATGCCGGCAGCGCGATGGCCATGATCGCGAGGACCATGACCGCTGTGATGATGACCTTTCGCATAGACTCCTCCTTCTACGGATTGCTTTCGCCCGGTTGCTCCGGTGAGGTGATTGATTTCACCGCAGAGGGCACCGCGCGTTGAGCACCGCGAAACCTGATATTGAGAACGAGTACGGAGAGAATCAACAAGAGCCCCACGATTATCAATAGCACTTGCGCCTGTATGTTGACGAGCCCGAGCCCGTAATTGAGAAAACCGATGATGAATATGGCGAGCAGCGGCCCGGCAATCCTCCCCTTGCCTCCGGACGTGCTCACCCCGCCCAGGACGACCATTGCAATGACCTCCAGCTCATAGCCCTGGGCCACGTTGGGCCGGGTGCTTCCCATCCGCGACGTGAGGAAAAGGGCGGTGAACCCGGCCATGAGGCCCGTCAGCACGCTCACGATCATCACTACCGAATCCGTTTTTATGCCCGAGTACCGGGAAGCGGTGAGGTTGTTTCCCATGCCGTAGATCTTGCGTCCGAAGCTCGTCTTGTGAAGGAGAATTCCGAACACAATGGCACAGACGGCGAAAACGATGAGGATGATGGGCACTTTTCCGATCGATCCCCAGCCGAGGGAGGAATACCAGGTGGGGAATTGTCCCGAAGCCTGATCCGTCAATATCACGTATGCGATGCCTCGGAATATGATCATCGTTGCTAAAGTGACGATGACGGAGGAGAGCTCCTTGAACTTCGTCATAAGAATTCCGTTGATCAGGCCGCACGCGGTGCCCACCGCCAGGCACAAGAGGAGCGCGAGCGGCATGGGCAGGCCCGCGTTGTAGGCAACGGCCATGATCACGGCGGAGAGCGCGACGCTGGATCCCACGGATATGTCGATATTGCCCAGGATGATGACCATGGTCATGGGCAGCACGAGAAATGCCTTGTCGAGGAACGACATCGGCGTGCCGAGGAACGTGTCGACGTTGAAATAGTAGGGAGAGAGGGTGCTGTTGACGATGTTGACGGCGATGAAAATCAGGACGAGCAGCCATTCCCACTGCAGGAAGAATGACCGCCAGCTCCACAATTTGACCGCCCGTATCGATCGATCCATCATTGACGTTCCCTAAATGGCGCGCCTGCGGAGCGCAAAGCGCTGGTTGTTTCTCTTGACCAGCACGTTTGTAAGAACAGCGGCAAGGATGACGATTCCCTGTATTGCCTGCTGCCAGAAGGGGGATACGTTGATCAGGGGCAGAGCATTGTTCAGGATCCCCAGGAGCACGGTCCCCAGAATCAACCCCGACACTTTTCCGCTTCCCCCCGAGATGCTGACGCCGCCGAGCACCGCCGCCGCAATGACGCTGAGCTCGTAGCCCGTGGCCGTGTCCCCCTGCGCGGATGCGAACTTTGCCACCCAGAGCACGCCGGCAAAGCCGGAGAGCGCCCCCATCACGGCGTACACGAGGAAGATGATCCGGGTGCGCGGGATGCCTGAAATCGAAGCCGCGTCCGGATTGGATCCCACGGCATATATCTGGCGCCCGGTCTTCATGTGGTTGATGAAGTAGAAGAAGGCAACATTGATCACTACGGCAAAGATGATCAGGTTGCTCACTCCGAGCACCTTGCCCGTGGCAATCTGCTTGAACCCGTCCGACATCTGGTACGAGCTGACCCAGGCGCCCTTGCTGACCAGATAGGTGACCCCGCGGATGATGTTCATGAAGCCGAGCGTGGCAATGATCGGCAGCACGTTGAACCGCGCGATCACGAGCCCGATTATCGCGCCCGCCACAATGCCGACCGCTGTGCCCTCCAGGAGCGACACAATGGGAGAAATGGCCCGATACGAGTTCACGGTCAGCGCGCTGATCATGCCGGCCAGTGCGAGGGTTGCCCCGATGGAAAGATCGATGCCCCGGGTGAGGATGACCATCATCATGCCGACCGAGAGGATGCTCAGGATGGCCGTGTTGGCCAGGAGATCCCGGATATTGGACAGAGTCAGGAAGTTGTGATTGCGGATCTGGAATATGGCGCAGACGATCACGATGAAACCGAGGAGGCCCAGCTCGCGGAAGCTCTCTGAAAACGTGGCGGCGCGCCTCATTTTGCCCCCACCGTTTCCGGAATGGCCGCGCGCAGGATCTGCTCCTGGGAGGAGGCGGCGGTGTCCATGATGGCCGCGACCCTCCCTTCCCGCATGACGACGATCCTGTCGCTCATGCCGAGCACTTCCGGCATCTCGGAGGAGACCATGATGATGCCGTACCCCATCTCCGCAAGGTCGTTCATGATGTTGAATATTGCCGTCTTGGCGCCCACGTCCACGCCCTTTGTCGGCTCATCCAGGATGACGATCTTCATCTGCGCCGCCAGGATCTTGGCCACGATTATTTTCTGCTGGTTGCCGCCGGAAAGAGTGGCTGCCAGGTCGAAGACGCTGCCGGCCCTCACCTCGAGCTTTTCCGCGAGCTCTTTGGTGACCATGTTCTCCTTTTTCGTGTGGAGCCAGCCCAGGGTGCCGAACTTCTTGAGAGTGGGAAGAGTAACGTTCTTGGAGAGCTCCCAATCCAGCACGAGCCCCTGCCGCAGCCGGTCTTCCGGCAAAAAGCCGATGCCCTTCTCGATGGCCTGCGCAGGATTGGAAATGTGCAATTCCTCGCCGTCCAGCACCACGCGCCCGCTGTCCGGGTTGCTGACGCCGTAGATGGCCTCGCACACCTCGGTGCGGCCGGCGCCGATCAGCCCCGTGATTGCCAGGATCTCTCCCTTGCGCAGGGAGAACGACACGTCCTTGAAATAGCCCGTTCGGGAAAGGCCCTCGACCTTGAAGATCTCCTCTCCAATGGAAACCTTGCGCTTGGGGAAGAACTGGGTGATCTCCCTCCCCACCATGGCCATGATGACATCCTCGCGGCTGATCTCATTGAGCTGCCAGGTGCCCACGTACCGCGCGTCCCGAAATATGGTGACCCGGGTGGCCAGGCGGTACATGTCTTCCATGCGATGGGAAATGAAGATGATGGAGACGCCCTTGTCCCGCAGGCTCTCGGTGGTGCGGTACAGGTCTTCACTCTCACGGTTCGTAAGGGGCGCGGTCGGCTCGTCCATGATGATGATACGCGCGTTGCTGGAGAGCGCCTTGGCGATCTCCACGATCTGCTGCTGGGCCACGGAGAGGTTTCCCATGAGGGCGCGCGGGTCGAAATCCGCGTCCAGCCGGGCGAGCAGCTCTTCCGCCCTGCCGTGCAGGTCCTTCCAGTCTATCTTGCGCGTGAGGGGCTGAATTTTCTCGTGCCCGATGAAGATGTTCTCCGTCACCGAAAGGTCGGGGTAGCACGTGACGTGCTGGTAGATGGCCGCAATCCCGAGTCTCTGGGAATCCGCGGGGCTGCGTATTTCCACCGGTGTCCCGTTGAAGATGATCTGCCCGGCATCCGGCTGGTACACGCCGGTGATGACCTTGATCAGGGTGGACTTTCCGGCCCCGTTTTCTCCGATCAGCGCGTGGATCTCTCCCGGCTTCAGATCGAAGTGGACGTCATCCAGCGCCCTCACGCCGGGGAAAGTCTTCGTGATATGGTGCAATTCCAGAATACGCTCAGCCACTTTTATGAGCTCCTGTCAACATACCCTGAGACATTCGATCCCCACGAGACGGGAGAGCTTGTCGATCCGATCCGCGATATGCCCCACGCCGATTGCGCAGTGGTGCGCGGGTCCCGCTTTCGCCCATCTGTCCGTGAACTCCCGGGCGGACAGGGGAAAGCGGTACCTGCTGTTCGTGTTCCCGATCTGGAGGGTCGGGCCGGGCACCGATTCGCCTTCCGCGATGAGCAGGAAGGTCTTTCCGCCCCTGCCCTGCACGACGGAAAGAAGCGTGACCGGGCCGTTCCTGACGCTCATCTGGATGGAGAGGCCCCTGCCGGGCTTCCCGTGGTAGACCGGCAGAGGCACCAGCCCCACGTCCCCCTCCGCGATGGCCGGGTGCGCCGGACCGTCATGACCCCACAGGACCACGTCATCGTCGAAGTCGATGACATAGAGCTCGGAGAAAGATCCGCCCGCGCCGAAGCAGTCCATGATCTTCATTGCCATGACGTTTTTGACTTCGCACTCCCCGGCCACCGGCACGTGGTGCGCCGTGAGCAGCGTGTTGCCCGCGATGACCGAGGTGACGATGTTCTCGTGCTCGTTTCCGTCCACACCTTCATAATAGTATGCCATGGCGCCCAGCCGCTTGTCAGCAGTCAATCGGTCCAATGCGCACGAGGTGGTTGCCGCGCGGGTGAGCTCGGCGGGCGAACATTCCGCGGACACGCTGAACTCGTCCTGGAACTGCGCCAGCTTCCGCGCCACTTCATCCGCGCCCACCTGGTCACGATGATGCTTCAGGAGGTCCATTTCCAGAAGCTCGAAATGGCAGCCGAAAACATCCGCCATCTGCGCGACGTCCGTGTAGACGTCCAGCATGCCGCCGTAGTAATGCCCCAGGATGCCGATGCGCGTGTCGCGGATCTCCTGCCGGACGATGACGGCATCCACCCACGAGGCAATCTCTTCCCAGGCGCGGCCTTCCTTCAGCCAGCCGGTGACCAGGTGGTAGTCGATCCCCGCCCTGTTGAATACGTTGGCGATCTCCGGCACGCAGCAGGCCTGGCAGTGCGCAAGCCACTCGCCGGTCATGACGCCGCGGTCACCCAGCGCGTTGAACTCCGCATAGTTGAGGGAAGAGACCGGCTGCAGGTTTAGCACGATGAGGGGGACCTTCGTGCGCTGCGCAACGGGCAGCACCGTGTGGGAAAGGGCGTACGTCGAGATGTAAAGGAAAATTGCGTCGACCTGGCGTTCACCGAAAAGGCTCGCCGCGGAAAGGGATTTGTCCGGAGTGTCCACGAGCCCGGCATCCACCACCTCCACCTGCAGGGAAGAAAGACGCTCCGCGATGTAGCCCTGGTATCCAAGGAGCCGTTCTTTCAGTCCTTTGAACTGGGGCCAATAAGTATCCAGGCCTATGCCGAACAGCCCGATTCTTCCGCGATTCTCCATTCCGTCCTTGCATGATTATCTATTGAAGTCTCGACGGCGTGAATGGACTATTCCTGCACGCAGATGGAGGAAACCCTGAAAGATGGACAAAACTTGCCGAGAAAGCGTATTTTTCGTATAACAATGCGGATGTCCCCGGGAGACCTGAACAACAAGGCATTCTTCCGCTACCTGACCTACAGCGAAGAAGACGAGAAATGGCAGATGGTCTGCACGGACGCCGGGCATATCGAGATCGGGCCAAACACCCCCTATCCGCCGCACAAGGAAGGCCACCCGCAGCCCTTCAGGTCGGTGGCGGTGGGCCGGACGCTGACCGAATACCAGATCATCTATATTACCAAAGGCCGCGGCATTTTCGAATCCAACCATAGAACGCACATCGTGGTGCCCGGCTCGATCATGATAGTTTTTCCGGGCGTCCCCCACTTCTACAAGCCCGAGTACGAGGTCGGCTGGACCGAGTACTGGGTCGGGTTCAAGGGACCTCACGTGGACACATTGTGCAAGCACGGTTTCCTCTCCCCCAAGAAGCCGCTGTACGAGGTGGGATTGCAGAACAGCCTGCTTGCCATCTACACGCAGATTCTCGAGCTCGTCCAGAACCAACGCCCCCTTTACCAGGTCAGGGCCAGCTCATATGTCCTCACACTCATCGCGGAGATACTCGCGCACGAGCGGAAAAACGTGCAGTACACCCATTCGGAACAGCTCGTGGAAAAGGCCAGGTTCCTGATGGAAGAGAACATCTACAGCGAGATCAACCTCAATGCCATCGGAGAGATGCTCGGCGTGAGCACCTCGCATCTGAACGCGGTATTCAAGTCATACACGTCGATGACGCCCTACCAGTACTTCATCAGCATCAAGATCAGAAAGGCAAAGGAACTGCTGGAAAGCGGGGGTCTTGCAATCAAGGAAGTGGCATTCCGCCTCGGGTTCGATGACCAGTACTATTTTTCAAGGCTCTTCAAGAAGAAGGCGGGCATCCCCCCTTCGCGCTGGAGCTCTTTCGTGCATCAGTAAGGGCCGCGGCCGCCCGGGCGGCCGCCTGCTGTGCGCCTCCTCTCTTCAGGCGAGATACTTTGCCCTCAGCGCCACCTTGTTGATCTTGCCGACGCTGGTTTTGTCGATTGCATCCACGAACCGTATCTTGATCAGGAATGCCTCGCGGGGCAGCACGCCTTTGTCCGCGTAGTTCTTCACGTGCGCGGACAGCTCCTTCTCCGTGGCCTTCTGATCCTTTTTCAGCACGACGAGCGCCACGGGGATCTCTCCCCAGGTGACATCGGCCTGGCCGACTACCGCGGACTCTGCCACGGCCTGGTGCGTGGAGAGGATGTCTTCGAGCTCGAGTGACGACAGCCACTCCCCTCCCACCTTGATGATGTCCTTGCTGCGGTCCGTGATGCGGATCGACCCGGCGGTGTTCCTGCAGGCAATGTCCTGCGTGTGCATCCAGCCGCCCTCCCAGAGCTTCTGCGAGTTGGTCTGGTCCTTGTGGTATCCCTGGGTGAGCCACGGGGCGCGCACCACGATCTCTCCGCTCGCCTTGTCGTCAGAGGGCACTTCCCCGCCTTTCTGATCGACGACCTTCAGGTTGACAAGGGCGAACGGCCTGCCGGTGCGGCAGCGCAGGTCGGCCTGTTCCTCCATTCCCAGCTTCAACTGCTCCGTGCTGAGCTGGCTCAAGGTCAGAACCGGGCATGACTCGGAAAGGCCGTAGCCGACGGAGACGTCCACCCCCCGCTTGAGAGCGGCAATGGCCACGGACCGCGGAAGGGCCGCCCCGCCTATGAGAACCCTCCAACCGGAAAGATTGACCGCCGCGGCGGCCGGGCTGCTCACCAGCATGTTCAGGATTGTCGGGACACAGTGGGAGAAGGTGACCTTTTCCTCCGCAATGAGCTTGAGAAGAATCTCCGGCACATACTTGCCGGGATAGACCTGCTTGACCCCGAGCATGGTGGCCACGTACGGGATCCCCCAGGCGTGCACGTGGAACATCGGCGTGAGCGGCATGTACACATCTTCCCGATGGAAGCGGCCCTGCGCGACGGCTGTGGCGAGAGTGGCGATGGTGCCAAGAGTATGCAGGACGAGCTGGCGGTGGCTGAAGTACACCCCCTTGGGCATGCCCGTGGTCCCTGTTGAATAGAACGTCGTGGCGCGGGTGTTTTCGTCGAAATCGGGGAACTCCTGCATGGGCTCTGCGGATGCCAGCAGGGCTTCATACTCAGCGTCGAGCGTTACCGCGGGAGGCGCGCCGGTTTCGTTGATGAGGACGAACTTCTTCACCGTGTCGATCCGCCCCTTGATCTGGTCCAGTATCGGAAGGAAATCCGAATTGACGATGATGACCGTGTCCTCGGCGTGGGAGATCGTGTAAACGAGCTGCTCCGCGGAGAGACGCACATTGACCGTGTGAAGGACGGCGCCGATCATGGGCACTGCAAAGAAGCATTCAAGGTACCGGTGGCTGTCCCAGTCCATCACGGCCACCGTATCGCCCGGTCTGACCCCGATTTTTCCAAGAGCCGTGGCGAGCCGGCGGACCCTTTCCTTGAACTGCCGGTAGGTGAAGCGCAGCGTCCCGCGATAGACGATTTCCTGGCTGGGGTTGTCCACCACGGGGGCGAACATGAGATTCTTGATCAGGAGGGGATAGCTGTACGCTGATTCGGTTTTGAAAATAAGATTTTCCATTTTATCTCCTCGGGATGAGTGAAACCGAAATGGCGGATCTTGACAACCAGGGGAGTATGCTTCTCGATCATATCCAGATTGGAAAAGCCGCGGTACTTTTCGGCATCAAGCCACTACAGCCTCTATCGCCCCTCTCTCTGCGAAAGGCGCGTCTACCTGATCGCGCACGGTGAGACCCTGCCTCCGGCATCCGATTTCGACGTTTTGCTGAGGGACCTGGGAGAGCGGCATGAAAAGGAGCACCTTGCCGCATTTCCGCGGTACAAGGACCTGAGCGACGGCAATCTCGCGGACCGCGCGCAGCGCACGAAGGACGCGGTTGCGCAGGGCGTGCAGGTGATCTACCAGGGCGCACTTCGCGCGGCCTTCCCGGGGACCCGGGACATCGTGTCCGGCAGCCCGGACTTCATGATCCTTGACGGGGAAAGCTACCGAATCAGGGACTGCAAGCTCGCCCGGAGCATGGGCAATGGCAGGCACCCCGAGATCGATCTCCAGCTCCAGACCTATGGGTGGCTCTTCGAAAAAACGTTCGCAAAGCAGCCGTCGGCGCTGGAGGCATATCTCGGGAACCGCACCATTGTTTCAACGCCCTACCGCGGCGCCGAGAGCGCGGTGAAAGAGATTGCCCGGATCCGCGAGCTCTCCCTGCGGGAGGAGGAGCCCTACGATCCGGTCGGGTGGACAAAGTGCAGCGCCTGTGCCTTTCGCGAGCGGTGCTGGTCCATCGCGGAAAAGGCGCATGACGTGTCCGTGATCTACAGGGTGGACAAGGGGACCGCGCGGGCCCTCCGCGACAAGGGGATCACGACTTACGACCAGCTCCTGGAGCGCATGGACGTCAAAGGCCTGGCGAAACTGAAAAGACCGTGGGGCCCCCGCACGCAGAGGGTCGGCGGGCAGGCCGTGCGGATTCTCGCACAGGCACGGGCGCTTGCCGAAAGCAGGGTGGTCAGGCTCGGCGGCTTCGTTCTGCCGCGTGGAGCGAGCCTCGTCATGTTCGATCTGGAAGGCATTCCGCCCCAATACGAGGAGCTGGACAAGGTGTACTTGTGGGGCGCCCAGGTGTATGGAGCCGGCGGTCCCATCGGTCCTTACACGCCGGCGGTTGCCGGGTTCGGCGCTGACGGGGACCGCGCGGGATGGGAGCGATTCCTCTCCAACGCGCGGGAGATCATGAAAGAGCGCGGGCAGGTCCCGTTCATCCACTGGCATGACTACGAGAAAAACAAGCTTAAGGAGTATATCGCAAGGTATGGAGACCCGGACGGGACGGCGGCCCGGGTTCTCGACGCGTGTTTCGACCTTCTGACCGTGGTGCGGGACAGCCTCGCGCTGCCCGTGCCCAGCTACAGCCTGAAGGCCATCGAGGGACTTGCCGGTTTCAGGCGGACCATGAAGGAGTATGGAGGGGACTGGTCCATCGGACGCTACATTCGCGCGGTGGAGAATGAGAACGAGTCGGAACGCGGCGCGATCATGGAGGAGATCCTCCGCTACAACGAAGAAGACCTCAGGGCAACGTGGGCTGTCTTCCAGTGGGTGAAGGGGCTCCTGTCACAAGGAGTTCTTGACTTCGATTCCCAGCAGGCTCTCCCAGAGCTGGACGATGGAGGGCTGTGAAAGCTTCCCTTTCCCCGATGCCCTGGCTGCCGCGTCATATCAGGTCCCTCCGTCGAGCAGGGTGAATACTTTGAGAAGGGCGGAATCGTCTCCCACGTTCCCCGGGAACACGATGTAGGGAACGTCGTTCCATGGCCCGCTGCCGGCAAGCCGCCAGACCGGGACGCCTTTGATCACCTGGCCCATGACGTCCGCAGCCTCCACCCCCAGGGCGCTCCGCGCCACCTCGATGCTCGTGATCCCGCCCTTCGCAAGGATGTAGCCCGGTCTCCCTTTGATGCGGCGCACCGTTTCACACAGTCCCGCCATGACTGCCCTGCCGGTTGCCAGAAAATCCTCGGACTGTTCCCGCGCGCGAGAAGTATAGACCACGGGTGTTGTCCCCCGCTCCAGAGCTTGACTTGCTTCCTGCGCGGCTCGTTCGATCCCCGTCGGGGATATCTGCAGCTCGATTCCCTGGACTCGCCTGGCGCGCAGGAGCATTTCGAGCTGACGGGTGGTTTTCGTCACGTATGAGCCGATGATGATGAGCCCTGCCCTTCCCGTCGGCTTGATCTTTTCCCGGGTCAGGAGAGGCCGATCCTCGAGGCCCGCGCGCACCTTTACAAAAGAGGCAGCCGTGCGATAGACGAAGCGCTTGCCCCGGCTTTCCGCTTCGATGATGCCGAGTGCCAGCGCTTCCAGGTCTTCGTAGCAGGCCGCATTCGCGACAATCGGGATTCCTTTCTCCGCCCGGCAGAGGACGTCTGCAGCGCAGGCGGGGCCCTTCAGCCTCAGCTCCCGGATCGGGATGGTCATGACGTCACGGGCTTTCACGGCCCCCCTGGTCTTTTCTTCCACCCAGTCCCTGAGGTCGCTGTGCCGGAAGCCGAAGTCAGGGTCCTGCGCGAACTCGGTCAGGTGAGCCGCGACAAGCTCCGTCCCCTCATCCACCCAGTGGACGTCATTGATGGTATAGCGCCCAGCCTCGAAGAACGCGGGCACAAGGATGACTCCGTCGATGGGGCGGGAGAGCGCGGACACGAGCGCCGAGACCTCGGCGGGAAAATGGCCGCGCAGGGTACTGTCACTGCGTGAAGCGACGACGAGCTCTACTGCCGCCTCCGCGGATGCCTTGCGCAGATTGCGGCCCAGCTCGGCGGCAAGCCCCGCCGCCTGGGCCTCGGGCAGACTGCGGGAGTTCGTGGATATATAGAACACCGGGTCCTCGCGGCGGAGCGCCGCGGCGAGTGTCGGTTCCGACCAGTCCATGTAGACCCGCACGTCGTGGACCGTCTGCGTCCCGGTCGGGTCATCGTCGATCACGATGAGCCGCGTTCCCGACTTCTCCAGGCTGCTCCGGATCGCGGCGCGGGCGCCGGGGATTCTCATTGGCGCGGGAAGCCGCGAAAGCGCGGCGGCAAGCGTCATGCGCCGGGGCCGCCCCGCCCGTTCTTTTTTGCGCAATGGAGACAGGCGCACCCTTTTGGCTTTATGAACTCGTTGAAGTACTCTTTGCCATAGTCATATGAGAGCTCTTCTCCCGCGGCGATGTTTCTCTTCGCGTATATGAAGATTTTCAGCCGGGTGACGTACGCCACGCAATTCGGCCTGCACGAGTGGTTGATATAGCGGCTCAGATTCTCCCGTCCGCTGCCGTCAACGGTCCATCGTCTGTTCACCTGGAAAAGGTAGCGGCTGTTGAGGAGATCCGCTTCCGCGTTCGACAGGAGCTTGCCCGTGTATTCAATGACAAGGTCCCCTTTTGAAAGGCGCCTGCTCGTGAAAAGTCCCAATCCGATTGGCGTCCGTCTCAGGGCAAACTTGCCGTTGGTTCCTCCCATGTGAGTGGCCTACTTTGTATCAGACATTCCTCGCCGGCGCAACAGCTCGTGCGCTTCCCGGACGCTTCCGCAGGCCAGCGCGCTTCTCAATTTGTCGAAAACCCCCAGGTCGGAGGTGTGCTTCTCTGCCCCAGCCCCGGATCCGCCGCAATTTTCCGGCTGATCATTTTTCCGATAATAGGGTATAGTGCACGGGTCCGGCGAACGAGCATCCAATGACGGAAGAGAAAAAAGCAAGCTTCGACAAGCTCCTGGAACAGAAATCCATCCACGAATTGTGGTCGTCTCACAGTGAAGAGTTCTGGTCGAAGGACCCCTACTACCATCTCCGCCTGGGAAAGAAGGCGGACACGATCGGCCAATCCATGTTCGCCCACGACATTTTCAAAGACGGCCTGCGGCTCTTCCCCGGCCATCCGCGCCTGACCCAGCTCTACAGCCTTACCCTGATCAAATGCGGGTTCCTTCTCACTGCCCGGGACCTGCTCACCGACATGGTGAAGCACGGGCATTTCGACGAAGAGACGCTGGGCATTCTCGGCAGGGTCTACAAGGAGATGTGGCTGATCGAGGGCGGCGGCGCGCCCGATCACCCGCACCTGGTGAAATCCCGGGAGCTGTACCTGGGGGCTTTCAACCGCAGCAAAGGCTTCTATTCAGGAATCAACGCGGCAAGCCTCAGCCTGATCATGGGGGACAGCGTGAGGGCCGAGCGGCTGGCGCGGAAGGTGATCCGGCTCTGCGCCGCGGCCTGGAGAAAAACTCCACGCGGTGACTACTGGACCGTGGCCACAGTGGCGGAAGCGTTCCTCCTGCTGGGGCGCCAGGAACAGGCGGCCAGGTATTATGGCATCGCCAGGGCACGAAGCGCGCAAAACTATTCCAACCTGGCCAGCACCCGCCGGCAGCTCAACCTGCTTGCACGTTATACAGCGGTCGACCCGAAAGTCATGGAGACCCTGCGTATCCCGCCCGTGGTGGCATTCACGGGCCACATGCTCGACCAGCCGGGCCAGAAACGACCGCGTTTCCCTGAGACCTCCGCGGAGCCGGTGAAGCGGCGCATCGCGGAGATACTGGAAAAGCTCGACGTGAGAATCGGCTTTGCCTCTGCGGCGTGCGGAGCCGACATCCTGTTTCATGAATGCCTTCGGGAGCGCGGAGGGGAAAGCAACGTGGTGCTCCCGTTCGCGCGCAAGGACTTCCTGGAAGCGAGCGTGAGCTTTGCGGGTCCCGAATGGGTCAAGAGAGCGGAATGCATCCTTTCCGGCGGCTCGGTCGTGGAGCAGGCCACCCGGGGCGGGTACGGCGGAGAAGACCAGTTATTCGCGTACGCCAACCGGTTGATCATGGGCAAGGCGATCCTGCGAAGCCGGTTCCTGGAGACGGAACCGCTTCTTCTGGCCGTGTGGGACGGAGCGCGCGGCGGGAAGTCGGGAGGAACCGGCGAAAGCGTCGAGACGTGGAAAGCAAACGGATTTCCGTACGTGGTGATCCACCCTGCAACCGCGGCGGTGAAGGAACATGCGGGCAGGCAGCGCACGCAGGCAGGCAGGACGCCGCCGGCGGGCAGATCGAGGGCACGGGGCGAAAGCTCAGCGCACACCGGGCGGCAGACCGTTGCCATCCTTTTTGCCGACCTTGTGGGATACAGCCGGCTCCAGGAGGAGCAGATACCGCACTACGTGCAGGGCTTTCTCGGCGGCCTGGCCAAAACGGTTCAGCGCGCCGGGCATGAGCCGCTTTACAAGAACTCCTGGGGGGATGCGATCTGCTTCATGTTCGCCGATCCTCTGGAAGCGGCTGAGTGCGCCCTGTCCATGCGTGACATGGTCCGGCACACCGATTGGGCCAAGCTCGAGCTTCCGAAGGATCTCACCATCCGCATCGGCCTGCATGCCGGGCCCGTGTACAGCGTCCGCGAGCCGCTCCAGGAAAGGCGCAATTTCTTCGGCTCCCACGTCAATCAGGCCGCCCGCATCGAGCCGATCACCAGCCCGGGCAATGTCTATTCGAGCGAATCCTTCGCCGCCCTGCTGCTGGCGGACAGGAGAAACGTTTTCGACTGCCGCTACGTCGGCGTCATTGTTCTGCCGAAAGAATTCGGAAGCTATCCGATATATCATGTGAAGCGAATGACGGAAGTGGGATAGGGGTATGGCAGCAAAGAAGAGGAAAAAGAAACCTGCACCGCGGAAAAAGACCGCCCGTAAACGCGTGGCAAAGCACGCAAGGAAGAAGACCGTAAAGCGCGCCAGGAAAAAAACCGCAAAGCGGACCAGGAAGAAGACCGCCAGGCGGACAACCCGCCGCGCCCCCAAGCGAAAGGTGAAGCGGAAGAAGAAGCCCGCCCGGCGCAAAACCTCTGCAAAGCGCAAGGCCGGCCGCAAGGTCCGGCGCAAGACCGCAAAGCGCAAGATCCGGCGCAAGCCAATCCGCAAGACCGCCCGCAAGCGGCCCAAATCGGCCGCGCGAAAAAAGAAGAAGCCTGCGCGGCGCAAGGCTTCAGCCAGATCGCGGTCCGCGCGGAAACGCGGAAAAGCGCGCCCGACCGCACGAAAACGCACCGCGAAGCGCCGGCCCGCGGCGAGGAAGATCCGCAGGCAGCCCGCGCGCAGAAAGTCCGCAGCCAGGAAGCGCAAGAAACCGGTCCGCCGCTTTCCCAAGGCTCCGACGGCCGCGGCGCGTAAACCCGCGCCCGGGCTCACCCTGCGCAAGCTGGCTGCCCGGCTGACCCCGCAGATCAAGCCCCCGATCGAAGCCTACAGCGGCAACAAGCCTTACATTTTTGCCAGCTACTCCCACAAGAACATCAAAGAGGTCTTCTGGTGCATCAAAAAGCTTGCGGAGAGCCGCTACAGGATCTGGTATGACGAGGGGATCGAGCCGGGCAACGAGTGGCCCGAAGAGGTGGGCCGGGCGCTCACCGGGTGCCGGCTGTTCCTCGTGTTCATGAGCCCGGCGGCCATGGATTCCCGGAACGTGCGCAACGAGATCAACTTCGCGTCAAGTGAGAACAAGAGCATGATGGTCGTGTTCCTCCAGCCTGCCGAGCTCTCAGAGGGCATGCAGCTCCAGATCGGGACCGTTCAGTTCATCCACAAAAACGAGATGACGGAGGCGGAGTTCCTGGACAAGATGAAGAAAGTGCTGGACCCCGAGCTGCGCATCTGAGGGCCGGGCGCGGTGCATCAATCGAGGTGGATCGCGCGGCCCGTCCGGGCGGACTCGACCGCGGCAAAGCAGATCCGCAGGCTGTTCACGGCATCCGCGACGTGGGCGGAGAGGTCGATGTCCTCGGTGATGGCCCGGTAGAGATATTCCTGCTCGCGCCGGCACAGCTCATTGTGGTCCGGCTCGTCGGTGATGTGGACGACCTCGTCCTTCTTCGCCTGCAGGCCGTTCGCGTCCGGCGTGCTCGCGTGCACGATGATCGAGTCCACCGTGGTGTGCTGGGACACATCTGAGGGGTCCACCCGGCTTGCGTCCTTGTCGATGCTCACGCATCCCTTCGGTCCGATCACGTCCTTCACGAAGAAGGCTGTCTTGCTGATCATGGGACCCCAGCCCACCTCGTACCAGCCGACGGACTTGTCCTCGAACACGACCTGCAGCGCGCCGTAGTTGCTCGCATCCGGGGCGATCTCCTCCGAGACCCGGGCCGCGATCCCCTGGACCAGGACGGGCTTTGCGCGCGTCATCTGGCACATCACGTCCACGTAGTGCACGCCGCAGTCCACGATGGGAGGAACCTGGGCGATGAATGACTTGTGCACCTCCCACTCGCGGCCCCAGCTCTGCTGGTTGAGGTTCATGCGCATGATCAGCGGCTTGCCGAGGGTCCGGGCCAGCTCGATGAATTTCGTCCATGCGGGGTGGACGCGCAGGATGTAGCCGATCAGCAGCTTGCGGTTCGTCTCCCGCGCGACACGGGCCACCTCATCCGCCTCGGCCACCGTGTGCGCAATGGGCTTCTCCATGAACACGTGGCAGCCGCGCCTCATCGCGCGGATGGCGTACGGGGCGTGAGTGTCGGGGAGCGTGTTGATGGACACCACGTCGGGCTTCTGCTCCGCCATGGCCTTTTCGAAGTCCGTGTAGACAGGAATGTCGAGCTTGAGGTCCGCGGCAAGTCGTGCCGCGCGGTCAACGTTCTTCGCCACGACAAACCCGACCAGCTTGAAGCCGGGCAGCTTTGTGTATCCCCGGGCATGGGAAGCACCCATGCCGCCCACTCCGACGACGAGCACCTTCAAGGGAGAACGCAATGGACACCTCCCCGCCACGCCCGCATTCTTGACACCACCGGATGGCGACTCTATATTTATACACGATCGTCGGGGAAATGTGGGTTTCTGGTCAAAGGTCGAATCGACACAGGAGGTGGTTATGAAACGAGGTCTTGTTCTCGCGCTCGCCATGGTGCTCGTGGTATGCGCTCTGCCCGTCTTCGCTCAGAAAGTCACTCTCACCATCGAGAGCTGGCGCAATGACGATCTGTCCATCTGGACGGATCAGATAATCCCCGTCTTCGAGAAGCAGAACCCGGACATTCACGTGGTGTTCTCACCGGCCGCACCGGCGGAATACAACGGCGTGCTCAACACGAAGCTCCAGGGCGGAACGGCCGGAGAGCTCATCACCGCGCGCCCATTCGACGCGTCTCTCCTGCTCTTCCAGGCGCACAACCTGGCTGATCTGACCGATCTCCCCGGCATGGCGAACTTCAGCGCGGTCGCCAAGAGCGCCTGGATCACTGACGACGGGAAGCATGTCTTCGCGGTACCGATGGCGTCGGTCATCCATGGTTTCTTCTACAATAAGGACATATTCGACGAGCTCAAGCTCAAGGTTCCGGTCACAAAGGCCGAGTTCATAGCGGTTCTCCAGGCGATCAAGAAAGACGGGAGGTACATCCCGCTCGCCATGGGCACCTCGGACATGTGGGAAGCCGCGACCATGGGCTTCCAGAACATCGGTCCGAACAACTGGAAGGGAGAGGAAGGCCGCATGGCCCTCCTCAAGGGCAAGGCGAAGTTCACCGATCCCGCCATGATCAAGACGTGGACGGAGCTCGCCTCCTGGGCGCCCTTCATGCCGCCCGGGTTCCAGTCAGTGAAATACCCGGATTCGCAGCAGCTCTTCACCCTGGGCAAGGCGGCAATCTATCCGACCGGCTCGTGGGAGATCCCCCAATTCGAGAAAGACGCAAGCTTCAACCTCGGCATCTTCAAGCCGCCGGTGGAGAAGCGCGGAGACCCCGTGTACATCTCCGACCATACGGATATCGCGATGGGGATGAACGCGAACGCAAAGAATCCCGCTGCAGCCAGGAAGTTCCTCCAGTGGATGACCACGCCCGAGTTCGCGACTCTCTACTCGAACGCTCTGCCGGGATTCTTCTCGCTCTCCAACGTCAAGATTACCCTCAAAGACCCTCTCGCAAACGAGTTCCTTTCCTGGCGCGGAACCAGCAAGTCGACCATCCGCAACTCCTACCAGATCCTTTCCCGCGGGACCCCCAACCTCGAGAACGAGCTGTGGCGGGTAAGCGCGGCCGTCATCAACGGAACGATGACCCCGGCACAGGCCGGCAAGGAGATTCAGGCCGGTCTGGACAAGTGGTATAAGCCATCGATGTAAGCATCTTCTCCAGTGAGTCTTCCCGGCGGCCCGCGCCGCCGGGATATTTTCCAGCGCATCTCGACGTGAGGGATTCCAATGCTGGACGTGACGCATGCGAAGCGCTTCCCAGTCTATCTGATCGTCTTCCTCGGTCCGGCGGTGGCCGTGTACACCCTTTTCATGATCTATCCCCTGCTGGATTCGCTGCGCTTGAGCTTTTTCGCAACGACGCCGGACAACCGTGAAGTCTTCAACGGGCTGGGCAATTTCCGCACGCTCTTCGGAGACAGCAACTGGGCGCCGCGCTTCTGGGGCGCGCTGAAGAACAATTTCGTTTTTTTCTGCGTCCACATGCTCGTGCAGAACCCGGTAGGGCTTCTCATTGCCGCGCTCCTGGTCGGGAACATCCGCGGCCGCGTGTTCTACCGGACGGTGCTCTTCATGCCGACCGTTCTCTCGGTGGTCATCATCGGCTTCATCTGGCAGCTCATCCTGAGCCCCCTGTGGGGGGTGACGCCGACCATCCTGAAGACCGTGGGCCTGGGGAGCCTTTTTCAACCCTGGCTGGGGCTCTCGCAGTCCGCACTGGTCACGGTGGCCCTCATCTCCGTGTGGCAGTTCGTGGGCATACCGATGATCCTCTTCTATACGGCCCTGATCGGGATCCCGGACGAGCTCCTGGAGGCGGCCAGGGTGGACGGGTCCACGAAGCTCCAGATCTTCTGGCGGATCAAGTTCCCATTGCTGCTTCCGATGGTCGGTATCGTCGGTGTCCTCACGTTCGTCGGGAACTTCAACGCATTCGACCTGATCTATACGATGAAAGGAGCACTTGCGGGTCCTGACTTTTCCACCGACATCATGGGCACGCTCTTCTACCGGACCTTCTTCGGACAGCAGCTCCAGATGGGAAACCCGACAATGGGAGCGACCGTGGCCACCATGATGTTCCTCATCATCGCCGTCGGGGTATCCCTCTACACGCTGTGGCGCAGCCGGGTGCAGACCTACCAGCTATGAGAAAAGGATTGAGAAATCCGCGGCGTACCGGGGCGTTCGGAGCCCGCCGCGGAATGCGGGACGCAGTCCCGCAGATAATCCTGATCCTGTTCACGATCATGGCGCTCTTCCCGATCTACATGATCCTCAGCAACTCCTTCAAGCTGAGAAAGTTCATCTTCGGGGCCCCATTCGGAGTTCCGATAGGGAAGGCGTTCAGCCTCATCGGCTATCAGACCGTCCTTGCCAGGTCCCACGTGATGCTGAACTTCGCCAACAGCCTGGTCGTGACCCTTTCCTCGCTCTTCCTGATCCTCTTCATCGGGTCATTGGCCGCCTATGCCCTCTCGGAATACAAGTTCACGGGATCGGGATTTCTCGGCTTTTACCTGGCCATCGGGATCATGATTCCCATCCGGCTGGGCTCGGTGAGCCTTCTGAAGCTGATGGCGAGTCTCGGCCTCGTCAACACGCTCCTCGGGCTCATACTGATCTACGTCGCGCAGGGGCTTCCGCTCACTATTTTCATCCTGTCGAGCTTCATGCGGCAAGTGCCGGATGAGCTCAAGCAGGCTGCCCGCATCGATGGCGCGACCGAATACAGGATATATACGTTCGTGGTTCCCCTGGTGCGGCCCGCCCTCGGATCCATCGGAATCTTCACGATGATCCCGATCTGGAACGATCTCTGGTTCCCGCTGATCATCGCCCCGGGCGCGCGCACGGCCACCATCACCCTCGGCGTGCAGCAGTTCCTCGGCCAGTTCGTGAGCGACTGGAACGCGGTCCTGTCTTCCCTCACCATGGCCATGGTCCCCATCCTCCTGATCTACCTGGTGTTCTCGAGACAGCTCATCAAGAGCATCACCTCGGGGGCGCTTAAATCATGACGAGGTCGGGGTAGCCTCTGACGGCGTTCTCTCCTCCCCTCTCCCCTGGTACTCCCGGAACACCCTCACCAGGTCCTGCAGCGGCTCTTCCCGCTGCCCGTCGTGCGCGCCTTCAAGGGTGAAGACGTTCAGGTTGTCCATTGCGCGTGTCATGGCCACGTAGATGAGGTTCCGCACAAGGGTGTCACCTGTCTTGTCGTCATAATCCCCGCGCGGCGGCAGAGCCGGGAGGAAGAGCAGCACGACGGCGAAGTCCAGGCCTTTGCTCGAATGAAGGGTGGAGAGCCTGATCGTCTTCTCCTGTTTGAAGGAGAACTCCTCGTCGCGGATATCGGCGAACTGGTAGCCCGCGTGCCCGAGCATATCCCCAATGGTGACCAGGTCGGTCCGAGCGGGGGCGAGCACGGTGAGATTCTCCGGATCGTAACCGAGGGTGTCGATGAAGAGCGCGGCCTTGCGCAGCAGGAGCCGCGCGAGCTTGTCCCGGCTTGCCGCCGTGTAGAGCTCGGGGATCGGACCTTCACGGAAAGCCACGCTCGCCGCTCCCTCGTCATCGTCCAACCCGGAGAGCTTCCGATACGCTTCCGCGATCTCCTGGATTGCCACCGTGTTGCGGAAGCTCGTGTGCAGGACACGGGACCTTCCGGCAATGTCCACTCCGGCGCGCTTGTAGGGAGAGCTGAGGCCATAGATGCTCTGCCCCGTGTCACCTGCCATGATGAGACCGCGCTGCGTCATGAGCTTCAGCGCCTTGAGATCGGCGGCGCTGAGATCCTGGGATTCATCCACAAAGCAGAAATCCAGGTCCCTGAGCCGGGCATCATCCGGGTGGGCCTTGAGGTGCTCGATCAGCTTCGTGCGCGAATAATTCTTGCTCAGGAGGCCGCTGTTCTCCATCTCCGCCTTGATCCGTTCCTGGATGGACCATACCGTCTCCCGCTGGCCCGCGGAGAGCGGCTGGCGCATGCCCTTGCGCGGAATCATCTCCTGCACGTATTCCTGGCGGGTGACGAGATTTCCGAATATGAAATCCTCGATCTCCACGGACAGCTCCTGCGCGGAGAAAAACCCCGTGGAGTTGAGCTTCTCGGCAAGCTTGGAGATGACGGCGTAGTCCACCCTCTGGCCCTGTCCCAGCATCCGCAGACGGGCCTGGAAAAAACTGTCAGCCGTAAATATGAGGTTGTCCGCGTCCTTCGCGCTGAGAATCTCCGCAACGTAGCGGTCGTACTTCACCAGCGTATTGGTATAGGTAAGGAAGAGGATGCGGGGGCCGGTCTTCAGCTCGAGCTCGCCTTCCCGTGCGCGCCGCAGATTCTCCAACGCGTGCAGGAGCACGATGGTCTTTCCCGTGCCGGCGCCGCCGCGGATGAGGAAGTCATGGCCCGGCCGCACCGCATCCACCGCCTGCCGCTGTTCCGGGGTGAGCTTCATCACGCTGCGCTCATAGTCCATCCGCGTGCGCGTGTAGAGAGAGAAGCGGCGGACGTGCTGCACGTAGAGGTCGAGGTCCCGAAAGGCCTCGAGCTGCTCGGAGAGCCGCCTCTTCTGGAGCGTGAGATCGTTCAGCTCCCTGCGCAGCTCATCCACCCTGCCCGCCTTCGCATCCGCGCGTTCCTTCTCCCTTTCGAGCTCCGTGGCAAGGCGCATGCTCTCTCCGTCCAGCTCGGCCAGCCGCCACTTGTCCTTTGCCCACTGCTCCGTCTGCGCCAGCAGCTTCTTGTTGTCCCGCTGCGCGATGAAGAGCTCGTATTGGACGCGCTTCAGCTCCGCGCTCTGCTCGAGCGGCGACTTCTTCTCTTCCCACGATTCAAGGGTGCGCTTCAGGTCGGCAAGCCCTGGAGCCTCGAGGCGGCAGAGCGCGCAGAAGCTCAGGAAATTGTGGGTGGCGGCCCGCACCTCCTCCTTGTCCAGACGGAGGAACGAGTGCCTGACCTGGTTGGTGAGGGCATGCTCCTTGATGAGGCGCGTCACGGTCTTCAGGTCTTCAACGGGGCATCCCCGGGACTTGAGGTGCTCGCCGTATTCCCACAGGAGATCGGGGAAATGGTCGATGCTCGTCAGCCGGGGAAGATCGTCGCAGACATATGCTTCGATGAAAGAATGGAGCGCGAGGACGAAGAACCCTTCATCGGAGCCTGCCAGCCGGACCAGGCGATGGATGCGGCCCTCCAGCTCGTTCACCGTGTTCCGCGCTCCCCGATCACGCGCGCGTATCCAGCAGCTCGCGGATCTTTGCCAGGAGCTCCTGCGAGCTGAATGGTTTCTGCAAAAAGTCCGAGCCCTGATCGAGGATCGCGTGGTGCAGGATCGCCTTCCCCGTATACCCGGACACGTAGAGCACCTTCACGTGCGGAGAGATGAGGGCGAGATTCCGCGCGAGCTCCTTTCCGCTCATCTGGGGCATGACGACGTCGGTCACCAGCAGATCCACCTCGTGCTCCCTGGTTGCCACGCGCGCCAGGGCGTCCATGCCTCCCGCGGCCTCGATGACCAGGTAGCCATTCCTCTCCAGCACCGTCCGCGCAAAGGCCCGCACCGCCTCTTCGTCTTCCACCAGAAGGATCGTCTCCGTGCCGCGGTGCGTCGCCGGTCCCGGGAGGGGGGCCGGCGCCGGGACGCTGGCCTCCGCCGTGCGCGGGAAATAGATCGTGAACGTCGTGCCCTTGCCCGGCTCGCTGTAGCAGGTAATATGGCCCTCGCTCTGCTTGACGATTCCGTACACGGTGGAGAGCCCGAGTCCCGTGCCCTTCCCCTGCTCTTTCGTCGTAAAGAACGGCTCGAAAATATGCGACAGCACCTCCCGATCCATGCCCACGCCCGTGTCGCTCACGGCGATCCGCACGTATTCACCCGCTTTCACGTCCGCGTGTTCCCTGGCGTACGCTTCGTCGAAGACCCGAACGGATGTCTCGATCGTCAACTTTCCGCCTTCGGGCATGGCATCCCGCGCATTGACCACGAGGTTCATGAGCGCCTGCTCGATCTGTCCCGGATCCGCCCTGAGGTTGCCCGTTCCGGGATGGAGGAATGTCCTGAGCTCGATGTCTTCTCCGACCACCCTTCCCACGATGGTTTCCAGGGCGCGCACGAGCCCGTTCGTGTCGATCACCTGGGGTATGAGGACCTGCTTCCGGCTGAACGCGAGGAGCTGGGAGGTGAGAGTGGCCGCCTGTTTTGCCGCCCGGGCGATCTCGCCGATCTGCGCCTCCACGAGGCTCCCCTGCGGCAGATCCGCCCGCGCAAGGTCGCAGTAGCCGCTGATGACCGTAAGGAGATTGTTGAAATCATGCGCGATGCCGCCCGCCAATCGCCCGATGGCCTCCATCTTCTGCGCCTGCATGAACTTTTCGGCAAGGGACTTCTCCTCGGTGACGTCTTTCCCGTACAGGTTGATGTAGCCGCCGGCGCGGATGGGCGCGATGGTAAGGGCGAATGTTTTCCTGCCTTCGCGCACCTCGATCTCCCGCTGCTCTCCCGCCTCCCAGGCCTGGAGGAGCGCGGGCAGGTGCGCCGAGGGTATTCTGCCATCCGGCGCGCCCACCCATGAGGCCAGCAGGCTGCGGCTCGAGGCGTTGTGGTAGAGAAGAGATCCTTCCGGCGTAACGCGCATGACGGGGTTCGGGTTCTCATCCGGAAACCGCGCGAGATTCAGGATCCGCTCCTCCGCGCGTTTCCTGTCCGTGATGTCTCGAATCGTGGCGAAAATCATCGGTTTGCCGTCGAGTTGGAAGAGCCGGTTGCTGATTTCCACGGGGATCTTGCGGCCGTCCTTTCTGACGTGCATCCCTTCCCAGACCGCGCGGCCCTCGGCCGTGAGCTTTGCCATCGCCGCGGGCACGGCGGCAAGCCCCTCAGGGGCGTCGATGTCGTTGGTGCTCATGCGGAGAAGCTCCTCGCGCGTGTACCCGAGGCGCTCGCACGCCACGTCGTTCACCTCGACAAAGATTTCCGGCTGGCCGTCTGCGTGGTACTCGTGGACGAGGATGGCGTCATTGATGCTGCTGAAGAGCAATCGGTAGCGTTCTTCCGTATTGCGCAGCGCCTCCGGTGAAGGCGCACCGCGGAGCGCGCGGGCGAACGCCGTGATACGGTCACTGAACGACCGTCTTCCCATTCCCTCTTCCCCCTGCTAAAACGAACATACACCCAAAGCGCGGGAGGGAACAATGGATTCAGCGAAGCGGATCGCGGCCGAAATCCTCGAATTGGCGGACGTCAGGATAGGCGGAGACCGGCCGTGGGACATCCAGGTGCACAATGAGCGCTTCTACGCACGCGTGCTTGCCGGCGGCTCCCTGGCACTCGGCGAGTCATACATGGATGGGTGGTGGGACAGCGACGCGGTGGACGAGCTGCTCGCGCGGATTCTCTCCCATGACCTGCAGAAACGCGTGCGGCCGTCGGCCGCGATGCTCCTGCTCGGGCTCAAGGCAGTCCTGCTGAATCTGCAGCGGAAGAGCCGGGCATTCAACATCGGCCGTCGACATTACGATCTGGGCAATGATCTGTATTCCCTCATGCTGGACAAGGGGATGAATTACAGCTGCGGCTACTGGAAGCGTGCGGACAACCTGGACGCGGCCCAGGAGGACAAGCTCGAGCTTGTCTGCCGGAAAATCGGCCTGGAAAAAGGGATGCGGGTGCTCGACATCGGCTGCGGCTGGGGCGGATTTGCCCGGCACGCTGCCGAACGGCACGGCGCCGAGGTTGTCGGCATCACCGTGTCCCGGGAGCAGGCCGAGCTGGCGCAGGAACGCTGCAGGGGTCTGCCGGTCCAGATCCGGCTCCAGGACTACCGCGATGTGAACGAGCACTTTGACCGGGTCGTATCCATCGGCATGATCGAGCACGTGGGCTACAAGAACTACCGGCGCTACATGGAGATCGTGGCAAAGTGCCTGGGATCGGACGGGCTCTTTCTGCTGCACACGATCGGCGGGAACCTGTCCGGCCGGGTGCCCGATCCGTGGTCCGACAAGTATATCTTCCCGGACAGCCTGCTGCCTTCTGCCCGGCAGCTCACTGCCGCGGCTGAAGGGTTTTTCACCATGGAGGACTGGCACAGCTTCGGGCACTATTACGATCCCACCCTTCTTGCCTGGCACAGGAACTTCATCGCCGGCTGGGACAGGATCAAGGAACGCTACGGGGAGCGCTTCTTCCGGATGTGGAGATTCTACCTCCTGAGCAGCGCGGGCTCTTTCCGGGCGCGGCACATCCAGCTCTGGCAGATCGTTTTCTCTCCGCTCGGCCGTTCCCGGGTCTACGAAAGCGTTCGCCTCTGAATCTCATCGACGCCGGGATTCCGTATATTCTACCGTGACGCAACGTGTACCCCGCCGTGATTGTTCCGTGACTATTGCCATGTATTTTTGTATCGAATCTCAGGGAGGTATCAGGATGAAGCGATCAGGGATATCCATCGTATCGCTGGCCTCGATGGCGGCGATGCTTCTCATAGGCGCGGCGAACGCCGCGGCAGAGTTTCCGAATCCCCCGGCGGATACGCCGGCAATGATGAAGGGCACGCAGACCGCCGTGATTGCGGGCGGCTGCTTCTGGGGCATGGAGGGAGTCTTCGAGCGGGTGAAGGGCGTCGTGGACGTCACCTCGGGGTATTCGGGCGGGGAAAAGAACACCGCGCACTACGAGATGGTCGGCTCGGGAACCACGGGGCACGCCGAGTCAATCCAGATCCACTACAATCCCGCGCGGATCAGCTATGGGACCCTGCTCAAGATCTTCTTCTCGGTCGCGCACGACCCCACGCAGCTCAATTACCAGGGTCCGGACCATGGGACCCAGTACCGCTCGGCGATTTTCTACGCCAATGACGGGCAGAAGCAGGTTGCGGAAAACTATATCCGCGCGCTGGACAAGGCGAAATTGTTCCCGAAGCCAATCGTGACGCAGGTGGTGCCTTTGAAGGCATTCTATCCGGCGGAGGACTATCACCAGAAATTCCTCGACAACAATCCCAACTACCCCTACATCGTGTACTGGGATCTCCCGAAGATCGCTGACCTGCAGCGGTCCTACCCGGAGCTGGTGGCAAACCCTAACGCGGGCTGAGCACGAGCCTGTCGGGTCTCGATGAAACGAGCGCCGCCTGGTCCCACCAGGTGGCGTGGTAGCGCACCTTGCTCCACGCGTCGATCATGTCGTCGTAGTGCCGGTTGCCCGTGTGGCCGCTCTGGCCGGTTGCGTTGATCACGACCGAGGCGGACAAGTCCGACAGGTCGATAATCTGGCGCATGGAGGAGATGGCGTACACGTCGAACGGCGCGGTCGGTTTCCAGTCCGTCATGTAGACCTGCTGGAAACCGCCGCCCACGGGAAAAGGACCGCGATTGAAGATCCGCTCGATGAGGCGAATGCCTGACTTGCCGAACGTCAGGTTGCGGAACACCGCGGTGTGCGCCCTCCCCCATCGCCATTTCCGCGTATCATTTCCCTGGGCCTTGCTCCCCCGCTTGACCGCTGATTCAAAGGCGCGGACGAGGATGTCGTCCCGCGTCTCTTTGACATCAAGGGTGGTCGTCCGGTCCCACAGCGGGTGCGTCGGGTTTTTCAACATGAGAAAGACGGTGTTCATGAGCCGGGAATTGCTCTCAAGGGCTGTGTCAGGATTCCAGAGTCCCCCGGGCAGCTTGTCCTTGAAGATTTCCTCCATAAGGGACTGCCAGAAATAGGCGTACACCGCCGCCCCGGTGCTCTCCGGTTGCATCCTGAAATCCCACTTCATAAGGAGATCACGCGCCCGCGCGGATTCGCCCTTCAGAGTCAGGCCGGCCAGGTAGGGCATGATCTCCCGCGCGGAGGTATTGAGAATGTCTCTCTGCATGGCCTCCATGTCGAGGAGGGAGAGCTTCCTGCCCGCTCCCTCGATCATTTCCACGATGCGCCGCGCCCGGTAGCCGCTATCGAAGTCCCGGCTGATAAAATAGCGATAGCTGTCGCTCGTCACGGGATTGTTGGCAGTGACCACGTATCCTTTTGCCGGGTTGAACGACCAGGGAAGCTCCTCGAAAGGAATGAAACCGGTCCACTCATATTCGTCCGTCCACCCGGGAGAGGGGACGGAGCCGTCTCCTTTTCTGCGGATCGGGATCAGGCCCGGGGTCTGGTACCCGATATTCCCGTCCACGTCCGCATAGACGAAGTTCTGGGAGGGAACGTCCCAGAGCCTCAGGCTTTCGCGGAAGTCCGTGAAGTTCCTGGAATCGTCCAAACGGAGGGCGGACAGAAACGAGCTGTTGGCCTGCAGGGCGGTCCAGCGGAGTGACAGCGCCTTGAGCTCGAGGTTCATCGGGAACTCGCCATGGGGATTGATGGCGAATCCGCGATATCCGGCAAAAGCCTCCTGGTCCGTGATGAGAGGGCCGTGCCGGGTCTCACGCGCCAGTATCACAACCGGTTCGTCCTGGTGCAGGACGCGGATCTCCTCACGGTGGACTTTCATGTCCACCCACCGGCCGTTCACCTCGTACTGATTGGGGTTTTCGGGATTTATCCGCTCGATGTAGAGGTCCTGCACGTCGGGATTCACATTCGTGACGCCCCAGGCAATCCGGTCATTATGCCCGACGACGACTCCCGGGATTCCGGCAAAGGTGAAACCCCGCACGTGGAAGGTTTCCCCGGCCCGCTTGCCCATCTGTGCGTCCTGGGCCGAGCAGTACAGATCGACCTCGTTCCAGATCGAGGGCATCTGGATGCCCAGGTGAGGGTCATTCGCCAGGAGCGGCTTCCCCGAAACAGTGCGGGACCCGCTGATCACCCAGTTGTTCGATCCAATGCCCGGGCCGGTGCCCATTGCCAGGGAGGAACCGGGATCGAAACCGCCGACAAGACGCGTGCTTACGCCCGAGAGAGCGGCGAGTTGATCGGCGGTCGGCGACGGGTAGGCAGCGCCGGAGGTGTTCCCGGAGGCGCCCTTCTTGAGGAGGGACTGCCTGAGCTCGCTGTCCGCGACGATGAAAGGCATCTCTCCGACACGATACGTGCCGAAGAAGTCTCGCGTCAGGGACAGCCCCAGCTTCTGGATGAGATCGATTGTGTACATTTCCCGGCGCATGTTCCCGCCGAGGTCCTCGGACATCAGCTTGGCCCAGGTGAGGGAGTTCTGGGGCACCCACGGCTCGATCTCGAACTTGACGCCCTGGAGCTTGAGCAGGGCAAACTCCAGGCTGAGCTTCCGCGCCGGTCGATTCAGGATGTACGCGTTCACCCCGTCCGCGTAGGCCTGGAAAACGTCCCGCGCCTCCTGGCCCATTGCCGCGTAGTCCAGGTCTGCCACCCGACGGAAGCCCACGGTACGAAGGTAGATGTCCGTGCCCAGCGTCGTCTTCCCGAACAGCTCCGACAGCCGGCCTGAGCCGATCCTCCGCCAGACCTCCATCTGCCAGAACCGGTCCTGGGCGGTCACGAATCCCTGCGCGAAGTAGAGGTCGTGCATGTTCCGCGCCCGGATATGGGGCACTCCAAGACGGTCACGCAGCACTTCCACGGGCTCGGTCAGTCCCTTGACGGTCAGCGTGCCCCGGGTCTGGGGGAAGGAGGCCCGGACGGTGAGGAGCGCGGCCACGCCCGCGAGCACGACGATCAGAAGGAGCGCGCCCAGCGCGATGAGCAGGATTCTAATCGGCTTATGCATACGCTTTCCCTTCCCCCGGCTTTTCTTCCTTGTAGCGCGTCAGGAGCATCAAGTCAACGACGGCGTGTGGTATTGCCATGGTATGAACCTCGCATGATAGTATCCCCGCATGCCCAACTCCGATTCGTGTGACTCTCGCAGGCACCTTCTGGTGCCCATCCTGAGCGCTGTCCTGTTCGTCATTGCGTTTCCCCTTGCGACGTACCTGGTGCCCGGAGGTGTCCTGTTCGGGGCGTTCATGGTCATTCCCCTCACGCTCATCGCCTGGAACCGGGGCGAGCGCACGGGAGTGAGCGCTGCCGTGATAGGCATTTTCTACACCGAGCTGGTGTTTTCATCCGTGCATTTTCTCGTGCACCGCAATCCGGTCACCCCTTTCTGGGCCATGGCCTCGTTCATCCCGCCGCTCATTTTCCTGTTCGTCGGGATTGTCGTCGGCAGGCTGAGCAATACGCTCCGAGAGCTCCGCGCGACAATGGCGGCGCTGAAGGACAGCCATGCGCACCTGCATGCCGTGCTGAATGCAATACCCGATCTGCTTTTCGAAGTCGACAGGGAAGGCCGATTCTACGAAGTCCCTACGCCACATACCGAGCACCTGCTCGCCGCACCTTCAGTCTTCATCGGACGGACGATCGTCGAAATGCTTCCCGCCGACGCCGCGGCCATCAGCATGAATGCGCTGGAAAGGGCCTCCCTGAACGGGGAAGACAAGGGGGCCATGTACACAATGAACAGTGAGACCGGCACCCGATGGTTCGAGCTTTCGATCTCGGCGATCGGCGATTCCCGGGCGGAGAACGCGCACTTCATCGTTCTCGTCCGCGAAATCACGGAGCGCAAGAAAGCTGAAATCGAACGCAAGAACCTGGAGGAGCAGTTCACCCAGGCTCAGAAGATGGAAGCAGTCGGGAGGCTGGCGGGAGGCATCGCGCACGACTTCAACAACATTCTCATGGTCATCCTGGGCTACTGCGACCTGATCAGGGAAGTGCCCGAGGACCGGAGAGAGGTTCTGAAGGCCATCGGGATCGTGCGGGACTCCGCGGAGAAGGCCTCCTCCCTCACGCACCAGCTTCTCGCGTTCAGCCGCAAGCAGATCATTCAGCCCGCCGTGATCGACCTGAATTCCCTTCTCAAACAGTCGGAAGAGCTGCTTCAGCGGGTCCTCGGGGAGGACGTCGGATTGATCGTGCGGCAGAGCGATCGGCCGTGCAGGGTGAAAGCGGACACGGGCCAGCTCCAGCAGGTGGTGATGAACCTGGCCGCCAACGCGCGCGACGCAATGCCCGGGGGAGGAAAGCTGACAATCGAGGCGCACACCGAGGAGGTGCGGGCAGGAGCCATCGCCGAGAGGCCCGACATCGTGCCCGGTGCCTATGCGGTGATGTCATTTTCCGACACGGGAGCGGGGATGGACGCGCAGACCATCGCCCGCATTTTCGAGCCGTTTTTCACTACAAAGGAGCTGGGGAAGGGGACCGGGCTCGGCCTGTCCATTGTCTACGGGATCATCGAGCAGGCCGAGGGGTACATCACGGTGACCAGCCAAGTGGGCGCCGGGTCCACCTTTCGCGTTTACCTCCCTCTCACCCTTGATTCAGGTGAAACGCCGGATTCATCAAGGGGCAGGCCGCACCGGGGCACCGAGACGATCCTTCTCGTCGAGGACGAGGATGCGGTGCGCGACTTGATCCTGCTCAACCTGACCAGCCGTGGATACGCCGTGCTGGAGGCCAGGAACGGAGCGGAAGCGGTGAAAATCAGTCAGGACCACAAGGGGCCAATCCATCTGCTCCTCACGGACGTCGTCATGCCGGGAATGGGCGGCGGAAAAGTGGCCGAGCACGTGAAAGCCTCCCGCCCGGACGCGCGGATACTCCTGATGACCGGCTACACGAGCAGGTTCGAAGAGCTGGAGCAATCCCTTGGTGAACCGCTGCGTATCCTTCACAAGCCGTTCGACATGCAGGAATTGCATCTGTCGGTCCAGAAAGCGCTCGAAGGAAAGCCCGGCTGAACCGGGAGCGCCCCGCCGGGCCCTTTTTTCGCTTACCCTTGCGCGGAGGGCCTGCAAATTCGATAATTTCGAATAGGCGGGCCCTGAGCATGAAATCGGAAACAGAGCTGAGAGACGAATTGAGACAGGTCGAGACGCAGATGGGGGGGATTGTCAGGCGGGTCAAGAGCGTGGACGCGGTGCTGAATGTGAACCTGAGCTCCCCGCACGCGCCCGGATCCGTCGCCGCGATCAAGGAGTATCTCGCCTGGCTCGACGGCGTCGAGGCATTGGGTCTCTCATACGTCAATGGGAATATCGTCACGCAAAGGCTCCGGCTTTTCTATACGCGGCCGGAAAAGCGGGAAACCAGGGACTCCGATCCTTATCCACGCATGAGGGAAGTGAAGAACCTGCTGGAAGCGGTACGGCACAAGGACCAGGCGAACCTCGTTCTCCTGCGGGCAAGACGGCACACTCTGAATGCGCAAATACAAAAACTGGAACGGGACACCCGCAGCCGCGCGGGGCGTCAGAGCGGTTTCGGTGAGCTGAAAAGACGGATCCAGTCCGCGATCTGGCTCCAGATCACCGTCGTCGTGCTCATCATTCTCTTCGCAACCGTGCTGTTCGAATCATTCAAACCCGAGATCATTCACTTCGTCCGCACAACAGTCGGGTTGCGGGACGGCCCCCCCGGTCCCGCGGCTGTCAGCACGCAGGAGCAGGGCCGACCGCGCACGGGGCGCGAGAGAGGGCTGTCCGGCCTGGAGCGCTAGGATGGGCAAGTGTCCTCATGATCCGGAGAGATCAACCTTCATCACTCTCGACATCAATTCAAATGGCTTGGAGTGCGAATCCGCCTGATCAATGGTCCCTGCCATGTAGAGATTGAGTTCTTCAGAATAGTAGAGGAACGACCCGGTAGAGCCGGAATGACCCCATAGAGGGCGCATATGAGAGACCAGGGCCAATGGTGCAGGAAGCTTGAAGAGCATCGTTCCATAACCATATTTCATGGGAAACTCAAGCTTGCGCCAATTGTGCATCAGTCCGAGTGTGTCCGGCCGAACAATCCTGCCCTCATTCAGGGCTTTAAGAAAGGTGATCATTTCTTGAGCTGTAGAAACGATGCCCCCATCAGCCCAATAAGATTCATGTGCGCGGATTTCGCTGATGTTGCGGTCTTTATAGAAAACGTCCGCAGGAGAAGCCGGTTGAACCGGCCTACCTTCAAAATGCCCTACAAGCCAGGTATTTTTCAAACCAAGCGGAGCAAAAAGGAACTCCTGGTAGACCACCTGAAGCGGCTTACCGGTTATGACTTCGATGATCTTTCCCAGCAACTGGAAATTCGTGTCAGAGTAGGACGCTTTCGTACCTGGCGGGAAATTGGCCTGCATGTCCTTTCGCGCCCGTTCAATAGTTTCGTCCACAGTCCAGACCCGATCCGGGTTTTCGAGGGACAGGTCAAAAAGGCTTTTCCCATCCTTCCCTTTCTCAGAGTAGTAATCCGCTATGCCTGAAGTATGCGACAGCAACTGCCTGATTGTGACTTCGTGGGAGTAGTCCCGCCCTTTGTATACATGAATGCCCTGGATCAGTTCCTCGGGAAGATATTTCGCCATTGGATCATCCAGGGAGAGTGCTCCCGTCTCATACAATCGCATGATCACCGTTGCGGTGTACAACTTCGTAATGCTGGCGATGTAGATAGGAGTTTCCGCGGTCATAGGCACCTGCCCATTTTGGTGGGCTATTCCCGCTGCGCCCGACCAGGAAAAGGAACCGTCACCTTTCATCACAGAGAGGACACAATTCTTCACCGATTTGTCCAACAGTCCGGAAATCAAGTGCTGCATCTCCTCGCGCGCGCCAGTGGTCGGTCTTCGCGCGGCACAACTGGGGAGCATGACAAGTACAAAGAGTGCAAGTGTGACAGCTGCGAATGCCTTGATTATCTGTTTCATATTCAGTGCAGGAATAAGTCTCCTGGTCCGACTCATGTAGTCCGTGTACACGGAGCCAAAGTGACCGATCAAGGCTTTTTCTTCGACGGAAATGCGATAGAAAGTTGCCGCAGACGGCAAGACCAACAGGACAAGAAGACTGAGCCAATTCTGCAGGGCCAAGCCCAACCCCACGAACGTGAGTAGACTGCCAAGGTAGGACGGGTGACGGACAATCCCGTATAACCCCTTGTCAATGATCTTGTGGTCCTTCACAATTGCAACATCAACGGTGAATTGCTGCTTGAGAGTTGCAATGGCCGTCAGCCGAACTATCAAACCGACAACCATGAGAAGACATCCAAGGTAGCCGACAAACGGAGAAAGCGCCAAAATTCTGCCGGCACCGCCGACAATCGCGGGAGCCAACTCTGTCGACACCGCGAAGGCAATCGAAACAACTGTTGCTGCCCTCATCGCAAGCAGGCTGAGTCTGTCTCTGGCCTCCAGGGGTCCCCGAGAACGCTTACGAACACTGACGCGGACCTCCGTAGTGAACCACACAACAGACAGTGCTACCGTCAACCAGCCTAAGACACTCATGTTATCCTCCTCTTCAGTGGATCTATATGACGACCAGCTTCTTCAAATAGATCCTTCTTCATGTCCGTGCTCCTTCCTTGCGTTTCAGGTCTGGGATATTCTCGAGCTCGGCCAGCTTCTTCGCGGCCCAGCGCGATACCATCTCGTAGTTGGCAATGCCATAGTCCAGGGTTGCCTTCCAGCAAAATGCTTCCAGCGGTTCGCCCCGGGCGGCGTATGCTTCTGCCGTTTCGCGAACCGAGGACCGGAGATTTGCAGCTTCCGCTTCCGACTGAGCCATAATCGCCACGAACTTCTCCCGAACGGCCGCCTTTCCGAGACCGGCCTGGAAGAACAGCTTGAGCAGGAGCGCACTCTTGACCGCTCCGGACCGCTCCGCCGGCACCTCGCCCAGCCAGCGAGCGAGTTCGACTCTGCCTGCATCAGTGATTTCATGTAGAGTCTTGGTCATATGCCCGTGCTGGACTTTACCCGAAGCTCTGATCAGGCCGTCCGCCGAGAGGCTGTCCAGCTCCCGGTAAATCTGGCTCGGCTGGGCTGTCCAAAAGTGACCTAGGGAATCGCTGAAAGTCTTCATGAGATCATAGCCCGACCTCGGCAGATAATTGAGCAAACCCAGTATTCCGTGCCTCAAGGACATCAACTAGTCCTCCTTTCTAATAATCTACTTGTAGAATATAAACTTTTAGAGTATTCGTCAAGTACTTTTTAGCAGAAAATTTAAGAAACTCACAGTTGCAGGGCAGTTTACGCAGAGGGTCGCCAAGACGGGGTTGGTCAGGGAAAGTTCAGCAATCCGCAAGCGTCCCATGGGTCTGGGGTACGTGAAAGGAGTGACGCGGTTTGGGCTAATTATCCGGCGGGCAATAGATCTCTAGTTCAGGCTTCCCTCGAGCCTTATCGGGAAGATGAACCAGCCGTACGGCGTGCCGCACTGGATGGTGCCCGTGACGGCGAACTTCTTGTCCGGGGACTGGGCGAGGTTGAGAGCCATGCCGAGGGTCTTCCCCGGGGTGTTTTCCATGCGCAGCGTGACGATTCCCGACTCGCCCGGCTGCATTTCCGTGGACTGCTCGGTATGGAGGAGACTGTATCTCCTGTCATTGAGCACCAGGAAAGTCTGCACCGTGCCCACTGAGAAAGCGAAGGTGTTGGTATTCTTTATGCTGAAGGTCAGCGCAAAATAATCGCTGAAAGGCACCCCCTGAATCCCGACCAGGGCGACAACAGGCACTTTGGGAATGGGGATGGTGATGGTCTCCGTGAACGGGATGGGGTCGAATCCGTTCTTTGCCGCGGGATACACTTCGCCTCGGAATGTCACGCGCACGCTCTCTTCTGAAAGGACATCCACAACCTGCTTGGCAATGTCATCCATGCCGATCTGGAACGGGAAAGTGACGGTCTGATTGCCGTCTCCGTTGGTGCGCTTCATTCCGTTGAATGAGTCGGCGAACAGCTCCTTGTCGAACAGATCCACCGCGTAGTCGACCCGTTCGAAGTCAAGGGGAATGGTCATGACGTTGTGGATCAGTATCTTCGCCTGGAACTTCACCAGGTCAGGAGTAAAGGAGAGGGATTGGAGCTGGCTTACCCGAACGGTCGGGGGAGCGGAAACAACAGGTCCCTGGCTCGCGCAGCCCGCCAACAGGACGGCCAGGGCGCCGCAGGCCAGGAACAATTGCAACGTCTTCTTCATGAGGATCCTCCTCCGTGTGCGAGCGTGGATCTCCAGCCTACGAGGAGGTCTCCGCACTGTCAACTAAGCGAGCAGGTTCACCCTGGTGCCGGTCTGCTCATCATTGGGGTTGATCTTCAGGGTCTGGGCCGGCTGAAGGGCCGTCTTCTTCACGTCATCCTGGTCGCCATCCGGTTCCTGGTCCATCACCGTCTCGGGTTTTGCGGGCATCATGGCGTTGCGCGCGGCCCACTGCCACTGACCGCTGTCTGCATTCCCCTCTATTCTCATGGGTATTGCCTTCCTTATATAGCAGTATATGCATCTATCCACCCGCTGTCAATGGAAGCGGCGGAAGCGGCGCCCGCTCATCCCTCGGCAGGAGACGCAATATCGGGCTCCTGCTGCGTCAGGCAGTGGAGCGTTCCCAGGCCCCACACGAGGTCGACCGCGTGGATGCCGACCACCGCGCGGCCGGGAAACAGCTCTGCCAGTATGCCGAGTGCCAGGCGGTCGTTCGGATCGTTGAATGTCGGAACAAGCAGGGCCGTGTTGGTGACGTAGAAATTGGCATAGCTGGCGGGCAGCCGCTGGCCCTGCAGGTACAGCGGGGCGGGCATCGGGATGTACGCAAGCTCGACCCTTCCGCCGTCCTCCAGTCGAAAGCCTTCGGCTCGTTCGCGGTTCTCTTCAAGGGCGCGGTAGTTGGCATCCCGAGGATCGGACTCGCGGCAGAGGACGAGCGTTGCGGGACCGACGAATCTGCAAATGTCATCGATGTGCCCATGCGTGTCATCACCCGCGATACCTTTCCCAAGCCACAATACGTTCGGGGCGCCGAGATAGTCGGCCATGATCTCGCGAAGATCCTCCCGGCCCAGGCCCGGATTGCGCGCCTGGATATTCCCGTCCAGCAGGCATTCTTCCGTTGTGACCACGCTGCCGCGGCCGTTGACGTCGATGCTTCCGCCCTCCAGCACGACCGGTTTTTCATTGAAAAGGACGGGGAATAAGGCCCGCCGCGTGGCGGCCGCTGCGCGCGCGGGAATCCGGCAGTCCAGGTCCCAATCGGGGTACTTGGCCCAGGCGTTGAACTTGAATCCGGCTATCGCGAGCTCCGGCCGGGGCAGCTCGCGCTTGAGATGGATCGGCCCGGTATCCCGGGTCCACCCGCGATTGGTGGGGATGCGAAAGAATTCGACCCTGCCGGGATCCACGCCGACCCGGGTGAGGATGCGCCGTGCCTGCTTTTCGTGGGCGGTGGTGTTCACCAGGATGCGGAGGTTTTCGCTCCGCGTCACTTTGCGCGCTATCTCGCCGTACACCCAATGCACCGGCGCAATCTTTCCCGGCCAGTCTCTGCGGTTATGCGGCCATGCGATCCATGTCGCGGCGTGCGGCTCCCATTCTGCCGGCATCCTGAATCCGTTCGAGGCGGGTGAGCCATGGAGGAGGGTTCGGCCTGTCATTCTCTGTCGATAAACCGTTTTTCGATGCCCTGGTAGGAATCTATCCGCCGATCCCGCAGGAAAGGCCAGTTGCGCCGCACCTCTTCAATGCGTGACGGGTCGACCTCACCGAGGACGATCTCATCCTTGTCAGCCTTTGCCTGCGCGATCACTGTTCCGAAGGGATCCGCGATGAAGCTCGCGCCCCAGAACTCGATTCCCGCGCCGTCAGACGGCTTCTCGAGCCCCACGCGATTGACCGCGGCGACGTACACGCCGTTGGCAATGGCATGGCCGCGCTGGATGGTCTGCCAGGCATCGAGCTGAGCGCCGCCATGCGCCGTCTTCTCATGCGGGTGCCAGCCGATGGCCGTGGGGTAGAAGAGGACGTCGGCGCCGCGCAGTGACGTGAGACGCGCCGCCTCGGGGTACCACTGGTCCCAGCAGATGAGAGTGCCGATCCGTCCGACGGGCGTATCAAATGCCCGGTATCCCAGGTCACCCGGCGTAAAATAGAACTTCTCATAGAACGCCGGATCATCCGGGATGTGCATCTTTCGATAGATCCCTTCGATCCCGCCGCCGGGCCCGATGACGGCGGCGCTGTTGTGATAGAGGCCGGCGGCCCGGCGCTCGAAAACGGGCACAATTGCCGTGATCTTTTTTTCTCTCGCAACGGCGCCGATCGCGTCGGTCGAAGGACCGGGTATGGTCTCCGCAAGGTTGAAGAGCTCCGCGTCTTCCCGCTGGCAGAAGTAGCGGGTGCGAAAAAGCTCCGGCAGGCAGATGACCTGGGCGCCCGCCCCGGCGGCTTCGCGGACGAATTGCACGGCTCTCAACAAGTTCACGCGCGCATCGACATCCGCCGCCATCTGTACGAGGCCCACGATGAACGGGTCGCGGTGCTTCATAGCAGGTGAGCGTACACAAAGATCGATTTCTGTCCAAGCGTTGCCGCGAATGTCGCCAACTCCGCCAGGAGCGGAAGGGAGCGACCGCGATAGACATTCGCGGATATCAGTGGCAAAGTGGGTGGATGAGATTCGAAAACCTGCTCGCGCCGCGCACCCGGGTCATGGGCGCAAGCGCCATCCGGGAGATCCTGAAAGTCGTGGCGCAGCCCGGCATGATCTCTCTTGCCGGCGGCATTCCCGCGCCGGAGAGCTTCCCCCTTGAGCTCATGGGAACGCTCACGGAAACCGTTCTCACGCGTTTCGGCTCCACCGCCCTGCAATACGACCGCACCGAAGGATTCGCCCCGCTCCAGGCGGCGCTGGCGGATCGCCTTGCCGCGCGCGGCATCCAGGCAGACGCGGACGCGGTCCTCATCACGAGCGGGTCCCAGGGGACCCTGGACGCCATCGGCAAGCTGCTTATCGCGCCGGGGGACTCCGTTGCCGTGGAGGCGCCCACGTACCTCGGCGCTCTCCAGGCTTTCAGCCCTTATGAGCCGGCGTATGAGACATTGGAGACCGACGACGACGGCCTCATTCCCGAGTCCCTGGAGGACGTGCTGACGCACAAGCGGGTGAAGTTCGTCTACCTTGTGCCGACTTTTCAGAATCCCACCGGCCGCTCCCTGCCGCTGTCCCGGAGGCGCCGGATTGCCGCGCTCATCCAGCGGCACGACACGCTCCTGGTGGAGGATGACCCGTACAGCGAGCTGCGTTATCGCGGGGAGCCTCTGCCCTCACTCAAGTCGATGGCCCCTGAGCATGTCGTCTATACGAGCACCCTCTCCAAGGTGCTGGCCCCCGGTCTTCGCATCGGGTACGTCCTTGCACCGGAGCCCATTGCGCGCTGGCTGGTGATCGTCAAGCAGGGTGTGGATCTGCACACGAGCACACTCTGTCAGGCGCTGGCTGCGGAGTACATTACGGGCGGGCACCTCGACAGGCATCTGCCGAAGATACTCGCCTTCTACCGCCCGCGCCAGGAGGCCATGCTCGCCGCGCTGGCTGAGTTCTTCCCGCGTGAGTTCCACTGGTCGAAGCCCGAGGGAGGCATGTTCATCTGGGCGGAGGGGCCGGATGAGCTGGACACCGACGAGCTGGCGCATGCATGCATCCGCCGCTGTGTCGCATATGTGCCCGGACGCTACTTCTATCCGCGCCCCGGCCAGGGTCTGGGAACGATGAGACTGAACTACACAATGACCGATCCCCGGACGATTCGAAACTCCGTGCGGATCGTGGCGGAGGTCCTCCGCGAGGCGGGAGCGGGCGCGGCGGTCGCGCCCGGGCGCGACCCCGGCTGAGCGGCTATTCCGAGAGCACCTTCCGCAGCTTCTCTTCCAGCAGGGGAACGTGGTACGGCTTTTGTATGAAACCGGCCGGGCCGGATCCCTCGAACTGCTCCATTGTTTCCTGCTCGTTGTAGCCGCTGGACAGCAGGACGACAACATCGGGATCGATGCCGCGCAATTCCTGAAATGCCTCACCTCCGTCCATGACGGGCATCGTCAGGTCGAGAATGACGCAGGAGATTTCGCTCCGCCGCGCGCGGAATACCTCGATGGCCTCCCGGCCGTCGTCCGCAAGGAGCACGCTGAACCCCAGGGCCTCGAGCATCCGCCGCCCCACCTTCCTCACGCTCTCATCGTCGTCAACCAGGAGGACGGTGCCGGTGCCCCGCCATTTGCCGCTCGCCTCCGCGCGCGGGCCTGCAGAGTCGGGCGCGGCCGCGGCGGGAAAGAGCAGCTTGAATGTCGAGCCGCGTCCGGGCTCGCTGTACACCTTGATGGCTCCCCTGTGACCGCGTACCAGTCCCATTACCGCCGCCAGCCCCAGGCCTCGTCCCTTCACCTTCGTGGTGAAGAATGGATCGAAGATGCGGGCGCGCACCGTGTCGTCCATGCCGCATCCATTGTCCGCGACCTCGATGAAATCATACAGCCCTTCCGGCAGGTCCTCGCCGCTCCATATCTCACGAAGATACGCGTGGTCGCAGCATAAGGAGCCCGTGCTGACAGTGATGACGCCGCACGGGGTGGTGATTGCCTCCGACGCGTTGATCACGAGGTTCATCACCACCTGCTGGATCTGGGAAAGGTCCGCCTCCAGCGGAGGGAGGTTCGGGGCGAGGATGAAACGGACGGCCGATTTCTTCGAGATCGACATCCTGAGCATCTGCTCCATTTCCATGATGACCGCGTTCAGGTCCAGGGTCCTTTTCACGAAACGGCCCTTGCCCGAGTAGGCGAGGAGCTGTTGGCAGAGGTTCGCGGCCCGCTTTGCCGACTGCGTGATCTCGTGAAGGTTCTCACGCGCGGGGGAATCCGGGGAAAGCCCCCGCTCGGCGAGGTCCGCGTTTCCGAGAATAGTCATGACGATATTGTTGAAGTCGTGGGCAATGCCCCCGGCAAGCACGCCGAGGCTCTCCAGCTTCTGCGTTTCCAGCATCCGCTGATCGATCCCCGCGCTTCTGAGGGCCTTGTGCCGCTCCCTCCGCATGGTCTTCACGGAATCAGGCGTCCTCTTGTTCGAGCACGCCGGCAGCCATGCCTTTTTCAACGAGCGCCGCCCAGGTGATGCGGATGGGTCCGCCCCGGGCGCCGGTGCGGGCCCGGGTCTCCAGAATCCCCGCCTTGTGCACGCTTTCCGCGATCTGCTGCGCCATCGCATCTGTGTAGTCATCAGGGACCGCAATGACCTCGAGCACGGCGTGTTCCATTGCCGCGGCCAGACCGAGAGTGCCGTCTGGTTCAGAGGTGAAGTAGAGCGAGCGGATCACGCGATGACTGCCTTTCATGCCCCGCGGGGCCACGGTCGTTTGTGCTACGGACAGTATAGTCGGGCACGCCGTCCGACACAAGCCTCCGCATCGTCCATCGCCGCTGCGAATCAGCCGCGCGTGCGCCACGAACCCCTCTCTATTGTGACGGCTATGTCTGTCTACTGGCGCATAGGCGCCGGAGACCTCCCCCGTCCCTGCATCGACGCAGCGACCACGTGGAGGACGGCGGCAATCCCGGCGAGAGCGGGCACGGTCCATAGCGCGTCGAGGATCCCGAAGTGGTCTGCGAGCGCGCCGAGGACGGGAGGTCCGGCGAACAAGGCCACGCCGAAGGCGAACGAGCAGCGAGCCGCTGCCTGGACGGCCCGACCCGGCACGGCCTTGATGGCTGCGTCAACCGCGAGCGGATACAGGTTGGCGACGCCGAAACCGGCCAGCAGCAGTCCAACGCTCGACATGACCGGGACCGACGACTGTCGGAGGAATAGTGTGCCGACTGCCGCCATTCCTGCACCGGCCGGCACGAAGAAGCTCCCCGCCACCCTTGCAGGCAGCAGGCTGCCGAGGGCCCTGCCTGCGAGCATCCCGCCGATGAAGAACGCCATCGTGGCACTTGCGGCGCTCGTGTCGAGGCCGGGTCGGATCCGAAGAGCGCTCGGCCCCCAGAAAATCAGCGCGAATTCGACGGAGATCACCGCTACTGCCACTCCCCAGCGCAGCCAGAAGACCAGTGGCAGTCGTCCTGCCCCTGTGTCAGCTGGGTGCGTGGGTGCCGACCGTGGGGTACGCATGCCTTCGCGCTTAGGCCGGACCGGACGCTGTCCTGTTTGCCGCGAGGGTCGACGCAGCCGGCCGACCCGCAACACCCCCCCTAGGACGATCGCAACGAGTGGCAGGACCAGGACGGGCCGCCAGCCAAGGCGCAGCCCGACGGACAGGCCCAGGAAAAGTGCGGTCGACAGGGAGCACAGCGATGCCACCACCTGCGCCTCGGTCAGCACCCGGGCCGAGTGATGGCGATGGCGCTTGGTGATCGAGGCGTTCACAAGGGCCAGCATCAGACTGCCACAGAGCCCCATGACGAACGCCGCAGCGAGAGTGGCGACCGGGTGTGGGACGAGAGCCACGACTGCCCCGGCGGCGGCCTCCCCGCAGGCTGCCGCCGCTATCAGCAAGGCCGGCGAGACGCGTGTTGCGATCCGGTCGCCGACAAGCCCCGAGACGATCAGCCCCAGCGCGAAGGCACTCGAATTCAACCCGACCCGAAGGTCGTTCAGACCGAAGTCCGCCTTCAGGTACGGCGTGATCGCCCCGAGCGCATATAGCAAGTAGGCGAACAGGCCGACGAAGCCGTACCATCGCCAGGTGTCGAGGTCCCGCCGGAGCGGCGGGACGTCGGATCTGGTGGCGTCCGCTCTCGGTCCTTCATGAGGCTTCATCAAGGCTCTGGTGAATCAGACGGAGGAGGATACAGGAAGATTTCAACGGAACGTCTCTTGGGTCCGTCGAGCTCCAGGAAGAATATGTTCTGGTAGGGACCTAATTTGAGCTCGTTGTCGACCACGGGAATCACGATTCGGGATCCGAAAAGAGAGCTCATGATGTGAGCTTCCGCATTCGGGTTGTTGTTTCTGTGGTGTGTGAATGGCCGAGCGTGGGAAAGCAGGCCACGGGCCGCGTTCAAAAGATCCTCCCTCAGCTCAGAGTCATCCTCTGAAAGAAAGAGGCTTGCCGTGGTGTGTGGTATGCTCACAATGGCGAGGCCGTGCGGGATTTTGAAGTCTCCGACCGTTTTTCGTACCTCATCAGTGATATTCAAGATCTGCTCTTTTTGCTCCGATTGCACGGGAAGATCTATCATTTACGGTCCCCACCTCTTGCCTGTCTGGGATATGAGTCAGCCTGATAGGGCTCAAAAAGCCCTGTTGCGACGGAACGATAGAACGAGTAGGCGTCAGAATAAACTTCACGTGACGAAGGATCAGGATGGAGAGCCTCCATCTCTGGCTGCGTCTCGCAGGCCGCCGCATAGCTTCTGTAGCCGCCCACGCCAACGGCAGCCAGAAGAGCAGCTCCAAGCGACGCGTCCTGGTGTTGCGGCAGCAGGAGATCCCTCTGGAGAACATCCGCCACGATCTGGCGCCAAAGGGGGCTTCGAGAGCCGCCTCCGATGATTCGAAGGCTTTCGACTTTCACATCGAGCTCCTGCACTGCCGTGATACAGTCGCGCAGCGAGAAGGCAATCCCTTCCATGATAGAGCGCGCAAAGTGTGCGAGCGTATGTCGGCTGTTGATACCCACGAACGAGCCTCTCAAATTCGAGTTCCAGTATGGAGTGCGTTCGCCATTCAGATAGGGATGAAAAACGAGGCCTTCGCAGCCAGCAGGAGCACGCGAAGCAAGAATCGCCAAATCATCGAATGAGAGATCCGCGACTGCAGCAAGAAACTCTTCCCGAAACCAGCGGAATGACGACGAACCTGAGTTGGTCGCAGTGACCGTAAGCCCAAAATCGTCGACAACATGGAAGTATGTCAGCGTTTTTCTCGAAGGACGGGGCCGATCTGTGACGACGTTGACGCACGCGGAGGTGCCAATCTTCACGACGCCATGTCCAGGCGCCAGGCATCCAATTGCAAACGCCTCGGCAGAAGTGTCTGAGGTGCCGACGCAGACGGAAGCTCCGGGCGCGATGCCAATCCGCTCCGCCGCCTCGGGCTTCAACATGCCGGCTGGCTCTGATGCGCGGCGTACGGGCGGAAGGAGCCGAGGATCCAGCTCCAGAAGAGAGCACATCTCCTCGGACCAGGTGCGCGATCTCAGGTCATAGAGCTGGGTCCCAATTGCATCGAACGAATCTGTCTGAAGTGTTCCGCTGAATCGGAACCTGACATAATCCTTTGTGGGAAGAAGAAATCGTATTCGGTGCCAGTTCTGTTGCTCGTTGTCCCTTACCCACATAAGCTGCGGAAGGCTCCACGATGGGTGGATCACCTGTCCGGTGATCTCGAATATGCGATCGGCGTGCTCCGTCTGCAGCTCCCTGCATTGAGAAGCGCTCCGCAGATCGGACCAGTGAATGCACGGCCGGATAACGCGCATATGCTCATCAAGAAGCGCGAGATTGTGCGCGGGACCCACGATCGAGATGCCTTCGACTTCTTTCTGGCCGCTCTCCTCCACCGCCTGGGCAGCTGCGCGAACTGCCGTCTCGTACCAGCTTTCGGGGTGTTGTTCTGACCATCCTGCTGAAGGATGGTTCGTTGGGTATGAGGCTGAGCCAGTACCGCGCACGCCTCTCTCAAGTGAATAGATGATTGCCTTGCACTCGCTCGACCCGACATCGATGCCAAGAAAGCAGCGTTCCGAAGGCATCTATTTCTTTCTGCTCTCGTCAAAGGCGTTCAGGTTTACATTTTGAAACCCGATCGCAGGAGTCTCCGATGTTTTCACGATCCTCTTCCCGGGCTTGTCCGACCTTCGGTCGGACCTGTGTTGAGCCTTTCTCATGAGCAGGGTGACCAGAGCGGTTATCGCGACGTCTCCAGCCAGAACCTGGACAAGTCTGATCGGATAGGCGATTGCAGCAGGCGCAAAGAGAAAAATCACGCCCATGGAGAGCATCATCACTCCCGAAAAGAGCTTCAACTGTTTCCCGAGCTTATCCGACATTTTCTGAGCGCTGAAGGCGACAGAAGAAATGACTGCCACGACGGCCAGGGGCACTATGTATGCAAGGCAATAAAGACCAAGGTATCCGTAGTAGTACATCAAGGCCAGACTTCTCGTGGTGAGTATGCGCACGAACGCCAATGGGACGCCCACCGTGCATACAATCTGATACAGGCTTGCCATTCCCGCGAGCACGATCGTGGCCCCGGCGATGGAAAGAAGGGACGTGCGGGAGACAAGCTTGCGCATCTGACCGACAAGACGTGTCTGATTGGCCTCCGAAACACCAAGGCTGATGCCTCGGCGGAAAAACAGCCCGTCTTTTGCATTGATCGCACCGATTGCCAGGGCGATAATGCCTGCACAGATCGTCGCCCACCGGAGAGAGGCCACGACGGCAAAGGCGTTCAGCCACGCGGCCATAAAGAGGAAGTACATGGCGCCGGAGACCAACACGAAAAGTGCGCCGATGAACGCCATTTTCCATCGGTTGCCTGCCCGGACGAGCACGCTGAGAAGAAAGAGAAGAATAAAAAAGGCGCAGGGATTCAACCCATCCAGCACGCCCATGGTCACCGCAAGAGTCCCGACGTTGCCCGCAAGCAATGGGGCAGCCAGCCGGTTGTCCAGAGGGAGCGCATTCCCTGTGCTCTTGTAGAAATGGTACCGATCGAGAGGGTCAAGAGTCGGCGCCAAGCGCTCTGCGTCGATTGCTTTGCTGATCTCTCGCAGAAGAGCATCGGAGAACCCGACAATCATGTGATTGCCGACGAACGTAGTGGGGACTCCCGTTTCCTCAGACTCGTATGCCGCGGTAAAATCCCTGAACATGTCCGCATTCCGGGGGTTGTAGTACACCTCGTACGAATGCACCTCGACATCCGGATTGGCGCGAACCAGGCCTGCAAGCCACTGCTCTTCCTGAGCGCAATGGACACAGGTTTCACCGTAGAACATGTACACTCTTGCCGGAGCGGCGAAAAGCGCGCCGCCTGCCAGAGCAAACCCAGCACAGAGAAGAAGGCTCCGGATGAAGCCCTTGTTGCAGCATTTATCTCGCATCCAGGTGCCCATGGCTGCTCGTCCTCTACCAGGCGTACGCCTCAGGGGCCTGGTTTTTCGCCCCCGGCGTCGCTTCCTCCAGCTTCCCATATACGGGAAGGCTCAGATGCTCAGCGTTCCTCTGGCCGGGGCCCGGGAACACGGCCTCGAGCCTTCGCACAAAATCCGGTTCGAGTCGTACGTCGAGGGCGCGCATGGCACTTTCCAGCTGCTCCTGCGTGCGGGGCCCGACGATGGGTGCAGTGACGTACGGATTGCTCATAAGCCAGGCAAGTGCCACCGCAGCGGCCTGTTCGCCTAGTTCCCCGCAGAGCGAGGCAAAGGAGTCCAATTGCTCGGACGGTGTGCCGGCCTTACCGCTCTCAGTTCTTCTCCCCGGCCCCGCCTGGAGGAGCTTTCCCGCGAGCGCCCCCTCCGCAAGAGGACTGTAAGGAAAGAATCCGACTCCATACTCCCGACAGGCGGGCAGAACTTCCAGCTCCACGGTTCGTTGGATCAGGTTATATTTGCTCTGCTCGGAGACAAGTCCCAATAGATTGAATGCCTTGGCGCGCTCATTCGCCTGTGCAATCCCCCAACCAGGAAAATTGCTGGACCCGACGTAGAGCACCTTGCCCGAGAGTACGAGCTGCTGCATCTGCTGCCATATTTCTTCCCACGGGACACCCGGCCTCAGATGCTTCGGGAAGACAAGATTGTTGATGTCCCCGCCGAGATACTCCAACGCACTCAAGTAATGGGGAATTCCGCGATCGATGTGATGCATTTGGTAGAGGTCGATTCTGTCTGTACCAAGACGCTGCAGGCTCGCCTCACACGCCGCGCGCACATGATACGCAGAGAGCCCATAGTCGTTCGGGCCTGGGCCCATCGGACCGAAGACCTTTGTCGCAAGGACGATATTGTTCCTGCTGCCGGTTTTCTTCAGCCACTTGCCGATGATGCGCTCGGTTTGACCGCTGCCGTGCGGGTTCCCATATCGATCGGCCGTATCAATTATGTTGATCCCCAGCTCCAGCGCGCGATCAAGTATCCGAAATGTGTCTTCCTCCGAAGTCCGAGGCCCAAAATTCATGGTGCCAAGGGCGATCTTGCTCACACGAAGACCGCTCCGTCCCAGCTGTGTATACTTCATCCCTGGACCTCCTTCTTATGGACGGCGGAGGGTCTCGCTCGCCAATACTGCGCCCAGAATTATCACCCCCTGGGCGACCATCTGCCCGTATTGGTTCACGTTCAGAAGGACCATTCCGTTCGTCAGGAGCCCGATGAATAGAACACCGAGGACCGTCCCCCATATCGACCCGCGGCCCCCATAGAGGCTCGTTCCACCAACAATCACAGCCGCAATGACCTGGAACTCCGCCCCACTACCAAGGCCCGCATTTCCCGACCCGATAAGGCTCGAGAGCATGACCGCGCTCACCGCGGCAAGCAGACCTGTTCCCGCAAAGACAAGCATGCGAACACGAAGGAGCGAAATGCCGGAGATGCGCGCCGCTTCCGGGTTACCACCGACGGCATAAACCGACCGTCCGAAAACAGTCCTTGTTGACACGAACGCGTACACGAGGGAAATCACGATGAAAACGAGCAAGGGGAAAGGAACGATCCCGAAAATCCTCCCGCTTCCGAGAAATGCGAATGCCCGGTCCGGTATGGCGATCGGGCTGGCGTTGGTCATCCAGAGCGCCGCCCCGCGCAATGAGCTGAGAAGCGCAAGCGTCACAATAAACGAGGGAATCTTGAATCGGTGACGAATGTAGCCGGCGAACAACCCGACGCAGATGCCGATAACAAGAGCGAGCACGATGGTAAGCCCCAGGGGCCAGCCGCGACGGAAGTTCAGCACGGCGATGAGCGACGAGTAAAGCGCCATCGCCGAACCGACACTGATGTCGATCTCTCCACAGACGATGACGAGCGTCATGCCCATGGCAATAATCCCCAGGAACGACACCTGTTGCAGCACATTTGTGAAGTTGCGCACGGTCATGAAATAAGGGGCGCCCAGGCTGAGAACGACAATGAGAACAATCAGCGCCGCAATCAGGCCAAAATGTTGTGACCCGATTAGCGGCTTGAGTCTCTGCCACGTGCGCTGCGTCTGATCCGGACCAGCATATGTGGCGTTTTCTTTTCGCGCCGACGTTGTATCAGTTGACGATGCTTTCATCGTTCTCCCCTGTGAGCGCCAAATGCATGATTTTCTGAGGGTTGGCGTCGTGGATCGTCATTTCGCAGATCATCCTTCCCTGTCTCAGCACAAGAATGCGGTCACAGACAAGGAACAGCTCTTCGAGCTCGGTCGGCGCGATAATGACCGAGGCCCCCCGCTCTGCGAGAGCTCGCAGCAGCGCATACAGGCCTGATTTCGCCTCTACGTCAATGCCCTTGGTCGGCTCATCGAGCAGCAAGACACGGGCGTGCGCGGCAAGTAGCTTGCCGACGACGACTTTCTGCTGGTTGCCGCCGCTGAGGCTGCGAACCGGGGCAGCGAGTGAGGAAATTTTGATGGCAAGCTGCTCGACCTGCTTTTTCGCAACCTGTTCAAGCTCACGCGACTGAATGACCCCGCCCCTGCTGACTTCCCGCAGACAGGCAAGGGAAATGTTTTCGGCGACGCTGAGAGAAAGAACCAGACCGTCACGCTTTCTGTCGTCAGGTGAAAAGCCGACTCCCCGCCGGATGAGCTCCCCTGGATTGACGTGCAGAAAAGCCGACTCGCCAAATGTAACGGCCCCCCCCGTGATCGGATCAAGTCCATAGATCGCGCGAAGAAGTTCCGTACGTCCCGACCCCGGGGCTCCCCAGAGGCCGAGAATCTCCCCTTCGTGGAGCTGAAAACTGATGTCATGAAGCTTTCCACCGGAGATTTGAGAAACGGACATCGATGATCCATCCTTGGCCCGCGACAATGGCTTTTCGCTCTGGGCCAATTCAGTGCCGAGCATCATCTCGACAATATTGGATTGCGTCGTCTGGCGGATGTCCAGGGTGTCAACCAGAGAACCGTCGCGTAGAACCGTCACCGAGTGTGCGACCCGAGGGATCTCATCGAGGCGATGGGACACGTAGATGACCGCAACGCCGCGATCAGCGAGGCGACGAACGAGCGCAATCAACTGCCCGACCTCCTCGGAAGGCAGCGCGCTGGTTGGTTCGTCCAGAATGAGAACCCGGGGACGATAGGACAAGGCTTTTGCAATCGCCGTCAGCTGCTGGTCGCGCGCGCTCAGGCTGGCAACCCTTGCATTCAGGTCGATCATGCTTCCCATTTGTTCCAACGCTGCATCCGCTTCCAGCTTCTGCTGCCGAAAGGAGATGACTCCATAGCGAGAGCAGCGGCCGATGGTGATGTTCTCCCGCGCGGAGAGCTCCGGAAAAAGGCTGAGGTCCTGGTGAACCGTGGAAATGCCCTCGTCACGGGCCTGGGTGGGGGAGCCGAGCGTGACGCTGCGTCCGTCAATCTGAACGTCTCCCGCGTCGGGGCGGATTGTTCCGCTCAGGATCTCGACGAATGTCGATTTCCCCGCTCCATTCTTGCCGAGAAGCGCACGGACTTCGCCCGCTTGCAAATCGAAGTCCAGGCCCTTCAGGGCAATAGTCCCCGGATAGGTCTTCCTGAGCCCGCGGACGCGAAGGACGTAAGCACTTGAGTCAATCATACGGCCCGATTCCCCTGCGTCGTACTCTATAGAAAACAAGAGCCCAACCTCACGGATTGTCAGTCCCTGTTTAGTTGGACTCCTGTTTCTGACTGACCTTCACCGTCAAATCTTCCCTGACGGCCCAGTCGAAAAGATTATAGTCCCTTGTGGTCTTCCAGATACTTCTTGATCGCAGCCACGCCCTCTCGGGGAAATTCCTGAACCGGCACGATAACCTTGAACTGGTCGCTCTTCTTCCCATTCCACTTGTCAACCAGCATCTGCATTGCCACCTTCCCCACCGAGTAGGAATCCTGTCCGACAGTGTACAGCAGGATGGCAGGATCCTCCAAGAGGTAGCTTGCGGCGACGTTGGTCATATCGATGCCGAACACGACGACCTTTCCCGCAAGTCCGAGCTGCTTGACCGCAGCAACAGCGCCTTCAGTTCCACCCTGATTATTGGTTATGATGACGTTCACCTGCGGATTTGCAGTCAGCATGTCAACGACAAGCGGCTGCGCCTTCTCCGTCTGGAACGCGTCCTGCATGGCGACAACCTTGGCGCCGGGAACTGCCGCCAGCTCCTGGCTGATGGCGTCATGTCTGATGGAACAGACCGGTCCGAGAGAATCACAAACGACCATGGCTATCGTCGCATTGCCGCCAAGCTTGTTCTTTATGTAGGTAGCCGCTGCTTTCCCGACTCCATGTCCGAGATCGGCGCCAGCCGATGTTGCCCAGCCGATGACGAGCCCCTTCGCGTCCGCTTCGGGAGCGCATGAATCGCCGCACACGGCGTCGATGTTGCTCTGCTTGATTCGCGTCAAGTCTGCCACAGCGCCTGCAGGAGCGACTGGTCCAATAATGATGCCGTCCATCTGCGCCGAGACTAGATTCGTGACGTTCTGTGCCTGAGTGGCGGGGTCGCCGTTCGAGTTGAGCGCGGTGATGATGATGCCCAATGGATCAGCGACGAGGTGAATCCCTCGTTCGGCATCGATCCAGTAGGGATTGTTGTAGAGCTCGACCACGCCGACACGCTTGGGCTTTTTCTCTTTCGCGCCGCCCGCGTAGACTGATCCGGTTATGGCTAGAAGCACGATTGTGACGAAAGCGACAATCTTCAACCCCTTCATACGAGCTACCTCCCTCAAACAATTTGTTAGACTGGATGAACCCGCATCCTGTCTTATTAATGACATACTTCATTTGACTTGTCAATACAGGACTATATAATACTTTGCCGTTTTCCAGAGATGTTCAGCCGTGGTATACAAAAGCGCCCATGGCATCGATGTCGAACCACTCGATTGCTCCAAACTGCTTCTCAGTTACATACAATCGCTTTTCCTCTGCCAATCCAAAGCTGACGTTGGTAGGTTCTCTGCCTCTCGTTTCGATCCGTCTTAATATCAGCCCCCTGGGTGATAAGACAGCCACATCCGATTGGCCATAAACGGCGCAATAGCACAATCCTTCGGAATCGAAGCACATGCCATCAGGGCCGCGGAACCCTGAGCCTATCCACTCCTGATCGAGCACATTCGCAAAGAGCTCCCGAGCTCCAATTTCTCCATTGTGATTAAATAGGTATCGGTAGACGTTCCCGGTTACCATCTCATTCACATACAGGTTCTTGTCGGGCCCGAAGGCGATGCCGTTGGCAAATCGAATCCGTGAATCCACTATTCTAATTTTGCCAGTTTTAATATCAATCTGATAGACTCGGCCGTCGTAGACTGCATTTTGGTAGTCCTCTCGCACAGTGCCATTTTTCTCCCACTCTTCCGGACGCATTCCAGAGTCGGTGACGTACAACTTGCCATCCGGACCGAAGCAAAGGTCGTTCGGATGAAGAAATCTCTTACCTTCGGCACTCGTAGAAAAAACTTCAACGCTGCCGCTCAACGACACGCGCAGCACTGCCGGGTCCGGGAGGGTAGCTGCCACCCACAAAGAATCAGATGGTCCTACTGCCAGCCCAATAGGTTTTTCGACATTTGCGATTCTCTGAATATGCTTTCCATCAGCCGATATACGCGTGATCCGCCCGGGCCGCCTCATTTCGACCACCATCCAGCTCCCATCCATGAGGTGGCGGGGCGTCTCAGGATCGTTCAGTCCATCGACAAAGACCATGTCTTTGGACCTTTCCTCAAAGCTCGCGCGAGTGAGTTGGTTCGATGCCATAGAGTTGCATCGCCACGCCGCCATCTACCAGGATCATCGTCCCGTTCACATATGAGCTTTCATCGGACGCGAGAAAGGCAGCTACCGCCGCGATCTCTTCTGGTGCGCCGACTCGCCGCAACGCGATTGAATCCTTCAGCCTGTTAATGAATACCTGGGGATCGCCATGACCCTCCCGCGTCCAGTCAGGCAAGGAGAGCTCTGTAGGCACGTATCCGGGCTGAATACCGTTCACTCTGATGCCGTATGGACCAAGTTCCAGGCCGAGCTGCCGCGTGAGCGCGGCCTGTCCCGACTTTGTCGCCGGGTAGGCGCCCATGCTCGAAGTGGTCACAAGGTCATGGATGGAGGACATGTTCACGATAGCGCCTGACTTTTGCCTCTTCATATGCGGCACGCAGTACTTGATGCAAAGGGCGGTGCCGGTCAGGTTCACAGCAAGTATGCGATCCCACACAGCCCGATCCATTTCCTCGATCGGACACGGTCGAGAAATGCCGGCGTTGTTGATGACAATATCAAGTCGTCCATATCGAGAGATAGTTTCGTCTATGGCTCTGCGAACAGCCTCCTCATCCGAAACGTCCGTCGCGAAGCACACCGCCTCTGCGCCCGCCGCATTCAACTCTCCCACGATCGCTTCCATCCGCTCGAGGCGCCGGGCGGCAAGAACGGTCTTCACGCCCTCGGCAGCGAGCCGACGGGCACAGGCTTCACCGATCCCGCTCGAAGCTCCAGTTACAATAGCAACTTTTCCCCTCAATCCCTTCATTCGGACACCCTCCGCTCCGACTCGACCTCCCGCTTCATTCCTGAGCCCTGTTTGATCAGGATATGCTCGTAAATGCCAGAGAGCTTGTCTGCTTTGCTGTATTTTTGAAGTCGAACCGGAACATGTCGCCGCGATATAGGCCACGGGTGTAGCGCGCAGGTACATTACGATCGTCGAATACAACGCCCTCAAGCTCAATCAGCGGTCGGCCCGTCTCGACACTCAGCAACAGGCTTTCAGCCGAACTACAGGGGATTGCACGGATGGATTCCTGCGAATAGGCGATACGAATGCCACCAATCCTTTCGGCAGCTTCGAGAATGGATTCCTTCGCCAGATCCAGGCTAAGGAGAGGAGCATAAATCCGTGCATCAAAATAGGAGGTGTGGATGGCAGCTGGAGCACCGTCCACAAACCTGAGGCGCCGAATCACTACCACAGTGGCGGAGGAATCAAGTCGCAGCGTCCGAAGTATCTCAGCAGGACCGGGGATGACCGCCTGATCCAGGACCTCTGTCCCAACGTCATGCCCCATCTCACGAAGAGTTCGACCAAAGCTCACCATAGCCGAAAACCCATACGGAAGATCGTGATCGGTGACAAAAGTCCCCTTGCCGGGCTGTGTGAAAATCAATCCTTTTGATACCAAACGTTCAAGTGCTCGACGTACCGTGAGACGACTTATGCCATATTTGGCGGCAAGCTCGAACTCAGACGGAATTTTCATTCCTGACTTGAGGTTTCCAGCACGAATTTGGTTCTCTACGTCTTCTTCGACTTGCGCCCAGAGTGGTGTTGAGTTCGATTTGTCGACCATTATGTCCTTTCCTATTGCCTGACTTGTCCGACTCTACGCTTGTCGTGAAGAGAGGTCAAGAAGCACTCCGTGGCCGGATTATGCCAATTTACACAGCCATTGAGCAATCTCTTCAAAGACATATCGAGAATACCATGTATATTCCTGTATTGACAAGTATGATGGTATTATGACAATATTCAGATACAAGAGGATCAGCATGGCAGCAGTCAAAACCCTTCCAGTCGACAGCCATCGAAGCGCACTTGGTGCCGCTCTCGCAATCTTGGGCCAGGAGAACTCACGGATGTTTGTTCTTTCTCCGGACACTTCGCGCTCGACGGGTGCCGCTACGTTCCGTGACGCCTTTCCGCGACAGTTCCTGTGCACGGGTGTTTCGGAAATGCACACGCTCGGATTCGCGGCCGGCCTTGCTCTTGAGGGCTTCATTCCCTTCGTGGTGGGATTCGGAATGTTTGTAGTCGGAAAGTCCTGGGAGCCGCTTCGAAACGCGATCGTCTATCCCAGACTGAATGTCAAGGTGATCGCCACTCATTGCGGCATCAATGTCGGCCCGGACGGCGTCACTCACCAAATGATCGAAGACCTAGCTTTGACTCGAGCAATACCGGGACTCACAGTTTTCGCCCCTGCAGACCCTCCCCAAGTCTTGCCTGTCCTTCGAGCTGCGCTGGATGTGGACGGACCCGTATACGTTCGACTCGAACGCGACTCTATGCGCGTCGTCACGGACGTTGACCAGATTGTCCACGCGGGTAGAGGACAGGTAGTGCGAGATGGTTTGGATGTTACCCTCATCGCTATCGGCGGAATGGTTGGTCGAGCGATGGATGCTGCTGATAGGCTCGCCAAAACGGGCGTCGAAACTCGAGTGATCAACATGGTATCTGTCAAACCCGTTGACCAGGAGCTGATTTCAACAGCTGCAGAGGAAACTGGCGCTCTGGTTACCATTGAGGATCATAATCGCTACGGCGGACTCGGGTCGGCCGTGGCCGAGAGTCTTGCGGCACTGCGACCGGCACCTTTGGAACAAATCGCTCTCCAAGACACGTTTGCAGAAAGCGGGCCTGCCGGCGAACTGTACGAGAAATATGGACTCTCTGTGGAGGCGATTATAAGAGCTGCCCGCCGCGCCATTGCTCGTCGCGAACCGAGCAAGGTGGCCCTGTGATTTTTTCCAGTGCAAAGTTCAGCCATGGTACTGAGCTGGACACTCTCATAGACATCCTCACGCAGAAAGCGCGCCAGATGCGGATCGACATTATACGCATGACCTCAGCCGCAGGCAGTGGGCATGTGACGTCCGCGTTCTCCGCTACGGACCTGGTTGCAGCCCTTTACTTCGCCGAGATGAATGTGAGCGCGGAGAATCTGTTCGATGAGGATCGGGACCGTTTTATTCTTTCGAAAGGCCACGGAGCTCCGGTCCTGTATGCTGCCTTGCGCCAGATCGGAATTATCTCCGAGGAAAACATGCTGGCCCTGCGCAAGCCCGGCTATCCCCTGCAAGGTCATCCGTATGGAAGGACACCAGGCGTCGACGCAACCACTGGCTCTCTCGGGCTTGGACTGTCACAGGCAGTTGGGCGAGCTTTCGGCGCGCGATCGCTGGGTAAAAAGACCCGGGTGTATGCAATCATGAGCGACGGCGAATGCCAGGAAGGACAGGTTTGGGAAGCTGCGATGTCAGCGTCATTTCTCAAGCTCGATAACCTTGTGGCTTTCGTAGACAGAAACTACAGCCAGGTGGACGGGAAGACCTCAGAGGTACTTGAAATAGATCCTCTCATGGACAAGTGGCGCGCATTCGGATGGCGCGTAGAAGAAATCAACGGTCACTCATTCAAGGACATTCTGGGCTTTCTCCAGCGGTCTCGATCGGCCAAAGGTGGACCTTCCCTCGCTGTTGCGCTCACCAAGAAAGGCGCGGGAGTTTCATTCGTACAGGAAAGCGTAAAATTCGGGCACGCCACCATTCTCAACGCCGACGAGGCGCGACAAGCGATCGATGAGCTGTCATCAAAGTCTACGTTGTAGATGACAGGGGAGTTGACCGCCGACACACCTGTCGACTATCCGGACATCGGCGCTATGGTGGCCGAAGCTGCATGGGCTGGCACCTGCGAAGGGCCTCGTAACCTTTGCTTCTCTCGCTTGTTTATTTGTTGAATCTTCATAGAACCTCCTTCTGTAGGGGCCCCGCGAGCGTCTCCGTTCGCGGGGCCTATCTTTTTTGCTCTTGACTCCCCTCCCTGATCGGATAGAATGGCCGCGCGTTCCCTTTCACGCCAGTTCCGGAGGCCACAATGAACGAGCAGATCAGGCTGATTGCACAGAGAATCCGCACCCTGCGCGACATCGCACAGATCTCGCCGGAAACCTGCGCCCGGGACCTGGGCGTCCCCGTGGAGACTTACCGCGGCTACGAGAGCGGAAAAACCGACATCCCGGCGAGCTTTCTCTACCAGGTTGCGGGCAAGTTCCACGTCGAGCTTTCCTCCCTGCTCACCGGCGAGGAGCCGCGGCTTCGGGTCTACGCGGTCACCCGGGCAGGACGGGGCGTCCGGGTGGATAGAAGGAAGGACTACGGCTACCAGAGCCTGGCGTTCAACTTCATCGACAAGAAGATGGAGCCTTTTCTCATTACGGTGGAGCCCCGGCCGGAGTCCGATCCCGTCCCTCTGAACACCCACCCCGGCCAGGAGTTCAACTACGTGCTGGAGGGGGCCTTGAAGGTCGTCGTGGAAGGCCACGAAGTGCTGCTCTCCCCGGGGGACTCGATCTATTTCGATGCGCGCCACGGTCACGGCATGAAGGCGGTCGGCCAGACGACGGCGAAGTTCGTGGCCGTCATATTATAGAAAGCGAGGTCCGGGTCCATGCTGGAGCAGTTTCTTACACAGACGAGCTTCTCCTCATACGAGGAGCTGATCAGCAAGTTCCGCATCGCCGTCCCCAAACGGTTCAACTTCGCCTGGGACGTGGTGGACGTCGTGGCGAAAAAAGAGCCGGGGAGGAGAGCTCTCGTCTGGTGTGATGAGAAAGGCCAGGAGGCCACGTTCACCTTCGGCCAGATGGCCGAGCTTTCCATTCGGGCCGCTACATTCTTCCTCTCCCTGGCCATCGGACGCGGGGACCCGGTCATGCTGATCCTCAAGCGGCGCTACGAGTACTGGTTCTGCCTCCTGGGGCTGCACCGGATCGGGGCAATCGCTATTCCCGCCACGCACCTTTTGACCAAAAAGGATATCGCCTACCGCAACAACGCGGCTGCCGTGAAGGCCATCGTCTGCGTGAACGATCCGAAAGTGCTGGACAACGTGGACGCCTCCCTGCCGGAATCCCCGACCCTGAAGCACCGCATCGCGCTGGGAGTGAGCAGAGACGGATGGCGGGACCTCCTGGCGGAAATGGAAAAAGCGCCGGTGAAGCTGGACCGGGTGCGCACGGAAAACACGGACACGAGCCTACTCTACTTCACCTCCGGCACGACCGGCATGCCCAAGATGGTCCAGCATGATTTTGTGTATCCGCTGGGCCACATCCTGACCGCCAAGTACTGGCAAAACGTCATGGACGGCGGTCTCCACCTCACCGTGGCAGACACCGGCTGGGCCAAGGCGGCTTGGGGCAAGATCTACGGCCAGTGGCTGTGCGGCTCCGCTGTTTTCGTCTACGACTATGACCGTTTCGTGCCGAGCGCGCTCCTTTCGGTGATTGCGAAATACCGGGTCACCACCTTCTGCGCACCCCCCACGATGTACAGGTTCTTCATCAAGGAGGACTTGAGTCAATTCGACTTTTCCGCGCTGAAGTACTGCACGGTCGCCGGGGAACCGCTGAATCCCGAGGTGTATTCCCGGTTCCTCGAGCTGACGGGCCTCAAGCTCATGGAAGGCTACGGCCAGACCGAGATGACCGCCGCTATCGCGGTCTTCCCGTGGATGGAGCCCCGGCCCGGCTCAATGGGCAAGCCTTCTCCGGGATACGACATCGACCTCCTTGATGACGAGGACAAATCCTGCGAGGTCGGGGAAAAGGGCCAGATCGTGGTCCGTACCAACGCGCGCGTGCCCGTGGGCATGTTCCACGGCTACTACAAGGACCCGGACCTCACGGCCCGTGCCTGGCATGACGGGGTATATCGCACCGGCGACGTTGCCTGGAAGGACGAGGACGGCTATTTCTGGTTCGTGGGCAGGACAGATGACGTCATCAAGAGCTCGGGGTATCGCATCGGTCCGTTCGAGGTAGAGAGCGCGCTCATCGAGCACCCGGCCGTCCTGGAATGCGCAGTGACGGGAGTTCCTGATCCGGACAGGGGCGCCGTGGTGAAGGCCACCGTGGTGCTGGCCAAGGGGTATACGGCGTGCCCCGAGCTTGCCGCGACATTGCAGGAGCACGTGAAAAAGACGACCGCTCCCTATAAATACCCACGCGTCATAGAGTTCGTCGCCGAGCTCCCCAAGACAATCAGCGGAAAGATCCGCCGTGTCGAGATCAGGGAAAAGGACATAGAGTAGGGCGCAGACCCACGAGCAGGATTGGTCCTGGCGGCCCCGCCATCAGAGCAGCGCCGCGGGCGCAGAGGTGGATTCGCTGCTGAAGGAACCGGCAAAAGCCTAAGGCACTTTTTTCAGAAGCCGGTCCATCTCGTCGATGGAGAACGCCCGCAGGGTCTCCACTCTGATGGAGCCGGATTTCGCCTGGGCCAAGGAGGTGATCATTGCGAGCTCCTCAGGCCCCTCGGCAAAGCATACCAGGTCATACTGGCCCTGTGTCCAATACACAGTGAGCTTGCCTCCGGCTTTCTCGACGGCTGCAATTGCCTCCCGGGCCCGGGCCACGGTTTCTTTCACCTCCCGCGCCCCTCTTTCGGTGAATCGGCAGAGAGTGACATAGGCTGGCATAGGAAGCCTCCTTTGATCTGAGTCGAACTATTCTCAAGATTCCATTCTCACCTTTATGTTGGACAAAGCAAGCTCTGCCTCGCGCTCGTTCTGTTTTCGAATGACAGCTTCTGCCAGCTTTCCTATCACTGGCAGGGGAATTTCGTATTCGACTGCAAGGGACAAGGCCGTCCCATTATCAATCGGCTCAAAGCTGAAAAACCATTTGCTGCTGATTCCCCCTTTCCCCTGGGTGACGACTCTTTTATTCTTCACCCATTCGAGGACCGTGGTTTCCCCTTCAAAACGGAGACCTGCCATTTTGTATGTCCAATTGAAATGCGTGCCGATGTGGTTCTCCGTCTCATGAATGTCCCTGACGTCCATCAATCCGGGCAGGAAATCCAGATTGGACTTCGGATCGGCCATGTACTCAAACACCTTCTCCACGGGGGCCATAATGGAAACACTTTTCTCCACCCTGACCATATTCAACCTCCTCAATACACGTTTCTCAAATAATAGCATGCGAAAAAGTCAGAATGCAAGGATCAGCCTGACAGAAAGAATGCACAGGGCATGCCTGCCTGAAGCCAGCTTGGCCCGGCGGCCGGGTCAGAGCCCCGCGCGCGGCGGTTGCGCAGCTCAGTTCATGGCGCGCGTCGCGTTCAGGATTGCGACAAGGGCCACTCCCATGTCCGCAATCACTGCTTCCCACATGGTGGCGATACCGAACGCGCCCAGCGCAAGAGTTGGATCTGCCGGCGTTGCGGCCTTCTCTCCTCAGCCGGCGCCGCCCACAAGTTCGTTGTGCAATATGTAACGGTCGGCCCGGTAGTATATGCGCAGGAACTCCATCGGGATGTCGTCTTGTGAGAATGACACTCGTTCGAAATAGAGGAGGGGTGTCCCCGCCCTGATGGCCAGCAAGCGCGCGATCTCTGGCGGCGCGCCGATTGCCTGAATGGTCTGCCGCGCGCGTGACCAGCGTATGCCGTATTCCTTTTGTTTGACGTCACGCAGTGAGTTTGTCGTGAAGTCATGGTTCAAGATTCCGGGGAGGAATCGGTGGATAAGAAACGACTCCTCAACGCACATCGGCACATTGTCAGCCAGGCGCAGCCGATCGAATCGTGCACACTCCTCCCCTGCAGGGATCGAGAGAGCCTCCGCGATTCCGGCCGGCGCCGGAATGAGCCCCGCGAAGATGACTTTCGTACCGGGCGTGAACCCTCGCTGGCGCATGTCGTCCGTGAAGCTGACGATCCGCGTCATGCCATGCTCCAGCTTCGGGTGCGCGACGTATGTCCCCCTTCCGCGTTCGCGGAGTATCTGGCCTTCCCTTACGAGCATGTCCAGAACCTTGCGCACGGTGATCCGGCTTACCCGATATTGGTCGGTAAGCTCGGACTCCGGCGGAATCATCTCACCTGGCTTCCACTGCCCCGTTCGGATTTTGCTTTCCAGCAGCTCGTAGAGCTGATGGTAGAGCGGAAGCTTGCTGACAGGATTCAAAGCCTCTGCACCCATGCCCCCCCCCGGCGGTGTTTCCCAAAGCTGTTGTCTCACCGCATTACCTCGGCCAGGGTAACCGCCCTTGTCTTCTGCATGCCGGCTATGCTCCTGCAGTGCCCAGCATTTTTCGCATGAGTCGGGAAATCTTGATTGCGTCGGAGCTCTTGAAGCAGGCGCGGATCTCTTCCCTGTCGATCCTGTCAAGCATCTCGTAGCCCATGCGAATGTTCGCAATACTCTCGGCGACTGCATCCTCCGGCATCTCCCGGAAGGGAAAAAGATCCAGTCCAAACCACCCGTCGTACCCAAGCTCCTCGAGCCAGAACAAAAGCTCGACGGTTTCCCACAGGTTTATCATCCCCACCATGGCGTCGTCGTCGTACATCTTCGAATTGTCATTCCAATGCGTATGGAACAGACGCTTGTAGCGCATGGCGAAGGCGAAGGTCTCCGCGAGATTCTCATGCATAATAAGGGCGTGGCCCGTTTCGATATTGATGCCCAGATTGGATCGATTGATCTCGTTCAAGAGCGTGATGGCCTGCCCGACGGTGGGTAGCAGAATATGCGACCGGGGGTCGAATGCCTTGTATTCCACGACGATCTGCTGCCTCGGGTTGTAATCAGCCCATTGGCCGAGTCCTTCCGCAAGGCAGTCCCAACGCTGCATGAAGTCAATCTGGAATGGATAGTCGTATCCGTCCTGTGCCGGCCAGTAACACATGAATCGCACGCCGAGTTCCCCCCCGATGTCCGTCGTGCGTTTGGCAAAGTCCAACGCGCGCCGGCGCAATGCCTTGTCAGGATTGCTGAATTGGCCGAATTTGTATACGGGATCGACCCATAAGTGCGGGGTCAGCATGACGAACTCCAGGTTCATATCGGCCGCGCGCTTCTTCAGATCTTTGTAATTCTTGTCATTGATCTCGGTAGGATAATGCATTTCCAGGCCGCGAACGCCGGGTATTTTGCCTGCGGCGTCGAAACGCTCCTCGATGGTCCTGTCTGGACGGTATCCAGCCTTTACAAACCGATCACCCGTCGCCCCCATGTACCATATTCCTACCGAAACCTTCAACTCCCGCATGCGGATACCTCCTCATTCTCATGCAAGGCTGCGTCGGTCCTCTCTACATATTGCCACGCCCTGCCGGCACCCCATGACATGGGTGATCTTTGCGGATGTAAAGATTCTTCCTGGTTTATCCTCCCCATCTCTGATTTCCTCTTAAAGTATTAAGGTCATGACAACTTACAGCGTCAAACATGCATTGTCAAGTTGCTGAGAGAAGGTTCAAGGTTTCACCGACTCGATAGAAATTTATTGACATATCGTAGAATCTATGTTTTGATTGGCATGTAGTATTAACATTATTATATTAGGAGGTATCTACGATGACAAGAAAGAGGATCTTGTTTCTTGTTTGTGCGAGCTTTTTCCTCCTGGCCGTATTGGCGGTGGGCAGCCAGGAAAAAGTGACAATCAATTGGGCGAACTTTTGGAACAGGGGCGATATGGGGCCGAATACATACCCCTATGATCTCGTCGACAAGTACGTCAAGGCACATCCAAACGTTCAGCTCAAGATCGACTCGAGCAGCCATGACGATTACATCAGCGTAAAGTACAAGACCTGGGTAGTGGCCGACACGCTACCCGAGCTTTTCATGGTGCTCGACGCGCAGATAATCCCATCTGTCCAGGCAAAACGCCTCATGGACTGGACGGACACGCTCAACGCTGACCCCAAGTGGAAGAACTCATTCCTCGACTTGTGGGGCGAGACGACTGTCAATGGCCGGACCTATGGGATCCCCTGGCAGTTCATCACCAACGAAGCCTTTTACTACAACGCGGATATACTCAAGAAAGTCGGCTACAACTCCTTCCCGGCGACCTGGGAAGACATGCTCGTCATGTCCGAAAAGCTCAAGGGCATGGGCTACATCCCCATCGCGCTCGGGGACAAGGGTGGATGGCCTATGTGGTCTCACCTGGGCGAGATTCTTTGCGAATACATCATGGGTCCGGATTGGGTGAAAGAGGTCGGCACCTTCACGGGTAAGAAGGATTACACCGATCCCAGGTTCCTCACCATCATGAACATGATCAACGACTTGTGGAAGAAGGGGTACTTCAACAGCGACATTCTGGCCATTGACCATGGCACCGATGACCTCGGCTACTTCTTCAACGGAAAAGCCGCCACGACGCTCATCGGCTCATGGGGCGTCCAGCAGATGGTGACGAATGCACCGAAGGAGATGCTCGCATCGATCAAAGTCGCCCCGATACCCAGGCCCGGCGGGTCGGTCTCGTTGGTCAAGGCCGGGATGTTTACAGGCGGATCGGGATGGGAATGGGGCGCGAACACGAAGCTGAGCGCAGCCCAGAAGAAGGTCGTGGTGGATATCGTGAAGATCCTCACAGGGACTGAGTATGCCAAATACGCCATCGAGGCCGGCAACATCCCCGTTCTCAAGATGCAGTACGTCACCGGGTGGAACCCGAACAAGGTGCCCGTACTCCTGCAGGATATGAACAAGCTCGTCTCGGCCGCTCCCCGGATTCCCCGGATGAACCAGCAACAGGGCGGCCCCGCAATGTCCGAGGTCCTGTACAAAGCCTGTGAAGACATGATCGCGGGCGCCATAACCCCCGAGCAGGCGGTGCAGAATATCCAGGATACCTTCGCCCGTGTCGTTGCGGAAATGCAAAAGCAATAATCCTGATTTGTGCTTTCAACGTGCGCGCGGGCCTCGCCCGCGTGCACACCCTCCTTGACTGAGGATCCCCGAGGGAGGAATTCGTGCGGAATAACCAGACAACGGCAACCCTCTACCGAATCCCCTTCAGACGAGTTCTCCCTTATTTCGCCATCCCTCTCGCACTGTACCTTTTCATGGTGCTCGTTCCATTGGTCGAGGCGTTCTACTACAGTCTTAACAATACTTTCAACTACCGGCTCACCTTTGCCGGTTTCGACAACTACAAGCGCCTCCTGGCGGATCCGTACTTCTACCTGTCCTTGAAGAACAACGCGATCGTCATCTTGGTCTCCATCGGCCTCCAGATGGTTCCGGCGTTCATCATCATGGCCGCCATGACAACGAAATTGGTCGTGGCCAAGAAGTTCGTGCAGACCATCTTCTTCTTTCCCGTGGTCATTTCTCCGCTGGTGACCGCCTACATCTGGAAGGTGATGTACTCCAACCAGTACGGGGTCATCAACCAGCTGCTGAAGGTCGTCGGGCTTCCCGGCTGGCAGCAGAACTGGCTGGGAGATCCCAAGGTCATCATGACCTCCATATCCATCCCCCTTGGCTGGCAATACATCGGCTTCTATCTCGTGATCCTGCTCGCCGGACTGACGAGCATCGACAGGGATATCCTGGAGGCGGCAGAGATCGATGGCGCTACCGGCACCAAGCGAGCGATCTATGTGATTCTGCCACTCATGCGCAACACCATCAATGTCAGCCTGCTCCTGTGCCTTTCAGGGAGCATCAAGATCTTCGACCAGATCTACGCGATGTCAGCGGGCGGCCCCGGACATGCCTCCACCGTGCTGGCGATGTATGCCTACACAGCCTCTTTCCTGCAAAACGACTACGGGTATGGGTCAGCCATTTCCGTGATGATGCTGGTCATCAGCTTCATCATCATCATCGTCATGACGCGCGTGAGGCGCGCAACGGGCCAGAATGAGTAGCGAATTCAACACCCTTGCGTCAATGGAAGAAGTGGGCAGGCGGCGGAGCGGCGGTCGAGCCTTCGGTCGTGGCGTCCTGGCGGTTGCATCAAATGGCATCCTTTGGATTTTCTGTGCCACGTACATCTTCCCCTTCATGTGGATGATCTACAATACGCTGAAGACACAGCCCCAGTTCATTCTGAACATCTTCAGCCTGCCCATCCCTCCCGTCTGGTCAAACTGGAGGGATATCTTCAGCATCCCCGACACATACTCCGCATTGATCAACAGCAGCTACAACACGGCCCTCTCGATGGTGTTTATAGTTTTCTTCTCCTTCACGGTAGGATATTTCCTGTCCCGCTACAGCTTCCCAGGCCGCAATTTCATCTACGGCTTCTTCCTTGTCGGGATGCTGGTTCCCATCTATGCACTGTTGGTGCCTGTGTACATCCAGTTCAACAAGCTGGGCATGACCAACCACCGCTACACGCTTCTCATTCCCTACGTGGCCTTTTCTCTCCCCCAGGCGATCTACCTTTTCGACAGCTATATGCGCACCATTCCCCGGTCCATCGAAGAAGCGGCATTCGTCGATGGGGCGACCACGAACCAGATCATGACCAAGATCATGTTCCCCATTTGCATGCCCATAACGGGCACAGTCCTGGTGCTCAATTTCCTTGGTTTGTGGAACGAGTTTCCCTTTGCCCTGGTCCTCGTGTCCGGCGCCGGCTACCGGACAGTGCCGATCTGGCTGACGACCTTCCAGGGCCAATACTCATCGCAAATCACCATGAGGATTACGGCCATGGTCATCGCCATGACGCCCATCATAGTGGCCTACTTTTTCCTGCGAGACCGGATGATGGAAGGCCTGACCTCTGGAGCCATCAAAGGATAACTTTTTTTGGAGGAAGAACATGCGACTGGAAGGAAAAGTGGCGATAGTGACAGGGGCTGCCTCGGGCATCGGCCGGGCGGTGGCGTTGCGGTTTGCTCGCGAGGGTGCTCGCGTCGTCTGCTGTGACATCAACGACGAGGGCGGAAACGACACTCAGCGCGAGATCGGAGGCTCCGGAGGCAAGGCGGTGTTCGTGAAGACCGACGTCACGAGGTCCGATGAAACGGCCCGGATGGCACAGACCGCCCTTGACAAGTTTGGCTCAATAGAGATTCTCGTTCCCGCCGCCGGCGTCAACGATGTCTACGCCGGTACCCTCGACATCACCGAGGCCCAGTGGGACCGTAACCTTGCAATCAACCTCAAGGGCGTGTTCCTATGCTGCCGGAGCGTCCTGCCGATTATGGTCCGGCAGGGGCACGGCATGATCGTCACTATCTCTTCAGCGGCAACGATCGGCTGGCCTCCTCTGTATCCCGCCTACACGGCGGCGAAAATGGGCGTCATGGGACTGACACAGTGCATGGCCCGCGAGTTTCAGACGCACGGTGTCGGCTTTTTGATCTTCCGGCCGGGTTATGTGGATACTCCAATGGGACGGCAGTCCTTTATTGACCAGGAACACCGCGATATGACCACGAAGGATACCGGAGTAATGAAGCCTGAAGAGGCCGCCGGCATAATCCTGAACATGGTGGATGGCGAAATGCTCTACGCCTCGGGTTCCATCGTCAACACGATGCGGTCATAGGTTTATCCCTGAGCTCGCAAGGTCCGCGACGCCGGGGAGATTTTATGCCCCCCGGCTCCCCGACTCGACTTTCTTGACGGTCCGTGCAGCGATGGCTGAAGCCAGGAGCACCACCGTGCCTGCATAAAAGGCCGAGGCATAGCCGAACCCCGCGGATGATACAGCTCCGATCATGGGTCCCACGGCAGCCCCGGCGGAGTTCATGCTTGTGTTCAGCCCGAAGATCATTCCCTGACGTCGTTTGTCCGCCCGCATGGCTATCATGGCGTTGATCGAGGGCTCGGAGCCACCGACCATGACCCCACCAAGCACGCGTAGAACAAGGAGCTGGAGGGGGTTGCGAACGAATGCCTGGGGAAGAAACGCGAGTACGGCCCCTGTCAGGCAGATCGCCAGGAGCCTCTCGTAGCCAATCCTGTAGCTCACTCTTCCGAGGCCAGCGGAGGAAAACGCCGCTGCAACGGCGCTTCCCCCGAGGATAAGTCCCGTCATAGATCCGACTTTCGTTGCCTGGGGGGAAATGGACTGGATGAACAACGGCAGGATGGGCGCCACGGTGCTCATGGCGATCTGCAGCCCCCCGGAGACGAGAAGCAGCACGGTGAGCCCGGGAGTTTGCGCCAGGGGCGAAAAGTCAGGGATCACTGATTTCACGAAAGACCCGGCAGGAGCGAAACCGGCGGTGTCTTCATTGACAAATCTCATAACGACCAACGCCGCAGCTAAAAGAAATACTGCGGGGACGAAAAATGCGACGCGATGACCGAAAAAGTCTGAGAGCAGGCCGCCGAAGGCAGGGCCTACGGAGGCCCCTGCGTAAATGCCGGTCTGGAGCATCCCCAGCGTGTAGCCGAGCCGTTCCCTGGGGGAAATTGTGGCCGCGAGCACCGTGGCCGCTGAAACCGTGCCCGTAAGGGCGCCTTGCAGCCCGCGAAGCACGAGTATCTGCCAGGGTCGGTTGGCGGCGCCCATAAGCGCGATGATCACGGCACCGCCTATCATAGCGCGAAGGAGCATCAAACGCTTGCCGTAGAAATCGGCAAGTTGGCCCCAGAGAGGGGCGAATAGGAACATGCTGATTGCCGGCGCCGTGGCGCAGGCGCCTACCCAGAGGTTGAGGCCGGCCGGGTCCGTCACACCGAGGTCGCGGATGAAAAACGGTGTGATCGGTATGGGGGCGGTGAAACCGATGAGGGCAAGGATCTCCGCAGCAAAAATGGCGTAGAAGCTTTTTTTCCAGTTTGACATCGTGCGAGCCTAGAAAACAAGGGCAGGTTCATGCGATCCGGGAGGACTTCTCACGCCCAAAACATCTCCCCGGGCTTTTCCGTCATGAGCACATTTTTCAACATCGCGACGCCCTTGGAGAGCCCCTCGCCGATGGACATCATCGCATCCTCATGCTCGATGGAGATGACGTAGTCATATCCCACCATTCGCAGCGCGCTCATGATGTCCTTCCAGGTCTTCTGATCGTGGCCGTAGCCGATGCTCCTGAACGTCCAGGCTCGCCGGGGGATCTGGTCGTACGGCTTGTTGTCGTTGCACCCGTTCACCGACACGTTCAGCGGATCCACAAAGCAATCTTTTCCATGCACGTGAAAAATCGCATCTCCCAGCTTCCTGATTGCTGCCGGCAGGTCGACGCTGTTCCAGAAAAGGTGGCTCGGGTCGAGATTGCAGCCCAGCACTGGGCCCACGGCCTCTCGAAGCCGCAGCATCGTCTCAACATTATAGACAAGGAAACCAGGGTGCATTTCTACGGCGATCTTTATCCCGTTCTCCTGGGCAAACTTCCCCGCTCCTTTCCAATACGGGATCGCCACCGTGTTCCACTGGTAGTCCAGCATCCTCAAGTTGTGCGGCGGCCACGGGCACGTCACCCAATTGGGACAGGTGTCCCCGGGGGCCCCCGCGGGCAGACCGGATGCCACGTTTACCACCGGCACGCTCATGAGCGAGGCAAGCTTCACAGTCTTGCGGAATATTTCATCCGATTCACGGGCCAGCGCCGGGTTGGGGCTCAGCGGCTCATAGTGGCAGCTGAACGCGCTGATGATAAGACCGCGTGACGTGACCGCGTTCATGTATTCTTTTCGCTTCGTTTCCTTTCCCAAAAGCTCGTCGACCGGACAATGACTGTTCCCCGGATAGCCGCCGGTCCCGATTTCCACTGCTGAAATGCCGGCAGCAACGACCCGATCCAGGGCCTTCTCGAAAGGCATGTCCTGAAACAAGACCGTGAAAACTCCAATGCGCACGATGTCCTCCTTGTTGGACGCCCCATGGGCTCCCCCGTACCTGCTATCTCAGTAACGTCCGACCCTATGACCTTCTTCGAGCATCGCGATGAGATTGCACGCGGGCACATATTCGGGTATCGAATTCCCTGAGCCGAGCGCCCACCCCCCGCCGGGTGCGCAATTCTCAGTGAGGAACCGCGTGTGGGCGCGGACATGCTCCAGATCCATCATGGAAAGCTTGACTATGTCGAACCCGCCGAGGTGCGCAATGCGGGACCCGTGGCGCTGCTTGGCCTCCCACACAGGCTCGATGACATCTTCGAAAGAATGTCGGGCGTCCCACCCCGTTGCGATTATCTCCTCGATGACCACGGAAAGATTGCCGAAGGAATGCAGGATGATCGGTTTGCCGCGGGCATGCGCGGCGGCAACGATCCTCCGGTGCCACGGCAGCAGATGTGTGCGGAACACATCGGGTGGAATCAGGAGCTGAGTCTTGAATCCCAGGTCATCGCCGTACCGAAGCGCACCGACGCAGTCGAACAAGGCAATAGTGTCGAAATACTCAAGAACCCGGGATCCGACGGCCTCGAACATGTCGCTGATCAGGCCCGGGTCGTCGCAAAGCAGGTGGGAGATTCCTTCGTATCCCAGGAGCCACATGACGTTTTCGAACACTCCCGAGCTGTCTCCAATGACGCGCATCCCCTCCGGCAGAAGGCTGCCGGCGCGTTCAAATGCCGAGTAGTCGATTGAACGCATGTCCGGCCAGGGGTATCGCTCGAAATCCTCTCGGTTCGCGATAGTCTTAAGTGCTTGTGTCATGTACGGTCGATCGCCCTCCGCTGTCCGCGCAATCGACCTCTCTTTCTGAGGAAAGACAAATCCCGTCATGGACTCCCGCACTGCCGCGTAATCGTAGCCCATCCAGTATTGATGCCGGATGTGGGTGCGGAGATCTCGTTCCCAGGCGGTCTCCGCGCTATCGGGTTCTCGCATTCCCGGCATGAGAGGATCGCCGATCTCGCGAAGGACTTTGGCCTCTATATTGGAGAATATTTCATAGAAGGGCACCCGATCCAGTGTTCCCTGGCGTCGAAGCACCTTTTCGAGCCGACTGAAGTCCGGATCTGCGCCCAGGGATAGATTGCGCGGTTTCATGCTGCCGTTCTATTGGTCGCTACACCCTTATCCACACCGAGCCGCGCTTGGCCGACTCCCCTGCGGTGATCACGAACCTCATGCCGCGCAGCCCATCATAGACAGTTGGGAAATTGTATTCGGCGGTTTTCATTGGCTTCCCATCGATGAACAGGCGGATGGCCTCCACGACCCCGCAGTAGATGTTGGCGAATGCCTCCAGATAGCCCTCGGGATGTCCTGTCGGAACACGCGTGCTCCAGGTCGCGAACTCCGACAAGTATTCCCTGTGGGCCCGGCTGATGATCTGGCGCGGCTGATTGTACCGGTAGATGCTCATGTAGTTGGGGTTTTCCTGTGCCCAGAGGATTCCGCCTTTTTCGCCATAGATGCGTATGGTAAGGCCGTTCTCTTCGCCGATTGCTACTTGGCTCACGGTCATCATTCCTTTTCCGCCACCCGAAAGACGCAGAAGGAGATTTGCATCCTCTTCCAGCACTCGATCCGGCAGGAACGTCGTGAAGTCCGCACACACCTCAGAAATGGTTTCCCCCGTGATGTATTCCAGAAGGTTCTCGCAATGCGTGCCCGCGTCCCCCATGGTCCCGACCAGCCCCGCCTGCTTCGGGTCCGTCCTCCAGACGGCCTGCTTGTTGCCCTGCTTCTCCTGCGGCACAATCAGGAAATCCTGCAGGTATTCCACGAGCACCTTGCGCACTTTTCCCATCTGCCCGCTGCGGAAGAGCCCGCGGGCATGGCGGATCAGGGGATGGCCGGTGTAGTTGTGGGTGAGGCAAAACACCCGCCCCGTCTTCTCCACCAGCTTCACCAGCTCCTGGGCCTGTTCCAGATTGTAGGTCATGGGCTTGTCCATGACCACGTGGATGCCCTTGTTCAGAAACGTCTTCGCGATGTCGAAATGCGACACGTTCTGCGTGACGACGGAAACGAAATCGATGCGCTTCTCCGGAGGCAGCGCAGCCTCTTTCTCAGCCATTTCCTGCCATGTCGCGTAGACGCGCGCGGGGTCAAGATAGAGCTGCGCCCCGGTTACCCGCGAGTTCTCGAGGTCGCGAGAGAAGCATCCTGCGACGAACTCGACCTGCCCATCCAGGTTTGCCGCCATCCTGTGAACCCAGCCGATGAATGCGCCCTGACCTCCCCCGACCATCCCCATGCGGAGCTTTCGTTTCCATGTTTCCATGACTCTCCCCTCGACGCTTTTGCGCCTATTCTTTCCGCTGCACGAGCACGGCCACGATGATGATGATCCCCTTCACCGTCCCGGCGAGGAAGGGGGGCTCGGTATCAGTTTCATTCACCAGGAGTTGAACCTCGTCAACGACCTAGATTACCGCCGCTACCCAGCCGTGGTCAGCCGCCGGGAAGCTCATTCCCAGCACCTTTTCCTTCGGCTTGGCAGGCCCGCAGCTGGTGATGACCAGCACGGTCGCGATCAATGCGACCGCCACCAGAATCGAAGCTCCTTTTCTCATTGCCGACTCCTTGGGAAACCATGGCGTAATGCCGCCATATGAATTTAGTCCATCAATGCGGTCGGACTCCTAGCGCCCTCAGAGAGCGTTCTGCTGCCTTCGCAGCTTCACAACGATACTTGTTTCATCAAGCAGCACATCATCCCAGCTGATGACGGCTCCCCTGTTCACCGGCTTCGCAATCTTCGCTCCGGGTGCAAGCCCCACGGGGAGCGCGTTGAGCTTCATAGCCTCATCGGCCCTGTCCATGCTGCCGTGGAAGGTGTAGCCGCCGAACGCGTCCAGGGTCTCGCCAGGGGCGAGATCCTTCTTCGCGATTGTAAGCACCTCCACCACCGGCCGGTCCAGCGGGACAAGCCAGGGCTCTCCATAGAGATGTGCGCGGGCTACTGAAATCGGCGCTTCGATGAACCACAGGTGATAGGGTCGGAAAAATGTCGTGTATCGCCCCTTGCCTGCCTTCAGGTACCTCAAATCCTCTGCGAGACGCGCGTTGTCCACGCGCACGGTGAGAAAAACGCCGCCGGACATGTCGCTCCCCTGCACGAAGTCAACGACGCCGGGGAAGGGGCAGATCCCCCCATCCTCTTTCAGTGAAAAGATGTCGCTCACTGTCTGTCTGCTCGCCTCCGGTCCTACCATTCCCCGCTTGATGGGCAGGCATCCGGTGGCATTTGCCACGCAGGTCATCTCGAACATTGTCTTGGTGCCATCGACGTATGAGGCAATCTGGTAGGGATCCTTGTTGTCCCTGCGTGCGGACTCGGCAACCGTGTCAGGTGTCGCCGAGGTGTTCAGGGCATTATTCTTTCCCTTTCCAATGGCGATGGGTTGGAACCCGAGCGTCTGCACGTAGTCCCAGAGCTCCATAATACATCCCGGCTCGTCCCCATTGGAAACGGTGTAGAGAATGCCCGCCTCGTCGGACAGCTTCTTGAGTATCCTCCCCACCGTGACATCTGCCTCGATATTCACCATTACTACGTTTTTCCTGTTCTGGATGCAGGACCATGCCGTCTCCGCCCCAATGGCCGGAGAAGGAGTGACGTCGACCACGATGTCAACATCTGGAAGCTGGGCAGCCAGACTATATGAGCCCGTGACAACCCGCTTGGCCTTTCGCAGTGCATCCTGCGCCTTGGACACGCTTTCGGCCTCCACGATGGCGTCCGCCGGGACCCCCGTCGACTCGAAAACCTGGCGCGCCAGTCCAGTGTCCGAATCGGCCAGGACAGTGGCCATCATGCCCTTCATACGGGAGAGTTGCGTGACGAAGCCCCCGCCAATCCAGCCGGCGCCGCTCACCGCCACTCTGATGGCCTTGCCTTCGGATTTCCTTTTCGACAAATCCTGGTAAAGCGACATCCTCATCCCTTTCTTTTCATGGCAACGGCCTCTAGAGCTGCATTCACAATGTCAGCGGCTGCGAACTTATGTCGGACCATAAGCTCCTCCACCGAGCCTGATTCCATGTGTGCATCCCGGATGCCGATGAATCGCATCGGAACCGGATGCTCCTCCGCCACAATTTGCGCGATCGCGGCCCCCATGCCGCCGCGCACCAGGTGCTCTTCCGCGGTGACGATGGCGCCTGTCTCCTGCGCCGCCGCCAGGACGGCCTGCCTGTCGATGGGCTTCACGCTGAGCATATCCAGGACGCGCGCATCGATTCCCTGTTCCCGCAGCATTTCCGCGGCATCGAGGGCGACCCCGACCATCATGCCGCACGCAGCAAGGGTCACATCCTTCCCCTTGCGCACCGTATTGGCCTTTCCGAAGGAGAACGGGCACCTGCCATCCGCGTACACTTGCGGAAACTCCCCACGGCTGGATCGGATATATACAGGGCCTCGATGCGCGGCCGCGGCCTTCACCGCCGCCGCCATTGAGGCCTCGTCGCTGGGAACGAGAATGGTGAAGCTCGGGAGCCCTCCCACCAGCGCAAAGTCCTCGATGCTGTGAGATGTCGGTCCCTCGCGGCCGGTGGAAATACCGGCATGGCTGCCCAGCAGCTTCACATTGAGCCCTGCGATGGAGACCTGCAGGCGCAGCTGATCGTACGCATTGGGAAGCAGGAAGCAGGGAAGGCTCCCGACGAAGGGTATGAAGCCGTTCGCGGCGAAGCCCGCACTGACCCCAACGAGGTTCGCTTCCGCGATCCCGATGTTGAAAAACCGATCCGGAAAAGTCTTCCGCATCCCGGCCATGCCGGTTGAGCTGGAAAGGTCGCCGTCAAGAGCAATGACGCGGTCGTTGACTCGGGCAAGCTCGAGCAGCGCATCGCCAAAGGCATCCCGCATCTGCCTTGTCCCCGGAGGAAGACCGGCTTTCTCACCGATTCGCATTGAGGATCTCCTCCCGGGCCCGCTTCAGCTGTTCGCCGCTGGGCGATTTCGCATGGAAGGTATAGTCCTTCTCCATGAAAGAGACCCCTTTTCCCTTTTTCGTGTGCGCGATCACCACCTGCGGCTTGCCCTTGATCTCCCGGACCCGGCTCAAAGCGCCGCGCAGCTCCGCCATGTCGTGGCCGTCCGCCTCCTCGACGTGCCAACCGAAGGCCTTCCATTTTTCGGCAAAGGGTTCGAGAGCCATCTCACGCGCGATGGGTCCGGTCTGCTGATACTTGTTGTAGTCCACAATCGCGGTCAGGCTGTCCGCCTTGAAATGGGCTGCCGCCATCGCTGCCTCCCATACCTGGCCCTCGTCGCATTCGCCGTCCCCGGTGAGCACGTAGACCCGGTACTCCTTCCTCGCCAGGCGTCCCGCCAGCACGCTGCCCAGGCCGAAGGAGAGCCCCTGTCCAAGGGAGCCGCTGGTCACCTCGACCCCGATGGAGATGTCCTGCTTCGGATGTCCGTGATACGGAGAGTCCATGACGCGGAACCGCGCAAGCTCGGAGAGCGGGAAGTAGCCGGCGCGAGCCAGCACGGCATACAATGCAGGGGCAGCATGGCCTTTGCTCAGGATGAATCGATCCCGATCCGGCCAATCGGGCTGCCCGGGCCTCACCCGCAGGATCCCCCCGTGGTAGAGCACAGTGAGGATCTCGACTGCCGAGAAGCAGCTGGTGGGATGCCCCCCCATGCGCGAGGTCATTTCCAGGACGTCCAGGCGCACTCTCCTGGCGATCTCCGCCAAAGCTTTGCCGTCAAACGTCTCCGAGTTCAGATGCGCCGCCATGCCCCCTCCTGCTCGGGCTTTATGCCCTGCCTACGCTTCCCATGACCCGCGTGATCTTCTGGATATAAAGCTCTTTCATCTCCTGCCTCGCCTGGGAGAGGTAGGCGCGCGGATCGATGGACGCCGCGTTCTCCGCAAGCGCCCTTCTCACGGCGGCGGTCATAGCAATCCAGCCGTCGGAAGCGATATTCACCTTGCACACCGCGGACTTCACCGCCCGGATCGTCTGTTCCTCCGGTATTCCCTGGGCCTCGAGGAGGGCTCCGCCAAAACGGTTCACCATTTCCACATAGTGAGGTGGCAGAGCGGAAGCGCCGTGAAGCACGATGGGAAAGCCCGGCAGGTTTCGCGCAATCTGCTCTAAAATGTCGAATCGGAGGGACGGAATGCTCTCTCCCTCCTTCACACGAATCTTCAGCAATCCGTGTGACGTCCCGATGGAGACGGCGAGGCTGTCGACCCTCGTGCTCTGCACAAAATCAGCGACCTGCCCGGGGTCGGTGAAGCTGGATTCCGCTTGAGCGGAATCGTCTTCCACCCCCGAAAGGGCGCCCAGTTCACCCTCGACCGTGACCCCATGCGCGTGCGCATATTCAACGACCCGTGAAGTGACCTCGACGTTCCGCAGGTACGGCAGAGCTGACCCGTCGATCATGACCGAGGAGAATCCTTCGTCGATGCAGGAAATGCAGTCTCCTTCCGACATTCCGTGATCGAGGTGCAGCGCCATCGGGACCGATTTCCCGGCCCTGTTCATCGTCTCCACGCAGCCCTGAGCCATGCGGCGAACCATTGCGGGCCCGATATACTTGCGGACGTTCGCCGAGCATTGCAGGATAAAAGGCGAGCGGGTTTCCATGCACGCCTCGAGGATCGCGAGCATCTGCTCCAGGCAGACAAAGTTGAGCGCGGGAACTGCGTACTTCCCGGCGTAGGCCCTTTTCAGCATGCCCTGCGTGTTGACGAAGCCAAATTGCTCGTAGTTATTCATCAGTTGAAGATGTTTCTTTCACGGCCGGATGTCACGCACCCCGAAGAAAAGCCCCGATCTGCTCTGCCGATGGCTGCACCGGGTCCGGTTTCAATCCGGGGATATAGCGCGTCGCCTCGTAGAGTGCAGGAGAATACAGCCCGTGAATGCCTGCAACATGGTGAATGTAGGGCCCGCGTACGATCCGCTCCTCCCACAAGGGCCAGTCGGGGACCTCGACCCACAGGTAGGTGCCGAGCGTGAACGGCCCTCCCGTGCCTTTCCCGTGCCCCATGAGAAGGGAATACTCGCCTCCTATCCCGTCGAACCGCGCGATTGTGATATCGCCACCCTTGATTTCGAAGTTTCCGGTTCCCGGCCGGTGCGGGGGGATTACAAAATGCGTGCCGAGGAACGCGGTATTGGGCTCCTTGACGAGCGAATGGGGAAAGTTGCCGCAGTGCCAGAGAAGCTCCGCGTTCTCATTTGTCGGGTGGCGCACGGTGAGATCGGCAAAGAAGGGAGGCGTGCTCCAGCGTGCTGCCGCCTGAAGAAGGAGAGCGCTCAGCGCTCCGTGGATGTCCGTCTCGCAGGTCACCGGGACGCCCATAGTGGCCAGCTCCCCATTCACGAAGCAGGGATAAATGCCCAGCGCGTCCGGCAAGTCATCGTGGCACTTGAACGCGATGGCGTCCAGTTCCTCTTTCTCAGCCCAGTCCGCGAGGAAAAGCTTCAGGGCGGCGACCCGGGTCAATGCCTCCTGGTCCACCCCTTTCAGCGAGACTCTCTTTCGCATCGACTCCGCTTCATCCTTTACCCGCGGATCCAGGGCCGCCATCTCCCGGACCCGCTTCGTGAGGACCACCAGGTCGATGGGAACCATTTCGATGCCCCATCTCTGGATAAGGTCCTGTTCGTTGATCATCACTGTGTAGAAATTGGGCGGCCGAGTGCTTACCTGACCGATGCGCGCCCCGAGGAAGGCCTTGGCCGCGGACACGGCTGAGAGAAAGGTCCGCACGCCATTCTCGAATACCGGCGTCTCCAGCCGGGAGTTCACGATCCAGGAGAATGTGGCCCCGTACTTCTTGAGAACGTTCGCGGTCGCGAACATGCCGCACTGCGTGTCGCGCAACCGGGTGCCGTCCGGCAGGGGAGACTCGTCACGTGGTCCCCAGATGAGAAGTGGCTTTCGCACTTCGCGTGCAAGCTGACAGACGACCTCTTCCGTGCCAAAGTTCACATGAGGCGCGAACACAGCATCCACATTCGCCTTCTTGAACAGCGCAGCGGCCGCAGCGGCATGAGCGCGCTCGTACAGCAGCCCTTCGTTGTTCACCGAGTCGATGTTCACGAACTCGATGTCCCAGCATTTCAGCTTCTGCTCTATCAGAACCTTATAGCGCGCCGCGTCCTCGGCGGAGAACACGAACCTTCGCGTCGGTGCAAGGCCCAACAGCAGTTTATTCCTTTCCATGTACGCTCCTCCTAGCCCGTGCCGCCTACCAGCTCGTTGTGCAGGATATAGCGGTCGGCGCGATAGTAGATCCGCAGGTACTCCATGGCGATGTCGTCCTGGGAAAAGGTTATCCGCTCGAAGTACAGGAGCGGAGCACCCGCCTTGATGAAAAGCATGTGCGCGATTTCAGGCGGCGCGGCGATGGCCTGGATGGTCTGCATGGCCCGTGACCAGCGCACGCCGTATTCCTTCTGCTTGATCTCGCGCAGGGAGTTCTCCTTGAAATCAATTTCGATGATCCCCGGCAGGTAACGATGCACCAGGAAGGATTCCTCTACGCACATCGGCTCGTTGTCCGCGAGGCGAAGCCGGTCGATGCGCGCCAGTTCCTCCTCTTCAGGCACCTTTAAAGCGAGGGCGATGTTCGCAGGAGCGGGAACAAGGCCCTGGAACAGGATACGTGTACCGGAAACAAACCCCCGCTGGCGCATGTCATCCGTGAAGCTGATGATGCGGGTCAGCCCATGCTCCAGCTTCGGATGGGCGACGAAAGTGCCCCTTCCCCTCTCCCTCTTGATATGTCCTTCCTTCGCCAGGATATCGAGCACCTTCCGCACTGTGATGCGACTCACGCCGTACTGGGCAACCAGTTCTGATTCCGGTGGAATCATGTCTCCGGGCTCCCACTGCCGGGTGCCGATCTTGCCCTCCAGGAGCTCGTAGAGCTGGTGATACAGCGGCAACTTGCTGTTCGGGTTCAGGGTTTCGGCTGGCATGGTCTCCCCCTCTTACCCCTTGATGCTTCCGGCGACGAGGCCCTGGGTGATCCTGTTCTCGAAGGCGATCACGATGATCACGAACGGAACCAGTAGGAGCGTGCCCAGGGCGCTCATGGTGTCCCAGGGCGTCGCGAACATGCTCGATGCCGAAAGCTCTACGAACCCGACCGGAAGGGTCGTGGCCTTGTTCGCGGCGAAGATGAGCGGAACCATGAATTCATTGAAAGCGCCTACGAAATCGCAGATGACGAGCGTTGCGATAGCGGGCTTCAGGACCGGCGCGATTATGGAGAACATGGTGCGGACGAACCCGGCGCCTTCCATTTCCGCGGACTCCTCGAGGGAAACGGGTATCTGGTTGAAGAAACCGTACATGACCCACGTGCCGAAGGGGATGGGCCCGTTGATGTACAACAGCGTCAGACCCCAGACATTGTCTATGATTCTCAAGCTCCGGAAGAGCTGGAACAGGGGCACCAGCACCGCCGTGGCGGGAAGGATCGTTGAAAGCATGAGCAGACCCATGACGAGATTAGATCCCCTGAACTTTATTCGCGAGAAGGCGTACCCGCCCATGACGGAAAAGAGCACCCCGAACGAAACGCCGAGCACTGTTGTGATCACGCTGTTGGTGAAGAGCTTAGGCATGTTCAGGCTCTTGAACAGCATGATGTAGTTATTGAATGTCGGCTGCCGGGGGATGTATTGGATCGGGAACTGGAATATCAGCTCCCTCGGAAGAATGGAGGAAAGAACGATCCAGTAGAGCGGCAACAGAATGACGACCGACAACACCGCGGTAGATGCCCAGGTTACGATTCTCGCGCCAATGCTCCGTCTCATAATCGCGTCCTTTTGCCGCTCTCTACCGGGATTCGGCAATTTTCCTCTGAAGCGCCAACCCGCACACACCCATCAATCCCACGACAACGAACAGGACCATCGAGATGGTCGAGGAATATCCGAAATTGAAGTTTACTATCGCCTGCCTGTATATTTGGTAGCTCAGCAGGGATGTCACGGTTCCCGGGCCACCTTGAGTCATCGCGTATACCAGCTCAAAGGAGGTGACCCGCCAGATGGTAATAAATATTCCGAGCGTCACTATTGTGGGGAGAATGGACGGAAGCGTGATGGAAAAAAACTTCCGAAAGACACCGGCGCCATCCATTGATGCGGACTCGTATTGCTGAAGGTCAATGCCTTGCATGGCAGCCAGGATCATCAGCGAAAGGAAGGGCGTGTTTTTCCACACGTCCGCCATGACCACTGACATCCGTGCAAGACCCGAATTCACGAACCAGAGCGGCTTGATGCCAGCGATTCTATAGAGAATGTCGTTCACGAGACCGTAGTCGGCGTTGAATATCCAGTAAGCGGAAAAACCGGCTATCGGCATGGAAATCGCCCAGGGGATGAGATTGACCACCCTGACGAACTTGCGTCCGAAGAACTTCTGGTTCATGAGCGCGGCAATCAGAACACCCAGGACTATCTGCATGCTGACTGAAACGACAACGAAGAATACCGAGAATACCAATGAGTCGAGGATCGCCTGATCCCGAAAGATCTTTATATAATTGTCGAAACCAATGAATCTTCTTATCCTGCCGATCTGGTTGTAATTGAAGAAGCTGTAGAAGAAGGTCCACACGCTCGGGTACAGGGTCGCAAATACCCTGAAGATCACCGCGGGAGAAACGAGGATCCATGCCAGGAGGATGCGTTTTGTGCGTGCCCTCAGCCTCTTTCGCATACAGTCAGGTTCCTCTCGTCTCACGCTCTGATCCCGCTGCCTGCGCGGCCCGGGACTGTGGGAAAAGGCGGACCTCTTTCCCCATGAGGCCCGCCCTCGAAGCACTCGGGTGGTAACGCTACTGGTTCTTCATTTCTTCGACGCCCTTCTGGCACAGGGCGATGGCCTCATCGATCTTGATCTGCTTGGTCAGGAACCGATGGATGGCATCGGCGCGCGCCTGCGCTGCAATGCCGTCACGGGGATCGGTGATCACGGACGCATTGCTGCCCGCGGCAGAATACTGCGCGACGTACTTCAGCACCGGGAGTTTCGCGACGATCTTCGGGTCGGACATGACAGAGTTGCTGCCCGCGCTCATTGCGGTAGAGAAGCTGCAGAAGAAGGTCTGCGCGTCCTTGGTAGTAAGGTACTTGATGAACTCTGCGGCAGTGGACTTGTTCACCGCCTGCGCATTCAAGCCGAAAGACCAACCGCCGAAGATGGTCTTGTTCGACTTGTACGTGGGGACCGGCGCTATTTCCGCCATGGTCAGAAATTTCTTCCCCAGCCCGTCGGCGAGATAGGGGTACTGGTAGACCATGGCGTACTTGCCGTCGATGAACTTCTGATTCAACACGTCCATGTTGTCCGCAAGGACCGACTCCGGCATGATCTTATATGTGTAGATCAGGTCGTACATGTACTGGAGCATTTCCCTGTTGTTCGGGTTGTTCCAGTTGTAGATGTCCGCGTTGAACTGGAGAATGTAGCGGGGCAGCTCAACGTTGAGGAAATCCTTCGACCAGTACGCGCCCGTTGCATACACGCCGCCCTTTGTCAGGGCCTTGCCTGTATCGATAAACTCCTTCTGCGTCCTGGGGTACTTGAGTCCCGCCTTCCTGAACAGGTCCTTGTTGACGAAGAGGAAAACGGATTCAGAGGTGCACGGAAGCGAGTAGAGCTTGCCGTCGATGATATTCACCCCGTCGAGGATAGTGAAGTCCTTCCGCATCGCCGGGGTCACAATATCGTCGATGGACGCGATGTATCCCGCAGCCACATAGGAGGACGTTGTTCCACTGGGGAACTCGGTGGCATCGAAGGAGTCGTCTTTCGACGCCAGCATGGTTGCGAGCTTCTCCATGTACACATTGCCGCGCTGTGGCGCGACCGTGGTGTTCATCTTGATGCCCGTTTTCGCGAAAAAGTCCTTCTCGAGCGCCTGCCAGTACTGAAGGTCCGTGCTCGCCGCATAGTGTGTCCATACGTTGACCACCTTTGCCTGACCGGCAAGTGGCCCCACGGCGAATACGGTCAATACCAGCGCGGCAATGAATAGAAAGCTTAGTTTCAGGCCCTTCCGGATCATAATTGATTCTCCTTTCGTCGACGTGTCAGGGTACGGCTATCCCGCTTGGATTAATGTCATAATATCACGACATTATAGAGTTTGTCAACTTAGAGTTTCAAACGCCCCTTCGCGGCGTCCGCGAGGTAGTCATACGGATACGGCAGCGGCGCTTCACTTACGTCGGTCAGCCGGTCCATCTGATCTGTCGTCAACTTCCAACCCATCGAACCAAGGTTATCCTCCAATTGTTCGACGGTGCGTGCGCCCACAATAGGTCCGGTGATTCCGGGCCTCTGCAGCAGCCAGCGGAGCGCTACTTGTGCCGGGGAGTGTCCTGTTTCCTTCGCGATGGCCAGTACAGCGTCCAGCACTTGCCATGTCTTCTCGGTGTTCTGCTCCGCCCAGGGTGCGGCGCCCCCCTTGCCAGGGGTCTTCTTCACGCGCGTGTCTTCAGGCGCCTGCCGCATGTCCCTGCGGTACTTGCCGCTGAGCCATCCCCCTCTCAAGGGGCTCCAGACGACGACGCCAAGTCCCTCCTCACGGCAGACCGGCAGGACTTCCCATTCCGTCGATCGGCAGAGCAGGCTGTATTGGGGTTGGACGCACTGGACTCTGCTCCCGCCCATTCGATCGCAGAGGTCACGAACTTTCTGTATCTGCCACCCCGCGTAGTTACTGACGCCTATCCAGCGGATCTTTCCCGCCCGCACGAGGTCGTGCAGCGCCGCGAGCGTTTCCTCAATCTCGGTAGACCAGTCCCAGTTGTGCAGCTGATACAGGTCGATATAGTCGGTGCGCAGTCGCCGCAGACTGGCCTCCACCGCCGTGACAATGTGCCCGCGGCTTGCGCCCATATCGTTCAGCCCGCCACCCATGTCGTGATATACCTTGGTAGCCACGATCCATTGCGCACGGGGCCGCGCCGAGAGCCATGCCCCAAGAACTTCCTCCGAGCGGCCACGATTGTACATGTCCGCCGTGTCGATGAAGTTGCCTCCTGCTGCGTCGAAGCAGTCGAGGATCCGATTCGAAAGCGCCTGGTCGCACTCCATGCTGAAGGTCATCGTCCCCATGCACAACGCGGAAACCTTCACGCCGGTTCTCCCCAGGTACCGATACTCCATCCCGTCACTCCTCCCTACTGCCGCGTCATGGCTGCGCGGACGGCCGCCATGCACTCGAGCACCTCCGCCAATGGGTCCACGGGATTGCCTTCATATTCCAGGGAGAGATACCCGCCGAACGAGACCTTCTTGAGCCGCTCCATAAATTGGGGCAGATCCAATCCGCCCTTCCCGATGATGACGTCATACGGCTTGCCTGCCTGGTCGAAGGCAAAGTCCTTCAGGTGTACGCCATACAGCCTGTCGGCGAATTCGTCCACCGCCGCGACGGGATCTTCCTTGCTGTCAAGGAACCAGGCCGCGTCAAGGCACAGTCCGAAGTTCTTCGAGGTATGCGCAAAGAAGTCGTGGTGCTGACGGAAAGTTCCGAACTGGAAACCTCTTCCGTGGTTGTGGATGCAGTATTTGATCTTATACTCAACCGCGAGCCGCTCGAGCATCGGGAGCGCCTTCTCGTCCACGGTCACCACCGTGAGAAAGTGTGTTCCCGCTTTCAGGGCCAGCTCGCACATCTTGCGCACATCGGCCTCGTCGTTCTTGAGCTCCACCCCCCCGTAGGCGCTGACGGAAATTCCCGCGTCGCGGATCTGCGCAAGGTCCGCGCCCGTCTTCTTCGGGTCCTGGTGATAATCGATATGACCCGGGTAGATCTCGACGTAGGGCAGGTTCACCTTCTTCAACCCATCGATGAGCGAGCGAATCGTCTTGAACTCTCGAAAGCAATAGCTCTGAATGCCGAGAGGGAAATCACCTTTCATCTGATGTTCCTTTCATCCTTCTCTCGAATAGACGTGGATGTTCCACTTCTCAGGGCCGTGCAGCGGCTTTGTGACGATGTCCAACCTGCCCGCGCCGAACAGGTCGAGGATCTCCGCATCGTGGCACCCCGTTCCTTCGTCGACGATGTGCCGCGTGAAGTTTCCCTTTCCCTCGTTCTCAAGCACCATGATCCGTGGCGGGCGCCTGAGATACATATCAGTCTTGGGGTCCGCCAGACCGACTTCACCGATCAGAATGTCGATCCTGCCGTTCCCACACAGGTTCCCGAGCTTCAGAGAGTGCGCGTCCAGGAGGCCTTCCTCGAGGATGTGTTCTTCCCACATTTCGGTGATGACCTTCCCTGGCTTGAACCATCCGAGCTTTCCACCCTGGTCTTTCCCGTAGACGAGCGGATCCCCTTCGGAGAGGAGAATCTCGTTCCTGCCGTCGCCGTCAATATCCCCGACGGCGATCTTCGTTGTGAGATACCCCGAAGCGAACTTGTGGCCTTCCCATCTGCCCTTTACGCGCTTGTACCAGTGAGTCCCGGCCACCAGCTCGTTCCTGCCGTCGCCGTCGACATCCCCAACCGCGAGACCTTCCTCCGGCTGCATGCCGTCATTGCGAAATGGGTGCGCGGGATTAGGCTCGCACTTGGCCGCCGCGATCACTTCGAGGCCCGGCCATGGCACCGCGTAGGGGTCCCGAGGAACGGGGATCCTGAAAATTGTCGTGCCCCCCTTCGCGAGCTGGTTTGTGAATACGAGACTTCTGGTTCCGTCTCCCGTAATGTCGGCTATCACAGTGTCGTGGAATTGACCGAAAGTCGTGTCGGCGATTTCGTGCCGCCTCCATGTGCCGGGTGTATTTCCGGGGTTCTCCCACCAGGAGATAGTAACTCCCATGTAGTCGCTCCCGTTGATGAGGTCGAGATGGCCTTTGCCCGTGAGGTCGATGAGACACCCTCCGCATTCCTGGTTATGCACTTCATCAATGAGGTGCCTTTTCCACGATTTGACAGGCCCGGGATTCTCAAACCAGACCATGGCGCCGTTTCTTCCGCTGATCGCGATATCAGGGCGTCCATCAGAGTTGATATCGCCAACAGTGCCTAAAGTGTTCATTGCGCCATTCCCCGTAGAGTTCGCAATCTCTCCAATGACCATCTTCTTGAACTTGATCTTCTTCAAAATGAAACTCCTTTCATCTCGGATCTGACATTACATTATAACATATTAAAGATTTGTCAATAATCCTTGCCCGTATTCAGTAATCCAGAGCCACCATTGCGAAGGTTTGCACCCGAGGCACCGTAAGCTCGACCCAGCCGTCCCGCCGCGAGAAGATGATGGGCTCCTCGCCGGGCAGGCTGATGACACGCTTTGCCCCGCCGACCGCTGCGATACGCACCTTGATCCCGTCCACGGGCACGTTTGGCAGCTCGCCTTGGATGTTGACGACGTTGAGAAGGTAGCGCCGCTTCTCCGGCTGATCGTACAGCAATAGCTCCACGCAGCGCGGCGCCTCCGCCTCGAAGGGGTGTGGCCGGGGGGCCAACCGTCTCACGAACCGCAGGAAAACGTCCCGCTGCAGGTCAGACTTCAGCGCCTCCAGCGCGGCGGCAGCGTAGATCACCCGGCCCCTTCCGAAGGCGTTCTGCACTACCGCCGGGTAATCCGTCTGTACCCCGGGGGGATCGCTGGAGAGCAAGGAGTACACCTCCGAGCTCTGGGGGTCAAACCAGGGAAGGCCTACGGTGGCCAGGACGTTCGCCCCTTCTCGCGCGCGAACAAGGAGATGCGAATCGGGGACAGTGACCGGGTAGTCCGGCCCGTAGAAGGGGAACAGCGATGCCGCCTCGGGCCGCGGGGCCGCATAGGTGATCGCCTCGCTGGTCTCCCCCACGAAGGACACGCCGAACAGGTCGGCCAGCTGGAAATCCCCGGGCTGCTCCCCATGCTTGGTGAGCAGGGAGGTGTACTTGCTCGCGTACAGACCCCCGCCGGCGGCGACGAAAGAGCGAAAGGCCGCCGCCTCCTCCGTATCGATCATGGCCAGGTTGGGCAGGATGACGAGTTGGAACGAGTAGAGGTCGGGCAGGTTCTTCTTGGTGATCACGGTGAACGGCAAGTGAGCGTTCAGGAGGGTCCTGGCGACATTCATGGCCGACAGCGGAGGCCGCTGCCATCCCGACTGGTAGGGGTCAGCGATTGGGGTGCCTGTACGGCTGAAAGTCGCCCCTTCGAAACCCCCCAGATCGAAACCGGACTCGAAGTTTATGTAGATGCCGATGTCACGGCACAGCGATCCGCCCAGGTACTGCTCGTACGGACGGAACTCGCGGTGCACGGAGCCCATCAGCTCGTAGGAGGGCAAGTGGAAGACCCCGAGGGGATTGACGCGATCGAAAAAGCGGATCGCGCCGTTGTGCGCCAGCACCAGGTAGCCTTCCGCCTGTAGCCGTTCGCGGGGCTTGTTGGAGGTATGCTCACGGCGGTAAGTGCGGCAGGATTCGAAATCGAAGCGCGGGTGCCGGCCCAGCCCGGAGAAGAGCTTGGCGCAAAAGGTCCACTCCAGGAAGTCGCCGTAGATGTCAGCGTTCATGAACTCGCTCTGGGCGGCAAGCTCCAGCGAGACCCCTCGCTCCAGCCACTCATTGATGAAGCCGGCACCCTGGTGGAAGACGGTCATCTCGGGACTTATGGCCAGGATCGTGGAATTGATGGACCTCGCCAGCTCCGCCAGCCACTGCTCCCGCGTGCGCTGGAACCCGACCCAGGCGGGGTCGCGCCAATCGACAGTCCGCGGAATATCGCGCCCCGCCTGTTTTGCGTAGCGCGCACGGCAGTGGGAGCAGTGGCAGACCCCCGGCCAAAACAGCATGTCGACCCAAACCCCTTCGGCGTCGTAACGGGCCAGCTCCTTGAACTCACGCAGCACAAAGTCGGTGTAGGGGGAGCTGGGGCAACACACCTTGCCGCGGCCATGCCAGAACTCGCCGGCCAGGGTCCGTCCCTGGCCGTCCACCATCCGCCATTCGGGATGGGTGCGGGAGGCCCAGTTGTTGAAGATCACGCTGTAGTAGAACACGACGTTGATTCCCCGCCTGTGGCAGGCGTCGATCACCTCCGCCAGCAGGTCCCGGCCGCCGAGCGCCCGGTGCGGATGGCCGACCTTGGTCGGCCAGTAGCATTCACCGCTATGCGAGCTGCTCATAAAGTAGGTGGTGTCGATGTCGCCCATGCGGAGCGTCTCAGCGTACTTGTCCGGATCGAACTGCGAGAGGAAGAGATCGCTCGCCTCGCTGAAATGCATCGTGGATTCCGTCCGGTGGTAGCTGGTTTCGTACCACTTCGCGCCCATATTTCTCCTTCCTTTTCCTTTCACCACGCCGTCGTCCGGGTTCGAGAGCGATCAGCCCATGATCTGGTTTTGCCACGAAGCGCCCGGATGCAGGTCAGTATTGTCGTTCTGGATCAATGCGGTTAGGAATAGGCTCTCCCTTTTTATAGCAATCCAGGCTTCGTCGAAAAATGCCCATCGCTCTTTGCTGATAATAAGGGCTGGCTCCGGCTATATGCGGCGTAATGATTACATTTTCCATCTTCCATAAAGGGCTCGTCCGGGGAAGCGGTTCCTTAGAAAAAACATCCAAACCAGCGCCGGCGATTCCTCTTCCCTTCAAAGCATCAATCAATGCGGCCTCGTCTATTATTCTTCCTCTGGAAACGTTTATTATGAAGCTGGAAGATTTCATCAAGGCCAAGACTTCTTTATTGATAAGACCACTTGTCTCCGGCGTGAGGGGAACAGAAATGACGAAATAATCCGCCAAAGATAGAGCTTCCCGGAATCTTTCCATTCCCCAGATGCTATCGAAAGCCTCGTTGGCTTGCGTGTGCTTGTCTACACCAATCACGTGCATATGAAAGGCTTTCGCTTTGCGTCCAATCTCCTTTCCGATACTACCCACACCGAGGATACAAATTGTCTTGCCATACAGCTCTTCAACGTCGAAACCACGCCCCCATAGCTTACGTGATTTGTTATGGATATGACGAATGAATCTACGGCTAAACATGATCATCATTCCCATTACATGTTCGGAAACTTGTGAGGCATGGATGCCGCTGACTGTAGAAAGTATGATATTACGTTCTTTAATCAGGTCAAAAGGCAGGTTATCAACACCAGCCTGCATGACAAAAAACCATTTCAGTTTTGGACATGCCAGAATAATTTCTTCATCAGCATATCCGATGACGATCTCTGCTTCTGCCAATAGAGCGCGGCTATTGCTGATGTCTATCACTGTGAATATTTTTTCTTTGTAGTCGTCGGCAATTGATTCGATAATCTTGGCACCCAAATCTACCGTCGAAATAATCATAGCGTTCCCGCTCTTTGCCTACCCTAATTGAGCCCAAAAACCAGCTATCTCATCAAAGCGATTGTGAAGATCATCCATGGTCTTCTCAGATATGGGAAGTTTGCTCTCCACTCGTTCGACGTTTCTAATGAAATGACGATGGCTTGTCGTTCCCACGATCGCCACATCCACCTCCGGGTGTCCCAGTACAAAACCAATTGCCAAGAGGATGCGATCTTGAGGGTCGTCGGCCAAGGGGCCCATTCCTTCAAGACGTCTGGCGCGTTCAAAGTATTCCTTGGTATAGTCAGCGGCGATCTCCGGGGCAAAAGGGTCGGGATCTCGCTTGGCGCCCCAGACCGCATTACCAATAGCTCTCTTGACAATGATTCCCAGACCCTTTTCTTCGGCGCGCGGCAATAAGAGATAGCGCGCGCTTTGATCGACAAGATTAAAGCTCGTTTGCAGCGTTTCAAATAAACCGCTTTCAATTGCCCAATGCGCATTTTCATTGTCACCGCTGTACCCCAAGAACCGGACTTTACCAGCCTTCTTGGCTTTGTATAAAGCCTCCATCGTCACTGGGCGCATCATAACGCCTGCCGTGCAGGTGTGCAGCTGTATAATATCGATATAATCAGTCCGCATTTTCCGCAGGGAATCGTCTATCTCACGAGTGATAGATTCCAGTGTATAGGGAGATTCGACCTTGGTGGCAATGATATATTCAGTGCGGCGGTGGGCAATTGTGGCGCCGATCATTTCTTCGCTGTAACCATACCGTGCTGCCGCATCTATCAGGTTAACGCCCCGGTCCAGTGCATCGTTCAGGATTGCTGAGACTTCCTTTGTATCTGCCATTGTCATATTAAGTCCTGCTTCGGCCAGACCTATCCCGAGCTGACTCACCATGAGCCCGGTCTTGCCCAAAGGAAATCTTTTCATCTGCAATGCCCTTTGCTTTCTAATATTGGATTCGCCAAAACACCGATATCTTTGATTTCCACCTCGACCACATCACCTGCTTTGACCAAAGCAGGGCGCAGCGGGGTTCCTAAGAAAACCACATCCCCCGGTTCTAACGTGGTGTATTGACTCAGCGCGGCTATCACTTCCCAGGGATTCGATTTCATAATGGAAAAACCACATTCTTCAATGGTGTGACCATTTATATGCAGAGACAACATACTATTTTCGAGCCTGAGATTCTTCTTTATCACCGGACCAATCGGCGCAAAAGTATCGCTCGCTTTCGCGCGGTTCCACGTCACATCTGAGCTCATCCATGGCGGCATGGTGACATCATTGCCGCAGGTGTATCCCAGGATATGCTGCGGCGCTTGTTCGAGCGTAATCCGGCTGGCCCTCTTGCCGAGGATTGCCACAAGCTCCGCCTCCACCTCAATTGTGTCCATGCCAGAGGGAATACAAATGGGCTCTTTGTGACCGATAATTGCAGAGCGGGATTTCATAAAAAACCGGTGGGGCAAGTTTTCCGACGAGGCATGCTCGGAAAAGTTGTGGCAAACCGCCCACACGCTGCCAGGGTATAAGTATGTTTTCCCGGGCGGGATATCTTGATCGGATAAATAGGGGTGATCTTCAATGGAGAGTGCGTAAGCATCTGAGGAGAAGGTGTGCAGGACGAGCGTTTTCATCAGCCGCCCTCACCGCCACGGGATGCCGTATTCCTGGAAAAAATCAAGCGGATAAGGAGAACCCGGATCGCTTACCTCATTCAACCAGCCAGTTTCTTCGGCAGATAGCTTCCAGCCCACACTCCCGAGATTGTCTTGCAGTTGTTCCAAGGTGCGAGCTCCGAGGACTGGACCAAGCACACCGGGTTGCGTCAGAATCCAAGCCAAGGAAACTTGGGCGCAGCTCCTGTCTCGTTTCTTCGCCACGTCTCTGACTGCATCGATGATTCTCCACCTTCGCTCGTTCTCTTGGACTTTCACGATCCGTTTCGACTCTTTCTCCGCCTCCATTTTGTGAGGATGAGGGATGATGGCAATATTGCTGTCTGCTTTCTGAAAACTATCCCACTCGTCCCGTGATTTGATCACATGCCCCATGCGACTGTCGGCCGGAGGAATCGTGTCGCGCGCGTATTTCCCTGTCAGCCAACCGGCAGCAAGGGGGCTCCAGGCTGTCACCGTGATCCCTTCCGCGCGACACGCAGGTAGTATTTCCCACTCAGGAGTGCGCGTGATGAGGCTGTATTGTGACTGGAGGTTCACGAACCGACACCAACCGTTGATGTCGCTTGCTGAGAGAGCCTTCATGAGGTGCCAGCCCCCGAAGTTGCTGGCGCCGATGTAGCGAACCTTCCCCTGTGTCACTACGTCATTGAAAGCCCGCATGGTCTCCTCGATGGGCGTGACGAAGTCCCAACAGTGTGCCTGGTAGACATCCAGGTAGTCGGTTTGAAGTCTCCTCAAGCTGTCATCCAGGGCATCGATTATGTGCCTTCGGGAGAGTCCCACATCGTTCTGGCCTCTTTCACCGGTCGGAAAGCGCACCTTGCTTGATAGAATCACCTGCCGCCGATTTGCTTTCTTCTTCAGCCAACTCCCGATAATCTCTTCAGATCCGGAGTAGTTATTTGATGTATCTATGAAGTTGCCACCCGCCTCCATAAAAAAATCCATCATCTTGCAAGAAGTCTTTTCATCGGCGTCGTGGCCAAAAGCCATGCCTCCTAGACAGAGCGTCGACACACGCAAGCCCGTAGTTCCTAAAAATCTATACTCCATTTCAGGTTCTTTCCTCCTCTGCGGTGCAATTTGAGACACCCAAAAACCACCTCATGGTTCCGTGAGGGCGAACTCATTAACCTTTCACGGCGCCCGCGGTCAGTCCTTGCATGATCTTCTCATGGAAAATGAGGTACGCTATAATGACGGGAATCGAGGCAATCATCAATGCAGCCATTAATCCAGTGTAATCAGTTGCGTATTGACCAAAAAAGGTTCTCAACCAGAGTGGAACGGTTTTCAGCTGCGGGCTTCGCAGCAGGACCAGGGGGAAACCGAACTCGTTCCACGTCGAAAGAAAGCTCAAAATGACGATCGTGGCGACAATAGGTGAGCAGATGGGGAAGATGATCCTCGCTATCGAGTTCAATTGGCTGCTGCCGTCCATGTAGGCGGACTCTTCAAGGGAAATCGGGATCGAGTTGACATATCCTTCGATCAAGAATATCGAGATGGGCATCCCAAAAGCCACCATTGGGGGGATAATGGTAAACTGGTTGTCCAACATTCCAATCGCCTTGAATTGGATGAAAACCGGAACGAGCAGACCATATACAGGTACGAGAATGCCAAACAAGAAGAATAGATATATCGGCCTTTTCAATCTGAAATGGTACCGGGCGAGAACGTAGCCAACTGCAAAAGACAGCATGACGATGAGTATTATTGAGACCAAACTGGCGAACAGACTATTGAACGTCGCACGATAGATCGTTCCCATGCCGAAGATCTTGATGTAATTTGTGAAATACACGTGCGTGGGAAGAGAAAATACGTTCACAGCGAACTCTGCTTGGGTTTTTATCGAACTATAGAACATCCATATCGGCGGGAAGATAGCGGTAGCAGCATATAACATCAGGAAACCGTTCAAGAGGATCTTGAGCAGCAATGCCCGGGTCCGGTTCTTCGTTTCCGCTGTCTTTTCTTCGCCCTGCATGTCGTGAACTTGCATCCTATATCCCATTCCCTCTCCGCAAGACGAGCCGATCCGCAAGCAGCGTGATTGCCCCGATGAGAGCGAAGCTGAGGATAATGGTTCCTATGGAAACCGTACTCCCGTAGGAAAGATTGCTTCGAAAAAACAGATTGTTATACGCGTATATCGCAAGCACGGCAGAGTGCAGCCCCGGTCCTCCACCGGTCAACACAAAAGGGTGCTCGAAAAGCTTCATTCCATTCGCTGTGGACAGTATCAGGACTGCCCGCCAGGTGCCTGACATGAGCGGCAGCGTCACATGAACAGTCCTTTGAGAAATGGAGGCGCCGTCGATCTCCGCGGCCTCTATAAGCTCTTCAGGTATGTTGGTCAAACCAGCAAGGAATATCACGACGAAGAAACCAGTATATTGCCAGGTCGTCACGACAACAACGGCGAAGATCACAATGTCTGGGTCAGACAACCACGCTCGAGTCCACGATTGAAGATGGACTGCCTTGAGGAACACATTGAGCATGCCGTAATCGACGTTATAAATGAGCATCCAAAGAAAGGATACGACGATTGCGGAAAGGATGGCCGGAAAGAAAAGCAGAATCCTCACCGTGTCTCGCAACACGACGAGCTTGCTATGCATCCAAATGGCTATGATGAACGCGAGAACGATCTGAAAGACGAAGTTGATCGAGACGAGGATCATATTGTTGCCGAAACAGAGCCAGAAATCCGAATCAAAGATGAGGGTGAGATAATTCGCAAGTCCGACATACTTCAGTTTGAACTCGAGGTCCGTATACAAACTATATCTGAATGCGCCGATGATCGGCAGGATGGCGCAAAACCCGTATATCAATATTGCGGGGACAAGGTACGGCGCCAATCTTTGGAAACTCGGCCTAAACAGAGATACGCTCTTCGCTCCCATTGGCCCCGCCTCGTCTTGCGCGCTGATACCATGCCTTTTCAGTGGGAACGGTGACGTTTCCACTGAAAAGGTTCACACTGGGATTTTCCTCTCGTCGCACCCCTATTACTTGTATTTATCCCAATCCGCCTGGACCTTATCCGCCACCTGCTTCGGTGTCGCCTTGCCCGCTATCATGTTCTGCAACCCGGTTCCCAATACGTCGTCCACAGAGGGCGGGAACGGGATAGTCAGATGCGGGATGCCAGTGGTTTTCGGAATCATGCTGAAGAACGCTGCCGACAAAGGCGACAACTTGCTTGCATCGAATTTGTCTACCTTCTGACCCGGCATCTGTCCAGCCTCCATGCGCATCCGTCCGTATTCCGCGTCGCTCAGCGCCTTCAGCAGCGAAATCGCCGCGTTCAGTTTGTCAGTCTGTCCTTTTAGCTTTGCGTTGATTGCCCAGGCCCACCCTGCGATGGTCACAGTATCCGTCGCCTTCCCTTTGCCCCCGGGGATGGCAGGGAAGAGTGCCATCTTCGTGCTCGCGGCAACATCTTTGGGCGCGTCCTGGTCTATCGCTGGCGCAGCCCAGTTGCCCTCGATGAACATTCCCGCCTTCTTGTTGTAGTACAAGGTCCTTTGCTGCATGTTATCGATACTCGTGGCATCCGCATTGAACGCGCCCAGATCCATCAGCTCTTTCAGCGTCTCCAGCGCTTTCACGAAATCCGGATCGTTCCACTTCGCCTGGTGAAGGCGGGCCTTATAGTTCCAATCAGTGCCAGTGATCCTGTTGGACAGGGTCCCAAAGACGGAATCTCGGAACAACCATTTCCCCTTGTCCCCCAGCGCGATGGGTGTGTAACCTGCTTTCTTCAGCTTCACAATCGCATCCTTGAAGCCCGCCCAGGTCTCGGGGAAGTTGCCACCCCACAGCTTGTTCGTACCTGTGATCCCCACCTTTTTGAACATATCCTGGTTGTAGTAGATGACATGGGTGATGATCATTTGCATCGAGATGGCGTAGGTATGATCTCCCCTCACCCACTCGTCCCAGCTGCCGGGGATTTGCATGTTGTACCATGCGGGATCCGCCTTCAGCGCCGGCGCCAGATCGTAGAGTTGGCCCGCATTCACTCCCAGAGAGGTGATCACGTTTCCGTTGATCATAAACACGTCCGGAAGCTCGTTCGCGGCGGCCAGCGCTCGGAACTTTGTCTCGAACTCGTCGTGTGACAAAGCATCTTGTTCCACAGTTACGTCTGGATGCTCCGCAAGCCACTGCTTAAGCGTGTTGTCAAAGACTGGCACTTCAGGAGCCGGTGATGAGCCTGCCGGCGCAGGTGCGTAGAAATGCATGAATTGCAGTGTCACATTGTCCGCCGCAAATGCCGGAATACAGAGAATGATGGCAAAAATGGCCGCAACTGAGAGAAACCTGAAACTTCGCATATCAACCTCCTTGCAAAACAGAACCATCTGGCGAGAAAACACAAACCCCAATCACCCTCTTATTATGACAATATGTCGTTCTTACAATAACTGAGGACGTTTGTCAAGCTCATTTTCGACGCTCTCAAAATGGCGAAAACCGACATTGCGTGAGGTAGCCCCATTCCTCGTCAACTGGACCACGGGTGGCGTTGCTTCGAGGGGAAGCCTATGGTAGGGTGACGGAAGGGAGAAAGTGATCATGACTTTGAAAAAAGAACCCTACGGTAAGCTGTCGGATGGAAGAGCGATCGAGAAGTTTATCCTGACGAACTCCGAAGGAACTGCGGCCGAGCTGATCAACTAAACCGGGAGAAACCTACCGCCATAGTACGGTGCACCGCTTCTTCCGGAAGTGACGTGTTCCCGTGAACCATGGCGTGGTCCCCGCATCCTTGATCCTCACCCGCGTCCCCCGTACAATCCCGCATACCCCCTGTCGGAAAGGATCGCCAATGAAGAACCTGCTCGACGGAGTCGAAGAAATCCTCCTCATGGGCCCCGGCCCTTCGTGCGTGCCCCCGGAGGTCTACCGGGCCCTCTCGCGTCCCACATTGGGCCACCTCGATCCCTACTTCATCGGGATCATGGACGAGCTGAAGCTCATGCTCCGCACCGTCATGCAGACGGGCAATCGCCTCACGTTCCCAGTCTCCGGCACAGGCTCCGCCGGCATGGAGACCTGCTTCGTCAACCTCATCGAGCCGGAGGACCCGGTACTCATTCTCGTGAACGGTGTCTTTGGCACGCGGATGGTCGACGTGGCCGGGAGGCTCGGCGGCGCAGTGGACGCCCTGCCCTTCGAGTGGGGAACGCCTGTGGACCCGCAGAAGGTGAAGGAACAACTCCGGAAGCGGCACTATAAGATCGTCGCCGTGGTGCACGCCGAAACCTCCACGGGCGTATGCAACCCCGTGGCCGACGTGGCTGCGCTGCTCGACCCGGACACGCTCTTTATCGTCGACACGGTAACGAGCCTGGGCGGCATGGAAGTCGCCGCTGACGCATGGCGCGCGGATGCCATGTACAGCGGGAGCCAGAAGTGTCTCTCCGTCCCGCCGGGGCTCTCCCCCTCTACGTTCTCAGATCGGGCCCTGCAGCGCATCAAGGGGCGCAAGACCAAGGTACCGAACTGGTACCTCGACATGGGCATGGTGATCGACTACTGGGACGGAGCCAAGCGCGCCTACCACCACACCGCGCCCATCAACATGATCTACGCCCTGTACCAAGGCCTGGCCTTGATTCTCGCCGAGGGGCTCGCGCGCGTGTTCGCCCGGCATCAATCCATGCATCACCTGCTCGTGACGGGCCTCGAGAAGCTCGGTGTGGAGATGCTCGTCTCCCCCAACGCACGACTCCCGATGATCAATGCCATGAAGGTTCCGCCGGGGGTCGACGAGGCCGTCTGCCGCGCTGCCCTCCGGAGCAAGCACAAGATCGAGATTGGTGCGGGGCTTGGCCCCCTGGCCGGGAAGATCTGGAGGATCGGCCTCATGGGGCACACGGCGCGACCGGAAAACGTGGACCGCTTCCTGGGGGCAATGGGGGAAGTGCTCGGCAGGCGGTAAGGGGCGGCTCAGCTTCTCAATGCTATTTTTTTCCTTGTTTCAAGTAAGCGAATCGATCGTACTTCCGATACACTGCTTCCCTGTCCACCCCGCTGCTTAATTCCTCAAACATCTTTTCCTCGACCCTCATGACTTCCTCGGCTGCGCCGATGACAGTTTCAGCAATCGACTGCGGGATTACTGCGATACCATCAGCATCGGAAAGGATGAAATCGTCTGGTTCCACGCTTACATTTCTCTTCGTCTGCCCCGGCATAGAGAGCGGTTCCTCAAACCCCGTATACATCCAGCGTCCTCGTATGCCATGAGGCGTCGCGAATCGGGCGAAGACGGGAAAGCCTTTCATTGCCAGGAACCCTTCCGTATCCCGAATTCCTCCATCTATGACGTAACCGACGCAGCCACGAACCTTGGCCGATATTCCCACGTTCTCTCCGATGATCGCGCACTGAGCATAGCCTCCGGTCTCCACGACCGCAACGCAGCCCTGATACATGCTCCGAAACATCTCCGTCATACAATCGGGGCCGATCTGTTCTAATTGCGCTTTCGAACCGGAAATCCCGCATCCCTTGATGCAGAAAGCAGGACCTGCCAGCTTCATGTTCCTGTTCAGCCCGCGAATGTCCGATGCAAGAGCCTGATCAGGATACCCCAGTTCGTACAGCACATCTACCACGGCAGCCGATTGCAGGCGAAGCAATCTATCGGATAATCCCGCAATTCGTTCCCTTGTCACACAGACCTCTCTTTGTTCGGCACGTCCCACAGCACATTCGGAACTCCCGCCAACAAACTGCACGCGTTGTCTCGGAGAATCGCGCGTGCGTCTTCGATTCTGAGATTATACAGATCCATGGCGACCTCGAGCTTCTTCAGATTCACCTCTGGGCTGATGAGTGGCGCATCGCTTCCGAACACGAGTCGACTGATCCCTACTTCTTCGATTGGCGAAATGTAGATTGACACGGGATTGTCCGGAGTCTGGGAAGTATCCAGAAACAGATTCTTTGTCTGTCGGACGATCGAGGGCACGAGCATGCAGCGTTCCTGATCGAGTCCGAAATGTCCGAGGATCATTTTCACGTTCGGAAAAGACGCTGCCAGAGCAACGACTTCGTAGGGTGTGCACACGGGGGAATTGAAGTCAGAGTGGATGAAGACTATGACATTGTGTGACCCTGCCCTGCGCATGAGCTCACGCACCACCTCAGACCGCAGGCTGAAAGGCCCATGCTTTGCGGGATCAAGCTTCAAGCCGCTGAACCCATTCTCCACGCAGCGGTCGAACTCCTCAGTCGCAAAGCGGCCGTGCAGAGGAGAAACCACGCACATTCCGATAAACCTGTCCGGATGAGAATGAACTGCTTTCCTGACATAGTCATTCGCTTGAGCAAAATCCTGTCGCTCGACAAGCCCGGACATGAAATGCAGAACCATGGCCCGCCCGATCCCATTGCGATCCATTCGCCTGAGCCAATCATCGGGCGTATGCTCCGTTCCACGGTAGAAGCCAATATGCGAATGGAGGTCAATGATGTCCTTCCAGTTCATCGAGCCGCGCACCTCCGTATCGCCGGGTTTCTCAAGACTTCTGGATTGACGACGCCATCGGGTATTTCTCCCCGAAGAACCAACAGAATGTTTTCCGCAGCTCTCTTCGACATTCGGACCATGGCCTCCACAGTCTGCCCTCCCATGTGGGGAAGACCGATGAGGTTGTCAAGCCTGCGCAGAGGATGATCTGCGGGCATCGGTTCTTGATCGAAGACATCGAGCGCCGCCGCGGCAATTCTCTTTTGGACAAGTGCATTGTACAGCTCATGCTCGTCCACCAGTCCGCCGCGCGCGGTATTTACCAAAATGGCCGTCGGTTTCATGAGCTCGAATTCGGCCTTTCCAATGATGTTTTTCGTTTCCGGCACAAGAGGGATGTGGAGGGTGATGAAATCCGATCGACGCAGCAGCGTCGGAAGGTCTACCTGCGTGCAATTCATCGCCCTGGCGGACTCAGCATCGACATTCGTGTCATGGACAAGAACCTCCATTTCAAATCCGCGCGAGTGCTGTGCCACGCGCGAGCCAATGCGGCCGAACCCAATGATGCCCAAAGTTTTTCCACGCAGCTCCATTCCCAGAAGCGCTGAACGATCCCATTTGCCCGCTTTGAACTCAGCGCTCGCAACCGTCAGTTTACGACTGCATGCCATGATACAGGCAAATGCGAGCTCGCTTACCGCCTCCGAATTGGCGTCACCTGTTGTGGTCACGAGGATTCCCTGCCTGCTGCATTCCTCCACGTCGACATTGTCGACACCCACGCCATGACGCGAGACGACCACAAGCTTCTGCGAGGCGTCGATGACCGGTTTCGATATTGTCGCCGATCGGACAAGGATCGCATCCACATCTTTCGCCTCCCTGACAAGCTCCCGTTCTGGTGCATGCGCTTCCGTAAGCGCCAGGGACGCGTACGGTTCCAACACATGGAGACCTTCGGGCCTGATGGAAGAGTCGGCGATAAGGATGCGATATTTCTTTCTCTCCATAGCCTCATCCACGTCGATCGAAGCCGTCTTCATTCATGCATACTCTGCCGATAGCATAAGGAAGGTATCGACCCGAGGCGCAGTGTATTCCGCATAATCATCCCTTGCAACGAAAGGCACTGGGGTACCATCCGGCACAGACGCAAGGCGAACCAGTTTCACGCCATCCAGCCTTATGCGCGCCTTCAGATCATGCACCGGTATATTGGGAAGCTCGGCTTGGAAGTTTATATGGTTGATGATGAAGCGGTTCCTTTCCGGCTGATGATGCAGGATGATTTCGATGGACTTTGGTGCTTCGGCCTCGAACGCGAAACGCTTCTGAGCAAGCATCTTCACGATGTTGATAAAAACCCGGCGGTGAGGGTCAAACGCCATTCCTTCCATGACGCCAGCGCAATAGACAACCTGGCCCTTGCCGTACCGCGTGTGCACCATCGCCGGACCGTCGGTTGGACTGGCGGGGTAGTTCAAATGGATCTGCGGAAAGAGATCACGACCGACTGGATCGTTTTGCAGCAGGCACAGCTTGCCGATGACTTGCGCCGGAGCATGAGCCCGCACCTTCGTCTGGGACCCCATAATTCCCATAGGTGCCTCGATGGTAAACTCATCGAAAAGACCGCCGTGGGCTTCTGTTGGCGCAATGTAGGTAAATCGCTCTTCCGTCTCTCCGCGATAGGAAACGCCGAACACATCCGCCAGAAGGAAATCTTTCCGTACTTCCCCGTCTTTGCTCATGAGCGAGGTACACTTGCTTGCATAAAGGCCCCCACCGCCAAGAACGAAGCGGCGGATTGCCGCAGCTTCTTCTTCATCCAACATGATCAGGTTCGGCAAAATGATCACCTGGTACTTCGAAAGATCGGCAAGCTTTTTTTTGGTGATTACTCCATAGGGGATATGTTCATTGCGAAGCGTCCGCGCGGCATTTATGGCGGGTTGCGGACACACCTGCCAGGCATCGAACCACTCGTCCGCTTCGTGAAGATCCTTCGGGTTGATACCGCAATCGCCGAGATCGATCCCCGAATCGAAATTGACGTAGATTGCCACGTCCTGACACGGTATTCCTCCGAGGAACGATTCGTACTCTTGTGTTTCGAGAAACGCCTTGCCAACGTTCTCATACGCCAGACGGTTGAGCGATCCTGTGGGGTGAAGAACGTCAAAAATGCGCATGGCGCCGTTATGAGCGAGAGTCATATATGTTTGCGCCTTGATGAGCTCCGCAGACTTGATTGTCGTCGGCTCTCGTAATCTTGAATGCCCCATGGTCGTAAAATGGTTATGGGCGCTGAAAACGATGCACTCGAATCGCGGGCTCTTGCTGAGACCGGAAAACAGCTTGCAGTAGAATGATTGCTCGAATGCATCACCATAGAAATCGTGATTGAGGAAATCGTTCTGCTCGGCAAGGTCCGTCGACGCGCCGAATCGGCGCCAGTTTGTGGTGAATGCCGCGCCCTGGTGGTTCACACACGCGCCTGGCTTCAACCTGTGGATCGTAGAAGTGATAAGGCCTGCAAACTCCGCGAGCCACGAGTCTCGCCGCCTCTGGAACCGGACCCATTGGGGGTCCCTCCAGTCAAGAATTGGAGGCGGTTCGCCGCCCACTTCACGCGCGTAGCGCTCTCTGCAGGAGCGACAGTAGCAATAGGTAGGCCAGAAGGTCATATCGGCCCAGAAGCCCTCGAACTGATAGTTCGCGCCCAACTCTTCCAGCGTGGAAACCAGGAAATCGCGGTAGGGCGAATTGGGACAACAGACGCCGCATCGCCCGCCGAAACTCACATGCTCGGCGCCGTCGGACTCGATGATACGCCAGTCGGGATGCGTCCGCCACGCCCAATCATCCCAGATGACGGAATAGTAGAGAATGACGTTGATTCCGTTGCGATGGCATTCCTCCAGCACGTCACCCAACACGTCCCACTGTCTGATGAGAGGATGCACCTCAGCGAGTTTCGTCGGCCAGAAGCGGTGTCCGTTATGTGAGCTTGCGAAGAAGCAGGTCGTGTCGACGTTGGCAAGCTTCAACATCTCCACGTAGGCCTTGGCGCTGAAGCCGGACAGAAACCTCTCGTCATAGATGAAAGCATGGGGACTGCTTTCCATTCGACGAAAGCTTGATTCAAACCAATTGTCGATCATGGAAGTCGGTACCTCTGCGTCTATGCCGCCGGTGGCCTGTTCGTGGCCAGATGCCTGCCGCCGTCGACATTCAAGAGCACGCCCGTGATGTACTGGCTTTTATCCGATGCGAGAAAGAGCGCGGCGTCGGCGATGTCGCTGGGTTTACCGTTTCTTCCCAGCGGATGCAGCTTCCGCATGCTCTGCCAGAACGCTGCCAGATTCTCTCTTCCAATTTCCTGGATGGAAAAGTCAGTATCCTCGACGAGCCCGGGCAGAATCATGTTGATTCGGATGTTATCAGAGGCAGCTTCCATCGCCATTACCTGCGACAGCATCTGCATCGCAGCTTTGGAGGCGCCATACACGCCCGTCCCCGGGAAGGCCTTGATCCCATTGATGGAGGAGATGTTGATGATGGAACCTGTTTTTCGCATCCTCATGTGGGCAAGGACGGCCACCATGAAGCGCCAAGTCCCAAAGGCATTCGTGCGCATGACCCCTTCCCATTCCTCGGGGGTCACCTCATCCATGCGCCCGAACTTTAGCATCCCCGCATTGTTGACCAATATGTCAATCGCGCCGTATTCCCTGACAGTTTCCTTGACAACATGGATGATGTCATCCTCGGCAGAGATATCGGCTTTCAGACAAAGGAGACGAGCCCCCTCGGGTGATATGGCCGACGAGGCTTTCGAAAGCTTTTCTTCGTTTCTGCCGCAAATGACGACATTTGCGCCCTCATCATGGAATCGCTCGGCAATAGCAAAGCCTATGCCGCTTCCTCCGCCCGTAACGATCGCTGTTTTTTCATCCAGAATACCCACACGCGCACCCTGCCGCAGCCTACCAGCGGCACTGAAGACTGTCAATAACCACGAGCTCGGGAACCGGCAGCCTGATTATGCGAGCCCGCGTATTGACGGCTTCTCTGGAATCTGCAACCTCAATGTTCGTGCAATGCCGTTCAAGTTTACAATACGGTGAGTATGTGGCATTCTGGTTCTCAGTGAGGGGAACCGGAGGCAATCATGAGAGTTGTCGACCTTTCAATCGCAATCGAACCGCGCATGCATACCTATCCCGGTGAGCCAAGGGTTCTCCTTTCTCATCTGTTCACACATGAAAAAGACAACGTCAACATCCTCCGGATAGATTCCATCGACACGCATGCGGGCACGCATGTCGATGTCCCGTTGCATCATATTGAAAATGGATTGGATGCATCTTCCTTTCCTCTCGACAGATTCATAGGCGAGGCAATAGCCATTTGGGTTCCGCGAGGTCCGAAAGAATTGGTCACACCTGGGCATCTCCTAGAGGCTGACATCAGAAAAGACGACATCCTGGCGGTCTACATGGGATGGGAACACTCGCGGTCACTTGGGACATTTTTCACGGAGACCCCAGGATTCTCCTCCGACTGCGCTGATTTCCTTATTGGCAAAGGCATCAAGTGCGTGGCAACGGACGCGGCCTCCGTCGATTCCATAACGAATCTCGGGGCGCCTTTCCACCATAAAGTGCTCGAAGCGGGGATCGGCATCGTCGAAGCTCTTGTTAATCTGAAGGAGCTTGTGGGCAAGAGATTCTTTTTTGCTGCGCTTCCACTTAAGATTGCCGGCGGGGATGGCAGTCCTGTCCGAGCCGTGGCGCTTTTCGATGATGCGCCAAAGTGAAGATGCGAGGAGAACGAGATGTCCATAGTCAACGCCAAAAAGATGCTGCTCAAGGCGACAAGGGAAAAGTACGCCGTGGGCGCCTTCAACATCACGAATCTGGTTCAGATGGAGGCCGTTGTGGAGGCAGCGGTCAAGAAAATGGCGCCCCTAATTATCCAGACTTCGGTCACACCGGCGAAGTTTCTAATTCCGAAAGTTCTGGTTTCCATCTACAGGACCCTGGCCGAGTCCTCGCCGATTCCTATCTGCCTGCACCTGGATCACTGTACGGATGTCTCCCTTTGCAAGAGCTGTGCTGATGCAGGCTACACGAATATCATGATCGATGCTTCAAAAGAGAGCTTTGAAGAAAATATCCGGCAGACGAGGGAGGTAAGTGACTACTGCCACCGCGTGGGAGACCTCTCCGTGGAGGGAGAGCTTGGCACGGTTTCCGGAGTGGAGGATCAGGTCAAGGTCGTTGAGAACGAGGAGTTTCTGTGTGATCCGGACAGTGCCGTCGATTTCGTGAAGCAGAGTGGGGTGGATCTGTTCGCTCCGGCCATCGGAACGGCGCACGGAGTATACAAGACCGAAGATCCGAAGATCGATTTCAATCGGCTGGAGAGAATCGCGGATCGACTGAAAAGGGAGGGGCTCGATGTACCCCTGGTCGTTCATGGAGGGACGGGCCTTCCTCCCAAGACGGTGAAGGCGCTCATTTCTCTCGGGGGCTCCAAGTTTAACGTGTCGACGGAGCTCAAGATTACGCTCATAGACACCCTCTATGACTATATCTCGTCAAAAAGGGACGAATACGATCCTGTCAAGATCGACAAGGCGGTCAAACATGCCATCATGGAGAAGATTGAATCATGGATCGATCTTCTCGGTTGTGCCGGCAAAGCGTAAGAGGCAGGACGCGGAGAACACAGCATGGCGAAGATCAAAGGGTTCTTTTTTGATCAGGATGGGGTGATCATCGATACGGAGAGAGATGGCCATAGGGTTGCTTTCAACAGGACTTTCAAGGAGTTCGGATTCAACGTAGAATGGGACGTGGAGACATACCACGGGCTCTTGCAAATTGCCGGAGGCAAGGAGAGGATGAAGCGCTACCTCGACGAGAAGGGCTTCGGTGTGAAGGTGACTCCGGAACAAGAGGAGGATCTCATTAAACGTCTCCACAAGAGGAAGACCGAGATCTTTATCGAGCTAATAGAGAGCGGAAGTCTTCCGTTGAGGCCCGGTATCCGACGGATCATGCACGAGATTATGAACTTGGGCCTCGTGCTCGGTATCTGCACGACTTCTAATGCGCAGGTTGCTCACGCCATAACAGAAAAGCTACTAGCAGAAATCTCGTTCGATCTCGTTTTGGCCGGAGACGAGGTGAGCAGGAAAAAACCGGATCCCGAAATCTACCTTCTTGCCCTCGAGAAGACAGGACTTAAGGCAAAAGAAGCGATCTGCATCGAAGATTCGCATAACGGGGTGACGGCGGCCAGGGGCGCCGGTTTGCGCGTGGTGGCTACAACAAACGTCTATACCGAGCAAGAGGACCTCAGCAGGGCTGACATTGTTGTGACCTGCCTTGGAGACCCAGATGGAGAGCGGGGAACTCTGAAAAAGGGGAGCGCCGACCTCCGTTACGATGGAGTGCTTACCGCAAGCGCACTTACGAGCTATTTTTCCACATAGAGGACGGGAACAACTGCTTCGAAAGAGGTTTCCACATGAAACGGCCGAGAGAAAAACTTTCAGGTGTATTTGCACCTGTGGTGACACCCTTCCAAGACGACGAGCTTGCCCTTGACGGGCTCAGAGAAAACCTCAGGAAGTTGGCCCAATCCGAGCTTACTGGCTATTTTGCCCTCGGTTCGAATGGCGAGTTTCGCAGCCTCACCGAGCGCGAGGAGCTTCGTGTATTGGAGATCTTCCTGGAAGAAAAATCCGAAAAAGTTGTGATGGTCGGAACGGGATGCGAGTCCACCCGCCTGACCGTCGAGAAGACGCGAAGAGCGGCAGAGATGGGTTTCCCGTTCGCAAGCATCATAACCCCAAGCTACTTCGCGCGGCAGACGACCGACGAGTGCCTGACTGACCACTACCTGCGGATCGCCGAAAGCTCTCCTATCCCAATCCTATTGTACAACGCCCCAGGCTTTGCCGGCGGAGTGACACTCTCGCTGCAGTGCGTGTCCAGGTTGGCGACGCACGAGAACATCGTAGGGATCAAGGATTCCTCTTCCGCAGGGCCGGGTAATCTCCTGGCTCAGCTCGATCCCTCCCTGGATTTCTGCGTTCTTGCCGGTTCAGCCGATTTCTTCTACCCTTCCCTTATGCTGGGTGCAGTAGGTGGAATCCTCTCATCGGCCAACTATCTGCCCGATCTCTCCTCCAGACTCTTTGGGCTCTTTCTCCAAGGCTCGTACGGAGAAGCGCTTGAGCTTCACTCCCGTCTGGTTCGCATAAACCGGGCAGTATCGGGAACCTTCGGCGTTTCTGGCGTGAAGGCCGCCATGGATCTGCTGGGGTTCCATGGGCTCGAGCCGCGTCATCCCTTACGACGCCTCTCCGATACGGAGAGAGAAGAGATACGAAAAAGACTTCAGAACGAGGGAATCGCTGTTGAACCATAGATGGACGGTCTTGGGTGTGGATATCGGCACCACATCCATGAAGATGGGAGTGTATCGAAAAGAGCAGAGCGAGCTCGCCTTGATGGCGGAGTTTTCCAGGGGTTACGAGATCAACACCTACAACGGAGGTCTCTACGGTGACATTGAGCCGAGCAAGTGGCAGGATGCATTTGTCGCAGGGTGCAGAGAGCTCGACCAATGGACTCGAGAGGTCGACGCCATCGCTTTGTCCGGAACGACGCCGGGACTCACTGCCATCGGTAAGAGCGGTGAGGCTCTGTATCCGGCAATCCTCATGCTCGATCAGCGATCCCGGAAACAGGCCCAGCTCATCATCGATACGATAGGGCTTGCCAGGCTTCTTGAGACCACGGCGAACATGCCGGTAGCAGGAGGCTGCTCCCTGGCGAGTATCCTCTGGATCAAGGAGAACGAGCCGGAAGTATTTCGAAGGACGGCCATCTTCGGCCATTCCAACACATTCATGACCGGTTGGCTCACCGGTGTGCCAGCCATCGATCCATCCTCCGCATCTCTCACCGCGCTGTACAACACGGTGAAAAACGACCTTTCATGGAACGAGGAGATCGCCGGAGCGTTTGGGCTATCTCTGGAGAGGTTCCCGAGGCTGATGCAGGCTTGGGAAAGCCCGGGTCGAGTGCGGCCTTCCCTGGCTCGGGAGCTCGGCCTCAACAAGGAGCCTCCTGTAGTCGTCGGTGGAAACGACGCGGTCCTGGCAGCCTTTTCGGCAGGCATTCAGGAGGCCGGAGAAGTCATCAACGTGAACGGCACCTGTGAAATTTCTCTGGTTTGTCTTCCGCGCTGTTATCCTTCCTGCAACTATAATACCCGCGTTCATGTTGTCGAGGAGCGATGGCTTACTCTCTATGTCATGAACGCGGGGGGAGAAGCTTTGGAATGGTTCCGAGAGTTGTTCTGCAACGAGATGACAGCCGATGCGTTCTATGGCGAGTTCATGAACTATGCTGTCGAACGATGGCTCGGTCGAACAAGCGAAGTGACCTATGTGCCCTTCCTTATGGGCTCTCGCTATTCGCTCGAGCCTCGTAAGGCCGCCTTTACCGGGCTGACGCGACAGAGCTCCCGGGAGGAACTCCTGGCTGGGCTCGTGAAGGGTCTGTGCGAGTATCAGCGGGAGCACCTGAAAGAGATCGCGTTGGAGGTTCCCCTCAAGGAGACCATCTACGTGACCGGAGGAGCTGCTACGCCTGCCGTGCTCGAGGCCAAGCGACGCTGGATGCGTGACTGTCGGTACCAGTTCATCGAGCAGTCCTCAATGAAGGGAGCGGCTCTTCTCGGTTTGAAGCATCTGACGCAGTGAGGCCAAATCCGTTTCCAAGGGGGCCGAGTGAGGAAACGAGAGGTCGGCGGTCCGGAGACTGAACGCTCTTGAGGCTTCACGCGCGCTTAAGGGCTTCCCAAGCGTGCACTCCCAAGTGATACAATGAGCTGATGCTGTCAAGATCCGACTCCACGCCCGCACCGCTTGCAGCATCTTCTGCGCCCTCAGCCCGGGAGAGAAACTCCGCGGCCTCGGCAGAGTCGCATCGGGCAAGCTCGCGCCTGATGCAGGTGATGATCATGCGCAATTCCTCCACCGGACCCCAGCTCATGTAGGGCAAACTCTGGTAGTGCGCCATAGCGTGGGCAAGGCTCGGAAATGCGGGGAGCCCTTCCCGTATCGCTTTCACCATCGCTCGGCCCCCTTCCTCGGCCAGACCGAGGGCTTCCACGAAGCTAAATCGGGAAACGGGAAGAGGAGTGATTCCACGGAATGCCCAGTTGTAAAACCAGCGGTAGAGAGCCTGAAGCGCCAGAACGCAGCCCGTGCCGCTGCCGCCGGCGCTGGCGATGCCGAAGGCGATCCTCCGGTTGCGCGGCATGAGCACCGAGCCAGAGTCCCAGCGCATCTTGTCGATGAAAAGGCTCGAGAGGGAATTGATCTGCCAGCAGTAGACCGGCGTTCCGAATATGACGCCATCGGCATCCTGCAGCCGCGCGGTGCGCTTCGTTGCGGCGCTGTCATGAACGCAGCGCAAGGTCTCAAAACAGCTGCCGTTGCATGCCCGGCAGGGCCGGAGATCTTCGTCGACAAGATCAATGAGCCGCACCTCCGCCCCTTCGTCCTGAGCTCCCGCCAGGGCTCGATGCACCAACCCCGCCGTCATACCGTCCTTGTGAGGACTGCCTTGGATACCAAGGACCTTCACGCGCTCTGCCATCGACTGTCTCCTCCTTAGGAGTGCATCCCCAAATCCATGAGTGTGCCATCCGGAAGCAAATAATCGCGTTGGCGAAATGCACAAGTGCTTCAAAAACTGTCGCCTTGCGGCAGTACCGAATCTTCAGCGCCCGGAATAGATTCATCGAACGATACATTATTTCAATGACCCAGCGCCGCGATGGATAGCGCCTCAGCCCCTTGTGTCTCTTCCGTGCCCCAGCCTCTGTAAGGAATGTGAACGATGTAGCGCCTCTGGTCCAGTCATTCTTGGGGCAGGCTGCGTAATCATATCCTTTGTCCTCGCGGGCATGCTGTTCAAGCCTTGCGGGATCGGGACGACGAAAGACGAGTGCCGTCCAGAATCTGCCACCGCCATGCCATTCCCAAAGAGTGCTACATCAATCGAAAAGCATGATCTTGCCTCGGGTCGCTCCCGGCGTCCTGAATAGACCTTGCGCTAATGCGATATCTCTTAGCGGCAGTCTATTGAGAATAAGACCTTCATAAAATTTCAGCTTCCCTGCCTCTAACTGCTTCAAGGTTAGATCCCACTCCTTGCCAGGGAATGGAGCACTAAAGGACATCAGGGAGCCAGTGAGCTGGAATTCCTTTTTGTATAGGTTGAAGAATACGTCGGCGGGATATGAAAGCTCCCGGTTCGGTATGCCCACATAACAGATGCTCGACTTGGTACCCGCAAGTCGGAATGCCAGCTTAAAAGTGAAGTCAACACCAGCTGCATCAAAAACATACGCAAAACCCTTCTGACTTGTCTTTTCCATTGCCGTGTCGTAAAATTTTGCATCGTTTGTGTTCAATGTGACGTCTGCGCCGAACTTCTTTGATAGCTCCAACATCTCTGAGTCTAGATCGAAAATAAATACCCGCCTTGCACCGAGAATCTTTGCCCATTCGCATGTCAAGAGGCCAATCGTTCCGCCGCCAATAATGGCAACGTCCTCTCCACCTCTGAATCTCACGAGTTCGAGCGCATGTAAGGCAACTGTCGACGGTTCTACCAAGGCCCCTTCATCGTACGAAATTGTGTCGGCAAGCTTCAGTGCATTCGACTCAGGCAGTTTTATGTATTCTGCATAACTTCCCTGCACCTGTACACCAACAAAGCAATACTTCTCACACTGAGCGAAGTTGCCCTGTTGGCACTCGATACACTTATGGCAAGGCAAGATTGGCACTCCAACAACTCGATCGCCTCTCCTGACCAAGGTCACCGCATTACCGGCTTCAACTACCTCCCCAGCGAATTCGTGACCAAGTACTATAGGATAATGATGCAATCTTTCGAGGCCAAGGAACCTGTTCTTGTCGGAACCACAAATGCCTGCCGACCGGATTTTTATTAATACTTCGTTGCGACCAATCAAGGGATCTGGGAAATCCTCATATTTTAAGTCGCCATTTTGTATCCGCTAAAACAACCGCACCCTTGCTGGCGGTGGTCAGACGGATAGGGTTTCAAGATCCTTGCGATCCAATTGCTGCGGCGTCAAAGCGCGGTAGTCATCCTTGCTCTTGGCCAGAGGGA
>Ga0187870_1000103_pt1 | contig 110171 bp, 75 predicted proteins | sample June2016WEW_13_1_3_FD_132974 | JGI IMG/M metagenome (GOLD analysis project Ga0187870, IMG submission 132974) | Peatland microbial communities from SPRUCE experiment site at the Marcell Experimental Forest, Minnesota, USA - June2016WEW_13_150 | ecosystem: Environmental > Terrestrial > Soil >...
CCACCCGGGGTTATTGCCCCGGCGCAGTTACTTTCAATTACTGGCCTTACAGTGTCGGCCAGGTCAGGGACTTTCACCCTGCTGTCCAAGCGCGCTTTCAGGCGCACATGAATCGCGCCGTTGGCGCTCTATTGTGTTTTCTTGCACCTGTCCTGGGGCGTTGCCCCAGGCTGGTATGACCTGACGCCGTTAGCGTCGGCCAATGAGGTCGTTCGAAAACGTCCAAACTCCAGGGGCTGGCCGAAGCCAGCGCCTTAACTAACTGCTATTCGGGTCAGTCCTAGAATTCTGACATATCGGGGAAACAGTGTCATTTTTCCAGGACTGACCCCAGTTCCGTCCGACAAGCGGGTTGCGGAAAAGAAACGGGCGGAACTGCTCCGCGAGGAGGAGCATGAGCCGGCTGGGTTCATTCCGGTCAAAGCGGCGCGTGAGGCGGCACAGCGGAGCTTGGGCGAGCAGCTTGCGGAGTTTCCGGGCGACATGGGGCGGCATTGATAGCCGTTTCCTGGCAAACGCGCGTCCGGAGGCAGTCTTGAGGTAACGCTCAAATTGCAGCGCGCGGTTCCGGTCCGTGAAGGCGATGGCGGTTTTGATGCGCCAGGGGCGGAACTTAGCGGTGTGGGGCGCTTCACCGGCGTTGGGCCTTTGCAGGCGCGCGCGCAAGTCTTCGGTAAAACCGACATAAAAGTGCTCGGGGGTTGAGAAGCTCTGGAGAACATAAACGCAGGCGAAGTTCATGCTGGCTCGCCGAGTCGTAGTTCGGAGCGCTCGTGCGATCGCAAAGGGAGCCCGCCTTCGCCCGAGGATGGGCTACGGCGCGGCAGTCTTCGCTCTCCGCTGGCGCTCCGAACGAAGACTGGCGGGAGCGGCGGGGCTCGAACCCGTAACCTCTGCCGTGACAGGGCAGCGCTCTAAACCAATTGAGCTACGCCCCCGCAAGGGGCAGCAGAACATAAGAAACACGGGGCCGCCCGTCAAGGGGGACTGCAAAAAAACGTCGGGCAGCAGACGCCAAGGAGGTGGGGGTGGGGAACCCCGCTGAAGAAACGTACTGCTGCCCGAACAGGCTTACTTTATGGCACCCGCCGCCCCTTTGTCAACTGGATAGCGGAGCCGGGAAGGTGCGAAATCCGGCTATGTCACGGGGCTGCGCCACTGGCGCCGGCACGGGCAGCAGGCAGGAGTCAGGAGGCGGGAGGAGGTTGAGGCGTCGAAGCGTTGAAGCGGGGGCCTCGTCCGGGCCGAGCCCCGCTCCTGCCCGCTCCGCTTTGGCGGGCAGATGTCGGCAGTCCGGTCCGGCGCGACGAGCGCGCAACTCAACGGGGTTTGCGCTGTTTATCTCAGAACGAAACGGGGCGTGGATGGTCAAAGCAATATTGCGGGAAGGCAGAGCCAGAGAGCTATGAACGACATTTCACCGGAGGAGGTCAGCGCGCTTTACAGCCGCATCACGCAGGAACTGGGCCGGGTGATCGTGGGCCAGGAGCAGGTGGTGAAGCTCTTGCTGGTGAGCCTGTTTGCGCGCGGGCATTGCCTGCTGGTGGGCGTGCCGGGCCTGGCCAAGACGCTCATCGTCCGCACCCTAGCTGAGATCATGCAGTTGAGCTTCAAGCGCATCCAGTTCACGCCCGACCTGATGCCGAGCGACATCATCGGCTCGGAAGTCCTGCAGGAGCGCGACCGGCGGCTGGAATATGAATACAAGCCGGGCCCCGTGTTCGCCAACCTCATCCTGGCGGACGAAATCAACCGGACCCCGCCCAAGACCCAGGCCGCCTTGCTGGAGGCCATGCAGGAACGCAAGGTCACCGTGGGCGGCCAATCGCGCCCGCTGCCGGACCCGTTCCTGGTGGTGGCGACGCAGAACCCCATCGAGCAGGAAGGCACTTATCCGTTGCCCGAGGCGCAGCTCGACCGGTTCATGTTCTCGCTTTACCTGGATTACCCGGCCAAGGCGGAGGAAACCGAGGTGGTGAAGCGGACAACCTTGCGCGAACTGCCAGTGCTGGCGCCCACGGTGGCGGCCGAAGACCTGTTGCGCGTGCAGCGGCTCGTGCTGGCGGCGCCGGTGTCGGACCACGTGATCGATTATGCGGTTTCGCTGGCCGCGGCCACGCGCCCGGGCCAGCCGGAAGGTTTGCAGGTGGCGCGCGACTTTGTGGAATGGGGAGCTGGCCCGCGCGCGTCGCAGTACCTAATCCTGGGCGCCAAGGCCCTGGCGCTGTTGAATGGCAAGATCACCCCCGAAACGGCCGACGTGCGGGAAGTGGCCATGCACGTCCTCCAGCATCGCGTCATTACCAATTACCGGGCCACTGGCGCCGGCAAAAGATCGCGCGACATCGCCCGGAACGTAATCGAGCAGGTGCGTGAACTGGCATACTGAGGGCTCGTGCAAAAACAAGTTCCGATGGCGAGGCGTAAGTCCTACATTATTCTCTGGCACCCCTCCGGGGTGCAACCGCCAGTCCCGATTCGGAATCGGGAGCCCGGTGGTCCCGCCTTAGCGGGACCACCGGCTACTTTCTACCAACCCTCCGGGTTGGGGAAAATCGCAGTTTGTTTTTGCAGGGGCGCTAAGCAGTTTACATCAGTAAATGAACGATCCTTTTCGCAAGCCGCCGGTGATTGCGGTCCGCCGCCAGCCTTGGCCGGGGCCGCCGCCCATACCGGGGCCGCCGGCCATACCGGGGCCGTCGCCCATACCGGGGCCGCCGCCCCTGCCGGGGCCGCCGCGCCTGCCCCCGGGGTCGCGGGTGCCGGCGGCCTTGGCGCGGCTTTACCAGCCGCCCGCCCCCGTGGCCAGCAGGCACTCGCTGCTGCTGCCCGAGGAACTGGAGCGCTTCAAGAACCTGCTGGTCTTCGCCCGCTCGACGGTCGAGGGGTATTTCATCGGCAAACACAAGTCGCCCTATCGCGGCGCGTCGGTGGAATTTACGGACTACAAGGAATACGTTCCTGGCGACGAGGTCAACCGGATCGATTGGCGGGCCTACGGGCGGTCGCGGCGGCTCTTCGTGCGGGAGTATGAGGCGGAGACGGACATGGTAGTCTATCTGCTGGTGGACGTGAGCGCCTCGATGAGTTACGCCGGCACCGGGCGGCAGTCCAAGTACATCATTGCCGCCAAGATCGCCGCGGCGCTGGCTTACCTGATGCTCCACCAGGGGGACAAGGCGGCGCTGGTGCTGTTTGCCGAGACGCTGAACCGGTTTCTGTCCCCGGGCGGCACGCGCCGGCACCTGCACCACCTGGTCACCGAATTGGAGCGCGTGGAACCGGCCTCGACGACCGGGATTGGGCGCGCCTTGCGCGAGTGCAATTCCCTGTTTAAGAAGCGGGGTCGCCTCGTCATCTTGTCCGACTTCTGGACCGACATGGCCGAGTTCCTCGAGGCCCTGGGCCAGTTCCAGCACCGGAAGTTCGAGGTCCTGTTGCTCCACGTGCTGGACCCGGATGAACTGAGCCTGCCCCCGGCCGAGGCGGCCCGGTTCCAGGACCTGGAAACGCGGGAAGAAGTCGAGGTCGAGCTGGAGGAAATCCGCTCGGCCTACTGCGCGAGCGTGCAAGCCCGCCTGGAGCAACTCGCCAGCGAAGCCAACCACCGCCGCCTCAGCCATGCCCTGGTCAACACCCAGCACCCTTACTTGCAAGCCATCGAGGCCTACCTCGGCTTCCGCGGCCGGAACACCTTTGGCAGAAGCGTATGAAGGGAAGGCCCCAATCCCAAGGGCGAGCTCCCAAGGGACTGCCGGCAACCGAGGCCTCCAGGTTTTGCCATGTCCCACTTATTTAACTTATTTAGCTCATTTAGCCTGTTGAACTTCGCAACGTTGTAACCAGGCAACCTTTTGTAACCTTTTTTTTAACGCTTCAGCCCTTCAACGTTTCAACCTCCCCATGTCCTGGGCCAGCCCAGCCTTGTTCAGTGTTTTGGTGGCGGCGCTTGCGCTGCCGCTGGTGATTCATTTGCTGAACAAGAGTTTCCCGCGTTTCTTCCGGTTCCCGTCGATTGAACTGATCAAGCAAACGATGGCCCGGCGCTCGAAACTCTATCGGTGGCGGCATTGGATTCTGCTGTTGCTGCGCACGGCCTGCCTGGCCCTGCTGCTGGCGGCCTTTTTGCGGCCGGTGTGGAAGCGCTTCGGCGCGGACGCGGCCGCCAAGGGCGGGCGGCAGGTGCTGCTGGTGCTCGATCACTCGGTGAGCATGGAGCACCGGGGAGACGGGCCGACCTCCAGGGAACGAGCGGCGCACGAGGCGCTCAAGCTGCTCGAATCCCTCGGCGCCAACGACGCGGTCAACCTCCTGTTGATGGACCCGAGCCCGACGAGTTGTTTTTTGGATTTCTCGAAGGACCACGCGGAGGCGAGGCGTTTTTTGGGCCGGCTCAAGCCGGGCCTGGGCCGGGCGGACGTGAACCTGGCCAACGGGCTGGCGGCGCGGCTGGTGGCCAAAGCGGCGGCGTCCCGGCCGGAGATTTATTACCTTTCAGATTTCCAGCGGAAGAACTGGGCCAACGCCAACTTCACGGCCCTGCCGGCGGGGGCGCGGCTGTTCTTTGTGGATGTCGGCCCGGCGCACCGGGACAACCGGGCGATTCTGGGGGCCAGCCTCTCGCAGGCGCAGGTGCTGGCCGGGGACACCGTCCTGCTGGAAGTGACGGTCGGCAACTTCAGCGGCGAGGCCTTTGGGGGGCGGCTGACGGTGACGCTGGACCAGCGGTTCAGCTTCGACCAGGAGGTTTCGATTGCGCCGTGGTCGGAGGGCAAAGTCCTGGTGCCGGTGTCCGCCGGCGGGCCGGGGGTGCATTTGTGCGAAGTGAAGCTGCCGCCCGACGCGCTGGAGTACGACAACCATTTCTGCCTGGCGCTGGCGGTGCAGGAAAAAGAAGAGGTGCTGATTGTGACGGACGGCCCCGGCGACCCAAAGAGCGGGGCTTATTTCCTCAAGACCGCGCTCAATCCTTTCGAGGGCGAGGCCGGCTCGCTGTTGCCGCGCGTGATTGGCTCCAACGAACTGACGCCCAGCCGCCTGGCCGGGGTGCGGAAGGTCTTTTTCACCCAGTTGAACGGCCTGAACCCCGAGGCCGGCGCGGCGCTGGCGAAGTTCCTCTTCCAAGGCGGCGGGCTGGTCTATTTTCTCGACGGCCGGGCGGACGCCGCGAACCTGGCGGCGCTGGAAAAGGCGCTAGGCCCGAACACGATGCCGGTGCGCCTGGCGCAGCGGCGCAGCGCGACCAACCTGGTCAGCGGCGCGCAGCAGGTGGTGCGGGGGGATTTCAAATCGCGCTATCTCAAGCTCTTCCAGGGGGCGGCGCGCCAGAACCTCGCGCTGCTGGAATTCTACGACTATTACCAGGCCAGCGCGACCGGGGCCGGGGCCATCCTCCTGGCTTACGGCGAGGAGTCGCCCGCGATGGCGGCGCTCCATCACGGCCTGGGCACGATGCTGCTGCTGAACTTCTCGGCCAGCGAGTTGTCCAGCAACCTCGCCCGGCAACGGGTCTTCCCCGCCTGGATGCAGGACCTGGTCAAGGCCCTCTCCGCCGACGAACCGCCTCCCCCCGCCTACACCATCGGCGAAACGGTCCACACCGAGGTCTGGCGCAGCGAAATGCGCGACCTGGATTTCAAGTCCCCCTCCGGCGCGCCGGTGACGGTGAAGCGCGAGCTAACGGGCGAGCGTTACAGCGTAACCTTCACGCCCGATGAGCTCGGCTTCTACACCCTCGGCTCCCCGCGTCCGCTCTACGCCTTCGGCATCAATACCAGCCCCGACGAGGCCGACCTGCGCCCGATCGACAAGGACGTCCTGCCCAGGGACTTCGCGGCCGAGCATGAGGCGCACTTTGTCGCCGGCGCCGAGGATTTCGCGGAACTCGCCCAGGGCAGGCCGCTCTTTCATTGGTTCATCCTGGGCGCCCTGGCGTTCCTCATCCTGGAAAGCGGCTTTCAATTCTTGCTGCGGAGCAGAGCGGCCGGCAAAGGTTAGATGAGTTAGATGAGTTAAATGGAGAATTGTAAATTGAACCTCCTTATGCCACCGCCTGCGTTAGCGGGCCGGCGGCGGCGGTTTGCGGCCCGCGCGGGAGAAGTGGCGGCGGCGCTGGGCGGAGCCGCATTGGGACTGGGCCTCCTCCCGTTGACTGGCCTGGCGCAGGCCGAGACGGCCGCACCGGCGACCGTCGGCAGGATGGTCTTGGACCCCATCCTGCCCGGGCCGTTGGTGGCGCTGCTGGCGGGGGTGCTGCTTTTGTTCACGGTGCGCGTTTATCTCAAGGTGGGGGCCGGCGTGGGGCGCAGGCGGAACTGGTTGCTGCTGCTCTTCCGGGCAGCCGGGCTAGTGCTGGTGGCGCTGCTGTTGCTTCAGCCCTCGCGGCCGGAGCCGTTGCCGCCGCCGGCCAGGGAGCGGGTCACGCTGATCGGCGTGGACACCTCGCTGAGCATGAAACAACGGGACGTGGAGCGCGCCACGCGGCTGGATGCGGCCAAGAACGCCCTGCTCAACGCCGGGGTGGTTGGGCGCAACGGCGTGCCCGAAGACCCGCGCTTGCGGTTCTTCGAATTCAGCGCCGATGCCCAGCCGCTGGTGAAGTCCATTCTCGACCTCACGCCCAAAGGCCCGACCACCCGGCTCAACCAGTCGGTGCTGACCATGCTCAACACCCTGGCCGGGAGTGAGGACGCCAACGCCTTGCTCCTGCTCACCGACGGGCACGACTTCGAACTGGTGAACCCGGTCAAGACCGGGGCCGCCGCCCGCGCGCGGCAGGCGCCCATTTACGCGGTGCCGCTCGGCAAGCAGGGAAAAGTCCGGGACGTTTCCGTGCGCATCACGGGTTTCCAGCCTTATTGTTACGTGAAACAGAAGGCCCGGGTGGCGGCGGCGCTGCGGCTGATTGGGTGCGAGTTCGAGGACCTCACGGTGCAACTGCTGCGCCACGGGCAGGTGGTCCAGACCAAACGGCTCAACGCCGGCGAGTTGCAGGAACTGCCGGTCGACTTCGAGGTGGCCGAGCCCGCCGTGGGCCAGTACGAATACGAAGTCCGCGTCCCGCCGCTGGAGCAGGAGGTGGACACGGCCAACAACAGCGCCATCACCTACCTCAACGTGATCGATCAGCAGGTGCATGTCCTGGTGCTGGAAGGGGACCCCTACTGGGACACGACGTTCCTGCGGCGTTCGTTGATGCGGAACGACAAGTTCGACCTGGACGCGCTCGTCCGCTACGGCCGCGACCGCCGGCGCGCCATCCGCAAGACCGAGAGCGCTGGCCCGCTGCGCGCGCCCGAGACGCTCGAGCAGTTCAGCCATTACGACCTCATCTTCCTGGGGCGCCTGGTGGACCAAGTGCTGAGCGCGCCGCAACTCGCCCTGCTCGACCAATATGTCAAGGAGTGCAGCGGGACCGTGGTCTTTGGCCGGGGCAGCGCCTTCGGCAACGCCGCGGCCGCCAGCCAGCTCGAGCCGGTCCTGTGGGCGGACAAGGCCAATGGCCGCGTGCGCCTGGACGCCACGGCTGAGGGCCGAAACCTCTCGGCCTTTCGCGCGCTCAATGACGGCGCCGTGGGGCTGGACACTTTGCCCGACCTGCTCAGTGGACACAAGGCGGCGGTGACCAAGCCGCTCACCTCGACGCTGGCCCTGGCGGCCAATCGCGAGGATGGGGCGGCGGCCCCGGCCATCGTCCATCGCCGTTACGGCACCGGCCAGGTCCTCAGCGTCGGCGTCGAGGGCCTCTGGCGCTGGGGACTCAACGCCCAAGCCGATGGCCTGAACACGCCTTTCGATCGGTTCTGGGACCAGATGATTCTCTGGTTGTTGGCCGGGCGGGATTTCATCCCCAGCCGCCAGTTCTCCTTTCGCCCCAATTCCGCCAACCTTCTCCTGGGCGAGAAGGTCTATTTTCACGTCACCATGCGCCAGGCCGACCCCAAGGTCAAAGCCGTTCCCCTCACGCTCTACTTGGGTGAGGCGGAGGTCGGGCGAGTCAATCTGACCGCTGCGGCGGCCGCGGGCGCCCGTCTGAGCGGGGAGTTCCTGCCGGAACGGGTGGGACGTTACCGGGCGGTGGCGCAGTTCCCCGACGGCACGTCGCAGGAATCGCGCTTCATCGTGTTCAACGAGAACCTCGAGGAGACCGAAGTGGCGACCGACGTGGTCGGTCTGCGGCGATTGTGTGAAAGCAGCGGCGGCCGCCTGGTGGAGCCGGGCGACCTGGCGCGGCTGCTCAAGGAACTCAACAGCGAGCAGAACCAGGCCGCCCCCAAGACCCGGCTTTGCCCGGTGTGGAATCAGGCTTGGGTTTTTTACCTGGCGGGCCTATTGTTCGGGTTGGATTGGTTTTTACGACGACGGTGGGGTTTATGCTGAGCCAGAGGCAACAGATTCTGGAGCGCCTGGCGGCCGCCGACCGCCAGCACCAGAAGGAAGCGGGCGGGCGGTTGCTGCTCCGCAGCCTGAAATACGCCTGCGCCTTCGTCCTGGGCGCCTTTGTGCTGGACGTGGCCGCCCACCTCCGCCCCGGCTGGCGGCTGGGCCTGCTGCTGGCGATGCTCGCCGGGGCGGCGGCCCTCGCCGGCATCGCTTGGCGGACCGCTTTTGTCCGCCGCAACCGGCTGGAGCGCATCGCCCGTTTTCTCGAAACCCGCGAGCCGGCCCTGGGGTCGCGGCTGATTAACCTGCTGCAACTGCAGGCCCAAATCACCGACGCCTTGCTGGCGCCGCTCACGCGCGAACTGGCGCGCCAGGCCGTGGCGGGCTATGCCGCCCAGTTGAGCGGCACGCCCCTCGAACGGCTCGCCTGGACGGGCGAATTGCGCCGGCACTTGAAACGCGCGGCGTGGACGCTGCTGGGGTTTGCGACCGTATTGGCGGCGTTTTCCCGGGTCACGGCCGTCGAGGTCGCCCGGTTCGCCGATCCCTTTGGCGACCATCCGCCCTATTCGTTTACCCGGCTGGAGATTACGGACCCCGGGCGCGGCGGCACGAACCTCCTTTACGGCCAGGGCCTGGCGATCAAGGTCAAGGCCGTCGGACATCAGCCCAGGGAGGTCTTCCTCACCGCCTTGCCGCCCGGCCATCCCGAAAAGGCCGTCACCGTCCCGATGTTCGAGCAGGGCGGCGCCGGCTACCACCAGTTGCTCGACAACGTGCGCGGCGAACTGCTCGTCTTCGCGCACACCAAAGACCGCACCACCCGCTCCAAGCAGGTCCACCTCGGCGTCATCCTGACGCCCCAGTTGGCAAGGGCCTTCGTGCAAATCGCCCCGCCCGCCTACACCGGCTTGAAGCCCGAAGAGAAGCCGTATGCCTTCAAGGGCGTGCAGGCGCTCGAGGCCAGCCAGGTGCGGTTCCGGCTCCAATCCAATCGTCCCCTCCGTGAGGGCGTGCTCGAACTGACCAGCGGCGACCTGCCGCCGCAACGGGTGCCGCTGAAAAAATCGGCGGAAAACGAGGTGGCCGGCTCGTTCCTGGCGGCCGAGTCCAGCCGGTTGCGCTTCAGCCTGCTCGACGTGGCGGGCCTCCCCTCACAAGCCGACTGGGAGGGCGCGCTCACCGTCACCCACGACCTGCCGCCCGAGGTCCGCATCACCGAGCCGGCCCACGACGCCTACGTCGCCCTGGACTTCAAATTCCAGGCGCACATCGAGGCGAACGACGATTACGGCTTGCGCAGCCTCCGCCTCCACCGCGGTTTGAACGGCGTCTATTCCGCCCCTAAAGTCGTCGCCTATGAGGGCATCGTCCGCCAGAGCCACCAGACGGTGGACTTTGACCTGGTGCAACTGGGGGTCCAGCCGGGCGACCTGCTCTCGCTCTTTGCCGAGGCCGTGGACACCGCGCCCCAGGCGCACCTGGGGCGCAGCCAGACCGTCCGCCTGTTGGTCATCAGCGTCGAAGACTACAACAATTTCCTGCGAGAGCAGACGGACGTTGCCGACGCCCAGGCCAAGTACGGCGCGCTGATGGACGACTTGCAGGCGTTGGTGAACGACCAGAAAAAGCTGGGCGAGCTGGCGCAGCAACTCGAAGCACAGGTGGCCAAAGCCAAGCCCAAAGAGCGCGCCGAGCTGGCCGCCCAACTCGATGACCTGCTGGCCCGGCAGAACGAACTCAACCAAAAGCTCAACCAACAGGCCGAACGCATGGGGCATTTCGTGCGCCAGGACCCGCTTTACGATGTCGAGCGCGAACTGCAGGAGTTGCTCCGCCAACAGGCCGAGCAAGTCCGCCAGAGCACCCGCGCCAATGACGCGGCGGGGCGCGACGTTGCCCAGCGCAGCTCGCCGCCCGCCGGCGGGCGCCAGTTGTCGCCCGACCTGCTGAGCGATTTCAAGCAGGCCTCCGATGACCAGGTGGCCCGCCTGGGCGGCGTCCAGGAGGCCGGCGCCAGGCAAGTCGCCCAAACGCTCCAGGACCTGGCGCTCATGCAGGCCTTGCAAGAGGACTTCAACCAGTTCGATGACCTTTACCGCGCCCAGCAGGAATTGGCTGCCCAGACCCAAGCCTACAACCGCGCCGGCCAACTGGGCCGCGAAGACCAGTTGGCCCTCAAAGACTTGGCCGCCACCGAGAAACAGGTCGGCGAGGTCCTCGGGCAGCTCGAACAACAGCTTCGCGACGACGCGAAAGCCGCCGGCAAACTCTTCCCCAAAGCCGCCCAGAGCGGGCAGGACCTGGCCGACAAAATCAACGAACTCCGCCTGGCGCCCCTCGCACGGCAGGCCACCGGCCAGATGCTGGCGGGCAACGGCGACCGCTCCTTCCGCCTGGCCGACCGCCTGCGCGGCGAGATGGAGAAGTTGTTCACCGAGGCCCAGGCCGGCAATGCCCCCTCCAGCGAGGAACTGGACGGCTACTTGCGGTTGCTGCGCGGCATGAACCCGGGCCAGACCTTCACCCAGATGTCTCGCAGCCGAAAGTCCGGGCTGAGCTTGGCACGCAGCTTGGGCCTGGGCCTGGGACAAGGCCAGTCCGGCTCCTCCGGCTACGCCATGGTGAACGGTTCGAGCGTGGATGTGATGGGCAACGAACCGCGCGCCCAGCGGGGCAATGCCACCGCTCGCCAGTCAAGCCGCCTGGGCCAGGGCGCCGGGACGCCCGCCGGCTACAACCCCGCCACCGAGACCGACAAGGCCGACGTCCTCAAGAACCTCAACCCCGTCAACCGCCAATCCGGCGCCGTCGCTTCCGAGACCCTGCTCGAGGAATACAGCGACCTGGTGGACCATTACTTCAAAGCCATCACCACCAAGAAGAGCCAATGAAAACGCCAATTGCCGCCGTCCTCGCTCTTTGGCTGGCGGGCGGGTCTGCCTCCTCCGCCACACTCGCGCCCCAAGCGGCCGGGCGGTCCGATGCGACGCTGCTGCAATGCGGCAATTTGATTTACGCGGGCAACCGGAGTTCCGTCTGCTTTGCCGACCGCTTTCTGACCGACGTGGCAGAGCAGACCTGCTTGCGCGTCAACCGGAAGTTCTGCCCCGTCCGCCTCGAGGCTGAGGCTCTGTTTGACTACCCGTTTTGCGTGATGTCGGGCAACGAGAACTTTTCCCTGTCCGAAAAGGAGCGCGGCCAGCTCCGGAAATTCCTCGCTCAAGGCGGCTTCCTGCTCGTCAGCCCCGGCTGCTCGGATGAGAAATGGGACAAGTCCTTCCGCCAGGAGCTCAAGGTCTGCTTTCCAGACAACGCCCTCAAAAAAATCCCCATGTCCCACCCGATCTTTTCCATCGTCCACCAGATCCCCCGGCTGACCGACAAACACGGCAAACTAGTCGCCCTGGATGGGCTGGAACTCAACGGCCGGCTGGTCCTGGTCTATTCCAAGGAGGGCCTCAACGACGTCGAGCACGCCACCGGTTGCTGCTGCTGCGGCGGCAATGAAATCAGCAACCCCGTCCGCGTCAACGTCAATGTCTTCACCTACGCCGTGGTGTACTAATTCCAATTCGCGTTGGAATAACCAGCAAAAATGTGCCCGCCAGACGCTCAAGCTCCGCAAGCCCAAAGCCGAATGCTCAAGGCGACACGCGCTGCTTTCGCAGCTCGGGTTTCGGGTTTTGGGCGGCCTGTCGGGGTAGTTTTGACCGCGGCTATCATGTGGCTCCTGTTGTGCGGCTGCGGCCCTGCCTCGCCTCCGGCCTTTGAGGTGCCGATCTTTTTTACCTGCGATACCCGGGGGCGGCTCGAGCCGTGCGGCTGTTTCACCGGCCAGTATGGCGGGCTGACGCGGCTCAAGACGGTGCTCGACGCGGAAGCCCCGGCCGCCGCGGTCCGGGTTGACATCGGCGATGCTATCGGCGGGCGCGAGGACTATGACCTGCTCCAGTACCGTTACCTGCTCCGCGCCTTCGCGGCCATGAAATACGATGCCCTCAACCTCGGCCAGCGCGAAGCCCAGCTCTCCGCCGCCCAACTCCGCGAACTCAAGCGCTCCTCCCCGGTCCCGCTCCTGAGCGCCAACCTCCTGGACCAGGCCAGCCGCAAACCGATCTTCGAGGCCTACCGCATTGTCCAACGGGGCGGCTGGCGCGTCGCCCTCATCGGCGTGCTGGACCCTCGCGGCCTGGGCGAGGACCTCGGGGCGGGCCTGGTGGTGGACGACATGGAGTCCACCCTCGCCCGGCGGGTGGCCGAAGTGCGGCCCAAAGCCGATTTGATCGTCCTGCTGGCCTTCACGGACGAAGCCACGCTGGCGCGGTTGGCGGAGCAGTTTTACGAAATCCAGGTCATTCTCGGCGGCAAAGTCAGCCAACCGGCCCAGGAACTCAAACGCGAAAACCGCAGCCTGATCTACTTCGTCACCAACGAATCCCGGGCGCTGGGCCTGCTCCGGCTCCAGCTCCGGGCCGGCGCGCCACTCCGCGTGACCGCCAACGAAATCCGCCTGCTCCACGACCAAATCCCCCAAGACCCCTCTTTGCGCCGCCTGGCCCAGGCCTACCGCGACGAAGTGCGCCGCACGCCCCTGGCGGCGGACGACCCCGCCAACGCCGCCGCCGACACGGTCCCGGGCGTGCGCACCGCCGCCAGCTTCGTCGGCAGCCCCCGCTGCGTGGATTGCCACCAGAGCGCCGGCGCCTTATGGGCCAAGTCTGGCCACGCCCGCGCCTTCGCCACCCTCTCCGACCGCAAGGCCGACGCCGACCCCAAGTGCATCGGCTGTCACACCACCGGCTTCGGCGCCGCTTCCGGCTACCGCCGCCCATTCGGCCCGGACAAGCTCGTGGATGTCGGCTGCGAAAGCTGTCATGGCCCCGGCAGCCTGCACGTCCGCCAGCGCGAGGGCGACAAATCCATCAACTTCACCTATCGCCCCCTGGACGCCGGCGACTGCAAGAAATGCCATTACGGCGAATTCAGCCGCCCCTTTTACTGGTACGAATTCTGGCCCGTCATCAAACACGGCAAAGAGCCGCCGCCGCCGGAAGCGGAAATCCGAGGTCCCAAGGCGGCCTCGGCGCAGAACCCGCTGCTCGGCGCCGGCCGCGCTGGCGCTGCCGCCCACCCCTGCCTGGCAGCAACGCTCCTGCAAACTCCACATCCCGGCCGAGGCGCTCTATGAAGACTCCCGCCCGGATGCACAGCCCGTCTAACTTGTTTAACCTTCTGAGCCTGTCATGGTTTGTCGCTTTGTCCGCGCTGGGCGAGGCGCCGGCCGGTTGGAAGACGAATTACACCGCGGCCCTGGCCCAGGCCCGGCGCGAGCAACAGCCCTGCCTGGTCTGGTTCACCGCCAGTTGGTGCGGACCTTGCCGGGAGATGGCTCGCTCCGTGCTCGTCGCTCCGGCGGTGGCGCAGACCCTGACCAACCTGAACCGCGTGGCCATCGACATCGACGAGCAGGAGGCCCTGGCGCAACAGCGCGGGGTCCGGGCCGTGCCGACCTTCCAGATGCTCTCGCCCGAGGGCGACGCCCTCGCCAGCCTGGTCGGCTACCAGGCCCCCGAGCCATTCCTTGAATGGCTGACCAACAGCCTCCGGGAGGTCAAAGACAGCCTCCTGCGGCAACACCGTTCCGAGCAAAGGCTCGCCGCCGCCGAGCAAGCCCTCCGCCAAAGCGGCGCCCGGGCCGACCCCGAGGCCATCCGCGAATTGCTCGCGCTCTATGCCGAGCAGAGCAGTGCCGTGCGCGACCCGGCGGGCGCGCGGCTGGCCGCTTTGGCCCAGAGCCAGCCCGCCCTGCTGCTCGACGGCCTGAACCATCCCCGTCTCGCCGTCCGCATTCACGTCGCCAACCTGCTTCGCCGCCGCCTTGGCGAGGCCTTCAACATCGATCCCTGGAGCGACGCCGCCGCCCGCCGCCAAGCCGTCGCCCAGTGGCAGCAGAAGCTCTCCTCGACGGCGCGCTGACGCTCCGGCCCCGGTGCGGCACGCGGGCGTCAAACGATAAGTGAGCCGTCAGCAAGAAGCAAAGTTTGCCAAACGATCAAGATTGTGGCATAAGCACGCGCGAAGTCGTCGATGATCTGTGGTGTCTGAAAATGGTTGATTCGAACTATGTCGCTTGAGCTTGCCCATGAGAAGCTGGGGTGGCCGCCCCCTCAGGAGGTTCGAAATCCGTCCGGAGAAGGGGCTCGAATTTTCGCGGAACTCGCTCAAGCGAAAATCGGGACGACGCTTGCCAGCCGTTCAGACGGTCCGCGGTTAAAGGTTGGGGTGCTCTCTCGCAATTCATATTCACGCGAAACCGAGTCGCCGATCGCCATCGTTGCGGAATTCGAGAAGATGGCGAGTGACGCCGTGTTACGGGAACTTCATCGCTTAGCCTGGAACTTCTCCCACAGCCCCACAATTGTCACGATCGAGCCGCATTTGCTGAGGGTCTGGACTTGCTGCGAGCCGCCTGAAGATCGGTTTGTCGGGCATTATGTCATCCAGGACGTTCCGACCTCTGAGTTGACGAAGCCTCGGCTTAGCGATGCGGCAAGGCGCGCAGTTCAGGCTCTCCATTGGGCAAACCTGGTTTCAGGCCAGTTTTTTCGGGACCGTGCGGAGCGGTTCAATCGGGATCAGCGGGCGGACCGGATGCTGCTCGGCAACTTGCGGCACCTTCGGGAGGTGCTGCGCAGAGCTGGCCTGACAAACGACGACATCTGCCACGATCTGTTGGCCCGGGTGATCTTCGTTCAATTCCTGTTTGACCGCAAGGACTCCGCGGGCAACCCGGCGCTGAACCCAAATAAGCTCAAGAGCCTTAACGAGAGTGGAGTGCTCCAGGCAGAGCATGGAACCTTTGCGAGCATTTTGGAGGATTACGAGGAGACTTACCGGCTGTTCGACTGGCTCAATGACCGCTTCAACGGGGATTTGTTTCCGGGCGGAGGCGACACAAGAGGGGAACGCGAACGTGCCTGGCAGGAAGAGAAGCGGTTCGTGAAACCTCGTCACCTGAAGGTGCTTCGGGATTTCGTCAAAGGTGATCTGGATATGCCAACCGGCCAAAGGTGTCTATGGCCACAGTACGCATTTGACGCCATTCCTCTTGAGTTCATCAGCAGCATCTATGAGGCGTTTGTTACGGAACGCGCCCGTAGCGAAGGCATCTACTACACGCCACCGCATTTGGTCGACTTCATTCTCGATCGCGTCCTCCCCTGGCAGGGAGACGCGTGGGATTTGAAGGTTCTCGACCCGGCGTGTGGTTCTGGTATCTTCTTGGTCAAGGCGTTTCAACGGTTGGTTCACCGCTGGAAAAACGCACATCGCGGTGAGGGCATTCGGGCGGAAACCCTTCGCGGTCTGCTGCAGAACAATCTTTTCGGAGTTGACAAGGATCCGCATGCTGTGCGAGTCGCCTCGTTTAGCCTGTATTTAGCAATGTGCGACGAGCTAGACCCTAAGCATTATTGGACTCAGGTTCGTTTCCCACCGATGCGGCAGTGTCGCCTCATTAATGCTGACTTTTTTGAGGAGGGCCGTCCCGGCTTCAGCACCAAGCCGGATAGTCAGACATACGATCTGGTGATCGGGAATGCTCCTTGGGGCGAGGAACTGCTCACTCCAGCGGCGAAGGCATGGGCTGCTGAGAGGGCGCACCCATGGCCGGTTGCCAATAAGGGTATTGGTACCCTTTTTCTGCCAAAGGCTGCGGCCCTGACGAGGGGGACTGGCAAGATTGCGATGATTCAATCCGCGAGCTCACTGCTATTCAACCGAAGTGGCCCAGCTTGTGAGTTTCGCAGCAAGTTTTTCACCACGTTCCGAGTGGAAGAGATCGTGAACCTCTCTGCGCTGCGATTCAAGGTGTTTAACCAAAGGACGCGCTCTGTTCAGAGGTCGGTGGCACCCTCGTGTGTGATCACTTTGTCACCGGCACCAGGGCCCTCTGAGATGATGACTTATGTGAGCCCGAAAGCCAGGGGTGAGTTACCAGAGGATTTCGAGGTTCTCGTAGAGCCACTAGACGTTAAACGAGTGCGCCAACACGAGGGGGCTCACGATCCGGATATCTGGAGTGCGCTGATGTGGGGCCAGCAGCGTGATTGGAGACTCGTCCGACATCTGCGATCTGGAGAGAATCTTGCCCGTTTCGAACAAGCTGCGCGGGTTCGTTGCACCGAAGGGATTATCCGTGGAAAGAATCCAGAGCGACAGCGCGAGTATCCATGGTTGTTCCACCGCCGCATCCTTGAGGAGGACATGTTTCCCGGGGGATCACCTGTGCTCTTGCGTGCGGACGAGTTGCCTCTAAACGACAATATAACTGCGGAGCGGCCGAGAAAGGAAGAGGCGTTCGCCATTCCCCAGTTGCTCATTAAGGAGGGGTGGTCGGTTGACACGAAAAGGTTTCAGGCGCGTCTTGTGCTTGCGGACAGTTCCGGGCAAGGCGTCGTTTGTTCCCAAAGTTATCTGTCGGTATGCGCGACTGGAGCCGATGAGGGGCTAATTAGGTCGGCGTGTTTGGCGTGCAACAGTCTCCTGGCAGTTTACTTTCTGTTCCTAACTAGCGGGCGCTTGGCCGCGTACAGGCCTGAAGCTCTGGCCGGCGAGATCCCGCGGATTCCAATCCCGCCCCCTCGAGATTGGCCTTTGGAGGAAATCCGAACCGTCGAGGACATCGACAGAATTGTTCGCGTGGCTTTCGATCTAAAGGACGCGGACTGGACCCTTGTTGAAGACTTTTGTAACGTCACTCTGGAGGATTTCAAAGGGGACGAGAGGTCCCCAGGAAGGACGCGCACCCGCCGCAGGATCGGCCCTGGCGATGAGCCTCAACTACGTCGCTACTGCGAGTATTTCATTCGTGTCCTGAAGGCCGGTTTTGGCCAAGACAAGGAGATCTGCGCGACCGTTTTTCAAGAGACCGGGAAAGACCTGCTGCCCTATCGTTTGGTTGCGATTCAGTTGAATCATTCATCTAAGGATGAAATCCGTATTGAACCGCTTGATGCGCTGGTTCTTCTGAGGCGGCTAGAAGATCTGAACCGGACATGGCTCCGCGAAGACAGGACGGTGGGAGGCAGTATTTACAGCGAGCGGTTCGCTCGGCTTTACGTTAACGACGGCGGGTCGCCAACGGTCTATATTTTAAAGCCTGATGCTTACCGGTACTGGACGCGAAGCATGGGGCTGCACGATGCCGACGAGGTTGCTGCGGATTTTGCGCGCTGGCATGCGGGCGCAGCATCAGAGGTGGCCCTTCCCAAATGAGCGCGATGGGCCAACGCGACGGGGCAGCTCCCGGCCAAGCTGTCTCGAGGGACTTTTTGAAGCTGGCCGGCGGATGGTGTTGTGACCAATCAGTAATTCTTCTGAGTTTCGTGTGGGGAGCGTACGACCGGATGAAGCTCGATAATCCGGCGGTCGATGACAGGGATTTGGAGCGCAGTCTCACGCAGTTATTCGAGGTCCGCATCCGCCGTGAAATGTCTGGTGACGAGCCGTTCTACATCCAGCACGGGCCGTATGAGCGCGAGACGATGAAGCGACCGCCGGCGCAGCCGCCCCAGTATGACCTGGCATTCGTGCTAAATGCCGATGAGCGAATTATGTGGCCGCTGGAGGCGAAGGTCTTGGAAACCGCGAAGGCGGTTTCTGAATATGTTTTGGAAGTGCGGGAGCAGTTTCTCGCTTGCCGCTATGCGCCGTTCTGCAGCGAAGGAGCCATGTTGGGGTATTTGCTGACGGGCTCACCGGGTGAGGCGTTTACCAACATTGCAGCTAAAGTGCCCTGCACCTTGGAGGAGCATCCAAAGTTCCCTTCCCGTGCTCACAGGACATCGCGCCATCGGCGCACGGTTCCTGCCGGAAAAAGGTATCCAGCGGATTTTTGCTGCCATCATCTCATTTTGGAGTTCTTTGGGCTTAAGAGGCGCCGGCCATGAGCGTGGACCAGCCGCTCTTTGATGTCGCTCGATGAGACCTTGCGACATTCCTGCAATCGAGCGACAACCGCGCTTGGATTTCGAGTGACGGCGGGGCATCTTGAGGACTTATGCGGTTCATTCGCGACATCTACGCCGCCAAGCGCGCCGCCGGGCAGCCGGTGATTTCGTTCGAGTTCTTCCCGCCCAAGACGCCCGAGGGCGACCGCAACCTGCTGGACAAGACCATCCCGGCCTTGCGGGAAACCCGGCCGGATTACTGTTCGGTGACCTACGGGGCCGGCGGCAGCACGCGCGACAAGACCCTGATGATCGTCGATCGCATCCAGCGGCAACACGGGTTGACCGCCGTGGCCCACCTGACCTGCGTGGACGCCACCCGCGAGCAGCTCGGGGAACTGCTCGGCCAGATCCGGGCGCTGGGCGTCAACAACGTCCTCGCCTTGCGCGGCGATCCGCCCGGCGGCGGCGAATTCCGGGTGACGCCCGGCGGCTTCGAATACTCCAGCCAACTGGTCCGCTTCATCCGGCAACAGCCCGGCCTGTGCATCGGCGTGGCCGGCTTTCCCGAAGGCCATATCGCCTGCAAGGAGGGCAAGTACGCCGATTGGCAGCACCTCAAGGAGAAGATTGACGCCGGCGCCGATTTCGTCATCACCCAGTTGTTCTTCGACAACGCTGATTACTACGAATTCCGCGAGCACCTCACCCGCAAGCTGGGGGTCAGCGTGCCCATCGTTCCAGGCCTTGTTTCCATCCTGAGCGGCTCGCAGATGAAGCGCTTCAGCGCCATGAGCGGCGCGCGCGTTCCCGCCCCGCTGGCGGCCAGGCTCCAGGCCCTGGGCGAGGACGACCCCGCCGTCACCGAGTTCGGCATCGACTACGCCACCAAACAATGCGCCGACCTGCTGAGCGCCGGCGCGCCCGGCATTCACTTCTACACGCTCAACAAGGCCTACGCGACCACGCGCATCTTGCACAACTTGCGTCTGGCTTAAACTGACAAGGTTGACGAGAAACAGGCAGGAATTCCGGGCCTGACCCCTGCCCGCCTCCTGCCAAACGACTTGCCATTTGGCATGGCATGAACCAAAGTGCGTCCATGAAAACGATGATCGCGATGGACTCGTCTGGGCGGTTGGTCTTTCCCAAGAGCGTTCGCCAATCGCTCAACACCCCGCCCACCGCCCTGTTCGAAGCCGAGGTCCTGGGGAACCGACTGGAACTCACGCTGGCGGAGCCGGAGTCCGGCAAGCTTCGCAAGCGCGGCAAGTTGCTGGTCGTGCCCAAACAAGGCGCGGCGGTCGACGCCGTCCAAGCCGTGCGGCAGACCCGCCAAGACCGGCTATGATCGAGTTCTTCGACACGACCACCCTGGTGGCGGCGATGGTGGAGGACGAGACCCACCACGAGTTCTGTGCGGAGGCGTTGGAGAACGCCGACGATGGTCGCGCCTCCACCCATAGTCTCGCCGAGTGTTATGCCACCCTGACCGGCGGAGGGCTGGGTAAGGTCACGTGAATGAGCATCAGCGCGGTAATTGATGGCGACCCTTTCAAGGTAATTGACGGAATTGCACCGAAGCCAGGAAAGGGGGCGGAGGGCGGGTTGGGTTGCTCGCGAATGCCCCTCGGCCTCGACTGTTTGGGAGCGGCTATTGCAGGGAGGAGCCCTTGGCGGGACCAGGGAAACCTTGGCTGCGCCGAGGGGACCGACAGAGCGTTGTGCTGAGCTGTGCCGTTCCTTTTAAACCGCGGCCCGGCCAGTTTTTTGGCAAAAATGGCCAATGTGGCCAATCCAGCCAATGTGGCCAATGCAGCGTTGTCTCGAGAATGAGAAACCGATCCTGACCAAGGTCTTAGGAACAAATCCATCCACCACAATGAAAACGCTCTCGAAAGTTCTGCACCTGTCAGTGCTTCTGCTCGTTCTCCAAGCCCGCTGCGCCTGGGGCGTCGAGATACCAACCGGCGCGCCGGCCCGCGTCGGCCCTCTTGGAGAGTCGGCACGGCTGTCCATCGAAGGCCCGCAGACATTCACCGAAGGCGATATCCGGCGCGCGTTACGAACTGACCTGGACTACCTCGTCGCCTCGCATCCCGAGGCCACCCTGGCCGAGTGCCTGGCCGCGCTCGAGGACCGGGTCCGCGCCGGCTACCGTGACTGCGGATTCCCCGAGGTTGCCGTCCTCGCGCGGTTTGACGGAGCGGCTGGCCGGATCGTGGCGAAGGTCACCGAAGGGCCGCGCTTCCGGTGCGGAGCACTCCAAGTGAAAGGCTTGAAGTCCCTCCCGGTTGCCGACTTCACTCGCCGCCTTGCTGAGAAGCTGGCACCGACATCAGACCAGAGCACGCCCGCTGCGGGAACCTGGAAGACCGGAGCACCGGTGAGCTTCACCCCCGACAGCCTGGCAAGCTACTCCGCCGCTGCGAGCAACACGTTCGCTGCGCTGGGCCGGTTCGCGGCAATATTCAAGGTGGACATTCAACCCCAACCAGCGAGCAGCAACGCCGCGCTGGCCGTAATCGTCGCTGACGAAGGGCCGGCGGCCGTCCTGCGGGATATCGAGGTGGTGGGGAACAAGAAGAACCGTCGCGACGCCGTGATCGGCTTTCTTGGGTTGTCCCGAGGAATGGAAGTAACCCAGGACCTGATCGACGAGAAGGCGCGCGCGTTGACGCAAACCGCGCGCTTCGCCGACTCGTCCATCACGCCGACAACTCTCGGCCCAGACGGTCAAGTGTCGTTGCGCATCAAAGTCGTTGAGAACGGCCAGCTTCCTCCCTTAAAGCAAACCCTGTCGCGGGAGGAGAGGACCTTGCTGCGTCTGCGCGAATGGCTCATGGCCTGGGGATCTCGCCAGGAGGATCTCATCGTTTCCTGGTCGCAGCCAACGGCGACGGGCAAGCGGCCGCAGGGGATTGAAGTCATCGTGGCCCCGTCAGGCGGGATCATGGCGCGGGTGATGGGGAATTCACCCGGGGTTGAGAAACTGCAGGACCTATACTCAATTGTCGTCAAGTCCGACGCGCTGGCCCTGTTTGCCCAGGTGCACCAACGAAAGCTCCGCATCCCGTTGCCGACGGGCTACTCCGGAGTGTTCTTCGTGAAGCCGGGTCCATCCACGGACTCCACCGGCCGATTCTCGCTGAACATGGGCGCTGGCTTGAGCCCGGCACAGACGAAAACGGGTTGGCAATTGCGCCTGGACTTGTTACCGGCGGCGTTCACCGACCTCTTGTATCGACCAGGAACGAAAGCGACGTGGCAGGGCGACGTTCTCAGGGTCCGAACCGAGGATTTTGTGCTGCGCGTGGACGGGGGAACCGGCCGGTTGTTGGAACTGGGCTCGATCGGCGGCAAACCGACGACCGGTGCGGGCGCATCAGGCGCCTATCGCCTGGCGCTTCGGTTTGCGGCCGGGGCCTTCGCCAAAGCGGTGGATCAGATCGCGGCGAGCACGAGCACGCATGTGGATGCCTTCCAGACCCAGCGGGCCCTCGGCTCGGCCCTGGGCTTCATTGCCGCTGAACTGGCGATGGCAAAGCCGTTGTGGACCTCGGCCCCAGGCAGCCCTCCTCCTCAACCGCCAGCCGCGCTGGCCTCGGCCCTCGAGAAGTTGCTCGCGAGCTCTTTCTTGGACCCGCTCCAGACGCTTCTGGATGGAGCGGCGGCGCCGCGCCGCGACCAGAAATTCACGATCCCATCGAGGCCTACGGAGAATCAAGACTCTACACGGCAGATGATCGAGACGGTGATGGTGTGGTGTGCGGGGCACGCTCAGGAACTTGCCCCGGCGGGTTCGTGGCTGCAGACCCTCCTGCGCGAATCGGCGTTCACTCTCACCTCAAGAACAGAACATACCCCAGCCGCGCTCGCCCGCCTGGCCGCGGGTGAGGACCTCGGCCCGATCGGCTGCTTCGTCGCCCTGCACGCGCTTCTCTGGTGCAACCAAGATTCGTGGGCCATCTTTCCCGAGCCGGGGTTGAGACGATTGGCCACAAAGGACCTGCGCCGGGACTATCAGATGCTCCTCGACCCCGGGTCAGTGATTACGCGGTGCCTCGCGAATCTGGCCCGGGAGCTCGGCACGCTCACGAAGCCGGAGGTCGAAGCGATCGCTGAACTCTTCCCGCCGGATGGCGCTGCGGTCGTGCGCGAGATGGCCTGGGCGACCCAGAAAGCGAAAGACCTGCCAGTGACGGACGCGATTGGGCCGGCCCTCGATCGGTGGTGGGAGACAACTGGCAGAGGAAGAATGGAGGCGGACTTTCGGTTCCACGCCCAACAACCTGCTCGCCGGTGATTGCTCATTGTGCCTAACGCCTGGGCAGCGCCGAAGCTGGCTCGAGCACTTGGATGATTCGAAACTCTTGGAAGACTTCGGGGAATGCCGCCGTGTGCCCGCTACGCCCATAAAGAAATGAAGCATCCAACCATCACACCATGAGAACAATCGCGACCTTCATGCGAAATTCAAACCTTCCAAGTCAACAGCCCAGGTTACGAGTTTCCCGGGGACATGTTCGGAAACCACGGTTTGAAGCTAAAGACCGTGCGGGGCGGTGTCGCTACCATCCGCCTCAAGCGGCTTAACATTGCCGAGCGGCTTTCATTGCTTAAAGAGCTCAATCCCACAAATCTTCGGCTCTCCCGCGGCGCCCTTGGTGAACTCGATGACGATGTTGCCGCCGGCATCGGGGGTGAGCGAGGCGAAGTCCTTCACCAGCGCCTTGCCCTTGCCGGCCTCGGCGGCGATGTCGAAGTCCGTGAGCACCCGGCGGCCATTGATGACGACATTGAATTTGCGTTCACCCGGCGCGAACTTGACTTCGGCAAAGTGCAGGCGAACCGTGCAGGCGGCCGCTTTGCCGGCCGGGATCGTGTAAGCGCACGCGCCCCAGCGCTCCGTTTGATAGACCGCAGGCGGGGCGGCGTTGGGAACCTGGGTGTCAATGGCTTCCCTGATGGAAGCGATGTTGCCGCCGCGATAATCGCGGTCGCCCACGAACCCCGGGACGGGGGCGCCAAAGCGGAAAAAGCCGAGCCGGCCGCCGCCGCAGTTGATGCTCACGGACTCCGCGGCCTCGCTGGCCCGGCTGGCCACGCCGCTGCGGACTTGCGCCTCGGTGTTGGGCACGACCCGGACCATTTTGCCGGCGGTCGGCTTGGGATTCACGGTCACATTCCAGCCATCCACTGCCAGGAGCGGGGCTTCCCCGCCCAGGTCGGCAACCGCCGCCTCGATGGTGAGGGTCTTACGCTCGCCTGGCAGGAGCGAGAGGTAATTGTCGCTGTAGAAGACCGGCAGGACACGCTGGCCGGAGCGCTCTTTGCGCAATTGGAGATGGGCCATCAGGGCGATGGCGGTGGAGGGGTTGCTCAGGGCGACGTCCAGCAGGCAACGCCCATCCCTGGCCTGCTGCCTGGCCTGGACGTCCAGGGCCACGGTCGGCAGGGCGTTCAGGGCCTGGAAATCATCCGGGTGGTCCGGCCGGGCGCGCCAGTAGAAATTGTCCGAGAGCACCCGCTGCTTTCGGTCCAGGAGTTGGAGCTTGACGAAATGGACGGCCGAGAGGCGGTCGTCAGGAAACGCGAGCGGGCGGGCGTCGGTGGCGGCGCTCGGGGCCGCGGTGACCCTCTGGGCCTGGGTCCATTGGAGCGTGCCGTCCAGGTTGTACACCCTCGCCTTGGCGGTCACTGCATCCAGCGGGCGCGGGGTGTTGTTGACGACCATGACGTGCCAGTCGTTCTGGTTCAACTGCACGTGGACCGGCTCGCAGGCCTTGCGCGTGGCGTAGAGGGCCGAGTTGGGCTCCAGGTCATGGCTGTAGAGCTGCCAGACGAAGCTGGGCTGGGCCGGGTTGCTCATCCAGGTGATGACGCCGGTGGCCGGGTGGAAGAGCTTGGCAAAGCGCCCCTCGTACATGGCGCGGAAGGCCTCGTAGTTGGCGAGTTGGGACTTGCGCACGAAATCGGCCAGGCTGGCCGGAAAGCCGTAGCGGCTGGCGATGATGTCGGGATACCGGTCCCCCTGCTGCGCCCCGCCGCAGAAGTCGTGCTCCGCCCAGTCGTCGTTGATCACTTCCCAGTCCTTGGCGGGCATCATTGCCTGGACGGCCTCGAGGGTCGGGACGGACATGGAGCCGAGCTCGGTCTTGAAGGCCTCGGCGAAGGTGTAGAACTCGCGCGGGGTGCGCCAATGGTACGGGCCGCCCGAGTTGACGCCGCGCCCCGAGGTCGAGCTGGGCTGGTAGAGCCGTCCCGGGTCCAGCGCGGCCAGCAACTGCTGGATGCCCTGGCCGATGGCCGGGGGCGGCTCGCCCTCGTTCCGGGCGCACCACAGCACAATGCAGGGGTGCTGGCGGAAGCGCAGGACCTTTTCGCGAACGTTGGCCAGATATAGTTCGGTGTTCTCCGGGACCGGGCCGTCCGCGGGGTGCGGCTGGAAGAACTCGTCCCAGAGCAGCAGGCCGTATTGGTCACAGAGGTCGTAAAAGTCCTCGCTGGTGCTCTGGCCGACCCAGTTGCGGATGATGGTGTAGTTGGCCAGTTGGTGCAGGCGGAGCTGGGCCTCAAGGCGTTTGCGCGGGATGCGTTTCAGGGCTTCGTCCATGCCCCAGTCCCCCCCCTTGGCTACCACCGGAACGCCATTGATGGACAACGCCAGGTTCTCCGAGCCGGGCAAGGCATAGCTAATCTGGCGGACGCCGAAGTTCACCGCGCGCGCGTCTGACACCGCGCCCTTCTGGACAAAGGCCAGACGCAGCTTGTAGAGATGCTGCGGGCCGAAGCCGTTGGGCCACCAGAGCCGGGGCTGCTTGAGGCGCAGCGCCGGCGTGGTTGCCGGGCTGAAGGTCACCGTCCGGGTCTCGTTCGGTCCCAGGGCGACCTCCTGCCGGAAGCTGCTCCCGTCGATCACCCCGGTCAGGCTGCCTGCCTGGGGCGTGTCGGTGGCGTTGCGGAGCGTGGCCTGCACCGTGAGGGCGGCGCTGTCCACGCGGGGCAACGGCAGTTCCGAGGTGACGAAAGGGTCCTGGATCACCACCGGCCCGCTGGCCGCGAGCGTGACCTCCTGCCACAGGCCCGTGTCGCGGTCGCGGATGGTGGGAATCCAGTCCCAGCCGACGGTGCACAGGAAAGTGGGTCCGTCCAGGGCGGTCACGCCGCCATTAGGCCCGGTCCCGGTGGCGATGGCCTTGTCGTGGCTGGCGCCCGGGTGCGGCTGCGGGAAAACGTGAACCGCCAGGCCATTAACCCCGCCCACGGTGACGAGCGGGGTCACATCGAAAATGCCGCGCGCGAACGCCCCCTTGATCGTGCCGACCTGGCGCCCGTTCACCCAGACCTCGGCGATGTAGTTGATACCGTGGAAGTTCAGCCAGACCCGCTTGCCGGTGAAGGACGGCGGCGGGGTGAAGGTAGTGCGATACCAGTAAGTGGCGCGACAGAGACTGTCCGGGATCGTCCGGTTATTCTCGCCATAGAGCGGCTCAGGATACACGCCGTCATTGACCAGGCTGGTCAGAACCGTGCCGGGCACCGTTGCCCGGTGCCAACTGGCCGGTTCAAAGTCGGCCCGGGAAACCGCCTCGCCCCCTGCCGGCACCTTGGCCGCATCCTGCAACTCCCAACCACTCGTCAACTGGCTCGGCTCGCCCGGTCCCTGGCTCGCCGCGGCCTGGGCGACGGAAAAACAAATCACCCAAACCAACAGCCCGGCCACAGCTCGCATCGGTGTTGCCGCAGAAGGCCTGGCCGACAGCGCGCGGCCCACGAAGCAGGATCGATAATTGAGATTTGTCGTCATAAACAAAGCGCCCGAAAGGCCGCTCATCCGAGAGCCAAAAGCGATGGCGCCCGCCGGCTCCCGAGCCAGCCCCTCGCGATACTCTGCCACCATAGAAGAGTGCCGGGATAGTATCAAGGAGGGCTTCTCGACCTGCCCTCGCCCTACTTGCCTAGGGGCGCGCCTTCCAGGAAATGCCTCAACACTCGCTTGTCGGTCTCCGAGCCGAAGAAAAGGTTCTCCGGAAATCGGTAGTGCCGCTTGATCCCATCCAGGATTTCCGACCCCACGTACGAGTTCAGCCACATCCCGGCCAGGTACTGCAGGCGCAGGTTCTGGTCGGTATTGATCTGGGCGTCCCTCATCCATTGCCGCAGATCGGGCGCTTGCCCGGCATAGGTGGCCAGCAAACCGAAGACCGAGTGGAATCCAACTTCTTGGAGCGACTGCTTTACGGGAGCCTGGTCTGGGCGGCGCCAACGTGCTTGCCACTCGTCAAGGTCGATGCGGGTCGGCTCCACTTGACCGCACAAGACGGCATCATAGCCCTCGCCTTCGCTGTCGTTGCTCCAGAGAACCCCGTGCGGGAAGGCCTTGAAAAACGTGGCGATGACGCTCTTGGCTGTGTCCGGATTGCTCTCGTAGAGGGGCATCCACAAGGCCATCACCCCGCCCGGTTTCAGGCGCGCCTTGCACATTTCGTAGTACTCCACCGTGTTGAGGGCGGCGCAGCCCTTGACCCAGGGGTCGATCGGGTCGGAGGTGATGATGTCGAACTTCTCTTTGGTGGTGCGCATCAAATGCCGGCCGTCGTCGCAGACCACCTCGGTCCGGGGATCCTTGAGCACGGCGTGGTTCTCCTTCTCGAAGAGCGGGGCCACGAAACGCGGGACCAGCGGCTCGATGTCGCAAATGACGATGCGCTTGACCTCGGGATGCACCACAAAGCTGCCCGCGGTTACCCCGGCGCCACAGGCCACCACCAGCACCGATTCGGGCCGCGGGTGGATTAGGGCGGGGATATGCCCCAGCATCCGCTGCACGCGCATATCGCGCCGCTCGGTCGAGGCCTGCACCTTCCCCGCCGAGTGGAAATTCCGCACCCCGTTGCTCAGTTTTGTCACGGCGACCGAGCCGTTCAGGCCCTCGCCCAAGTAGGTGCAAAAAATGTCCGGGGTGCCGCTGTCGGTGGGCACCTCCTTCTCGGCAATGATGCCGGGGGCCAGGCGGTGGGCATACGTGGCCGTGAACCGGCCATAAGCCACGGCTCCCCACGGCATGGGAGGCACGCTCCTGGCCAGCAACGCCGCAACGCCCACCAAAACCGCCAGGGCGACCGCCAGCGCCCGCCGGAAGCCGGGTTGCCCCGCTACGGCGCCAGGCGCAGCCCCCAGGCGGCCTGTCCGGAGCAACGGCGCCAACAGCGCCAGCGCCGCCGCCGCCGGCAGCACCACTCCCACCCGTTGCGCCCATTGTGTGCCCGCCAGGGGAATCAGGGCCAGGCTGAAGCCAAGGGCGCCCAGGATCGCCCCCAGGGTGTTGGCGGCATACACCCGGCCCACCAGGCGCCCGGGGTCCTCTCCCCGTGACGCCACGGCGGCCAGGGCCAGTGGAAAACTCGCCCCCCACAAAACCGCGGCCGGCAGCACCGCCCACAGACAACGTGCCAAATCCAATTGAAAGGTGTACCAGGGACTCACGGCCAGGACGGGGTTGACCGGCCAATAGGGCAGCGAATGGGTGATCATGTAAGCACCCCAGGCCGTCGCTGCCACCAGCAGCGCCTGGCAACCTCCCAGCGCCAGCCGGGGCCGAACCAGCCGGCGCGCCGCCAACGAACTCACACCGCTCCCGATTCCCAGCCCCGCCAGGAAAACCGCCAGGATAATCGAAAACGTATAAACGGTGGCCCCGAAAATCAGCGATAATGACCGGGTCCAAACCACCTCCGCGCCCAGCGCCCCCACGCCGGACAGCCCGATCGCGACATAGACCGCCCAAGAACCTCCCTGGCGCTCAACCCGGCCTCGCGCGGGTGCGCACGCTGGCGGCTCATGGCCCGCAAAAGCGGCCAAAACCAGGGAGACCAAGGCCAAGACCCCGTTGATCGACGCGGCGACATAGGTCGCCGCCGCCATGTTATACACTCTCAACAAATAGAATCCAGCCAGCAGGCAGCCGAACACGGCCCCGGCGATATTGCCCCCGTAAAAGAAGCCCAGCCAGGAAACGCCCTGCGGCGTAGCTTCCACCCACCGCGCAATCGCCGGCAGGGTCGCGCCCATCAGCAATGTGGGCGGCAACAAACAGACCGCCGCCACCACTCCCCGCAGGAGAATCCCGCCGAAACCCGCTCCCCCCTTCGCGGCGTACATCTGGCCCAGCAGCGGCAGGCCAAACAGCACCCCCAGAGCGATGATGCCCAGCCCCAATTCCAGCAGGCCGTAAACCCGCAAAGGATGGCGCCGCGGGGAAACCAACCGCGGCAAAAGCAGGCTGCCCAGGCACATGCCCCCCATGAAGGTGCCCAATAAAATCCCCAAAGAGAGAGTCGTCAAACCGATCACCAGTTGCAGCAACTGGAGCCAAACGATTTCGTAAATCAGCGCCGCGCAGCCACTGCCGAAGAACAACAGCACCAGCCAGGGCAAAATCCTGCCTGGCGGCACAGACCCCTTCGCTCGACCCGCCCGCGGCTCTCCCACGGCCTCGACCGGTCCCCCCTCGGCCTGGCCGAGGCCGCTTCCAAAACTCGCGGGCGGAATGTCAGCCTGGAGATTCGTTTTGGTTTCTTTCAGCATTCGAGGCTGAGCGTAAACCAAGAACCTTAAGCGCACAACAGGACGCGCGCAAAAAACCAACCGCACTCCCTTTCCCCATCCCCGCCCTGCCGGAACAGAGTTTGACAGTCGCCCGCCTGCCCTTCAACCTGCGGCCCATGCGAGCTCATCGCCGCGCGGTCGCACCCCCAAAGGCCGCCGCCACCGCGCGCCCGGCCCGCCAGGCCGGCCCATCGCAAGCAAAGGCTCCGTGATATGTGCAAAGAAAATATAGTCGCGGTCAAAAGTATCCAGGCCTCCCTCCTGGAAATCCGAAATTCGAGGGCGTGGGGGATTGTCCTCGCTTCCATGCTGGCGGCGGCGGCGTTGGCCGGCCCCGGCCAACGCCTGGTGGACGCGCCCGTGCCCAAGCCCTGGCGGGTCTGGCCTTCGACCCCGCCGCCGGATTGTCCTCTCCCCCAATCCGAGACGCTCGTCGGCGTTGGCTTCACGGGCCGGCACGCCGAATACACCGGCGCCGACACCTGGTATCCCGCCTGGGCCTCGGACGGCAACCTCTACTCGCCCTGGACCGACGGCAACGTGAACGGCCTGGGCAGCGGGTCGGGCGGCGAAAAGGCCACGACCGGCCAGGCCGCGATTTTGGGCGAGGACCCGCTGAAACTGGTCGTCACCAATCAGGGCGTCTTCGCCAGCAGCCCCAAGCCATACGAAGGCCGCTACCCGTGCGGCAGCCTGGTGTACAAAGGCGTGTGGTACTACGGCACCTATTGCCTGCACCCCAGCGGCCAGGTGCCCCGCGACGGCATCCCCTACAACTGGCCCTGGCTCGGACCCTTCGTCGGCTTCCGCTGGTCCACCAACTTCGGCAGGACCTGGACCCAGACACCGTGCACGCCCGAAAATCCCCTCTTCGGCGAACACGCCTTGCACGGCGAACCGGTCAAGATCGGCGCGCCCCATTTCGTGGACCTGGGCAAAGAACTGGAACACTCGCCCGACGGCAAGGCCTACCTCGTCGCCCAGGGCGCCTCCGACGCCGCCAACCGGCGCTATGCCTTCAATAGCTGGATTACCGCCGACCAGGTCTATCTCCTGCGCGTCAGCCCCGGCATCGAAAACATGAATGACGCGGGCAAATACGAGTTCTTCGCCGGACCTGACGCCCAGGGCGGGGCCGTCTGGACGAGCGACTTCGCCAAAATCAAACCCGTCGCCGAATGGCGCGATCACATGGGGTGCGTGACCATGACCTACAATGCCCCGCTCAAGAAGTTCCTGCTGTGCGTCACCGACGGCGGCAACACCGTCTCGCGCTACAACACCTATATCCTCGAATCGGATCGCCTCACCGGCCCCTGGAAGCTCGTCACCCACATGAGCAACTTCGGCGAGCAGGCCTATTTCGTGAATATCCCCTCCAAGTTCATCCGCCCGGACGGCCGCAACCTCTGGCTTTGCTATGCGGCCAATTTCAGCTCGGGCTGGGGCGGCATCACCTTCAAATCACGTCCGCCAGGCAGCCGCTACGGCCTCTGCCTGCAGGAAATCCACCTGCTGGCCCACGGCGAACCCATCGCCACCGATCCGTTGAATTCGCCAGACAACCTCGCGCCGGATGCCGCCGTCACCGTCAGCTCGACCCATCCCGACTACTCCTCCGCCGGCGCGGTGGATGGGGCGGTGGACGGCTTTCCGGGCGACATCCGTCACGAGTGGGCCACCCGCGGCGAGCAGGACACCGCCCTCATCCGCCTGACCTGGAACTCGCCCCAGACCATTGACCGCGTCTGGCTCTTCGACCGGCCCAACAACCTGGACCAGGTCACCGCCGGCATGTTGGTCTTCAGCGATGGTTCCACGCTCACGACCGGCCCCCTGCCCGACGACGCAAAAAAGGGCCTCGAAGTCAGCTTCGAGCCCAAGACTGTGAACTGGCTGATCTTCGTGGTGACCGGCGTGAAAAAAGGCAGCCCCAACATCGGCCTCGCGGAAATCGCCGTCTTCAAGGCGCCCCCCAGGCCCTGAACCTCGGGGAGCCGGATGGCCCTTCCCATGAACCGGGACGTAGTGGGGCAGGCGTCCCGCCTGCCATGAGGGCGTCTCGCCCTTGAAACCAACGCGGGCGAGACGCCCGTGCCCGCAGGCGTCCCGCCTGCCCCACTGCCGCTGCCGCCCGGTTCATGGCCCCTATGCGCGTCCGGTTTCGGAGGTGGGAGCTTCAACCATACTGACCACTTGCGCTCGCTCCGTCAAAAGTGCGTTCTAACCGCATGAACACAGCGTGAAACGCACGTTTTCTGTTTTTCACAGCATCAGGCTACAAGTCGTTTTTGAGAAGCTAAACGAAGTTTTCCTGTCCCCAAATGGCCCCAAAATTCCACGCCCCTTGGCTGCTCTCCGAAAACTGCGCGCCTGGGGTCCGGTCTTCTCCCATTTGCCCGTGCCGCGTTGCGCTTTGCCGTCGCCCTGCCGCTTGCCGGGCCTGGGCAGGGTTCCAAGCTAGCGGAATTCGCCCGCGGCGCGCCCTGGGGCATCCTGGTGCGAAGTGCCTCCCCCGCCTGTGCGGCCAACCGCCTGGCCAGGGAGGTAGGGGGTAAGCATTCTTTTCTCAACCTTTGAACGCCAGGAGGCGACGGGGAGCCCCTTTTGGAGGGGCGTTGCGTGAACGGTATGCCGTAAGAGCTTATAGTTTTTCCCGAGCTCTGGGGCATTCAGACAGGGCGAGAACTGGTGGACTTTTCTTGTCCTGAAAAGCAACTCCGCAGCCCCCGTTTTCAGCTTGACAGGGCTCGCCGGGTTTGCTAAATGTGGCTAGGATTATGGCGGCACGGTCAGGCACAATTTCGCCCATGGCGCATCCTGACAGGAAAAGGGTGCACGTACCTTTGCGGTTCTTCAGCCGGAGCCACTTTTACGTGGAGGACCAATTTGAAACCGATCCCAGGACCAGGGCCCTGGGCGTGGTTTTCCTCCTCGCCGGGGCTGCGCTGCTGCTCCGGGTCCTATACGTTTTGTTCGTCGGAGGCGATTTGGGCGGGTCAGATGAGGGCGGGAGTGTGCTCCAGAACGAACCTCAACAATCGGTCCCGCGTGAGTAGTGTAGGTAGATACGGCCCGCCAAAAAAGGAGTGTCACATCCGGCCTTGTTCGCTTGTCGTCCAGCTTCGGTGCTCGCTGATTATCCGGAGCCGCTGAATCGCGACAGCGCGGAGCCCGCACGAGATACAACAGAGTGAAGGCGTACATTCACGCGTTTAGCCCCTAGGCCGGGCCACGCGTGATTTGTTTTGCGAATGTTTCGCGGAAAAGCTGCCGCGGTCCCTGGCAATTTGCCCGTGCCGCGTTGCGCGCTTGGGGCACCATGCGCTTTCCGTACAGAGGCGGCCCCAAAGTAACCGGCCGCTGGTCCGACGCGCTACAACGCGTTTTAGGGGTCGCCTTGCGGTGGCCGGCAACCTCAGTCGCCGCCTAAAGTCGGGCTTGCCAGGAGGTTCTGGTATGGCAAGATAGCGCCTCATGAACGAATCGAATGCAAAACTCCGCTCAGGGGTACCGACCGGCAGTGCTGCGCCCCTGGAGAGAGCCACGATGGAGGACTTGCTACAGGATGTGCCACTCCACTCGGGGAGGGTAATCCAAGACCTTTTCACCGAGCACGGGGAAATTGCCCTTCCAAAGGACATCCACGCGCATTGTGACCACAATAAGTGCAAGGGAGTCCGGCGACATGTTCTGGGAAGACGCTGCACCTACCTTGCGGAGGAAGGACTCTATTATTCATTCGCGAGGTATGGCTGCGTGAACTGCACGGAATCGGCGAAGGTCTTCGGTCTGATGGCGCAACGAGAGGGAGAAGAGTATAGTGGAGTTTGCACCAAGATCTATCAGGAGCCCCTCTTCGGTTTCCCAATTCCGAAGCGTCTCTTCCACGTTATTGGCGAGGCGAACCGAGAGCATTTTCTGCAAGCACGGCGCGCGATTGCCCGATCGCTTGGAATCGGCGCCTTCGCCTATTACAGGAGAATCGTCGAAAACACGAAGTTAGATCTGGTCAGCTCGGTACTTGAGGTTGCACGGGCGACAAGTGCCTCGCCCGCGCAAATAGACCTGCTGCAAAGGGCGCAGATGGAGAGGCAGTTCTCAAAGGCTATGAACATGCTCCGCGACGTGTCCGCCATACCCGCCGTCTTGCTGATTGACGGACACAATCCGCTCGCTCTCTTACACGATTCGCTGAGCAAGGGCATTCACGGACTCGATGACCGTGAGTGTCTCAAAAGAGCGCAGGAAGCAGAAGTGATCCTGTGCGAGATCGCAGAGCGGGTGCAGATAGCGGTAACCGATCGGAAGGCTGTGAAGGCTGCCGTTGCCAGTATAATGAACCGAGAAACCACAGGGGAAACAGGTTCTGCGGCTCTGTAGGCCGTTACCGGGTTCTTGCTCAAGCTGTCGGGCGTTTCCGGGCCTCGTTTCCTTTTCCGCGTCAGCGTTCCTCCTGAGGTTTTGAGTTGCGCCCGCCGCGTTGCCCTATGGCCTCGCCCTGCCGTTTGCTCGGCCTGGGGAGGGTGCTAAGTGGCGGGCGCGGGGGGCCGGTGCGTCCTGGGGCGTCGTGGCGAAAGGCGGGTGAACGCCCACGTTACTGGCCCCGGCACCTGGGTCCGCGAATTCCCAAAATGACCAGCCACAGCCCAAGTCAAAACCGGCGCTGCCACCCGGCGCCTCGGTTCCAGATGAAACGGGCGTTTGGGGGTACAGTACCGCTTCTTCTGACAGGGTGAGTCAAGCGGAGAACGACTGAAATGTGACTATAGATGGCCGTTTCTTGTACAGACAGAAAGGCCCAGATTGCGTACTATGGAAGTTCATGGGCAAAACCTTCACGACGTAAATATTATGAAAACCAGTTTCCTCTACTCCAAAATCAACCGTTTCATTGCTCCGACGCTGTTCCCAGCGTTACTGGCGTGTAACATCTGCGAAGCGGCAATGACCGATTTCGGTGACAACACGGAATGGATGCCAACCGTGTTTGGCTTGGGTGTGCAAATGAACAATGTTGCAAATGGGTTTCAAGTTGGGTTCGCAACGGATGCGCATCCTGGCGGCGTGGTCTCAAGTTCATACCCGACCGTAATCGCAGCAGGTTACCAATCGACGTTTGAGCTCCGTGGTGATTTCACCATCGACGTGAGCTATTCGCTGAACGTATGGCCTGCTGCAAGCGGTGTGAGACTGGGAATTGGTCTCATGCCCTACCTTGGAGTGCAGCGCGAGTGTACGATCTACACGTCCGGCGACGCTTACAGCGTCAATGCAGCTGGTTTTAGCTACGTCAGCACTACCGACCGGAGCGGAATGATGCAACTGGCTCGGGTGGGGGGAACGCTTACAGGTTCTTACTGGAACCCAACCAGCCAGTCCTGGGTTGCTATTAGGTCAGCACAGGGGTACTCAGAAGATTTCGGCGTAGGGTTAAGCGCATGGACCGACTCCTCGACGTTTGGCCATCAATCGGTTGAGCTGACCATGAACAATCTCGCGATCAGTGCTCAGACGATTTTGTCTGGGCCGTATCCACTACCGTATTGGGTTCAGCCAACGTCAGGAGGAGGGATTCCTGCTGTTCCCGAAGCAAACACTCTTTGGGCCGGGGCCTTGGCACTCGCGTTTTCGGTCCTCGGCAGTCGGAAGGCCCTGAGAGCGTCCCTCACTTCGAAGGGCGCACTTGGCGCGACGGCAGGTCGTCCTTAGACCCAGGTTCAGTAGGCAAGTGCAGTGGCCGGGGTGGCGCTGTCACCCACCCACTGGCTCGCCCTCCCACTCACTCACTCATCCCCTTGGCGCCCGGGAGTATCGGCCCGAGCCGGCTCGTGAAAGGGCGAGCCGGCCTCGTAGAGCTCGAGTTGCATTTGGAGGACCTGAGCCAGTTGGCTGTTCTGGCCTTGGAATGCCAATTCCAAGGCCCTCCGGGCAGTCGCCACCGCTTGCGCAAAGCGCCCGTCTTCCGCATAAGCGGCGGCCAGTGCGCCCAGCACCACCGCGTTGCTGCCGCCCGTGAGTTGGTTGGCGCGCTGGGCCAGCGCCACCGCGCGCGCGCCGTTCCTGAGTGCCGCGTCCGGGCTGGCGGCCAGCAGCATGGCCAGATTACTGCAAGTGCCCGGATTGTCCGGCTCCAGCTTCAGCGCGGTCTCGTAATGACCGGCGGCCTCGCGCAGTTGCCCCGTGAGACGCAGCGCATTGGCCAGGTTATTGTGGGCGTGGGCGGAACTGGGCCGGCTCTCCACGGCCCGCCGGAAGCACACGATCGCCTCGTCCACCTGCCTCGCCTTCAAGAGCAGCAGGCCAAGATTGTTCTGGGCCAGGTCGGCCTTCGGGTTCTTGGCCAGCGTGGTTCGATAGAGCGTCTCGGCGTCGCTATACATGGCACTTTGCCGGAAGGTGAGCACTGTGAGCACGGGCAGCACGATGGCGCCAAAACCATAAGCCACCGCCGGCCGTTGTCCGCGCTCCGCCAAACGGGCCACCAGCGCCGCGCCAAGGGCGATCAATCCCAGGCTCGGCAGGTAGCACCAGTGGTCGCACACGAAGGAGTAGCGCATGAAATAACCGTTCACGAACCCAAGCAGCGGCAAGAGCGTGCCCACAAAGAACAGCGCTCCGGCCAGCGGACCGCGCCCGATTCGCCGGCGCAGCAGCCACAGCGAGGCCAGTGCGACCAGGACTGCCAGCGGCCAGAGCCAGCCCGCCAGCGACCTGGCCTCGGGCGCCCAGCGCGGGTAAATGAAGCACAGGTCGGCAGGCCAAAGCAGCTTCCCGACATAGAACCAGAGCGCGCGTCCGGCTACCAGGCACCGCTCCGCAAAGGATATTTCCCAGTCCGGCCCCTTGGCGCCCACATGGGTTCGTTCCAGCCAGGAGGTCACCAGGCCCAGGCCGATGCTCACCGCAAAAAACGGCAGCGTGGGCAGCACGTCCGCCCGCCACCGCAGCCGCCCGCGCTTCCACCAGCAGAGCAGCAATACCACCGCCGGGAAGGCGAACGCCGTCGCCTTGGCCAGGTCCGCCCCTAAAAACAGCAGCAGCGCCCACCCGTAGGCCCGCCAATCACGCCGACTGGGAGCTTGGTCCCCGGAAGGTGCCAATGCGCCCGCAGGTAGTGGGGCAGGCGTCCCGCCTGCCATCAGGGCGTCTCGCCCTCGAAACCAACGCAGGCGAGACGCCTGCCCCACTGCCGCTGCCGTCCGGTCCACGGCCCGTCTGCGCAGTCCGCAGGCCGTGGGGGTTCTCCAGAAATTGGCGAACCGCCCGTAAGCCAGCGACGCGCCGAGGAAAAGCGCGAGCGACAGCACATTCTTGCGCTCCGTGATCCAGGCGACGGACTCGACCATGAGCGGATGCAGCGCCAGGATGCCCGCGGCCAACCCGGCCCCCGCGACCTCGAGTCGCTTCAACAATTTCCAAAAGAGCCACGCCGCCAGCAAATGCAACAGGACATTCTCCACATGGTACGGCGCCGTCCAAAAGCCCCAAAGCTGGTAATCGAGCCAGAAGCTGGTGGCCGTCAGCGGATAAAACTGCTGCAGCGCGGTGAGCCGGCTCCAGATCACGCCCAGGCCCGAGAGGTTCTGAAACAGCCCCGCCAATTGCAGTGTCCACGCGTCATCGTCCCAGACAAAGCCCCCTTGCAGGCACGGCCAGTAGGCGAGGAAGACGGCCACTACGAGCAGCGGGACCCGCAGCCAGCCCCGCGCCCACCAGGACCGGACCACGCCCCACAGCGCGAGCGCATCCTCTTTCGGTTGGCTCATCTTGAGTGCGATTTTCCAGGAGGAGACCAGCGGCCTCGCATTGGAATTGCTGCCTGCCAATCCGTTATGGACTTGAAGTTCTGCATCCTGATTTTCTCTAAAACAGGCGTTGCTTTTCTCAGGTCAATGTCTCTCAAATGGCCCCGGCAAGGCAATCCTGGATGGCCCGCCCGCGCTGACCACAATCTCATTGCCACGAACGCCCGCCTGGAATATCTTCTGCCACGGTGCCGCAGTATGCTGAAGCGTATCTTTACCTGGTTCCGATGGGGGTGCCGCCCCGGACTGATGCCCGCGCTATGGCTCGCCTGCACTGCCGGCGCGCTGGCCCAGAGCAACGGCGTCCTGCGGGAGGTCTATTACAACATTGCCGGCGGCGCCGTCGCGGACCTGACCAACGCGCCCAGCTTTCCCAATAACCCCGACGAGACCTTCATTGAGAGCGCTTTCGAGGCGCCCTCGAACTTTGCCGACAACTACGGGCAACGGATGCGCGCCCTGCTGCTTCCGCCCGCCACGGGCAGCTATGTCTTCTGGATTGCCACCGACGACAACGGGGCCCTCTTCCTGAGCCAGGATGCCAACCCGGCGCACAAAGTCTTGATTGCCTATGAGTCGTCCTGGGTCAACCCCAGGCAATGGAACGCGCATCCGTCGCAGAAGTCCGCTCCCATCTCGCTCACCAAGGGCGGCCGCTATTACCTGGAGGCCCTGCAGAAGGAAGGCACCGGCGGCGATAACCTCGCGGTCACCTGGCAGAAGCCGGGCGACTCGCCGCCGGCCGATGGCGACCCGCCGATAGCCGGGGCTTACCTGGCGCCTTACGGGCTGGGGCCGCCGGTCATCACGCTTCAGCCGACCAGCGTGAGCGTGGTCGAGAACGGCAACGCAACCTTCACCGTCCAGATCGGCCAAAAGCTCGGGGCGGTTTATCAATGGCGACGCAACGGACTGCCCGTCGCCGGGGCGACCAATACCCTCTACGCCATATCGCCCGCGGCCTTGAGCGACAGCGGCGGCCAGTTCAGTTGTTTCATCACCAATGGCTACGGCAGCACCAACAGCGCCGCCGCCAAGCTCACGGTCACTCCGGATGTAACCCGGCCGTATCTGACCTCCGTCAGCAGCCCCGGCAACCCGCAAGTCCTCACCGTCATATTCTCCGAGCCAGTGGAACCGGCCAGCGCCACCAACGCCGCCAACTACACCCTCAATAATGGCGCCACGGTCCTGTCGGCGGTCTTCGGCCCCGACCCGCGCATGGTCATCTTGAGCACCACCCCCATGCTCGCCCAGACGAGCTATACGCTGACGGTCAGCAACGTCCGCGACCGGGCGGCCACGCCCAACGTCATCGCACCCAACTCGTCGTGGACGTTCACGCTGACGCCCAATGCGCTGGATATTTCTTACGTTCGCCCGGCGCCGGAGCCGATCGGGCCTGCCTCCCGCCACGGGCCGGTCATCATCTCCGAACTGATGTATCACCCGACCAACCGGCTGGATGGGAAGAATCTGGAATACGTGGAGCTCTACAACGCCAACCCGTATTATGAAGACCTCAGCGGCTTCCGGTTGGCGGGCCAGGTCGAGTTTACCTTCCCATCGAACACGGTCTTGGCCGCGCGCAGTTATGCCGTCCTGGCGGCGGCGCCGGCAGACCTCCAGGCCGTCTATGGCATCGAGAACATCATGGGCAGTTACACCAACCGGCTCTCGCAGCGGTCTGGGACGGTGCAGTTGCTGAATCGGGAAGGGGGGATTGTGTTTGAAGTCACCTACTCAGGCGACCCGCCCTGGCCGGCGGCGGCTGACGGCGCGGGCCATTCGCTGGTCCTGGCCCGCCCTTCCCTGGGCGAGGGCAACCCGGCCGCCTGGGCGGCCAGCGAGCTGCTGGGCGGCTCGCCCGGCTGGGGCGAAACTCCCTGGGCCAATCCCTGGCGGACGGTGGTGCTCAACGAGTTCCTCGCCTATAGTGAGCCGCCCGATTACAATTACATCGAACTGTTCAACTACAGTTCCGCGCCGGTGGACCTGTCCGGCTGCGTCCTCACCGATGATCCCCTGCTCAACAAATTCGTCATCCCGCCCGGCACCTCAATCCCCGCCCTGGGGTTTGTCTGTTTCAGCGAGACGAACCTGAACTTCATGCTCAACGCCGCCGGCCAAACGCTCTATTTGAAGGATGCGGACACCGGGCGGGTCATCGAGGCGGTGCGCTTTGCCGCGCAAGCGAAGGGGGTTGCGATGGGGCGCTCTCCCGATGGCGCGCCTGGTTTCTACCCGCTGGCCACCAAAACGCCGGGCGCCAGCAACGGGCCGCAGCGGATACCGGAGGTCGGCATCAACGAGATCATGTACGACCCAATCAGCGGCGATGATAACGACCAGTATGTCGAGCTCTACAACCGGACCTCCGCCCCCGTGGACCTGGCCCGGTGGAGCTTCGAGAGCGGCATCAAATACACCTTCCCCGCCGGCGCCAGCATCCCCGCCAACGGCTACCTGGTCGTGGCCAAAAATGCCGTGCGGTTGCTGACCAATTTTCCCAACCTGACTGCCGCCAACACGCTGGGCAATTTCTCCGGCACGCTGGCGCATGGAGGCGAACAGCTGGCGCTGGCCATGCCAGGGGACCTCGTGACCACGAACTTGGCGGGGGTTTTCTTCACCAACCTCATCCACATCGTCGTGGACGAGGTCACCTATGGCGCCGGCGGACGCTGGGGCCAGTGGGCCCACGGCGGCGGCAGCAGCCTGGAACTCATTGACCCCCGCAGCGACCATCGCCTGGCGCCCAACTGGGCCGACAGTGATGAAACCGGCAAGAGCGCTTGGACCACCATTGCCGCCAGCGGCGTGCTGGACAACGGCAACGGCCCGGCGGACTCGCTGCAAATCATCCTCCTGGGCGCCGGCGAATGCCTGGTGGACAAAGTCGAAGTCTTCGCCGCCGGCGGCGCGAACCTGGTGGCCAATGCCGATTTCGAGTCCGGCCTCGATGGCTGGGTCGTCCAGGGCAATCATGACCACTCGAGCTGGGAGATTGGCCAGGGCTACAACAGCGCGCATTGCCTGCACGTGCGGGCGGCTGGGCACGGCGACACTGGGGCCAACTGCCTCCGCACCGCCCTGACCTCGCCCCTCAACCAGGGCCAGACCGCCACCCTCCGCGCCAAAGTCCGCTGGCTGGCCGGCTGGCCGGAGCTGCTGCTGCGCTTGAAAGGGAACTGGCTGGAAGCCACCGGCAACACGCTCACGGCCCGCAACCTCGGCACCCCCGGCGCGCCCAACAGCCGGGCCGCCCCCAATGCCGGCCCGGCCATTACCGACGTCAAAACCTCGCCCATCCTCCCGGTGGCGGGGCAGAGTGTAACGGTGATGGCCCGAGTTTATGACCCCGACGGGCTGGCCGAACTTTTCCTGAAGTACCGCCTCGATCCCTCCACGAACCTGAACCTGGCGCTCATGGCCAACAATGGCGCAGGCTTATTCAGTGCCACCATCCCAGGCCAGCCCGCCGGCGCCCTGGTGGCCTTTCACATCCAGGCCATGGACAACTCCTCGCCGGGCGCCGTGACACTATTCCCCAACGACGCCCCGGCGCGCGAATGCCTGGTCCGCTTCGGCGACCCACCCCAGCCCGCCAGCTTCGGCACTTACCGGCTCTGGATGACCGGGGCCACCCTCGACCGCTGGTCCAACCGCGAGCACCTCAGCAGCCAGCCCCTGGACTGCACCTTCGTCTATGGCAACTCGCGCGTGGTCTATAACGTCGGCGCCTGCTATTCCGGCAGCCCCTGGCACGGCCCGGGCTACAATTCCCCCATGGGCAACTCTTGCAATTACGACGTCACCTTCCCCGACGACGACCCCCTCCTGGGGGAAACCGACGCCATCTTCCGGTGGCCCGGCAACGGCGGCGGTGACACCAGTTGCCAGCGCGAGCAGACGGCCTACTGGATCGCCGAGCAAATGGGACTGCCCTACACCTATCGCCGCCACATCAACCTCTTCGTCAACGGCCTCCGGCGCGGCCAGATGTTCGAGGACACCCAGCGGTCCGGCGGGGACATGGACGATGAATTCTGGCCTAACGGCGGAAACGGCGACCTCTACAAGGTCTCATGTTGGTTCGAATTCGATAACGCACTGGCCAATTTCTCCGCCATCGGCGCCTCCTTCCAGAACGTCACCACCACGGGCGGGCAGAAGGAACTCGCGTTTTATCGTTGGACCTTCGGCAAGCGCGCCATCCACGGTTCGGCCAGCAATTACACGAACCTCTTCGCCCTGGTCGATGCCGCGAATTTCAGGGGCTTGGGCGATACCTATCGCCGCCAACTGGAAAGCACGCTCGACCTGGATAACTGGCTCAAAACTTATGCCGTCGAGCATATCGTCGGCAACAACGACAGCTTCGCCTACGGGAGTGGGCAGAACATGTATGCCTATAAGCCCGTGGGCGACACCTGGAAGATGACGATCTGGGACATTGATTTTGCCTTTCTGGGGCTGCCGTCCAATAGCGACCCGTTCCAGGGCATCGGCCGCAGCAACGGCATCGACCTGGGCGAGCCGGCCTACGCGCGGCGCTACTGGCAAGCGCTCCAGGACCTGGCCAACGGCCCCCTGAGCGGGACGAAACTGTTCCCGCTGCTGGACGCCAAGTACAGGGCCATTACCGCCAATGGCCTCTCCATTGAGAACCCCTCGGCCATCAAGGACTACATCAACCAGCGCCGCACCAACTTGCTGGGCCTCATCGCCAGCAATGTCCCCGCCGCCTTCGCCATCACCCTCAACCACGGCGCCGGCTTCAGCACCAATGGCAACCGCGTCGCCCTCACCGGCACGGCCCCGATTGATGTCCGGGCCATCGCCATCAACGGGGTGCCGTACTACCCCGTCACCTGGACCACCGTTTCCAACTGGACCGCCCAGGTGGTCCTGGCGCCCGGCGCCAACCTGCTCACGGTCCAGGGCTGCGACGCCCTCGGCAACCAGGTGGCCGGCGCCAGCGCCACGCTCACCATCAACTACACCGGCCCGGTTGAGTTGCCCCAGGACAAGCTCGTCTTCAACGAAATCATGTACCACCCCGCCGCGCCCCAGGCCGCCTTCGTCGAGTTCTACAACACCTCGCTGGCCAACGCCTTTGATTTGTCCGGCTGGCAATTGAGCGGGGCGGATTTCACCTTTCCCGCCGGCTGCATCATTGCGCCCAACGGCTTCCTGGTCGTCGCCGGCAACCGCGCCGGCTTTGCCGCCGCTTACGGGGCGACCAATCCCGTCGTCGGCGAGTTTGCCGGCGCCCTCGACAATGGCGCCCAGAGCCTGCGCCTGGTCAAACCCGGCGCGACCGCCGCCGACGACCTCGTGGTCGCCCAGGTGCGCTACGACGTTCAGGCCCCCTGGCCGGCGGCGGCCAACGGGACCGGCAGTTCCCTGCAGTTGATCGACTCGCGCCGGGACGACTGGCGGGTCGGCAACTGGGCCGCGGTCCCCTCCAGCTTCCAGACGCCTGTGCAGTGGGTCTTTGTGCGGGCCTACATCGCGGCCAGCAGCTCCACCATTTACCTCTACCTGGGCGGGCCGGGCGACCTCTATCTGGACGACCTCCAACTGGTGGGCAGCGCGGGCACCAACGTGCTGGCCAACGGCGACTTCGAGTCGCCGTTGAGCGGCACCTGGAACCTGTCACCGAACTTCGCCTCCTCCGCTTTGAGCACGGTGATCAAGCATGCCGGCGACTCGAGTTTGCACTTGGTGGCCACCGCCGCCGGCACTGGGAGCGGCAACGCCGTTTACCAGTATATCAATCCGCCGCTCGACCTCAGCCAGATTTACGCGCTGAGCTTCTGGTACTTGCAGAGCACCAATGCCGGCGCGCCTTCTCTCACGGTGCGTTTGGCCTCGTCCGACAACCCGGTGATCGTGAACCCGGTCCAGCCGCCGCCAGTGGTCACCAACCTGGCGCGCGCCACGCCCGGCGCTGCCAACAGCCTGCGTGACTCGCTGGCCCCGTTCCCGCCGCTCTGGCTCAACGAACTGCAGGCCGACAACCTCACCGGCCTCACCAACCACGCCGGCCAGCGCACCGCCTGGCTCGAACTCTACAATCCCACCACCAACACCGTCTCGCTCGATGGCCTTTACCTGGCCAACAACTACACGAACCTCACCCAGTGGGCCTTCCCGGCCGGCGCGGCGCTCGGCCCGCGCCAGTTCGAGGTCATTTTCGCCGACGGCCAAACCGGGCTCACCACCAGCAACGAGCTGCACACCAGTTTTACCCTGGCCAGCGGCGCCGGTTCCCTCGCCCTGAGCCAGTTGGCCGCCAAGCCCCAGCCGCAAGTGCTCGATTACGTGGATTACACCAACCTTACTCCCGATCACTCCTATGGCTCCTGGCCCGATGGCCAGAGCTTCCTCCGCCAGGAGTTTTACTATGCCACACCCGGCGGCACCAACAACATCGCCGCGGCCCCGCTCAGCGTCCTCATCAACGAGTGGATGGCCGCTAACCAAACCACCCTGCCCGACCCCGCCGACGGCCATTTCGACGACTGGTTCGAACTTTACAATGCGGGCGACACGACCGCCGACCTCGCCGGCAATTACCTGGGTCAGAGCCTGGCCAATAAGACCAAATTCCTTATCCCGCACGGCTACACCCTCCCGCCGCATGGATACCTGCTCGTCTGGGCCGACAACGAACCTTCCCAGAACAGCCCCACCCGCCCCGATCTCCACGTGAACTTCAAATTGGCCAAGGCCGGCGATGCCATCGGCCTCTTCGCGCCCGACGGCACCGTGCTCGACTTCGTCTCGTTCGGCCCCCAAACGGCTGATCTCAGCCAGGGCCGGTTCCCCGACGGCGCCGCGTTCATCCTCACGCTCACGCGCCCCACCCCACAAGGCGCCAATTTCCTCCTCCTCCCGAACAGCCCACCCCTCATCGGCGCCCTCACCAACCGCCTGGTCTTCGATGGCCAGTGGCTGGTCTTCACCGCCACCGCCACCGACACCGACACGCCCCCGCAGCACCTCACGTTCAGCCTCGACCCCGGCGCCCCAACCAATGCGGTCATCAACCCGGACACCGGCCTCTTCGCCTGGCGGCCTGCCCCTGACCAGGCCCCCGCTACCAACTCCATCACCGTCCGTGTCACCGACGACGGCGCCCCGCCACTGAGCGCCGCCACCACCTTCACCGTCCGCGTGGAGGCGCTTCCACGAGTCAGCGCAGTTGTGCCCAACCCCGCCGGCAACGGTTGCGCCCTGACTTTCAGCACCGTCCCGGGCAAGACCTATCGCGTCGAGTTCAAGGACTCGCTCGCCGACTCCAACTGGCAGCCCGTTGCCCCGGATTCCGTCGCCCTCGAGGAGAGCCTGACGATTCTCGACCAAACGGCCCCCGGCCCGCAAAGGTACTATCGGGTGGTGCTGGTCGAGTAGCGCCTTTTGACTTCCACCTCCTCCCCTCGCTCGCTAGGCTGAAGGCAATGAAGCCTCCGCGGCCCCGCGCGCCAGCCCCTCCGGAGCATCAAGAGCCTGCGCCCGCCACGGCGCCCGCGCCTGGGCCCCGGCGCCGCTGGTTCCGGCTGGGGGCCGCCCTCCTGCCGCTCCTGCTGCTGGGTCTGCTCGAACTGGGTCTGCGTCTGGCCGGCTGGGGTTACCCAACCTCCTTCTTCCTGAAGGTCCGGCACGAGGGCAGAGCCGTGCTGATCGAAAACCCGAAGTTCGGCTGGCGCTTTTTCCCGCCCCCGGTCGCGCGCTCGCCCGAGCCGGTGGCGCTGGACCCGGCAAAGCCGCCGGGCACGCTCCGCATCTTTGTCTTTGGCGAGTCGGCGGCCCTGGGCGACCCCGAGCCCGCTTACGGCTTTGGCCGCCAACTGGAGCGGCTCTTGCAGGCCCGGCACTCGGAGCGGAGGATCGAAGTGGTCAACCTCGCGATGACGGCGATCAACTCGCACGCCATACGCGAGATCGCGCGCGACTGCGCGCCCCGCGCGGGGGATTGCTGGCTCATTTATGCCGGCAACAACGAAGTCATCGGCCCGTTCGGCGCCGGGACGGTTTTTGGCCGGCAGGCCCCGGGCTTGGCCTCGGTGCGGGCCTGCCTCGCCCTGCAAAAAACGCGGGTCGGCCAACTCCTGGCCCGCGGCTTCAAGCGTTGCGGGCCGGCCCAATGGGAAGGCCTGGAGCTGTTTCTCCACCAGCAGGTCCGCCGCGACGACCCGCGCCTGAATCAGGTCTATCACCATTTCGCAAAGAACCTCTCTGCCATCCTCGACTCCGGCAAAAAGTCCGGCGCCAAAGTCCTCGCCGCCACCATGGCCGTCAATCTCAAGGACTCGCCTCCCTTTGCTTCACAGCCCCGCGCCGCTTTGAGCCCCGCCGACCAGGCCGGGTGGGACCAATGCCTGGCGCGCGAGCAGTTGGCGGAGACCCAGGGACGCCTGGCCGACGCCCTGGCCGCTTGCCGCCAGGCAGCGGGGATCGATCCGGACTTTGCCGAGCTGGTGTTTCGCCGCGCCCGCTGCGAACTGGCGCAGGGACAGGCCGCCGCCAGGGCGGATTTCCAGCTCGCCTGCGACCTGGACACGCTCCGCTTCCGGGCCGATTCACGCCTCAATGAAATCATCCGTCAAACCGCCGCCGCCAAAGGCGTCAAACTTATCGATGCCGAGCGCGAACTGGCGCGGCGCTCGCCCGGCGGCGTGCCCGGCGAGGAGCTGTTTTACGACCATGTTCACCTGAATTTCAGCGGCAACTATGCGCTGGCCGCCCTGTTTGTCCCCGCGGTGGAAGAGGAATTGTTCGGCCCGGCTGCCGGGGCCACCGTGGGCAAGGCGGGGGAAACGTCCCAGCCCCTGCTGACCGAGGCCGAAGTAGGCCGCCGGCTGGGCTTCACCGATTTCGACCGGCGGCGAGTGCTGGCGGAAATGCGGCTGCGGCTCCAACAGCCGCCCTTCCTGTCCCAAAGCAACTTCCAGGAGCGGGACCAGCGTTTGGGCCAGGCGCTGGCCGCCGCCCCCAGCCCGCCAAAAGACCTGGTCCCGGAGTATCGCGCGGCCCTGGCGCTGGCGCCGGAGGACTGGGTCTTGCGCGCTAACTTCGGCCGTTTGCTCGAGGCGGCGGGCGATGCCAGCGCGGCGGCAGCTCAGTGGCAGGAGGTCGCCCGGCTCCTGCCGCACGAGCCGGACGCCTGGTTCCAGCTCGGCAATCTGGAGCACAGCGCCGGGCGCTATGCCCAAGCCGCCCGCCTCTTCCAGGAGGCCCTGAACCGGAAGCCCAACTGTGCCGAGGCCCTCAACGGCTTGGGCCTGGTCCTGGCCGCCCAAGGCAAAAGCAGCGAGGCCATCCGGCAGTTCCAAGCCGCCTCGACCAGCGAACCGCGTTTCACCCCCGCGCGCATCAACCTGGCCCTGGTCCTGGCCAACCGGGGCGACCTCGCCGGCGCCGCTGCCCAATACCGGACGGTCCTGGGCCTGGACACCAACAACGTCGGCGCGCGGATCAACCTCGCCAAACTGCTGGCCGACCAGGGCCGGGCCGAGGAAGCCATCACCCTATACACCCAGGCCCTCCAGTTGGCGCCAGACAACCCGGTGGCGCACTACGACCTGGCCAACGCCCTGGCCGCCCAAGGCCGCCATGCCGAGGCCGTGCCTCATTACTCTGCTGCGGCGCAGTCCCGGCCTGACTTTGCTGAAGCCAGGTACAACCTCGGTGTCGAATTGGCCCGCCTCGGAAAGCTCGCCGAGGCCCTGGCCCAATTTGCCGAAGTCGTGCGGCTCACGCCCGATTCGGCTGAAGCCCACTACAACTACGGTGTGGCCCTGGCCAAAGAGCAGCGCTATGCCGAGGCCGTCCGCGAGTTCCAGGAAACCCTCAACCGCCAACCCGACAACGCCGCCGCCCGCTCCGCCCTGGAACGAGCCTCGCAACTCGAAAACCCCCGCCCCGCCCCGGGCCATTGAGCCCAGCCCCGCCGCCGGGCGGCCCAGGGCGCTTGGGGAAGGGGGGAGGGCCTCCGCCCGCGCTCGGGGGCAGTGTCAGGATGCGCCCGCCCAATGCTCCATTGGCTCTATTGGCTAGGTTGGCTGGATTGGGAAATTTTTCGAAATCCCATCCAGGAAGTCGGGGCTCTTGCGGTTGAAGCGCGCGGGGTGGGGGCAGTCGCCGACTGGAAGGGGGTTGTCGAGGCGGTGGCAGGAGTTGTCACGGGTTCGGACTGGGGGAGGCATCGCCCATGACGAAGGGGGTCCCTGGCAGGAGCAAGGGCTGGGGCCTGGCCACGCGGCCAGGGGGCCGGACGCCGGGACCGGCCTGGTTTCGGCCGAGGTCGGCGTCCATCTGGGCGAGGAGGCGCTCGAGGCGGCGAAGGACGCGCGGATGTTGCCGGGCGACATCGGTGGATTCACCGATGTCGCGGTCGAGGTTATATAGGCGAGTGGCGGGGGAAGGGGTTTCCGAGGGGACCTTTGCGGCACTGCTGCCGGCGCCCTGGCCTGGGAGGGCCAGTTTCCAGGGGCCGCTGCGGACGGCCTCGAGTTTGGCGCCATTGAAGTAGTAAAAGGCGCTGTGGACCTGGGCGCGGCGGTGGCCGCTGAGCAGCGGCCAGAGGTCGGCGCCGTCGAGCTTGCGCTGGTCCGGGAGGCGGCCGCCGGCGAGTTTCAGGAAGGTGGGGAGGAGATCGAAGCTGGCCATGAGGGCGTCGCAGGAAGCGCCGGCCTGGATTTGGCCGGGCCACCAGGCAATGGTCGGCTCGCGCAGGCCGCCTTCCCAGGTGGAGCCCTTGCCGCCGCGCAGGGGGCCGGCGACGCCGGCGTTGGTGCCCATGACCAGCCAGGGGCCGTTGTCGCTGGTAAAGAGCACGAGCGTCTTGCGGTCGAGCTGGCATTCGCGCAGGGTATCCAGGACGCGACCGACGCTCCAATCCACTTCCTCGACCCAGTCGCCGTAGAGACCGTTGGCGGATTTGCCGCGGAAGGCCGGGCCGGGATGGAGCGGGACGTGGACGGCGGTATGGGCGAGGTAAAGGAAGAAAGGCTGGGCGCGATGCTGGCGGATGAAGCGGACGGCCTCGTCGGCATACCGGGCGGTGAGCAGGTCCTGCTGGGGCGGGGAGACCGTCTCGATGACTTGCTCATCACGCACGAGCGGGAGGGGCGGGCGGGTCCCCCGCGTGATGCCCAACTGGCCAGGAGGGCCGAGGCGGGCCGGTTCATTAGGCGCCGCCCGCTCGAGGGATTGCAGGGCGGCTTTTTCCTCCGCCGGCCCCATGTCATTGGAGTACGGCAGGCCGAAATAATGATCGAAGCCGTGGCGGGTGGGCAGGAACTCCAGTTGGTCGCCCAGGTGCCACTTGCCGACGGCCAGGGTGGCATAGCCTTGGGGCTTGAGGAGTTTGGGCAAGGTTGCCTCGTTGGTGTTGAGGCCGATGGGACAGGCGGGAAAGAGGACATTGGGCAGGGAGACGCGCTTGGGGTAGCAGCCGGAAAGGAGCTGGGCGCGGGAGGGGGTGCAAACTGGGGCGGCGTAGAAGCTGGTGAGGCGCAGGCCTTCGCGGGCCATGCGGTCGAGATTGGGCGTGCGGTTGAGTTTCGAGCCGAAGGGGCCGATGTCCCCGTAGCCGAGGTCGTCGGCGAGAATGATAACGAAGTTGGGCCGCGCGCGCGCCGGCTGCGGTGCGGCCGGGAGCGCGAAGGGGGACAAGACAGACAGGAGGAGGGCCAGGGAGGGGGCGAGGAACGAGGATGGAGAATGGAGGACGGCGGACGGAGGGCGAACCTTGAACCTTGAACCTTGAACGCTGAACTTTAAATGGGGCCTGTTTGCCATAATGATCAATTAACACAGACCAAGACGAGGGGTTTTCCTCTTCTATTCGCGTCCATTTGCGTTCATTAGTGGTTTCGATCTGCAAGAATACGGCTGAGACTTTCGCCCCGCACAGGGGGCGCCTGCGCCCCCGGCTGATTACTCCCGCCCCTGGAGGCGGTCGTTGAAGACCTGCATTCTCAGCACAAGGCGCCGGGCAATGCGCGCCTGGGCTTCGGGCGGCCAGACGCGCCAGGGGGTGAGATTGAAGGTGTAACGGGTGTGGCCGCCCACATCTCCGCGGTACTCGTAGGCCTCGGCCTTTTCGAGTTGGGCCCTGAGCTTGGCGAAGTCACCCTCCCGGCAAATGACCCCCACCAGGCAAGGGTACTCCGAATCGTCAATCACGATTTCCCGGGTCTCGATCCCGGCCTGGCGCGCGGCTGATTGCACGGCCCGGCGCAGACCGTCTTTGGTATAGGCGGTCTCGAGGTTCGCCGGGGCCGCGACCGGCTCGCCCAGGTATTCGAACAGGACACGATTCGGTCCGGACAAGGCAGTTTTAGCACCAGCGCCGGCCGCCGAGCCGCCGCGAGCGGGGGCATGGTCCGAAGGGCTGGCAATTTGTTCGGGCAACAGCCAGGCGCCCATTCCGAAATAGATTCCCCCGCCGGGGCCGGCAGGAAGCGGGTAGAAACTCACGTGCGGGTAACCCTGGACAGCCATCGTCTCGACCAAACGAAACGAGCCGCTGCCCTTCTTGATGCGAACTCTCTGCCGCGGGTCTATTTTGGACGGCGCGTCTTGGCGGGCCGTAACAAACAGCGCAAGGTCCGCCTCGTCCGCGGAATTCAAGGTGTACACGCCCTCGACACAATAGGTTTCATTGGTCTTGAACTCGGCCGCCGTGCCGCGCACGGACTCAATCGTGATGTTGTCACCGGGAGCGAAATGGGCTTTGCCCAGGTAGAACGGCACCACCAGGGGGAACTCGTCGTCAGCCCGGCCGGTGGCCGTCCAGGCGGTCGCCGTCCAGGACGCGAGGCCCGCCGCCAGGCCGAGGCGGATCAGGTGTTTCAGGTGTAATCGTTGAGCTTTCATTTTATGGGATTCAATTTGTGCTGTTGTTCTCGCATCGGCTTTGGATTGTGTTCCGGCCAAAACCGTCCGTGTACGGAGATGGTCTCGTAGCTCAGCGTGTCAATGACATAAGACCCCTCCTGGCGAAATGTGTATTTCGGCACGAGATACGAAACCTGGACGGATACGGAAAGGTCCGGGCCCGTTCCCGGCCTGTGGCCCGAACGCCAAGTGAAATACCCCGCCAGCAAAACGCCGGCGGCCAGCAGGCAGGCGGCGGCGGCCCGAGGCTGGAACAGGCGGCTCCAGAATCGGGCCGCCGCCGGCTGGTCCGCCACGCCGGCGGTTCCGCTCCGCTGAGCCTGGAGCAGGCGACGCTCCACTTCCGGACGGAGCCGCAACGATTGGGTGGCCTGCCGCATTTCGCCGGCCAGACTTTGCGCGAATTCACGATACCGGCGCAGCTTGGCGCGACAGGCGGCACAGCCTGCCAGGTGCCGGTCCGCGGCCGCCTGTTTTCGAGGCGAGAGCGTCCCCTCGACGTATTCATCCAACCAATGCTCGAGGCGCCGGCAATTCATGTTCGTTCCGCCCTTTGAGTGCCCTCTGCGGCAAAAAGGTTCATTTCCTCCGAAACCAGTTGCTGCAGGCGCTCTATGGAGTAGTGCAGCCGGGATTTGACGGTGCCCCTGGAGATCCCCAAGTGCGCGGCGATCTCGTGTATCTTCATATCCTCGTAGAAACGCAGGATGACCACTTCGCGATGCGGGAGGGAAAGCCGGCCGAGGGCTTGCTGGAGGGCGGAACCGGTCATCTGGAGGTCCATCGCGATAGGACTCTCCTCTGCCGCCGCCGCCGCTCGCTCGACCTGTTCATCCCCATAGACGATTCGTTTGCGATCCCGATGGTAATGGCGGGTCAAGTTCAGCAGTATCCCGTGAAGCCAGGTGTAAAGGCTGGACTGATTCCGAAACCGAGGCGCGGATTGGAGCGCCTGGAGAAACGTTTCCTGGACCAGGTCCTGGGCATCGGCCTCGCGGCCGCACAGCAAAAAGGCGGACCGCAACAGCCGGTCGCCGTGGCTGCTGAGCAGTTCCCGCACTGCCGCGGGGTCCTGGTCCCGGAACGCCGCGACCAGTTTCTCTTCGTCCATACCTCCTTTGTGCCAATTGCCCCGGAAAGGTTCAAGCGGCTAAGGCCGGCCGGGTGTAATATTGGAGCAAAGCGGGCGTCTCAAATCCGGCTGTGATTGTGGTCGCTGCCGGAATATTTACATTTGTAAAGAAAGGGCTTGACAACCTCTACAGTTGTAGATAATACTGGGCGGCAGCTATGAGAAAAGACGGCGTGGAACTGACCGAAGCGGAGTGGACGATCATCAAAGCGGTCTGGGACGCCGAACCATGCTCGGCCCCGGCCATCCAGGAGAAGCTGCGGTCCAAGACCGGTTGGACCTACTCGACCGTGCGCACGCTGATGGATCGAATGGTCGCCAAGGGACTGCTGAGCGCCGAGAAAACCGGGCACGTCACCCGGTTCCGTTCGGCGGTCACCCGCGAGCAGGCCCAACGGGGCGAGTTGCTTTACGCGCTCAAGAACGCCTTCAACGGCGCGCTGACCCCGATGGTCCAAGGCCTGCTGGATGCGGGCGAGCTCTCCGCCCAGGACCTCGCCCGCCTGGAATCGCTCATCAAAGCAAAGAAAAAGTCGGCCGCCTCGGCTTCCCCGGGGCGCTCGCCGCGCTGAACCGCCCGCGAACCCGCGCCATGAACTACGCCATCCATACTCTCAACTATTGGGGGGGACCGGCCCTGGCCCTTGCCTGGACGATGCTCTGGCAGTCCAGCCTCCTGATCGCTTTTCTGTTCGGCCTGGATTTTGTCTTCCGGCGCAAGCTCCGCGCCTCGGTGCGCTACGCGCTCTGGCTGGTGGTGCTGCTGAAATTGGCGTTGCCGCCCTCGCTGGCGCTGCCGACCAGTGTTGGCTGGTGGCTGCGTCCGGCCGCGGCTGCGCCCTCCAGGCCTCGCCAGCCGCCGGTGGTCATCACTTACGGGCCGGTCCTGGCCCCAAGGCCCCTGGCATCCGTTTCCGTCGCTCCGGCCGCGCGTCCTCCGGCACGATTGTCTGGGGCGGCGTGGGGCCTGGCGGTCTGGGCGGCCGTTAGCCTTGGCCTGCTGGCCTGGATGCTGGTTCGCTGGCGGCAGGTGGCCCGGGAAGCGGGGGGCGCGACCTCCACGCCGGGCGGGATTGAGGAGTTGCTCGCGCAGGCGCGGCGGGCGGCGGGCTTGCGCAGGCCGGTGCGGCTCAGGCTCGCCGAGCGGCCGATAGCACCGGCGGTCTGCGGCCTGATTCGTCCGGTGCTGCTGCTGCCGCGCTCGCTGGCGGAGGGGCTTGCGCCCGAGCAACTGCGGGCGGTGCTCCTGCACGAACTGGTCCATCTGCGGCGCAGGGACCCCTGGTTGAACCTCTGGCAGGCGGTGTTGCAGATCCTCTATTGGTGGCACCCGCTGCTCTGGCTGGCCAATGCCCGGATTCGGCGCGCGCGCGAGGAGGCCGTGGACGACGCGGTCATGCTGGCCCTTGAGGATGGGGCCGACACATACGCGCCCACGCTCCTGCGCGTGGCCAGGCTTGCGCTCTGCCGCCCGCTGGCCAGCCTGGGCCTGGTGGGCATCCTCGAATCCCGCTCCTCCCTGGGCCAGCGCATCGAGCGGCTGATCGATTTCCAGGCGCCCCGCAAGGCCGGCCTGACGCTGGCCTCGGTTTTGTCGGTCATGGCTTTTGCGGCGCTGGCGCTGCCCATGGGCCAGGCCCCCGCTCCGGTTGAAAAGCCCGAACCCGCCGTCGCGGAACCGGCGCCGGCCCCTCCGGTCGCTTCCGCCAGTCAAAACACGGCTTCGGAATACCAAAGGCTTGAGAGCAAGACGCGCGTGCAGGACGGCAAGCTGCTCTACGAAATGGGCGAGCTCGAGCAGGCTGACGCCGAGCTGAAAAAGGCCCTGCTTTTGGACCCGCAGAACCAAACCGCTCTTTATTACAGGAACCTGGTCCGGGAAGCCCGGTTCAGTGCTGCTTTGGACGGGCGGCAAAATGCCGGAGCGAATCCCAAGCGCTCCGGCCGCCAGAAAATCGCCAGCGAACTCAAACGCATCCACCTGGACGTGGTCGGGCCCTGGCGGCGGCTGCCCCTGCCGGAGGTTGTCAGGATACTCCGTGTCCAGTCGCTCAAACAGGACACCGAAAAGCGTGGCATCAACTTCATCCTGAAGCCCGACGAAGCTGCAATCGACCCGGTCACCGGGTTGCCAAAGGCCGGGCCGGCCGATGCCTGCAACATCCCGGTCACTATCGATCCACCCCTCAAAGACGCGTCGCTTGCCGATGTCCTCGGTGCCGTTGTCGAGGGTGCCGACAAGCCGATTCAGTATGCCATCGAAGACTATGGGGTGGTGTTTTTGCTCAAGAGACAGGAAGCGGGGCCGGCGCTTTATTTCCGCACCTTCAAAGTTGATCCCAACACCCTCGAACAGGGCCTGCGGAAGTTCCTGGGTCTGCCGGAGGGCACCAATCGCGATGAAACCGTGCTAAGAGCATTGCCCCGGTTCTTTAAGGGGATCGGGGTGGACCTTTCTCCCCCCAAGACGGTTTTCTATAAAGACCGTGAAGGCACGTTGTTGGTTTATGCCAGCCTTGAGGACTTGGACACAATCGAGAGGGTGATTGCGGTCCTGGCTACGGCTCCCCCTCAACTCAACATCCAGGCTGTGTTCATTGAACTGCCGAAAACGGAAACGGAAGCCTTCTGGGCGGAGGCTTGTCCCACCAACCAACCGGGTCCGGGGGGCGGTCCGGCGATCGCCCTCCTCACCCGGTCCGAGGCCGCGGCCCGACTGCGCCGCTGGGAGTCCATGGGCGACAGAAACATTCTCGGCCGGATGCAGGTCACCACTCTGAGCGGGCGGCAGACCGAGGTCATGGTGGTTGGCCTGCGCTCCATCGTCATTGGCAATAGCCTGATGAGTGGGGATGGCGTCGGCGGCACCTCCACTCCCGGCACTTTGGGCGGGACCGTCGTCAACCAGGCCTCCGCCATCCAGCCCTACAGCGAGACCCTCCCTTTCGGCCCCACTCTGGACGTGATCCCTTATGTGTCGGCCGACGGTTTCACCGTCCAGATGACGCTTATCCCCAGCATGGCCGAATTCATTAGTTACGACGATCCCGGCCCGTTTGCCACCACGCTTCAGTCCATTTCGGGCACCGGCCCCGCTACGCCCCTGGTCGCCATCCTGCCCCTGCCGCACTACCGCATCCGCCAGGTCACCACCTCCGTCAATGTCTGGGACGGCCAGACCGTCGTCCTCGGCGACCTGATCAGCGAGGACGTCAGCAAGATTAAAGATCAGGTCCCCATCCTCGGGGACATCCCCCAGAAGAAGAACCTCCTCATCTTCGTCACGCCGACCATTATTGACCCGGCCGGAAACCGCTACCACTCGGAGGACGAGATGCCCTTTGCCCAGAAGAGCTTCCCAGCTCAGCCCAGGTCGTCGGCCACCCAGCCGGCGCAGCAATAAAGCCCACCCACCCCCAGACCCTTGGCCGGAGCTGCAAGCCGGGGTTGCCCAGGAACAGTTATGGCATGGTGAAGGTGCCTGAGGTGGTCTCAGGCTCGTGACCCGAAGGAACATGGACGCTGAAATAACTGCCGGCCTTGGGCGCGGAGAACGTCACAACCACATAGTTGACATCGCCCGCCGCGCCGGGCGGGCTGGTAAAATTCATGAGCAGGAATGCCCCCACCGGACTATACCTGGTGAAGGTGTAGGAGCCCGAAGATACGCTCCCGGAGTGGCTGGTGTTCTTGAAAGTTCCGTTGCCAAAGACCGAGGTGCTGGGCTCACCGCTGGCGCTATCCACGGCGTGGACGGTCTTGCCCGCCAGCGAGGCGGGGGCGAGGTTCGCCGCCTGAGACAGCCTGATGACGCCGGTGACGATGGTCCCTTCGTTGTTGGTGAGGATGAACTCGGCGTCGTGGCTGTTGGTAAAAGTGAGGGCCGGCGCGTTGGTCTGCCCCGCGCTATCTGGTCGTGCGGCGGAGATGGCCGTCAGGAGGGCGGTGTTGGTGCCCAGTTTGGCGTAAGTATAGGTGCCGACGGCATTTTCGTGCTCATTGGTGCCGGGGAGCATGCTCTGGCTAAAGGTGCTGGCGCCAAAAGACAACGTAAACAAGTTGTTCGTGTCCGCCGACCCCGTCACCTCCGCGGTTAATCCTGACAAGGAGGCTGGGGCCCAGTCCGCCGGGGCGGTTGACACATAAACAAAGCTTACGCTGTTGGTCAGCGACGCGTTGCCGGCGGCGTCGCTGGCGTAGGCCTGAAGGAGGTTCGTGCTCTGCGTGAGGGTCACGCTGGCGGTCCAGTTGGTCCAGTCGTTGGCGCTGGCCGCCGGGTTCCAGCCGGCCCCGTTCAGTTGATAGGAGACCTGGGCCACGCCGACGTTGTCGCTGGCCTTGCCGGAAACGGCGCATAGCGCATTGGTCAAATGCTGGTGGACTTTTGGGGAGAGGATGACCGCGACGGGGCGCGCCACATCGTCAAAATTGGCCGTGAAGGTGAGATTGGAGGCCATCAGGAAGGTGAGTGCCGGCTTGTTGGTCGCGAGGCTGCCCGTCCAGTCGGCGAAGGCAAAGCCCTTACCCGCTTTCGCCGTCATTTTGTAGGTTTTGCCAATCTGCAACCATTTGCCGTTGTAATTAGGCGTCACCGTGCCGAGGCCCTTGACTTGCACCGCCAACTGCCCGGTCAACAGATATACAAACTTGACGGTGTTGGTGAGCGAGCGGTTGCCGCTGCTGTCCACCGCATAGGCCTGGAGGGTGTTCGTCCACGGGGTCAGCGTCACGTCGGCGGTCCAGTTGGTCCAGGCGTTGGTAGTCGCCGCGGGGTTCCAGCCGGTCCCGTTCACTTGATAAGAAACATTCGTCACGGCGACGTTGTCCTTCGCTTTGCCGGTCACCGTGATGGTGGCGTTGGTCACGGAGTGGTTGACGGCGGGATAGGTGATGACCGCCGTCGGGCGTTTCACGTCCGGCTTGGCTGCGGCCAGCGATTCATTGGGGGTTTGGACCAGCAGCAAGGCCGCAAACACCGACGCGGACGCAGACAAAGTATGTATTCTCTTCATGGGACTTCTTGGTTGGCTATTTCTTGTGCTCTAGATTCTTCCTGCAGCCAAGCCGGCGGCGAACAGATTTCCGTTTCCTACACTGCCGACTTTGGCGTCGCCTGAACAGCAAATTACTGCACCAAATTCCCCCAGATGGCAAGATATAAACAGAGTTTTCGGCAGGCCCCATTCCGGCCATCATTCACGACGGGCGCATCGTCCGGATTGGATTGGACGGCCTGTTCTTCCAGGCAGATTAGGGGGCTGGCGCTGGCTTGACAGAGCGGGCCGGCCCTGGTAAACGGTTTGGCAGCGCAATGGAACCACGGCCCAACACGACCGCGCCAGCAGCCGGAGCGCACGTACGCGTTCGGGTGCGGCGCAGGCGGCGTCATTTTTCCGCGTGGAGCCAATTTGGGATTGACCGCAAGGACATGCTCCTGGGTCTGATTGTTGTGCTTGTGGCAAGCGCGGCAGCAGCGTGGTTTCTGTACAGGATGTTCGTCAGTGGCTCAGGCGGCGAGCCCGGCGATGGCATCAGTGTACCCGCCTATGACCATGATGGGGCGACCCGCTTCCGCTAGCGCAGCAGTGGGCCGGCACTGGGAAGGCCTGGCTGACACGGCCTGGCCGGGGCTGAGCCAAGCGCGGGCGGCCGAGTTCGCGCGCCGGCGTGGGGACCTCTTGGAAGAAAGGGTCAAACCGGCGCCTGGCCAAGATGCCGCTTGCCAAGGGCGGGTCCTGGGGCAGTCAACCGGTTGACCAGGCGGTTGGCTGCGAGTATTATCGGGCTGCAGAAGCCGAATATTTCGGGGGAATAATGCGGAGCGACTGATGGAGAGCTATCCGAAACATTACTGTGGTGTCTTCGGCGTTTACGGCCATCCGAACGCCGCGGAATTGACGTACTACGGTCTTTACGCCTTGCAGCATCGCGGGCAGGAAAGCGCGGGGATTGTGACCTCGGACGGCCGGCAGTTCTATGCCCACAGGGGGATGGGCCTGGTCTCGCAGGTCTTCCAGGGGAGCGTCCTGCGCGAGTTGGCGGGTCCAATGGCCATTGGGCACACCCGCTATTCGACCACCGGCTCCTCGCACCTGCGCAACGCCCAACCGCTGACGGTGGACTGCGCGCGGGGCCAGTTGGCCCTCGCCCATAATGGCAACCTGACCAATGCCGCCAGGCTGCGGGACGAGCTGGAATCGCGCGGCTCGATCTTCCAGACCACCGCTGACAGCGAGATTATCCTGCACCTGATGGCGCAGCCGAACCTCGACGGGCAGCGGAACAACCTGATTCAAACCATGCGCCGGATCGAAGGGGCCTACTCGCTGGTGATGCTGACCGAGAAAGAACTCATCGGCGCGCGGGACCCCTGCGGGTTCCGGCCGCTGTGCCTGGGCCGGCTGGAGCAGGCCTGGGTGCTGGCGAGCGAGACCTGCGCCCTGGATTTGATTCACGCCCGGTTCGTGCGGGATGTGGCACCGGGCGAGGTGGTGGTGATTAACCAGGAGGGGCTGAGCAGTGTGGAGGCCTTTCCGGAGGCGCAACGGCGGGCGTTCTGCATTTTTGAATACGTCTATTTCGCCCGGCCCGACAGCACGATTGCGCAGCGGAACGTCTATAAGGTGCGGGTGGAGTTGGGGCGGCAGTTGGCGCGGGAATTCCCCGTGGGGGCGGACGTGGTGGTGCCGGTGCCCGACAGCGGGAACTGCGCGGCGCTGGGCTATTCGCTGGAGTCGGGGGTGCCGTTCGAGATGGCCTTCGTGCGCAACCATTATGTGGGGCGGAGCTTCCTGCAGCCTTCGCAGCTCATTCGGGACTTCGACGTGCGGGTGAAGCTCAACCTGATTGAAGAGCTGGTCAAAGACAAGCGCGTGGTGGTGGTGGACGATTCGATCGTGCGGGGCACGACCTGCAAGGCCCGGGTGAACAATCTCAAGGAGGCGGGCGCCCGAGAGGTGCACGTGATGGTCAGTTGCCCGCCGCATATGCACCCGTGCGTGTATGGCATCGATTTTCCGGACCGCACGAAGCTGATGGCGGCCAACTATTCGCACGAGGCCATCCGGCAGTATCTCAGCGCCGATTCGCTGCACTACCTCTCGCAGGCGGGCATGGTCAAGGCGACGGGCCTGGGCAAGGAGGCCTTTTGCATGGCCTGCTATGACGGGAACTACCCGGTGGCGTTCGACCCGGGCGTGGACAAGGAGATTATCGAGCGGCGCAACGGCCGCCAGCCGAGCCTGGCTGAGGCCCTGGCCAAGGAAAAGGCGCAGATTAGGCTGCTTTGACTCACTGCGGGCTTGAAAGTTTGGCTCGAGATGGTATTCCAAGGGCTCGTGACTTCAGATTCAGGCAGGTTGGGGCTATGGAAATCAGTACCGTAGGCCGGCCCCGGAACGTCGGTTGGGTCCGAGCCGCTGCGTTGATGTATGGCGACTGGGGGACGAGCAAGGCCTATGTCATTGGTTTGGCGGTGGCGGCGGTGGGTTTTGCGGCCCTGCCGCACCTGCTGGCGGTGAGCCTGGTGACCGGCCTGGTGGGCATCAATTACATCTGGGTCTGCAAACACTTCCCCAACGGCGGCGGCGTCTATAGCGCCGCCGGTCTGCACTCGCGCCGCCTGGCGACCATCGGCGGGCTGCTCTTGTTGGCGGACTTCATCGTGACGGCGTCACTGAGTTGCCTGGACGCGTTTCATTACCTGGGCATCGCCAGCCCGGTGCGGGCCAAGGAATGGGCCATCACCACGATCTTTGTGATCGGGGCGGTCAACTTCCTGGGGCCCAAACACACCGGGGGCCTGGCGGTGTGGCTGGCGGTGCCGACGGTGATGGTGGTGATTGGACTGATTGGGGGCGGCGCGCCCCAAGTCGGCCAACTGCACCCGGAGGCGCCGAGCGGGGGCCTGCTGCATAACTGGACGAAGTTCGTGGACATGATCCTGGCGCTGTCGGGCGTGGAGGTGGCCGCCAGCAGCACCGGGGTGATGAAGCTGGATCCCCGTTCGAGCCTGGAACGGCCGTCGGTGGGCATTACCGCCCGGCGCGCCATCATTGCCGTCATGCTGGATGTGGTCATTGGGACCGCCTTGCTGAGCGTCCTGGCCATGTGCCTGCCCGAGGCGGCCAGGAACCACGAAAACGATATGCTTCGCTACATGGGCGAGGTGTTCTACGGGCCGAAGTTCGGGCTGGTGGTGGGCGGGCTTTTTGGGCTGCTGCTCATCTCGGCGGTCAACACCGCCATCACCGGGATGGTGGCGTTGCTCTACGTGATGGCCCATGACGGGGAGTTGCCCGAGCCGTTTCTCCAGCTCAACCGCTTCGGCGTGCCCTGGGTGGCGCTGATTGTGGCGACCATCCTGCCGGTGCTGGTACTAAACGTGAGCGAGTCGGTAAAAAGCCTTTCGTCGCTCTACGCCATTGGGGTGGTGGGGGCGATTGCCATCAACCTCGGCTCGTGCGCCTTCGCCCGGCAGATTGCCCTCAAGCCGCACGAGCGGCTGACGATGAAGGGCACCTTCGTGTTACTGGCGGCGATTTGGGTGACGATTGCCTGGAGCAAGCAGGAGGCCCTGTTGTTCGTGTCGAGCGTCCTGGTCGTGGGACTGACGCTACGGGAATTGACGTTGCGCCGCCAGGCGGCCGCCCCGGCGTCGGTCGTGCCTGTGCCGGCGGCCAACGCCGCCCCGGCTGCCGCCGCCCCGCCCTTGGAGTTTCTGGGCCTGTCCGTCCTCGTGGCCGCGCGGGGCTGGACCCCTGCCCTGCAGTTCGCCCTGGAAGAGAGCCGGGTGCGGGGCGCCCATTTGCTGGTGCTCTACATCCGCGAGGTGGCGGTGACGATCGATAGGGGGGGCAACTGGCAGGACGACCTGCAGGCGCGCGCCCTCTTTAGCCGCCTGGAATCCGAGAGCCGGGGACTGCACGTCGACAAACTCTACAGCATCAGCGATTCGCCGGCCGACACGATTATCGACATTGCCGCGACCTTCGGGGTGGATTCGGTGGTGCTGGGGGGCAGCCGGCGGGCGGCGCTGGTCAATTTGCTCAAAGGCAACGTGGTCACCCGCGTGGCCGCCAACCTGCCCGAGTCGATGCACTTGATCGTCATCGGGTGAAGGAGCAGGTGAGGCGTTGCAGGTGAGGCGTGAAGAAGTTACGGGGCCAGCTCAGGCCTCAGGCCAATCGGCAATTTTAAGGGCCGTGAGGAATGGGCGTTTACACAGAAAATGGTCGCCAGACGGCGGGATTTTGACAGATAGTAAAATATTGAAACAACTGAACAGATGTTTGCCCCCAAAACCGGCGGGAGTTGATATGAAGTACTACGCTGCACCCTGGCCCAAATGGCTGCGCCTCATCTCCTGCCGGGTGACCGTCTTGTGCCGGCGGCCTTCATTTCCGACCTGGCCCTGAGCAACGCGGCAGCCTGACAAGCCCGCCTACCCTCTACCCATGTGAGCGAAGCTGACTCCCCCCAAGCCGCTGCTCCCACGGTGGTCCAGTTGCGCAACGTCACCAAGCTGTTCGGCAACTTCAAGGCCGTCGATGAGGTCAGTTTCAGCCTGGCGCCCGGTTGCATTTGCGGTTTTCTGGGCCCCAACGGGGCGGGCAAGACGACCACGATCCGCATGATGCTGGACATCCTCAAGCCGAGCAGCGGGGCGATCACGGTGCTGGGCCGGTCCTCAGCCCTGGCGGTGCGGCAGCGCCTGGGCTACCTGCCGGAAGAAAAGGGCCTTTACAAGAAAATGAAGGCCTGGGCCATCATCGCCTACTTCGCGCGGTTGAAAGGCATGACCCGGCGGGGGGCCAAAGGGCGGGCCTTGGAGTTGCTGGAACGCTACGGCCTGAAGGACTTCGCGGAGCAGCCGACCGACGCGCTCTCGAAGGGGATGAGCCAGAAGGTGCAAATGCTGGCGGCCATCGCGCACGACCCTGAATTGGTCATCCTGGATGAGCCGTTCGCGGGACTTGACCCGGTCAACCAGCAGGTGATGGAAGGTCTGATTCGGGACCTGGCCCGGCGGAACCGCACGGTCCTGTTCTCCACCCATGTCATGGAGCAGGCCGAGCGGCTGTGCGAGCGCATCCTGCTGATCGCCAGGGGCCGGCTGATCTTCGACGGCTCGATGGCGGAGGCGAAGCGGACGGTGCCGCGGCGGGTGCGCCTGGAGACGGAGGACGGGATCGGCCCGCTGCGCGATTTGGCGGAAGTCAGCGCGGTGCGCCCGGTGGCGCCGGCCGACGGCCCGGCGCCGGCCCCGGGCGAGGGTTGCACGCATTGGGAACTGGAGTTGCGCGAGGATGCCGACCCGCAAGTGGTCCTGCAGACCTGCTTCGGCCGGAGGATTCGGCTCAAGAGCTTCAACCAGTCCGAGCCAAGCCTGCACGAGGTCTTCCTGCGCCTGGTGGGGCCGGAAGCCAAGGAGGTGAGGTGCCGATGAGAGCCGCTTTGCTGGTGGCCGGGCGGGAGTACGCCGAGAATGCCAAGACCCGGGGCTTCTGGATCGGGCTGTTCCTGTTTCCAATCATCATCTTCCTTTCCATCCAGGTGCCGATTTTGCTGGAACAAAAGGCCACGCCGGTCCGCTACTTTGTCCTGGTGGATCAATCAGGGAGCCTGGCCCCGACCGTGGAAGCCGCCCTGGAGCAATCCTACCAGCGGCAAATGGTGGCCGGGCTTAAGGAGTATGCCCGAAAGAACCTGGCCGCCCCGGCCGTGGTTGCGGCCCTGGATGAGGTCAAGGAGGGGGACGCTCAATCGTTGGAGGCGTTTGTCGCCAGGGGCGGCAAGGAGTTTTTCCTGGCACAGCTTCGCCCGCGCTTGCGGCCCGGGGCCCCGGCCTTCCAGGCGCCGCGCCGGCTCTTCCAGCAGGTCAAGCTTCCCCCGGGCATCAACGCGGAGGGCGACCTGGCCTCGATTGCCGAGGAGTTGAAACCCTACTTGCGTCAAGACAAATCCGTGGCGGCCAACGGCTCCCCGGTCGCGCTGGCCGCCGCCATCCTGATTGCCCGTGATTTCGAGAACCAGATTGTCCGCCCTCAAAGCCAATCACCAGCCACCAATCACCAATTCCAATACTGGTCGGCCAATGCTTCGGACCCAAGGCTGCGGGAAGAAGTCGAGCGGGCCGTCAACACCGAGATTCGCCGGCGGGAATACCTGGCGCGGGGCCTGGATGCGGCCGTCATCGGGCAGATCGAGCATACCTACCTGGCGTGCACCAGCCTCAATCCCAAGAAGGAAAAGGGCCGCGAAGCCATCGGCACGGCGGATGTCATCCGGCAATGGGCGCCCAGCGGCTTCGTCTATCTGCTCTGGGTGGCGATTTTCTCAGTCATGCAGATGCTGCTCAACAACACCATCGAGGAGAAATCCAATCGCATTATCGAAGTGCTGCTCTCCTCGGTCACGCCCGGCGAATTGATGATGGGCAAGCTCATGGGCATCGCCGCCATCGGCCTGACCATGGTGGGCGCCTGGATGGCCGCCCTGTTCGGCATCTTGGGCTGGAAATCGGGGGGCGCCTCCGAACTGGCCGGGCAGGTCTTTGTGGTCCTGCGGACTTCCAACCTGGTGCCGTTGTTTGGGATTTATTTCCTCCTGGGCTACCTGATGTACGCCGCTTTCATCCTCTCGCTGGGGAGCGTGTGCAACACCCTGAAAGAGGCGCAGAGCTACATGGCCGTGATGACGCTGCTGCTGATGGTGCCGCTGCTGACGATGGCCTTCATTCCCAAAGACCCCAACGGCCTCCTGGCGCGCGTCCTTTCCTGGGTCCCGCTCTATACCCCCTTTGTCATGATGAATCGGGCCACCGCCGACCCGCCGCTCATCGACCTGGCCGGCACCCTGGTGCTGCTGCTGGCTACGACCTTAGCCGCCCTTTATATGGCCGGCCGCATCTTTCGCATCGGCGTCCTGCGGACCGGCCAGCCCCCCAAGATCGTGGAGATGCTCAAATGGGCGCTGAGGCGCTGAGGTCGTTAAACAGGTTAATTCCAATTCGCGTTCAGCGCGGCGGCAGCGCCTTTCTCAGGAGGGCGGCGGTGGCGAGCGTGAGGGTGGCGCCAATCAGCGTGTACCAGGGCCAGAAGATCTCGGTACCGATCATCTTCATCCACCACTGCCTGGTGGCAGCCAGCTTGGGCAGGGCCTGTATGGCCGTCATCACGGCCAGCGAGGTTAGCATGCCCAGCACCACCGGCGCGGCCCGGCCCTTGCGCCAGAACAGGGCCAGGCCCAGGCCACCGAGCAACGCGCCGCTGGTCAGGCCGCGCAACGAAAAGGCCGCGTTCAACACAAACTCCACCTGCCGGCTGAGGTAGGCAATGCCGATCAGCGCGCCCGCCCACAGCACCGTCGAGAGCTTGCTGAAGCGGAGAAAGAACGCCTCGCTCCGCAGGGGCAGGGCGGGTTTGAGGAAATCCATCGTGGAGACCGATGCCAAAGAGGTGAGCGCCGAACTGACCGAGGACATGGCCGCCGAGAGAATCGCGACGATCAGGAAACCCTTGAGGAGGTGGGGCATTTGGGTGATGATGAAAATCGGAAAGATGAAATCGTTGGACTGGATGCCCGGGCGCGGCCTGGGCAGGGGAATGGGGAGGGGATGGCCCTGGTAATACACCCAGAGCATCGCCCCGACCAGGAGGAAGATCAGGAAGAGCGGAAAGATCACGACGGCGCTCAGGACCAGCGCCTTTCTGGCGTCCGCCACCGATTTGCAGGCCAGCACGCGCTGGACGATCAACTGCTCGGCGCCGTGGGAGGAGAGCACGAGCACGGTGCCGCCAATGACCCCCATCCAGAGATTGAAGGGGGCGCCCAGGAGGAAGCGGACGAGGGAGGTCCCGGCGGCCGGCGCCAGGTTCAGCCAGTGCAGCTTGTGGCCGGCGGCGGCCTGGGCAAACACCGCGCCCGCCCCGCCCTCGACCTGCGCGGGGATGTAGCCCAGGGCAAAAAGGCCCCCCAGCAGAAACAGCCCGAACTGCGCCGCATCGGTCCAAATCACGGCCTTGACGCCGCCCACGCAGGTGTAGAGCAGCGAGAGCAGGACAAACAACAAGATGGCGCCGAGGATCGGTTCCCCTGTGCCCAAGCCCGGCAGCTTGTCGCCCAGCATCAGCTTGACCGGGATGCTGGCGAGATAAACCCGCACGCCGGCGGCCAGCGTCTCGCTGACCAGGAAGAAGGCGGCGGCGGTCTGGCGGGCGGAGGCTCCGAAGGTGTTGGCGAAGAGTTGGTACGGGGAGTAGAGTTCGCCTTTGAAATAGTGCGGCACCAGGACGATGGCCAAGAGGACGCGCGCGATGACGTAGCCGATGACCATCTGGAGAAAGGCGATGTTGTCGCCATAAACCATCGCCGGGACGCCAATAATGGTCAGCGCGCTGGTCTCGGCGGCCACAATGGACGCCCCGATGCCCCACCACGGCACGTTCTTGCTGCCCAGGAAATAGTCGCGAGTGTTGCGCTGGTCCTTGCCAAACCACAGGCCCAGCCCGATGATGCCCAGCAAATACAAGCCGATGACCGCCCAATCACCCGGACCGAAGTAACTGTTCATGAATCCAAAGCCCACAAGTAGTGGCCGGGTTGCCCGGCCTTGGCCAGCAGAATCGCGGACGCGCCTCACACCGGGCGCGCCTCCGAATGAGGAGGCGGGTTAGGGAGTGCGCTGGGCGCAAGTGACCATCCAAGCCCCGGCCGTGGGGTGCAAGAAAAGCTGGTCCCTACTGACTCTGTGGGCGGGCAACAGTTCAGTGCCGGCTGGCCGCGCAGGCCGTCACTTTTTCTTCTCGGCTTTCTTGGCGGGCGGTTTCTCCGGGGTCTTCAAGGCCTCGGGCGGGGCGGCGGCGTTGAGTTCGTCGAGGATGACCTGGGTGAGGTCGTTTTCGTTGTTGTTATAGAGGACGAGGGGGATGCCATTGGAGCCGAGGCCGGCGACATCCAGCACCAGGGCACAACCGGCCGACTTGGCTTTGGCCTCGAGCACGGCGCGGATTTCCTCGACGACTTTGTCGTGGATGCGGCGAATCTGCTCCTCGTAGCGGGACTGGGCCGAGCGTTCATAGGCGCCCAGGGCGTCTTCGGATTCTTTGACCCGCTTGAGTTTATCCTCGGCGAGTTTCTTGCGCTTGTCCCGTTCCTCGGGGGAGACGGCCTGGTCGCTGGCGCTGGCCAGGGTGGTTTGGTAGTCTTCCTTGAGCTTTTTCCAGTCGTTGACCATGCTGGTGTGCTCTTTTTCCAGGTCCGCCTTGTTATCATCGAGGGCCGCGCGGGCCTGCTTGGTTTTGTAATAATCATCGAAGAGCTTGTGCATATCGACGGTTGCGACCCGGCCTTGGGCCCAGGCTGAACTGCCCAGGAGCCAAACCAACAGCAATCCGGGAAGCACTTTGCTTAAGAAACTTCTCATAACAACAGGAGAACAGAATTCCATACCGACGCCAACTCAAAATTGGGGCCTCTCGCGGCCGGGCAGCGTTGCCAACCCGGCACAGCCACCGGCGGCGAGCAGGCCGCCCGCGCCGGCCGTCACTTTTTCTTCTCGGCTTTCTTGGCGGGCGGTTTCTCCGGGGTCTTCAAGGCCTCGGGCGGGGCGGCGGCGTTGAGTTCGTCGAGGATGACCTGGGTAAGGTCGTTTTCGTTGTTGCTATAAAGGATGATGGGGCTGCCATTGGCGCCGAGGCCGGCGACATCGAGCACCAGGGCACAGCCGGCCGACTTGGCTTTGGCCTCGAGCACGGAGCGGATTTCCTCGGAGAGTCTGACCTGGACGCGGCGGGCCTGCTCTTCGTAGCGGGACTGCGCCGAGCGTTCATAGGCACCCAGGCCATCTTCGGATTCTTTGACCCGCTTGAGTTTATCCTCGGCGAGTTTCTTGCGCTTATCCCGTTCTTCGGGGGAGACGATCTGGTCGCTGGCGCTGGCCAGCGTGGTCTCGTAGTCTTCCTTGAGCTTTTTCAAGTCGTTGACCATGTTGGCGTGCTCTTTTTCCACCTCCGCCTTGTTTTCATCGAGGGCCGCGCGGGCCTGTTTGGCCCTGTAATAATCAACGAGGAGCTTATGCGTATCGACCGTTGCGATGCGGCCTTGGGCCCAGGCGGAACTGCCCAGCAGCCAAACCAACAGCAATCCGGCAAGCACTTTGCTTAAGAAACTTCTCATAACATCAGGAGAACAGAACTCGATACTGACGCCAACTCAAAATTGGGGCCTGTCGCGGCCGGGCAGCGTTTCCAGCCCGGCACAGCCACCGGCGGCGCGCAGGCCGCCCGCGCCGCCAGGCTGGCAGGCCGGCCCGACAGAGAAAGGCTCCCAGCCAAAAACGCCCACGGGACCTTCCTGCTCTCTGCCGTCCGGGCCCAGGGGACCTGCAAACCGGCCCTGCCAGCCTTGGCCAGGGTTCTCCTAATAGAGACAGAGGGCCGGCCTGGATGTTCATCCCTTTTTCCGCGTGGCGGGGCCGCCAACCAAGTGCTGGCCGAAAAAAGGCCAGGCTCGGCGCCGAGTGCCTATGCTGGGCCCCGACGGCCAACATTGCATCAATCCCGATACGTCGGGGCTGGCTCCTTCTGGGGTGTCTTGCGTCGGTGGTGGCTCTCCTGGCCGGGAGCGGGAGGGCCTGCCGCAAGCCAGGGCGAGGTCCGCCGCCATTGAACGCATTTTCTCGTTTTCGTGTCCATCGGACTGTAATATCGCGAGAGCATGAATACGGGAATCAGCGCGATTAACGAGGCGGTCCAGGCGGCCGGGGCGTTTGTGCGCCCGCTGTTCAGTGAATTAGGCAAGGTCATAGTCGGCCAGACCTACCTGGTCGAGCGGCTGGTGATCGGTTTGCTGGCCAACGGGCATGTGTTGCTGGAGGGCGTGCCCGGCCTGGCCAAGACGCTTTCGGTTAAATCGCTGGCGAACTGCCTGAACGTGCGGTTTTCGCGGCTGCAATTTACGCCGGACATGCTGCCCGCCGACGTCATCGGCACCCAGATTTACAATCCGCAGTCCGGCGCCTTCACCACGCGCAAAGGCCCGATCTTCGCCAACCTGGTGCTGGCGGACGAGATCAACCGGGCGCCGGCGAAGGTGCAAAGCGCGTTGCTGGAGGCGATGCAGGAAAAGCAGGTCACCATCGGCGAGCAGACGTTCAAGCTGGAGGAGCCGTTCCTGGTCCTGGCCACCCAAAATCCGATCGAGCAGGAGGGCACTTACCCGCTGGCCGAGGCGCAGGTCGATCGCTTCATGCTCAAGCTGAAGATCGGCTACCCGTCGCGGGCCGAGGAGCGGCAAATCCTGGACCTGATGGCGCGGACCTGCGGCACGCCGACCGCCGGCCCGGTGGTGGAGCCGGACCAGGTTCTGCACGCGCGCGAGGTGATCAACGACATTTACGTGGATGACAAAGTGAAGGACTACATCGTCGACCTGGTCTGCGCGACGCGCGACCCGGAGGCGCACCAGATCGAGGTGAAGGAATTCATCCAACTGGGGGCCTCGCCGCGGGCGACCATCTCGCTGACCCTGGCCGCCAAGGCCTATGCCTTCCTGCGCGGGCGCGGCTATGTGACCCCGCAGGACGTCAAGAGCATCGGCATGGACGTGCTGCGCCACCGCGTGGCCATCACCTACGAGGCCGAGGCGGAGGAGATGACGAGCGAGACGATTGTGCAGAAGATTTTTGACGAGTTGCCGGTGCCATAGGCGGCGCAGGTGATCGAAAAATGGAGCGAGGCGCGTCAAGTTGAGCAAGTTTGCCAGAAGTATTTCGCCAGGTTGGTTTTCAGACTCCTTGGCGATGGTCGCGCGCCCCTCCGCCCTCCAATGATTCCCCGCGAGATCCTGAAGAAAATCCGGCAGATCGAGCTGCGCACCAACCGGCTGGTGAGCGAGACGTTGGCGGGGCAATACCATAGCGTTTTCAAGGGGCAGGGGATGAATTTCGATGAAGTGCGCGAGTATCAGCCCGGGGACGAGGTGCGCACGATCGATTGGAACGTGACGGCGCGGATGAACCATCCCTTCGTCAAGAAATTCGTCGAGGAGCGCGAGTTGACGCTGATGCTGGTGGTGGACGCGAGCGGCTCGGGACGGTTCGGCTCGGGCGAGCAGTCCAAGCGCGAGTTGGCGGCCGAGATCGCCTCGGTGCTGGCCTTCTCGGCCATCCGCAACCACGACAAGGTGGGTTTGCTCCTGTTCAGCGACGAGGTCGAGAAATTCATCCCCCCCCGCAAGGGCCGCCGGCATGTGCTGCGGGTCATACGCGAGGTGCTGTTTTTCGAGCCGAAAGGGCGGGGGACCGACTTGAATGGGGCGCTGGAATTTCTCCTGCGGGTGACGCCGCATCGGGCGATCGCCGTGATTATCTCGGATTTCATCGGTTCACCGGCGGTGGCGGGGGGTCCGGGCGCCGGGCGATTGCGGTCGCAGCTGCTGCTGCTGGCCTCGCTGGCGCAGGCCTCGTTCACCATGTTGCGCCAGGCTAACCGCCGCCACGATGTGGTGGCGGTGCAGATCACGGACCGTTACGAACTGGAACTGCCGGCCCTGGGCCGGCTGGTGCTCCAGGATGCCGAGACGGGCGAGGTGGTGGAGGTCAACACGGGCGACCGGCGCAAACGCGCGGCCTTTGTCGAGCGGCAGGCCCGCGCCCAGGCGGAACTGGGCAAACTGTTCCGCTCCGCCGGCATCGATGCCATCCAGTTGCGGACGGACCAGCCCTACGCGGCGGAACTGGCCCGGTTTTTCGAAACCCGGGAAAAGCGGAGGTTGAGAGGATGAATCCCAACTCCTCGGTCGGCCAGGCCTGGTGTTCGCCGTGCGTCTTGCCGGGCGCATCCCGACGCTGCCCCCAATTCCACTTCACCCGCGCGCAGCGCGGCATTCTTCCGCCCTGTAGGGGCGGAAACATACCGGCCCAGGGCAAGGCCCGTCCCGCCGTGGCGGGACCCCGGCGCGCCGGGGCCCTGGGTAAAGTGGAAAAACGGATCACCCCCCTCCCATCCCGCCTTGGCGGGATGGGAGGGGGGAAGGGGGGAAGGGGGGAAGGGGGGAGGGTTTCCGCCCGCGCTCGGGGGCAGTGTCAGGATGCGCCCCCTCTTCACGCGTCAGGTTCCTGTCCTCTGAGTGATGAAGGCGACTAACCTCATGCCTGCCAGGGCGGCGGCGCCAAGCGGCGGCACCAATGACCTGCGCGACATCAAGCCGCCGGTGGATATTCCGAGCGGCTGGCGTTGGGTGGGGTGGGTGCTGGCGGCGCTGGCGGTGGCGGGTCTGCTGTACTGGGCCTGGCGTTACTGGCAAAAGCGGCGCGCCGAAATCCCGCCGGTGCCGGCCATTCCGGCGCACGTCCGGGCGAGACAGAAGCTCCAGGAGGCCCTGGCCTTAATCGGCCAGCCGCGCGAGTTTTGCATTTTGGTTTCCGATACCATCCGGCTTTACCTGGAGGAACGCTTCGATTTCCATGCGCCCGAACGCACCACCGAAGAATTTCTCTATGAGTTGCGGGAGACTAATTTGCTGACCGCCGGGCAGAAGGAAAGCCTGGGACAATTCCTGGGGCGATGCGACCTGGTCAAGTTCGCCCGTTACGAACCCGGCGAGCCTGAATTGCGCGACCTCCATGCCTCCGCCCTCCGGCTCGTGGAAGAGACTGCGCCGGTCGAACCCGGAGTCGGCGCCGCAAATGCCGAGTCGGATTCGAGGCCGGGCACTCCGCCCCCGGCCCTCGGCCTGCACGCCGCACGGCGCACGGCGCCCTCCGCCCTCGAATGACCTTCGCCCATCCATACTTTCTCCTGCTCCTGCCGCTGCTGCCGCTGGTGGCGTGGCTCAAGGGCAGGCGCGGGCGGCCGCCGGCGTTCGTTTATTCCTCGGCGCAACTGGTGCGGGGGATTCTCAACGTGACCCAAAGCCGTGCCGGGGCTTTTGTGGCGGCGCTGCGCTGGCTCACGCTGGGGCTGTGCATTGCGGCGCTGGCCCAGCCGCGCCTGACCAGGAGCGAGACCAGGGTCAGCGCCAGCGGCGTGGACATAGTGGTGGCCCTGGATATGTCGGGCACCATGGCCTCGGAAGATTTCAAGGTCGGACGCGACCGGCTGAGCCGGCTGGCGATGGCCAAAGAGGTGTTGAAGAAGTTCATCGGCCAGCGGCCCAGCGACCGCATCGGCCTGGTGGTGTTTGCGACCCAGACTTACATCGCCTCGCCGCTGACCCTGGACCATGACTTCCTGCTGGAGAACCTCGAGCGCCTGGAGTTGGGCGCCATTGACGACCGCTCGACGGCCATCGGCTCGGCGCTGAGCACGGCCATCAACCGCCTGCGCGAACTCAAGTCCAAAACCAAGCTCGTCATCCTCATGACCGATGGCCAGAACAATGCCGGCAAGATCGCCCCGCTCACCGCCGCCGAGGCGGCCAAGGCCCTCAAGGTCAAGGTCTATACCATCGGCGTCGGGATGCGCGGCCTGGCGCCCATGCCGCGCTATGACCGGTTTCACCGGAAAATCGGCTACCAACCCGAGCCGGTGGACATCGATGAAGAAACCCTGCAACACATCGCGCGGCTGACCGGCGGAAAATATTATCGCGCCGACAACTCCCAAAGATTCCAGGCCATCTACGCCGAGATCGACCAATTGGAAAAGACCGAGGCGGACATCCGGAAGTACGCGCATCACGAGGAACTCTTTGGCTGGTTGATCGCGCCCGGACTGGGCCTGCTGCTGTTGGAGACCCTTTTGCGGCATACACTTTTCCGGAGGCTGCCATGAGAGTGGGAAATCCAAAATCTGAACCCGGCGGGCTGGGCGGCTGGTTATCACCTGACGGGTTGGGCTGCAACGGCCGGCCTGCTGGCGCTGGGAGCTCGCCCGCCTGCGCTTCGGGTTTCGGCTTTCGGGTTTCGGAGCCAACGACATGACCTTCGCCCACCCCCAGATACTCGGGCTGTTGCTGGTGTTTCCGCCGGCGATGCTGGTGTTTTTCTGGTGGTCCTGGCGGAAGCGCCAGGGGCTGATGACCCAATTCATCCAGGCGCGGCTGCTGCCGGGCCTGACCGCGGGCATCTCGGCCACGCGGCAAAAGGCGCGCCTGGGTGGTTTGCTGCTGGCCGTCGTGTGCCTGGTGCTGGCGCTGGCCAGGCCGCAATGGGGATTCGACTGGGAAGAGGCCAAAGTGCGGGGGCTGGACATCGTGGTGGCGATCGACACTTCCAAGAGCATGCTGGCCGAGGACATTGCCCCGAACCGCCTGGGACGCGCGAAACTGGCCGCCCTGGACCTGATGCAGCGGGCCAAATCGGACCGGCTCGGCCTGGTGGCCTTCGCCGGCTCCGCCTTCCTGCAATGCCCGCTGACCATCGACGACGCGGCCTTCCGGCAGAGTGTGGAAATGCTGGACGTGAACACCATTCCCCAGGGCGGCACCGCCCTGGCCGAGGCCATCGACACGGCGCTAACGGCCTTCAAGGAGGGAGATAATTACAAGGTGCTGGCGCTCTTCAGCGACGGGGAGGACCATGATTCGGGCGCGCTGGAGGCGGCCAAAAGGGCGGCCGCGGCCGGGTTGCGCATCTACACCATCGGCGTCGGCACCACCGCCGGGGAGATCCTGCGCCTCAAGGACGCGCACGGCAACAGCGATTACGTCCGCGATGAACAGGGCAACGCGGTGAAGTCGCATCTGAACGAGGAGTTGTTGCGGCAAATCGCCAGCGCGACCGAGGGCGGCTTCTATCTGCCGTTGCGCGGGGCCAAGACCGTGGACACCCTCTACGAACAGGGGCTGGCCAAGCTGCCCAAGTCCGAACACCTGGAGAAGTTCATCAAACGGTATCACGAACGCTATCAGTGGCCGCTGGCCCTGGCCCTGGGGCTGTTGCTGATGGAAACCCTCCTCCCGGAACGGAAGCGGGAGGCGTTGAAGCGTTGAGCCGTTAAACAAGTCAAACAACTAAAATGAGCTGCCTCAGTCACATGCCCTACATCCGGGGGCAGAGGCGCCCTGGGGAATCTGCCCCGGCGCATCCCGACACTGCCACCAATTCCACTCTGCCCGCGCGCAGCGTGGCATCCTTCCGCCCTGTAGGGGCGGAAACATACCAGCCCAGGGCAAGGCCCGTCCCGCTCCGAGCGGGAGGGGCCGCCGCCCTGGGTAAGGTGGAAAAACGGATCACCCCCCTCCCATGCGCTCCGAGCGCATGGGAGGGGGGAAGGGGGGAGGGCTTCCGCCCGCGCTCGGGAGCAGTGTCAGGATGCGCCCGTCACATGCCTTACATCCGGGGCCAGAGGCGCCCTGGGGAATCTGCCCAGGCCGGGGACATTTTCGGCGCTTCAGCGCCTCAACGCTGCCACGCTGCCACGCTTCCACGCTTGCGCGCCAGTGCCATCGCCCTGGCATTGCTATTGTGGCCGGGGTTGGTTTTCGGCTCGGCGGGGAGCGCGTGGCGCGAATACAAGCATGGCCAGTACGAACAGGCGCTCAAGGAATATGAGCAGTTGCTCCAGCGCCAGGGGGATGACGCGCGCCTGCATTTCAACGCCGGCGCCGCCGCTTATCGGAGCCAGCAACTGGAGGCCGCCGCCAAACAGTTCGACGAGGCCCTGAACGCCTCCGATCTGAGGCTGCAGGAAATGGCTTACTACAACCGCGGCAATGCGCTCTATTACCTGGGCGAACGGAACCCGGACCCGGCGAAGCGAGGCGAGGCCTGGCAGAAATCGGTCCAGGATTTCCAGAGCAGCCTCAAGCTCAATCCGCAGGACCAGGACGCCAAGTACAATCTCGAATTCGTGAAGAAGAAGCTCGAGGAACTCAAGCAACAACAACAGCAATCCCGGCAGAATAAGTCGGATCAGCAACAAAACCAGGACCAGCAGCAACCGCCGCAGCAGCAGCAGCCAGACCAGGCTGAGCAGCAGCAGCAGTCACAGCCGCAAAAGCAAGACGACCAAAAGCAACCGCAGCAGCAGGCCGGCCAATCCCAGGAACAGGAGCCGCAGGCCAAACCATCTTCCGCTCAGCCCAAGGCCTCAGACCAAAAAGAGGAGTCCCGACCAGCCGGGACCACGCCCGCCGGCCAGATGACGCCCCAACAGGCCCAGCAGTTGTTGGACTCACAGAAGGGTGAAGAGCTGATGCTGCCCGCCAATCCCAAAGGCAAACCGGCGGACCGCCGCCGGCCTATTCGCGATTGGTAATTCCAATCCGCGTTGGAATCACTGGACTTTTTCTCTTGCTGAGCGACCATGACTTCAATATGAAGCAGAAGCGGACGATGGACCAAGCTATGGGCGAAGTGCGGACCGAAGTGAAGCTGACCAACCTCTTCGATTGGGAGAAGGCCCAAGAGGGCAAACTCAAACCGAGCCGCGTGCGCACGGTCACGACCCAGGCCATGGTGGACACTGGGGCGGTGCGCTGCGTTTTACCTCCCCATGTGGTGCGTCGGCTGGGGCTCAAGCCGCGGCGCACACGGGTCGTCCAATATGCCGACGGCCGGAGGGAAGAGGTCGGCGTAGTCAGTGGCGTCATTTTTGAGATCCTTACGCGGGAAGCCCAAGAAGATGCCTCCGTGCTCGGCGACGAGGTCCTCATTGGCCAGACGGTGCTTGAGACGATGGACCTGCTGGTGGATTGCCAAGGATGTCGTCTGGTGCCCAATCCCGCCCACCCCGACCAACCGGTCACCAAGCTCAAGTAATCGCCACGCCCTGGTGCTTTCAGGAACGAGGCCTTCGGCGCCGGCGGACCTCCACCCGTTCGATCAACGGCACGTCCAGCAGATCGAGGCCTTTGCCGCCCGGCAGGAAGACGACCAGGGTGGCCCCGTCAGGCGACAGGGCGGCAAACTCCGGGTGAGGAATCGAGTAGGTCTTGCTGCTCCCGAGGCAGACCTTCATGGGTTGGATGGGCGCTGCCTGGAGCAGTCGTCTCAAATCGTCCGCTTTCACGCCTTTTCTTTGCCACAGGCAGCCCCCCTTTTCAAGCACACCCAACGTGGCGACGGGCTGGCATCCGCCGCCGGCAAGCCGGAGGCTTGCGCCGCTACTCAGGTTTTTGAGCCTTGGGCGCCGGCGCGGTTTTGGGCGCTCTCTCGTCCTTGGGTGCTCTCTCGTCCTTGGGTGCTCTCTCGTCCTTTGGCGCTCTCTCGTCCTTGGGTGCTCTCTCGTCCTTTGGCGCTCTCTCGCCTTTGGGCGCTCTCCCGTCCTTGGGCGCTCGCTCGCCCTTGGGCGCTCTGTCGTCCTTGGGCGGGCGAGGCTTCCTGGCACCGGCTTCGGCCCCTTTTTCGGGAGCGGTTTCGGGGCGCTTGCCGCGTTTTTCGGTCTTGGGCTCTTCCTTCCTGGCCTCGGCGGCAGGGGCGGGCACTGGTGCCGGCAGGGGTGTGCTGCTTTCGACGCGGACTTTCAGGGTGGTGTTCACGTCCTGATGCAGGCGCAATTCCACGTCATGCTCGCCCAAGGCGCGGATGGGGTGTTCGAGATGGATCTTGCGCTTGTCGAGGGTGACGTCGAACTGAGTCTTGAGTTGGTCGGCAATCATGCCGGAAGTGACCGTGCCGAACATCTTGCCGTCCTCGCCGGTTTTGACCGTGAGCAGGCAGGTTAGTTTGGAGAGGCTCTTGGCCAGATCGGTCATGGAGTTCAGGTCGTGGGCTTCGCGCTCGGCCCGGCGCTGCTTGAGGACTTCCAGCCGGCGCTTATTGGCGGCAGTCAGCGGAATGGCCAGTCCCTGCGGAAACAGGTAATTGCGGGCGTAACCGGCGGCGACTTTCACCTGGTCGGACTCCGCGCCCAAGCCAACGATATTGTGGGTCAGAATGACTTCGGTTTTTGCCATAGGAGGATTGAGAGTTGAGGGTTGAGGGGGTGGAAACGCAAACCCTCGCTCTCAGTTAGCCGGTCAGAAGGGCACGTCGTCTTCTTCGTGGGGCGGGCCCTCGGGCTCGGCCGGCGGGGGAACGTCGGTCGGGGTCGGGGCGGCCTGGCTCGCGGGGGGGCGGGGGCGCGGGGCTTCCGGCGGCTGGCCGGTGTCCGGGGCTTTGGTGTCGATGAAAGAAAAGCCCTCCAACACGACTTTGAGCTTGCTCTGCTTTTGGTGGGTGTTTTTGTCCTCCCACTGGTCGAGCCGGAGCCGGCCTTCGACCAGGAAGGGCCGCCCCTTTTTCATGTACTGGGCGATGACCTCAGCCTGACGGCCAAAGGCCTCGATCTCCACAAAGGTCGCCTCTTCTTTGGTTTCCCCGCTCTCGTTCTTCCAGGAGCGGTTGATGGCCAAGCCGATGCGGGCGATGGCTGTGCCTTTGGGGGTGTAACGCAATTCGGGGTCGCGGGTCAGGTTGCCCGCGAGGATGACTTTGTTGAAGTTGGCCATAGGAGGAGTTTAGTTGGTTGGTTCAGGCGGTTTGGGGGCCGGCGAGTTGGTGAACAGGACCCGAAAGACTTCCGTGTTCATGGCAAACCGGCGCTTGAGTTGGTCGAGGATTGTGGGTTGGCCTTCGAAGATGATGTTCACGTAGAAGCCGGCGCTGTGCTTCTTGTTGGCCACGCGGCTGAAGTTCCGCTTCTCCATTTTCTGGACGGTTTCCACTTTGCCGCCCAGGGAAGTGATCTCCGCGGCGATCTTGTCGATCGTGTCCTTGAGCCCTTCTTCTTTGGCTGCGGTTTCCAGTATGAACAAGCCTTCGTATCGTTTCACTGCGCTGTGCTTTCGTTGGCCGGGACCCGCGCGAGCGGGACGCCGTTAAATTGACTCATTGCCTTTTGCAGGCCGGCGTCCAGCCAGCATTCCGCCTGGTCCGACGCCACGCTTAAGACTCTAGCCACCAGGGCCAGTTCCGTCGAATGAAATCGCCCGAGCACATGGCCGGTGATCTCGCGGGCGCCGGCCTGGCGGCCAATGCCAATGCGCAGCCGGGCATAGTCGCGCGTGGCCAGGTGCTGCTCGACGGAGGCCAGGCCATGATGGCCGCCGCTGCTGCCGCCCGGCCGCAGCCGGAGCTGGCCCAGGGGCAAATCGGCATCGTCCACCAAGATCAGCAACTGGGGCAGCGGCACCCGGTAGAACGCCCGCACCGCCCCCACGGCCGCCCCGCTGGCATTCATGTAGGTCTGCGGTTTGCAGCACAGCACCTGGCGCCCGCCGCGCTCCGCCCGCGCCAGGCAGGCGTTGAACTTTTTTTCGTAAGTCCAAGCCGCCCGCCAGCGTTCGGCCAGGCGCTCGGCCACCTGAAAACCGGCATTGTGGCGGGTGCGGGCGTATTCGGCGCCGGGATTGCCCAAGCCGACGATGAGATACAGCTTTGCCATAGGCGGGGCGAAGCCGGCCGCCCGGCCCAAACCGGGCCGCCGCCCCAATTACTTCTTCCTGGCCGCCGGGGCGGGGCCTTTCTCGGCGCCCTTTTCGGAGGCCTTGGCGGCAGACTCGGCCCCTTTGGCCGGTGCTTTCTCGGCGCCCTTGGCGGCGGGTTTCTCAGCCCCTTTGGCCGGTGCTTTCTCGGCGCCTTTGGCCGGTGCTTTCTCGGCGCCCTTGGCAGCGGCTTTCTCGGCGCCTTTGGCTGCCGGAGCCGCTTCTTCGCCCTCTTCCTTCTTCTCTTTGATCATCTCCACTTCGCCCGGCGCCGTGGCGGCCGCCTCTGTCGCCGCCGCCTCCTCTTCCTCGGTGCGCGGCGCGGCGACCGCGAGGACCGGGATCTGCTTGTCGCCCAGGATTTCCACCCCGGGCGGCGCTTTGATGTCGCCCAGGTGGATCGCCTCGCCCAGCTTGAGATGGCTGACGTCCACCGTAATCATTTCCGGCAAGTCCCTGGGCAGGCCGCGAGCACGGACCCTGAACAAGACGTGTTCCAGCACCCCGCCGCCGGTCTTCACCCCCTCGGCCTCGCCGGCCGTTTCGACCGGCACGCTGATAGTGACCTTCTCGTTTTCGGCCACTTCGTGGAAGTCCACGTGCAGGACTTTGCGGCTCAGGGGATGGTGTTGGATGGCCTGGACCAGGGCCAGGCGCCTGGGCCGGGCGTCCTGGTCGACCGTGAGGTCCACCAGGAGGTTTTCCGAGGCCGAGTGGTGGATGAGGTCCTCCATCTGCCTGGAGTTGACTTCGAGGTTTTGGGGTTGGGCGTGCCGGCCATAAATGACCGCCGGCAGCCGTCCGCTGGTGCGGAGCTTCTTGGCCCCGGCGCGCCGGCGCAGCAGCCGGGGAAAGGCGTTTAGTGACACGGGTTTCATTTGCTTTAAATCGTTCCAGGGCCCGCCCGGCTCGGCGGGCGGGCTGGGCGGCGCCCCTCAACTGGTGCGCCAACCCTTAAACTCAAACAGCGAAGTGACCGAGGAATTGCTGTGAATTCGCTTGATGGCTTCGCCCAAAAGCCCCGCCACGGGCAACGTGGTTATCTTCACGCCGCTAATAGCCGGGCGCAGGACAGTATCAGTTGTTATCAATTCGTCAATAGTCGATTTTCGCAAGCGCTCGATGCCGATGCCGTTGAGGATGGCATGGGAGACGCAGGCGAGAATCTTCCGGGCGCCCTTGCGCTTGAGCCACTCGGCCGCCGCGGCCAGCGTGCCCGCCGTTTCCGTCAAGTCATCCACCAGCAGGGTGTTCTTGCCGCGGACTTCCCCAATGAGCGCCATGGATTCCACCTCGCTGGCGTTCTTGCGCCGTTTGGCGACGATGGCCAGGCCGGCCTCCAGCACCTGGGAGTAGGCATAAGCCATCTTCAAACCGCCCACGTCCGGGCTGACCACCACCAGGTCGCGCAAGTGTTTCTTTCTCAAATACTCATACATCACCGGCGCCGCGTAAAGATGATCCACCGGGATGTCAAAGAAGCCCTGGATCTGCTGGGCGTGCAGGTCCATGGTCAGCACCCGGTTGGCCCCCGCCGCCACCACCAGGTTGGCCACGAGCTTGGCCGTAATCGGCACCCGCGGCTGGTCCTTGCGGTCCTGGCGGGCATAACCGTAAAAGGGCATCACCGCCGTAATCCGCGCCGCGCTCGCCCGGCGCAGCGCGTCCATCATGATGAACATTTCCATCAAATGATGGTTCGTCGGCGGAGAGGTGGATTGGACCAGGAAGACGTCCTCGCCCCGGACGTTCTCTTCGATCTTGACGAAGGTCTCGCCGTCCGGGAACGGCTTGACGGTCGATTTGCCCAGTGCAATGCCGATATAGGCGCAAATAGCCCGCGCCAGGGGCGGATTCGAAGTGCCGCTGAAAATCTTCACGATTGGCTCGTTGCGATCGTTAAAGGCAAAAATCCACCGCACGCGCACGGGTGGAGCTAAAGGCGGGGGTAATTCTACCAACTGGCGGCAGAGGCGCAAGCGGAAAGTGAAGCCAACGCACTGGACGCAAGCTTTGAGGTTCCAGGCTTGCCCCAGTCCCGGCCAGCCCCCGGCCAGCCGGTTCCACCCGGCGACACCGCGTTTCGCCAACCCGGAGGGTTGGCGGCGCTTGGGAAAGCCGCAGGCTTGCAGTCGAGTCTGGGCGGCCGCATAGTGTGGCGCATCGGCATGAAAGAGAAACAAAACAGGCAGCGCCACCGAATCGAACTGGGCCGGCACATTGTGGCCGACCCGGAGATTTGCGGGGGCCAGCCCACGTTCAAGGGCACGCGCATCATGGTGTGGATTGTGCTCGAACAACTCGATCGCGGTCTGACCTGGCAGGAGGTCGTGCGCGAGTGGGACGGCCGGGTTTCAGAAGAGGCCATCGGCGAGGCCATTGCCATAGCTGGCCTGGTCGTCAAACACGAGCCGTTCCGGGGGTTCCATGTTGGTGCTGGACGAAAACCTGCCCGCGTGCCAGCGGCAGTTGCTGCGTGATTGGAAGGCTCATTTTCGGGTCTGCGCGGCAAGGGCAAGCCGGGCAGGCCACGGGAGAAGACGTTCGTGGTCGAAGGTAATTTGGCCGAGGCGCTGCGGCGGGCTCGATTAGCCTGCCCGTTAGGCAGTCGGTCCTCCCCGAATGCGGACTTTGCCCTGAAGGATTGTGCTGAACTCGACGGGCAGGTTCTGGTCGATCTTGAACTTCATGCCGGCGTGGGTTCGGCCAGGGGGAGTACCTGTTCCTGGGCCAGCGCGGCAGCGTAGGCCAGGCAAGCCTGTATGTCCTCAGGCGTCAAGGGCGGATAGCTGCGGATGAGTTCTTCCGGGGCGGCCCCGGCGGCGAGGTTGTCGAGGACCACCGAAACCATGATGCGCGTGCCGGCCACGCAGGCGCGGCCTTTGCAAACGTTCGGGTCCACAGTAATGCGCTCTTTCCAGTTCATCAGAGATTTATACCTCGGCATGGAAGATTCTCACAGTGGAAAATCAACCATTCTGAATTTCGGGGGGACGGCTGGTTCGGCTGGGATCTGCCGGGTCTTAGGCGGGGGAGCGGGATCCACACCGTCCGGTTGGCAGGCGCTGCCGATCCCGCCCACATCGCAGGGGCGGACGCTCGTGCCGGGCGAAACGAAGGCCTGCGCCGGATGCAACCTTACTGGTCTGGTCCCAGGTCAGTTTGGCGCAGGAGCAGTTTGCCGACATTGGTGGTGACCAGGGGATGGGTGACGGCGGGCAGATGGGTGAACCTGAGGGCGTCGAGGTTGAGCCGTTGGACCTGGTCGGCCAGGAGGACGGGGCGGAGGTCGTCGCTGGCCAGGCTCAGGCGGACATCTTCGAGGGTGAGTTGTTCCACGTTGCGGGCATAGACGCCCCAGGCGGGCAGCGGGCGGCAATCGACGCCGGGGCCTTTGACCAGTTGAGTGGCCTGCTCGGCTTTGCCGCCGCCGGTGAATTCGATGCTGGCGCCACGGAGGACCACGTTTGTAATCGGCGCGTCCGCCCAACTCTCGACCGAGAGGGCGGAGCGATAAACGCCGGTGGCAGTCAGGCCCGCCACGGTGATGCGATTGACGGGGTTGCCGGGTTTGGTCCAGATGGTCACCGGCGAAGCGACGTTGAGCATGGTGTTGTCGGCCAGGAGCACTTCATCGAGCAATCCCTGGGTGCGGTCCCAGGCCCCCGGCTGGAGGATGATGCCGCTGAGCATATTGGTGCGGTTGGAGGTGCGATGGGGCTGGAGGCCGGGGCCGTAAAAGAGGCAGTGGTTGACCACCAGGCGGGTCGCCGGGCCGATCAGCCGCAGGCCGTTGCAGGAGGAGTTCACGAGGCAGCCGGCGATGACCACGTTGTCCCAGTAACGGCCGGCGATCGCGTCGTCGCCGGTGTAGAACCGGCAGCCGGTGATGTTGACCTGGTGGCACCAGCGTTGGGGCGCGCCGCGAAAATGCACGCCGTCCCAACCGCCGGTGACCGTCACATTGTGGATGTCCACCTCGTCGCTGGCCTGGAAAAAGATGGCGTAATTGGCAGCGTCCTGGATGGACAGATCGCGCAAGGTGAAGCGGCGGCAGTTGACAAAGACGATGGCGTGCGGGCCGCGCATGTGTTCTTCGCCCGCGGGGTCAAAGACCTTGTGGCCGTCGATCACCCCCGGGCCGGCGATGGTGACGTCTTGCGCGTCCTGGCCCACCAGCAGTCCCCGGTGCCAATTGCCCCACCTGGCCTCCGGCATGAAGGAGGGGACCGCCGGGGGCTGGTAGAGGGCCAGGTTGGTGGTGCCGAGCAAGGTGGCGCCCGCCGCCAGGAAGAGGGTGACCTGGCTGCGGAGATGGACCGTGCCGGAGAGGTAACGTCCCGGCGGCAAGAGCACCTGCCCGCCCCCGGCCTGCGCACACGTGGCGATGGCCTGGTTGAGGGCCTCGGTGTCGAGCGTCGTGCCGTCGCCCCTGGCGCCGAAGTCGCGGACATTGAAGGTGAGTTGGCCGGGGGCGCTGCCGGTTGGGGCGGCGTTTTCCGCCGCGCGCGCCAACCCGGCCGCAGCCAGGACAAGGCTCAGGCCGGCTGCCAGGGAAAGGGAATGTGGCTGGATCTTCATTATCATAGCAATGGTGAATTGGCGATTGGCAATTGGCAATTGGCAATTGGCGATTGGCAATTGGCAACTGAGTCTATTCGAAAGACCAGTAGTGGACGGCCCAGGGCTCGAGGGGCACGGCCAGGCGGTGGTCGCCAGCCTGCAAGCTGGTGTAGGGTTCTGGACGCAAGCGGGTGTTCTCATCGCTGCCAGGAGCGGTGGCGTCCAAAACGATATGGCGGACGCGCATGTCTTTGGGGAGCCCTGCCAGGGAAAGGTCGGCCTGGACCGGGGAGGCTGAGAAGTTCCAGAGCACCAGGTTCCACATGCGCAACTGGTCATCGCGGGCAGCCAGGCCATGCACCGCCGCACGGGTGGAGGTCAAGCGCAGCCGCTCGCCGGCCAGGCGCGAGAGCAGTTTGAAAGTGAAATAAGCCGGCCGGACGTTGTTCTGGTAGTCAAAGAGGCCGTCAAACTGCGGCATCCGGTTCCACCAGCGGGTCATGAAAGCCGTGCCCGGCCCGGACATGAAGGGGGCAAACTGCTCGAAGGAGACCTGCCAATCGCGGATGTGGTAATAACAGGAGTAATCCAGGGCGGCCTCTTTCATCTGCCAGATGACCTCGGCCACAAAACAGGGCTGGAAACGAGGGTCCAACTGGGGGTTCATCAGGTCCATGTTCCATTCGTCGAGGAACGTCTCCGGCTTGGGCTCCGGGTAATTCTTGAGCAGGTCTTTAATGTAGTCGATGGTCCCCCGGATGGCTTTGGGTTGGCTGCTATAGATGTGCCAGGAGACAAAATGGAGCGGGGCCGGGTTGGTCCGGCAAAAGTCCAGCAGTGCCGGCAGGATTGGGGAGCGCGGATTGGCCAGCGCCGGCCCGCCCACGCGGGCCGCCGGGTCCGCCTGCCGGACCGCCGCTGCCGTATGCTGGTAATAGCGGGCGTAGCTGTCCGGTTTGAAACGATAAGGACAGCCGCCGTCTTCACCGATGTCCGGTTCATTGGCGATCTCCCAATAACGAATGCCCGCGCCCCGCGCCTGGCAGTGTTGGACCAGGTTGCGCACCAGTGCCTCCCACTGGGCGTAATCGTTGGGTTCGACGACGTCCTGGTCGACGGTCGGGAACAGGAGGCGGGGCTTGCAGCAAAGGCACATGAGGGGTTGCGCCCCGGCCCGGACAATGGTGTCCACGGAACGGTCGAGGTCCTGGAAGTGATAGCGCCCGGGCTCGGGCAGCAAATCAAAATATTCCTGGATGAACAGCCGGATCAGCCGGGGCCGCAGGGCGCGGATTTCGGCAATGCGCTCGGCCCACATCGGTTCGGCCGATAGGCCGCCCTGCCCCAGGGCCATGCAGTCAATGGCCAAGGGACCCAGCGGCTGGGCGAAGGCCACCTGGACCTGGGCGGTTTGGGCCCGAGCGCCCAGGGGACCCAAGGCGAAAAGCAGGACCAGGAGGAGGCGGCGGAGATAGTTCATGCGCTCCTGGATAGCGTTTTGCGGCTGGTTTGGAAATGCCAAACCGAAGGATTTTCGTCCGGCTTTTTCTTTGAGCTTGCCACCCGCCCAGCCACCAGGTAGAATGCCGCCCGGACATAAGACCAAAGCAGGCAAACCACAGGTGCGTTATGAAAACGATTGCTTTCCGAATCTTCAGTGTTGGAGGGTTGGTCCTGGCGAACCTCTGCTTTTCCCAGCGGGCAGGCGCTCAAGTGCTGGGGGCAGGATCGAACTGGGTCTATACGCTGACCGAGGGCAGCCAACTCATTGAGGACTGCCCGATCTGCAACCGACTGACGATCCCGGTGCCGATGCGGGGGACGTTCGAGTTGCGTTACCTGGGCCAGAACCCACTCTTCACCACGTATGGGGTGGAGAACATTTCTTTCACGGCCGGCAGGAGCAACGGCCCGAGCTACAAGGTATCCGGCCAGGGTGTCTATGTTGTGGGGGGCGAGCTAGTGGCCCAACAGACGCTGTCGCTGACCGTCTGGATCGACAACGGGACCACCAACAAGCTCTGCTATCTCACCAACGCGCTGGGCCTCCTCCCACGGCTCTGGCCGATGCTCCAGACGGGGGTGGACCAAACCAACGGCACGCCCTTGCAGCAGTATCACCTGGACCTGAGCGCCGCGCCGTTCCGGGAGATTTGGTTTGCCACCGCCCAGCTCTTCCAGGCGGGCGGCTGGAACCCCCCGACCAACACCATCAGCGCGGGCGACTTGCTCTCCTCCGCCGGCCGCGTCGTCAGGCGCAACCAGCAGTTGACCGCCCGGCTCGGCATCATGCCGATCGTCCCCGACCTGGGCCTCAAAGACGTGGACATTTTGCCCGGCGGCGAGATCGCTTTTTCGATTGCGCATGGCGTCTTCAGCGAGCGCCTCGGCCAGTTGACGACCGGCGACCTGCTCTCGGACCAGGGCCGGATCGTGCGCCTTAATTCGGAACTGATCGCCGCCTTCGCGCCCGGCCCGCTGCCATCCTCAGGCGCCGGCCTGGAGGCCGTGCAGGTCATGGACTCGGGCGAGACCTACTTCTCCGTGGCGACCGGTTTCTTTTCGGGCAAGCTGGGGCGCGCGATTCAGACGGGCGATTTGCTCTCCGACAGCGGCGTGGTAGTCCGGACCGGCGCGGAATTGCTGGCCGGCTTCAACCCAACCAACACGACGAGCGACTACGGCCTGCGCGCGCTCTACGTCTGGCCCAGCGGCGAAATCTGGTTTGCCACCGCCAAGGGCTTTTACGATGCACAATCGACTTACTACGCGGCGGGCGACTTGCTCAGCGACCACGGCTACGTGGTCTATGGCAACGCGGAACTGGTGTCGGCCTTCGGCGGCTCGGGCGGCGCCGCCGGCCTTGGCCTCAACGCCCTGTTCGTCGTTTCGGATGTCACCCCGGTCACCGGCGCCAGCAAGCTGGGCCTGCCGCAATTGACCAACCAGCCGCCCGCCAGCCTCGCCTTCCAATGGAGCGGCGGCGGCCGCCTCTTTCAATTGGAGCGAGCCGCCGACGCGGGCGGACCCTATCTGCCGGTCAGCCCGATTGATCCCGCCGGGCCGTTCGTCGATGCGGGCGCACTCACCAACCAAAGCCAGGCTTTTTACCGGTTGCACCAGTGGTGAACCGGGGCGGCAGCGCCAGTGGGGCAGGCGTCCCGCCTGCCGGCGCGGGCATCTCGCCCGCGTTGGTTTCAAGGGCGAGACGCCATCATGGCAGGCGGGACGCCTGCCCCACTACCCCGCGGTTCATGGAGAGCCAGTGTCAGACTGCAATGATAAGCGATGGAATACGTCGCCGTTCGCGGTCTGCCTCGCGGCCCAACGGGCCGCCAGAACCCAGCCCAGGGCTGAGGTCCCGCTTGGCGGGACCAATGCCCTGGGGCCTCATTCCCACCGCCCGCCCCGCGCCCTGAAAGGGCGCTACTGACCTCAATACCACACATATCGTGCGTCCAGGAGCAAGGTTCCGTAAAGGTGGTGAGCCAGGTCAATCTGGCCGCTCAAGACCAGATAGTTCACCGGCCCCGTGTCCGCGACCACCATCATCGGCGCCTCGGCAGGGATGCGTTGTCGAGGGCGTCGTCGGCGCTGGTCTTGATGGGATACGGCACGCGGTGGGCGCGAAACAGTTCTTCTGTTTCGTGAAAACTCAAGCCCAAAAGCTCCGCGACCTTTCCGCGCGAGAGGCGCCCGCGAGCGCATTCATCTACAAGGAGCGCCTCCAGGGCGCGCCTGGGGAGTGTCTCTCGGGCGTAGCCCAGCGCCTTGGCCACGGTCTCAGGGACTTCAAGTGTGATTTCCATAGGCGCCTTTCGGTAAACGGCGTTTTTAGAACCTTACCACGATGCGGAAAGCGTGCGCAAGGAGAGAATTAAAGGACGTTATGATTCTATGATTCTCTACTTGCGGTAACCGGCACCCGAGTGCTGCTCGATGTCCAGCGCGTGGAGAGTCGCCAGGTGGTCTGGGGATCCGGCAAACAATTGCAATTTTGAAAGATGCACGACAGCCCACTACGTTTGCGCTTCCCTTGGAGTCCGGTTTTGGTAGGCTCGCGGGACAATGAATCCCCGGGACGCATCGGCCAGTCAGGTGCAAGTCGAGGCGTTCGGCCGCCGACACCGGACGAGTCTGGTCACGTTGGTGTTCACCGACATGGTCGGGTCCACGGCGCTGAAGCAGCAGATGGGGGACCACGCCGGCGCGCAGCTCCTGGAACGGCATCATACCCTGGTGCGTTCGACGCTGGCGGAGCTTGCCGAGGGGCAAGAACTGAGCACGACCGGCGATTCGTTTTTCCTGGTGTTTGCCACGCCGTCGGCGGGGGTGAAGTTTGCCCTGATGCTCCAGCAGCGGCTGCGGGAGCTGAGCCGCCAGGCGCCCGTGCCCGTGCAGGACCGGATGGGGCTGCACCTGGGCGAGGTGCTGATTCAGGAGGCCGAGCAGCAACGGACCAAGGATTTGATCGGCTTGAATGTGGACCTGGGGGCGCGGGTGATGGGTTTGGCCCAAGGGGGACAGATCCTGTTGACGCGGGCGGTGTTTGACAGCGCGCGGCAGGCCTTGAAGGGGGAGGACATTCCAGGGGTTGGGCCACTGAACTGGCTCAACCACGGCCTCTATCAACTCAAGGGGATCGAGGCGGCGGTGGAGATCTGTGAGGTCGGCGAGGTGGGGGCAGGTCTGTTGCGTTCCCCGGCCACGACGGAGAAGGCGCGACGGGTGGAGGCTGCCGAGGGCGAGGCGGTGCTGGGCTGGCGGCCAGCGGTCGGCCAGGCGGTGCCGAACACGCAGTGGGTGCTGGAGCAGAAGCTGGGCGAGGGCGGTTTTGGTGAGGTCTGGCTGGGGCGGCACCAGGCGATGAAGGAGCGGCGCGTGTTCAAGTTCTGTTTCCGGGCTGACCGGGTGCGCAGCCTGAAACGGGAGATGACGCTCTTTCGGCTGATCAAGGAGCGCATTGGCGATCATCCCAATATTGTCAGTTTGCGCGAGGTCTATTTCGACCAGCCGCCATACTACGTGGAGGAGGATTATGTCGCTGGCCAGGACTTGCGAAGCTGGTGCGAGGCGCAGGGTGGGCCGGCGAAAGTGCCCTTGGCGGTGAAGCTGGAGATCGTCGCGCAGGTAGCCGACGCGCTCCAAGCCGCCCACGACGCCGGGGTGATTCACCGGGACGTGAAGCCGGCCAACATCCTCATTTCGGGCCTAGCTGCGAACCAGCCTTCGCCGCAGTCTTCGGTTTCGGGATTGGCCTCGCCTACTCTGTCCGAGGAGGTGCCCCAGGAAGAAAAGTCCGCAGTGAACGCCAGTTCGGCGCTACGGGTGCAGGCCAAACTCACCGACTTTGGGATCGGGCAGGTGGTATCGGAGGATTACCTGGCGGGGATCACGCGCACCGGGTTTACGCAGACGATCCTGGCCGATTCCTCTTCGTCAAAGACCGGCACCCAACTCTACATGGCGCCGGAACTGCTCGCCGGCAAACCAGCTTCGACGCGTTCGGACATCTACTCGCTGGGAGTGGTGCTCTATCAACTCCTGGTGAGCGATTTCACGCGACCGGTGGCAACCGACTGGGCGGACGACATTTCCGATCCATTGCTGCGCGATGGTCTGCATCAATGTTTTGCCGGCAACCCGCGGGACCGGTTTGCCGCTGCCGGTCTCTTGGCGAAGAATCTCCGGTCGCTCCCGCAGCGTCAGGCCGTGCTGGCCGCGCAGCAGCTCGAGCTGGCCGCCCGTGAACGAGCGGCCTATCGGCGCGGGGTGGTGCGTGCCGCCACGATCGGCGTGCTCATCGCCGCGGCGCTGCTGGTGCTGTCATTGTCGGCCGTCCGGCAGTCAAGGCGCGCCATCGCGGAGAGGGAGCTGGCCCGGCGAGAAGGCTATGCCGCGGACATGAACCTCGTTCAACAGGCCTGGAAGGGGCACGACCTCGGACGGGCCCGAGGGCTTCTGGAGCGGCACCGGCCACGGGGGAAGGACTCGGATCTGCGGCAGTGGGAATGGCGGTATTGGTGGGCGCAGTGCAAGAGCGACGAGTTGTCCGTGGTGCTGGAGAATCTTGCGCCAGTGCCATCTATCGCTCTTTCGTTGGACGGCAGGCACCTGGCTGTGCACCAGTATCGCAGCATCGTGCTTCTGGACCTGGAATCGCGCCGTGAAATGGCCCGCCTCCCGAACACGGGCTGGAATCGCGCACTCGCCTTCTCCCCGGACGGGAGCGTACTGGCATACGGGGGGGTGGATTCCCGCCAGGAGCCAGAGATTACGCTATGGGATCCCCGCCAGCGGGCGGCGGTCGGGCATTTGACCAACACGGCGTCGCTGGCCCTGGTGGAGTTCACACGCGATTCGCGTTACCTGGCCTCCGTGTCTTCAGATGGATTCGTGCGGGTGTGGGACCTCAAGACGCAGTCCTGTGCGGCCAGCATCCCGGTTTCCGGGGCCCACATCCATAAAGGGGCGGCATGCTTTTCTCCGGACGGCCAGTCCCTCGCGATCGGGGAAGTGGACGGACGGATTCGTCTGGTGGATTGGCGCAGCGGCAAGGAACGGTGGCAAACCCGTCTGCCCACCAGTGACGGTGTCACCGCACTAGCCTTCTCCCCCGATGGCCAAACTCTCGCCTCTGGCCAAGGCTATACCGAGGCGCGGGTTTTTGTGTTGGGCACGCCCACGGGTGAGTTGCGCCAAATCCTGGTCGGGCACACGGGTTGGATTAGCTCACTGACTTTTGCTGAACCGGGAGATCGGTTGTTCTCGGCCAGCGCAGACCAGACCATCGGCGTCTGGAGCCTGGCGTTGGGCAAGCCGATTCGGTTCCTGCGTGGGCACCCCAGCGAGGTCTGGCATTTGTGTCTGAGCGCTGACGGACGCCGGCTTTATACCTGCGGCAAGGAAGGCTCAATCCGAGCATGGGACAGCACCGTCCAGCCGCCGCCTCCCGCCTACCGCACGGCGCCGGAAGCCGTGCTGGGGCTCGGAGAGTTCATCTATTCCGCCCTCGCCTTCAGTCGCAGGGACGGCGCTTTGCTCACGGTCACGCCTCATGGGCAGGTGGTTTTGTGGAACACCGACACGCTGGCCCCACGACAGACGTTGGACAAGCTGGGTACGAATAACACCAGTCTGGCTTTGAGCCCCAACGACCGGTGGCTGGCCGTGGGCGACCGCTCAGGCCTCATGAGAATTTGGGATAGGCAATCGGCTCAACTCGTCACCGAGTTTCAGGCCAGCACGCTCCCTGTGCTGGAGTGCTGCTTCGACGAGGAAGGCAGGGCGCTGCTAATTGAGGTTTCGAACGAGGACCATACCTGCGCGGTCGCCGAATGGGAGGTGGCCACTTGGAAACGAAAAGAAAACGTCTTTCGACTCCCCGGGATGGGAAAGATCGCTGTTTCGCCGGATGGACGCCACGTGGCCTGGGGGTCGCTCAGCGGCGGATCCATCCGGATGTGGGACCGCTTGAGGAAGCGCCTGGCGATCGAGGCGTCGGTGTACACCTTCAGCGTCGATAGCATTGGTTTCTCACCAACCGGCCTGCTTCTGGCCTCGGCGAGCCGAGAGGGCTCCGCCAAGATTTGGGATGTCAGACAGCGCCGGCCGCTCGTCTCCCTGGCCAGCCTGCTCGGGGTACACTCCCTGACTTTCTCGCCTGGAGGTCAGCGGCTCGCCACGGGGAGCGTCGGCTTGGAAGCCGTCAAGCTCTGGGACGTCGCCACTTTCCGTGAAGTGACGAGCCTGGAAGCCGAAGTGGTTCTGAGGCTGATTAGATTCTCGTGGGACGGAAGTACGCTCGTGGGGGCGAGCGACGATGGGACTCTGTTTGTTTGGCGCGCACCGTCTTTTGCAGAAACTGACACAGCCGGAAAGGCCGACGCAGCGGGAACGCGTCGCTGAGCTGACCGGACCATGAACGACGGCCAACCAACGCCGATGGAGACCACGGGCAAGCCGCCGGGCGCATCCCGACACTGCCACCAACTCCACCCTACCCGCGCGCAGCGCGGCTCTCTTCTGCCCCGGAGGGGCAGCAAGATAGTAGCCCAGGGCGGCGGCCCGTCCCGCCCCCGGCGGGACGGGCCGCCGCCCTGGGTAAAGTGGGAAAAGGGATCACCCCCCTCCCATGCGCTCCGAGCGCATGGGAGGGGGGATGGGGGGAGGGTCTCTGCCCGCGCTCGGGGGCAGTGTCAGGATGCGCCCGCAAGCCGCCCCGTACCGAGTTGGTCACGCTCCTGTTCACCGACATCGTCGGCTCGACCGCGCTCAAGCAGCAGTTGGGCTACCAAGCCGGGGCCGCCCTGCTCCGACAACACCCTGCGCTGGTCCGCGAGCTGTTCCAGACCCTTGCCGACGCCGAGGCCAAAGCCGAGCGCCTCATCGCGCAGGGGCCGAGGCGCTTGAACCGGGAAGAACCTGACTTGCAAGAGCATCCGAAAAGCCATCCGCTGAACCTGGCGCTGACGGCGCGGTTGAGGCGAGAGACCACCCTGACGCTCCGCCAAATCGCCCGGCGATTGCGCCTGGGCAGTTGGCAAAGCTTGAACGACAAGCTGTGCCTGCGCAACAAAACCGCAGCGAAGGCGCCAGGAAAGTGAAAAGTTATGGTTTGACCCGTTTCCCCCGTTGCCGTTTTGCCGGGGGCAAATCGGCATCACACCAGCGCCGCTTGCCGTTCGTGGAGCCAGTCCACTGCGGCGTCGAGATCGTTCAAAGCGCCCAAGTGTGTGACTCTGAGCCGGGCTTGCAGGCCGCCACGGTCGAACAGGGCCAGGCAGGCTTGATCGATGAACCGGCTGGTGTATTTGATCGCCTGAAACGCCGCCGGGTGCCGTTGCACGGCGAGACCCCAGGCTTGGGGAATAGCCAGGTCCGCTGCCAAAAGGCTGGCCTTGTCCACGCCCATCGCGTCTCTGGTTGGCGCCAGGCTGACCGCGCACACCTTGAGTTCCGGGACGGTGATTTGGCTGATGGACCTTTGCTCCCACTTGCTTTTGGCTATGGTGCGCTTTTCCAGAAAGACCTCATCCCCGAAGACTTCCCAGAGGCACGTTTGCATAGTCGCGCCCATGTAAAGCAGTGGATACGGGCAAGCGGAATGGGAAAAACGGTGATACGCAAAAGTCCCGAACAAGAGCGCCGACGATCCGGACCGATGCACACGGAACCAGGAGCGCGAAGGTTGCCGCGTGACCGGGACCTGCCGTTGGTCGAAATCCTGCCTGGGCCGCAGCAGGGTGCGGGCGGCTTTGGGCTTACTCGGCATAAGCTTGCGCCGCCAGGCAGACCTCCTTCACCTTGCCTTCGCGCAACAAGTCCAGGGGCCGCTTGTTTCCCAGACTGCTCTTCGTCTGCAGGAAAAAGAGAATCTTCCCCCAGGCATCCAAGCGTTCATCCTGCTTGAGGCCTTCGAGCGCCTCCGCCAACCCCGCCAAAACCTTCCCGTGTTGATCGAACTGCCAGCGCGGAAACCGTGCCGCCTGGAGACGTTCTTCCCGCCACGCCAGCAATCGGCCGGCCTCGAGCCGTTTCAACACGGCCGTCTTGGAAATTCCAAGCCACTGCGCCGCTTCCTCCGAGGAAAAGCTGCCCCCTTCGGCTTCCGCCAGTTGCTGCCGGGCTTCCAGCCCCCGGGCAAGCGCCAGCGCCAGTTTGTCCTGGCGCGATTCTCGGCCGCCGATGGAAATGCCAAACGCCACCTGGGCCAGGCGCGCGAGGGCGGCTGCACCCTGGTCCCGGTGTCGGCGGATCACAACGGTGAACTCGTCCACCACAGCCTGTTCTTTTGCGGGCAACTCCACTTTGCCGCCGCGTCTTTCCAATGTCTTTGGCATAGCTGCCAGTATCCTGACACAGCTTCGTTAAGTTGTCAACCTCGTAAACCTCGCCAACCTCAGATTCTTCCAGGACAGCAGTCTATCCTCCCTCCCGCCCGCGACCGGAACAGGCCTTTTCCCCTGGATTTGTCTAAAGCTGTGGGACAACCGAGGTCACCCAGCACGCGCAACCTACACCGCCTGTGAAAATGGCCTGAAATTCTTAAAGTGCTTCCGCCGTGGCCCGTTGAATTCCTTCGGAAAACCGAAGGATTACGGTCGGGTTTTGCCCCTTATGGGATGCCAGTGTTCCGTTTTGCGAGTGTTGATGCGTACACGATTCACGCCGACACCCGCCATCCGCTCATTCGAGCGGGACATTTTAAGGATTGTGGGGCGCACGCTCACCAGCCTGTCGGAACTGCTTAATTGTAGGTGATTACCACGTTGCCACCCGAGACGGTGAGGTTCTTAATGGTAAGCGCTGTGCCTGCCCGGATGCGATAGAACTGCAGGCTGCCTGACAGCGGAGCCGTTATGGTCTTGGTCGGGAGATTAAGTGATTGCCCGATGGCGTCCACGTACGGACCCGTGACCACTGCCGATGATACCAATGTGGCCGCCGCCGCCGCCGCCGCTGGGGCTGTTACGGTATTGGAGTCAAGGGTGACCGCAGTCTGTGCCAAAAGTCTGCCGTTAATCGATGCGCCAGTCCCAAGGCTGATTGATGTTTGGGCCAGTATTATTCCCTCAAAGTGAGTGGTCGTTCCAAGGGAGACGTCACCGAAGGCCTGCCAGAAGATGTTCTTGGCCAGCGCGCCACCAGCCAGAAGTATCTTCGTGCCGTTCGCCTGGGTGATTTTGCCCGCGATCTGGAAGATCCAGATATCGTTTGGGCCACCGCTGAGAGTGACATCTGATGATATCAAAACATCAGTGCCCCACTTGTAGAGACCGGGAACGAGGGTTAGCCCGCCAATCTGTCCGGCTCCTAGTTCGGTGAAATCGGGTATCGATCGTCCGGCAGCGTCAGTGTAGGCTGTTTGCATATCGCCGATGGCCGTGGTCAGGTTGGCAGGAGTTGGAGCCGCGTAGTCCGGTGCGTAAACTTTTCCCGTTACTTGGGCTGATGTCGCAAAGGCACTGCCTGCGGTAAGGTTCAATGCAAATCCTGTTATGGCGGCCGAGGTGATGGGACTCACTCCAATATCTCCAGTAATCGCGGAGGTTGGGACCGTTGAGATTCCTGATTTTGCCAGGATCACAAAATTGCCGGCCGTTCCAAGGTTTACTGGTGCTTGCGCTGCCGTCGCCTGATGTCGCACGAGCATCACGGCCACCGCAAGGCCGATGATCATTCGCAAGAATGTCAGCAAGGTCGGGGCTTTCGCCCTGTTTTCAGACGTTTTTATCATGGTACTTCTTTCGTTCTCGATGCTGATTTGTTGTGACTATTTAGTCTGCCCTAACTGGGGCGAAGCATGGCGGATTTGCGGGCTAATTGCAAGCGAAAATAGCTCGCGAAAATAGTCTCATTTTGGGCTGGGCTCTGGTGGTTTCCGGGCGCGTCCTGGGGGCGTGCAAAGGAGTTTTGTCCCTCAGGCCCGCTTGGCTGCGGCCGCCCGGCTCGAGTAGGTCCGAGACCTGCGGGGCGCGCATCCGCACTGCAGCCGCTGCGCGCTCGCTCCGGAGCGGGGCAGCGGCCTGCCGCGGTCGGGGGGGTCCGCACGCTTTCCGCGAAGGGCCAAATGTTCCATTGGCTCTGTTGGCTGTATTGGCCAAAATGCTGGGAATAAAGGGGCCAAAACGGCCAAAGGCAGCACCCGAACACCGGACGCCTGGCGTTTTAGGGCTTCAAGGCCGCGGCGTCCGCCAAAATCTCAGAGGCAATCGCGATGGTGGTTTGGACGTCCTGGGCCGAGACCATCAAGTTGGTAACGGCCCGTATGGTGTCGGCGCTGACGGCCAGGACCAGCACGCGGCGCGACTTGAGCGCCTCGACCAGTTGCTGGGCGGGCATGGCCAGCACACGAAAGCGCACCATGTTCGTCTCGCTGGCGGCCGGGTCGGCTTCCAGGCCTGGGAGCGCGGCCAGTCCGGCGGCCAGGGCCCTGGCGTTGGCGTGGTCCTCAGCCAGGCGGGTGCGATGGTGGCGCAAGGCGAAGAGGGCGCCGGCGGCGATGATGCCGGCCTGCCGCATGCCGCCGCCGAACATCTTGCGGAAACGCCGGGCGCGTTCGATGAAACACCTCGGCCCGGCCAGGGCGGAGCCGACCGGGGCGCCCAAGCCCTTGGAAAAGCAGACGCTCACGGTGTCAAATGGGGCAGCGTAGTCGCGCTCCGGGATGCCCGTGGCCACCGCGGCGTTCCAGAGGCGCGCGCCGTCCAGATGCGTCAGCAGGCCATGTTTGCGGGCCACGGCGGCGACCTCGTGGATTTGCTGGAGGGGCCAGATTTTGCCGCCGCCGCGGTTGTGCGTGTTTTCCACGCAGACCAACCGGGTGCGCGGGAAATGCGGGTCCACCGGGCGCAGCGCGGCCTCGACGTCGGCGCCCGTGAAAAGGCCGCGCTGGCCGTTGAGACAGCGGCACATGACGCCGGAAAGCGCCGCGGGAGCGCCGGCTTCGTAATAATAGATGTGGGCATTGGCCTCGACCAGGAGCTCGTCGCCCGGCTCGGTGTGGCCGCGCACGGCCAGTTGGTTGGCCATGGTCCCGGAAGCGGTGTAGAGGGCGGCCTCCGTGCCGAGGAGGGCGGCCGTCTCGGCCTCCAATTCCTGCACGGTCGGGTCGTCGCCGAACACGTCATCGCCCACTTCGGCCTGGGCCATGGCCTGGCGCATGGCGGGCGTGGGCTTCGTGACGGTGTCGCTGCGCAAATCAATCACCCGCGAAGTGGCGTGTGTCATGCCCGGAGCATGGGGGAATTCGGGGCAAACCAAAAGCACAAAGCGGCTCCGCGCGGGCGCAGCCGCCACCGGGCGGAGAATCCTCGCCGCCTGCGTGAGCGTATTTATGAAACGGCCCACTTGTGACCCCTTTGCCGCTAGGGGACAATCTCCGGCGTGGATTCCGCCTCGAGGGTGTCCAGGAAGAGGCCCTGGAACTGGCCCGGGTCGAGTTTGGGCAGTTGGACTTCAAAGAGGTGTTTGACCTCGGGCTGGAGGGAGGAGAGGTCGGCGTACCAGCCGAGGAAGGTGTTTTGAGGGTTGTTGCGCACGATGGCGGAGTAGGCGGGTTTGACGGGGAGAGGCTTTCCATCGACCTTGAGGGTGACCCCGATCATCTTCTCATCGTCCGGTTCGGCCACGTTGATGAAGAGCAGGAGGCGGTCCGAATTGAGCCAGGGAGCAAGGCGCTCCTGGTCGGTGTAGTGGACCGGCCAAGTGCGGCGGCGGGCCTCAAGCTGCTTGAAGGCGCGGGCCGGAAGCACCGCTTGCGCCTGGTAGCGACCGCCGGTGAACTGGGGGTCGAAACTGCCAATTTGCTGGCGCGGGGCCAGCGGGGAGCCGGCAAAGCGGAGCTGGCAGGAGACCAAGGAGCCGGTTTGCCGGAACTGGACGTTCACGCCGTTGACGGCGAGGGCGTTGAGTTTCCGGCCTTCGGGCAAAACCACCGCCACGTCCCTTTGGGCGCCGGGCTCGGCAAGAACGCCGGAGAGGTCCAACTTCGCCCCCGCCAGCGAAGCTTGTCCGCAGGCGCCCAGGAGCAGGGGCTGGTCGAGTCGCGCCGGGGCGGGGCTGATTTCCAGGACCAGGGCCTCTGTGCCTGGCAACTCAAGCGCGGCCTGGTCTCCCAGGCCCCAGAACGGTTTCCCCGCCGGCGCCCACAGGCGCCCGCGCTCGGCGTCGGGATAGAGTTGCCGCAGCAGGAAGCGGTCACCGGTGGCCAGCCCGATGGAGCGGTCCAGTGAAAACGCCACCGGGAGCTGCCGGTAGTTCGGGTTGAAGAGGAAAATGAAGCCGTGCCCGTCTTTGAAAGCGGCCGTGCCATCCACCCGGCCCAACTGGGGCGCTCCGAGGATCGGTTGGACGCGGCCGAGGGTTTCGGCGTTTTGGTCCGTCCAGTCAAACCAATCGCGGAACCATTTCCGGTCGGCCGGGGAGAAGGCCTGGAACTCGCGCTGGTCGCGGGCGGGGATGAAGTTGACGAGGAGGTTGAAGGGGGCGGTGGCAATGGAAGAGATGACGGAGTATTTCCAGCCCAGGAGGTCCCAATCGGCGGTACGGAAGGTGGTGCGGATGGTCTGGCCCTGGCTGTCATTGCGCGGGGTCTGGTGGGTCATGTAGCCGGGCATGATCTCCGGCGGCACGAAACACTCGGTGCGGTACCAGTAGGCGGTGCGGCGCTGGCGGTCGGCGGAAACCCGCGACCAATGCAGGTCGGGGAAGGCGCGAAAGCTTTCCGGCTGCTCATCGGAATTCAAGGGGTGGGGGTAAGTGCCTGCCAGCCAGGTCCAGGCGCCGAAGTGATGGTATTGCTGGCGGCCGTCAATGATGCAGTCCGGCCGGCGGCGGCGCAGTTCTTCGAGGATGCGGCGGCAGCCGGCCCACTGGGCGTAGCGGCTGGTGGTGGTCTGGTCGTAGGCAATCCACCAGTGGTCGAAGGCGAAGCCGCCGGCGCCAGTGGTGTCGTGGAAGGCGACCAGCTTGTCCAGGAGCCAGTCCTGGAAGCTGCGCAGGCCGGTGTCGGCGCCCAGGTAACCGCCGGGTTGGCCGTTGGGGACCCAGCGGGTCCAGTCGGGATTTTGCAGGAAAGGCAGCGAGGGATAGACGTAGGCGAGAAATTTGATGTCCTTGCCCTTGGCGTAATCCGCCAATTCCTGCACCGAGGCGGGCAGCTTGTCTTTGGCCGGGTCCCATAGCCCCTGGCGGAGTTTCTGGCCCAGGGTGAGCCAGAGCAGGTTTTCCCAGCCCCAGGCGTCGCGGTTTTCGGCCAGCGAAGAGACGGCGCTGTTGGCGGGGGTGAAGAGGAGGAACCGGCAGCCAATGGCCGCCGCCTGGTCGATGATGCGGCGGTATTCGGCGCGGCCCTCGGGCGTGGCAATGTCGATCTGGTAATCGTTCTCGCACCAGGCGACGTGGAGGCGGACTGGATGAGCTGGACGCCAGAGCAGAAAGGCCCGCACGCACTCGACCAGGGCGTCGACTTCCGCGCGGTCGAGCCAGGCCTCGGCTGGCCGGTCGGTTGCGGGCGCCCATTTCCATTCGGGGAGCAGGCGCGCCGGGAATCGCAGGCCGCTGAACTGGTAAGGGCCCAGGAGCAGCCGGTCGGAGCGGAACACGCCGTTGGTGGGATTCCAGGGCAGGTCGGGCGGATAGGCCAGCGACAGCCGCTGAGCCTGTCGCTTGAGTTGGAGGAAGGGGTTCTGGAGCTGGAGGAACAGGCCGTGCGTGGGCTGGCCGCCAGCCGACTCGGCCAGGCGCAGCAAGGCCCCGTCCCGAATCGGCTGGTGCGCGGCGATGGGCGTCTGGACCCGCCCGCGCAGCAGTTCGAGACGCTGGACGCGCAGGTCCCGCTGGCCGGCATGGGCGAGGAGGATTTGCTTGCTGACAAATTTCCAGCCCGGCTCAAGCTCATAGACGACCCACACCGTCCAGGGAGCGGATTCAAACCGATAGGTCCGTTTCGTGGCGGTCGGCGGTTCGAGCGCAGGCGCCAGGAAATCGCCCTCGACCGATTCATTGCCGGCGAACACAGCGAAGCTGTCTTGGGCCAGGACAATGCTGCTGCCGCTGGCCTTGTCGGTGATGGCCGCCAATCCGCCCTGGTTGAAATCCGCGCGAATCGCCTCGTTCTCCAAAGCTTGGTTTGCGCCGGCCCTGGAGGCGAAGAGGAATACCAAGGCAGCCAGCAGGAGCGATTTGGGGTATGGTTTGCTCATGGGCATGGTCGTCCAATGGGGCTGGTTGCAAGATCGAGGGAAGAGGGTTGGGGCGGCGGCAGAATCACCGCCGCTTACTAGCCTGCTGGCCCTCTGCCTGGCAAGCCAAATCCGCGTTCGGATTTGGCCCCGCTCTTCCCGTTTCACCCGCCGGTCCCTTCAGTCCCCGGGTCAGAAGGAGCGGGGCCGGCCTGCTTTGGGACTTCGGGTCTTGGCCGGTGCCCTTGAGAAAACAATTCCAAAGTCAGCCGGCCGCGGTTATTATGCCCCATGCCGATTGGTGAAATGGGCTGCAAGCGGTCTGCGCGGGCCAGGACCGGACCGAGCCGGGCTGGTTTTCCGCCAGGCGCCCGTTCGCCGGCAATGTTGGCGCCATGAATCCATTTGTGGTTTCGCAAACGGAGTCCAAACTTTCGCTCTGGGGCCGGCTGGCAGCGCGGCCAGGGCTTATCGTGTTCCTCCTCTCCCTGGCGGTGGGCCTGGCCGCCGTGGGGTGGCGCGCCAATGCGCGGGCAAAGGCCGCGCGCGAATTTACCCGCCTCGAGGCGCAGGCGCGAGGCGCCGAGCTCCAGTGGCAGCTCCGGCACGCCGTGTCGGCGGCCCAGGTGCTGGGCGCGCTGGCGCGGCAGGGCGGCGGCGCCATCCCCAATTTCCAAAAGGTCGGGGCGGAGTTGCTCGCCACTTGGCCCGACCTGGCTTCGCTCGAATTGGAGCCTAAGGGCGTCGTCAGCGAGATCGTGCCCCGGGCCGGTTACGAGCGGGTCATTGGGTTCAACGTGCTGAACGACCCGGCGCAACGTCCCAGCGCCCAGACCGCCATGCAAAGGCGCGTGCTGACGGTGGCGGGGCCGTTGAGGCTTTATCGGGGAGAGCCCCGCCTCGTGGTGCGCCTGGCTCTCTTTCAACGGGGACCTAACGGTCGCGAATCCTGCTTGGGCTTTGTGGGCGTGTCGATGCGTATGACGGAGGCGCTGGCTGGGGCGCGGGTGGAGGAGCTCCAGCAGGCGGCGCAGCAGGAGGCCGGGGCGCAAAACCTTAGCCTCAACCTCCCGCTGGTCCGGCACGGCGGCTGGGTCGAGAACACGAAAGTGGCGCTCGAATCCCTGGGGGTGCTCGCCCTGGCCGGCCTGCTGTGGCTGGTGGTGCATCTGGTGAAGAGCGGGCAGAGGCTCAAGGCGGGGCTGGCGGAGACAAACCGGCGGCTGGCCGGGGTTGCCGCGGAGCGAAAACAGGCGCAAGACGATTGGCGCAACGCGAAGGAGGCCGCCGCGGCCGCGCAGAACGAACTCAAGCAGGCTCGAGCCAGCATCCAGCAGACCGAATCCAGGAGCGCGGAGTGCCAGGCCCGCCTCGAGGCGAGCGCGCGCGCCGAGCATGAAACCAGCGAAGCCCTCCAGGCCTGGCTCAAACAAGCGGAGTCCAACGCCCGTGAATTGCAGGGCCGGCTCGACGCCAGTGTCCGGGCGGCGGAGGAAGCGGCCCGGGCCGGGCAGGCAGAACTTGAGCAGGCGCGCACGGCCAGCGCGCCGGCGGCAGAGCCGAGCGTCACCGCGCCGGCTGAAAGCAAGGAGGCCCAAGTTGAAGCTGCCGGGGCGTCGCCGGTTGCATCATCTGTCGAGCCAGATTCTCCCGCCGCCCTGGCAGTGGTTGCCGCGGCGGCGACCTCCGCAACCGTGGCGGAGGAAAAGCCGGTCCCGGTTCCCAGTGCCGAGGGCGCGGCCCCTGCGGCGGCCAGCAGCGGGCAGGATTCGCCGGCGCCCCAGGCGCCCGCGGAAACGCCAGCGGAAGAAGCAGCCTCGCCGCCGCTCGATAAACCCAAGTCCGGCACGAGAGCCAAGCGCAAGAAGGCCCGGCGTGACCAGGGGATGGACCTGTTCGCCGGGCAGCCTGCGGCGGAAGAAGTTGGCAGGGACGCGTTGGAGCGCGCCCCTGGAATTGCTAGAGAACAAGAGCGGGAGGCGGTCCCGACAGGTCGGGAGCTTATGCCACGCGTCCCTGCCGGGGAATCTCCGCCGCCGGCGGCGGAGAAGCCGGCGCTGCCTTCCGCGGTCGCCGCGCCGCCAGAGCCGGAGAAAACCGCCGGCAGCACCGTGGAGCGAGGCGGAGCCGAGCCGAAGACCGCCGAGCGCGGCTGCCCGGCGGGGCCGCCCGAGGAGCCGGGCCTGGCTGCAGACGCCCAAGGCCATCGCCCCGCCAAAGCGGTGTCCATGGCGGACCTGCCAGTGGTCGAAGGGCTGGACACGGCCGAGGGCCTGGCGAGTGCGAAGGGCAATCGCAAGGTGTATCTCGAGGCGCTGCGGCACTTCGCGGAACAGCAAGGCGGCGTCCCGGAAGAGATGCGCGATGCGCTGGAGCAGGGCAACCCGGCTGCGGCGGAACGGTTGGTCGAGGAGTTGAGGACCGCGGCGGCTGAGCTGGGAGCCACCGCGGTGCGCGCCGCCGCCGCCGCCCTGGGGCGCGCCATCCACGAACAGGCCGACCCCGGCGAAATTGAAGCCCTGTGGACCGAACTGGCGGAGGCGCTGAGTCGTTTGCTCGCCGACCTCCGGCCCGTGCTTAAGCCCAAAGAAGACAAACCCGCGCCGGCGCGCCGGCTGCGGGCCGCGCCCGCGGTGGACCCCGCCCAACTGCGCAAGGCGGTGAACCAGATGCTGCCCCTGCTGGCCGGCCAGGACCCCGGCGCGCGCGACTGCCTCAACGACAACCGCGCCGCCTTCCAATCCGCCTTCGCCCCCGAGGCCTACGCCGAGTTCGTCCAATCCGTCAAGCAGGGCGACTTTGCCGCCGCGCAAGAGCATTTGAAGAAAGCCGTCAAGAAACATGGCCTCGCCACCTAGGCCTGCAATGGTTTCTCATCGGCCGAGTCTCAGGTAACCTCGAGCACCTGGTGATTCTGCAGGAGCCTGGCCAATTCAAGCACGACTGGAACCAGCCTTCCAGCCCGGACGACCAACCAGGCGACAAACCACTTCGGGGTCTCCCGCCCGACCGGCTTCCTCGGCCCTGACCTTCGGCGCCGGCGCGAGGTGTATCGTTGAGCGAAGTGGATGATATGGAGGTGGCTGGAATCTCGCCTCCCAATGGCCGTCCTGCCGTTGCGGAAAAACGAGCTCAGTCAAAAGGGCGAAACGGGGTCGGAAAGGCACCGGTCAATGGTATTGGCATATCTCCATGCCAACACCCTCAAATGATCGCTATTTGACGTTCGCGTGGCGAGTCGGAAGGGCGGTGCCCAGCACCAACAAATCGTCCCCCGCCGCCGACGTACTGGCTTCCGTCCGCCGAAAAACTTGTCCAATAATGTTCATCGGCCAGGTTGTCCGCGAGGCCACTGGCCTGGCTGGCGGCGCAGATTTCGGCGTGTTGGATGATGGAACTTACTCCGAGTTACAACGCAAAGCAACAGAAAAGTGAAAATGTGTGCAATTTTCTGTTGACGAGCACCCCGGTTTGTGTTCTATTTGCATCACGAAACACCTTTTCGACCCGGAAGCTATTAGGGCCCAGATTACCAACCTGCAGGCCGATGGCGAGCGCATTGACCAGGCAATTCACGCCTTGGAAGTGGCGCTGCGCAACATCGAGGACCTCGACTCTCACCAGGGCGAGTTGCCGTTCGACCCTGCCTCCCAGCAGGAAACAACTCTGCAGGACGCCGTGAAGCGCGCCTGCAGTGAAATGGTTGACGCCATCACCCGGCAACGAGTCCTCACTCGCATCGAGCGCCAGTATCCCTTCCTCAAGCCCAATTCCTCGAGCGTGTCCGCCGCTTTGATCAATCTCGCGAAGGGTGACGCGCCCATGCTCAAGCTCGCCATCCCTGGCCGCGGCCGCAGTCCGGCGGTTTATTCGACGGAGGGAGACCAAAGCATTTCGCTGAACAGCGATGAAAGCGCCGGCCTCATAGACGAAACCGCCACCAGGGGCACCGGTGGCTGGCAATCTCTTTGGTCAGCCCTCCAACAGAAGTACGACAAGACCAGCGGGCACATTCTTCTGACTCCCGAACTCCGGGCCAGGCTGTATCATTACCTCCATTCCTACGGCCAAGGCGGTTGGCAAAACAGAGCTAAACGCGTCTTTCGCAGGGAGTTTCCTCACCTGTTCGTTCCCTGAGCCCGGCACAAATGCAACACAACCGGCGCCATACACCAACGCAGACCACGCACTTCTTAGGCGCACTACAACTCCCCTAAAGCACGCACTTCCATGCTACGCTGGCTGCGCTATGTTTGGTCCGTGACCATCAAGACCCTGCTAAGAAAGAAACGGACGGCACCGTCATGGGACATACGCCTCGGCGACTGCGTCGTCGGCATGCACCAACTGCCCACGGGGTCCGTTGACATCGTGATCACCTCGCCGCCTTACAACATCGGCAAGGAATACAACGCCTGCGACGACAACAAAGACCACGATGATTATTTGTCTTGGTGCGAAGACTGGGCCACCCAGATTTGCCGGGTCCTGAAACAGGATGGTTCGTTCTTCCTGAACCTCGGCACATCCTCCGGCAATCCGTTCTTCCCGTTCGATGTCGCCAAGACGATCGCCGAATGCGGGTTCCAGTTGCAGAACACCATACACTGGATCAAGTCCATCTCCATCGACCGAGACACCGAGACCAAATCGTACGGCCACTTCAAGCCCATCAATTCCGACCGCTACCTGAACGACTGCCAGGAATACGTGTTCCATTTCACCAAGCACGGCAAGAAAACCCTCGACCGGCTGGCGATCGGCGTCCCCTACGCGGACAAGACCAACATCGCGCGCTGGCGCCACACCAAGGGCGTTGACAAACGCTGTCGCGGCAATACTTGGTTCATCCCCTACAAGACAATCCACCAGCGCGCCAAGCAGCGCCCGCATCCCGCCACCTTCCCCACGGAGCTGGCAGTGAAGTGCATCCGTCTGCACGGCCAGAAGAACGCCGTCGTCATGGACCCCTTCCTCGGCATCGGCCACTCAGCCTTCGCTGCCAAAGAACGTGCCGACATCGTCGCCAAGTTCATCGGCTTCGACATCGACGAGGAATACCTCAAGGTCTGCACCGGCATTCTCGGTTGCCGATACAGGGCCATCAAACAGGCTGCCCTCGCCGCCTCAAAAGGGGCCTAAGCCGGCCAGGTCCGGCCCCAGCGCGCGGCCATAAATCGTCCCCCGCCCGATCTCGCCGGGGAACCGGTTCTGTCGGTCCGGATCAAGTTTGCAATCCGGCGCTGCACGCTTGCGCTCCTGCGGAGGCTTGCGGAACCGGGCGGGGGTGGTGTAAAGGTGAGGGCGTGCGAGCGGAAAATCATCGAATATGAACCTGAAGCGAATCCCGTTAGAGGGGATAATGACGGAGGCCGGAAAGATGGCCGTCGCCGCGGTGGCGGGAGCAGTGCTGGCCTGCGCGCCGGCAGCGCGCGCGCAGCAGTTCGATGTCAGGACCCACCAACTCACCAACGGCATGAAGATGCTCATGCTCGAGGACCACTCGATTCCGAACGTGGCGCTCTACCTGTTCCACCGGGTCGGCTCGCGCAACGAGCGGACGGGGATTACGGGACTGTCCCATTTCTTCGAGCACATGATGTTCAACGGCGCCAAGAAGTACGGGCCGGGCATGTTCGACCGCGTGATGGAGGACAACGGGGGCGCCAATAATGCCTATACCACCGAGGATCTGACGGTCTATCAGGATTGGTTTCCGTCGCCGGCGCTGCCCTTGATCTTCGACTTGGAGGCCGACCGCACGGCGGCGTTGTCGTTCGACCCCAAGATGGTGGAATCCGAGCGCGGGGTGGTGGCGAACGAGCGTCGGCTGAGCGTCGAGAACAACAACGAGAGCCTGCTGTCGGAGCAGTTGCTGGCGGCGGCCTTCACGGCGCACCCCTATCATTGGCCGGTGGTGGGCTGGATGGTGGACATCCAGACCTGGAAGCGCCAGGACTTGGTGCAGTACTACCAGACCTATTACGCCCCCAATAATTGCGAGTTGGTCATCGTGGGCGATATCCGCCCCGACCGGGTCATGGCATTGGCGCGGCAATATCTGGAGCCGATCCCGGCGCAGGAACCGCCGCTCCCGGTGACGACGACCGAGCCGGAGCAGACCGGGGAGCGGCGGGTCTTCGTCAATAAGTTCGCCCAGCTCCCGCATCTCCAAGTGGCTTATCACACGCCAGCCGCGACCAACGCGGACTTCGTGCCGCTCTCGGTCCTGGAATACATCCTGTTACGGGGGCAGAGTTCGCGGCTCTACCAACGCCTGGTGGACAAGGAGGAGGTGGCCGACTCCGTCGGGGGCGGGCAGTCGGCGCACCTGGACCCGTTCCTGTTCCAAATCGATATCCAGCCGCGGAACGGGGTCGAGACCGAGCGCGTGGAAAAAGTGCTCTATGAAGAACTGGAGAAGGCGCGCTCGGACCTGGTGGCGGAGCGGGAACTGCAAAAAGCCAAGAACACGGCGGTCGCCGATTTTTACCGCTCCATGAAGACCATTTCCGGCAAAGCCAACACGCTGGGGATTTATGAGGTCGTGTTCGGCGACTATCACCAGTTGTTCCAGGCGGTCGACTTGATCAACAAAGTGACCCGCCAGGACGTGCAGCGGGTCGCCCAGAAGTACTTTGGCCCGCGCAACCGGACCGTGGCTATCCTGATCCCGGAACCCGCGGCCGGGGCGAAGCAGGATTGAGTGGGAATTCAAAGGACGGACCGATGAGACTCGTGAACCAGTTTTCAGGCGGGCGCACGGCGGAGGGGCGAAGGACGATGGCCGGGTGCCGAGAGAAGGCGTCAGGCACCGGCGGGAAATTCCAGGCGGGAAAGCCGCGCCGGCGGCATCATCGCCTGACCTCGCTCCTTCTGTTCTGCCTGGCGCTCGGCGGCAGCGGGGTGGCGGGCGGCGCGGCGCCCGGGCTCGAGGAAATCGCCCAGGTGCGCCTGCCCGAGCACAAGCAGGTGAAGCTGGAGAACGGCCTGACGTTGCTCTTGATGGAGCGGCACGCGCTGCCGCTGGTGAGCTTTCACTGGCTCATGAAATCCGGCGGGGCGGTGTGCGACCCCGCCGAACAGCAGGGGCTGGCGTCGCTGACGGCGAAGCTGCTGCGCAAGGGCACGCAATCCCGGTCCGCGGACCAGATCGCGGAGGCCTTGGATTTTGTGGGCGCCGAGTTCGAGGCGGGGGCGGCGCTCGAGTATTCGTCCGGGTCGGCCGAGTTCGTGAAGAAGGACCTCGACTTGGCGGTGGACCTCGTGTCCGACACCCTGCTGCATCCCTCGTTCCCGGGCGAGGAGGTGGCCAAGCTCATCAAGCAGGAGGCGGACGGCATCAAGGAGCAAAAGGCGGTCCCCCAACGGGTCATCGGCCGCTATTACGAAGGCTTTTTGTTCCCGTCGCACTTGTATGGCCGCCCGGTGAGCGGGACGGAGACCAGCCTGCCCAGGATCAGCCGGGACGACGTGGTGAAGTTTCATGCCTCGCATTACGCGCCCAACGAGATGATCCTGGCCGTCGCCGGTGATTTTTCGGCCTCGGAACTGGAACCCAGGCTGCGGGAGAAATTCGCCTCCTGGGAGACCAAGCCGGTGGTCCGGCCCGAACTCGCGCCGCCCCCACGCGCTCAGGGGCGCCACGCGCTCATCGTGGATAAACCGGACGCCACCCAGACGTTCTTCCATTTCGGAAACATCGGCCTCGCGCGCACCAACTCGGACTGGATCCCCGTGCAGGTCGTCAACACCCTGTTCGGCGGGCGCTTCACCTCGATGATCAACAGCGAATTGCGGATCAAGTCCGGCTTGACTTACGGGGCGAACAGCCGCTTTAGCGCGCGGCAACTGCCGGGGGCCTTCATGATTGCGTCTTTTACCCCAAACCAGTCCACGGGCAGCGCCATGGACCTGGCGTTGGCGGTGCTCAAGGGGCTTCATGACAAGGGCCTGACCCCCGAGCAGCTTCAGTCGGCCAAGACCTACATCAAGGGCCAGTTCGGCCCGACCCTCCAGACCAACGACCAGTTGGCGCTGACCCTCTGCGAACTCGAGTTCTACGGGCTGGGCGCTGATTTCATCAACACTTACTTCGACCGCATTGACGCCGTGACCCTGGCCGATGCCGGGCGAGTGATTGCAGCGTATTACCCCGCGAATGACGTGGTTTTTGTCTTCATCGGCCAGACGGCGGTGATCGAGCCGGTGGCGAAGAAGCTCGCGAGTGAGGTGCAAAAGAAGGTCATCACAGAGGCGGGGTTTTAACTGGCCCTGCCCGCTCGCCGGAGGGCCCGTGCTTAACTTAGCGCCATTCGGGCAAAGGCCCCTGTGCCAAGCGCGATGCCGGCCACCAGACGGTCCCACGGCCGCCCGATCCTCCGCTGCCGCACCGCCTGCTCCGTGTACCCTCGCAACGCCGCGCGCCGCTCCTGCTCGGTCTTGCCCCCGCACAGACGGTCGAGCCAAAAAGACGTGGGTCACGGCTCAACATTTGACGGTGGTGAGGGCCTTCGTCATACCGGGTGACGGAGAGCAGGCGGCCATTCAGATAAGAAACCTTCCTGGCGTCTAACTCCGCCGGCGGCGGCTCAGGCATAGCCAGAGGGCTATTACAAAGGCCAGGTTCACAAAATTGAAAGATTCCTCGATTTTGCCTATCCAGCCAGCGTACCCTGAAAGGCCAGCAGCACCCTTCATCCCATGCAGGGCCAGCGCCGCCGCCGAAAAACCAGACCCTAGAGCAACAGGCAGGGTCAGCGCTCTGCGAAATTGGAGCCGTTTCGTTGGGCTCTCTCGGTAAACGCTGAAAACCACAGCCACGACGGCTGCCAGAAAGAGCTCCGCAGCCAGGGGAGCAATGATGATGACTGGGCGTGCGTCCCCCAGGCCACGAGCTGCCCATTCGGCCAATCTCATGAACAAAAAGGCAGCGCCTATGATCATCAACATCCCGGCGCTGAACTCTGCGACCCCGCAGGAAAGCTCTCGGAATAATCCTTTGTTGGTAATCGTTGGTTCGTCAGTATTGTGGGTCATGGGAGCCTCTACGTCTTATGGTTCAGACGCTGCGGCCTGGGTCACGCTTCTGCCGTAGTGCGTGTGCCATGGCCGCAATTCAGCCGCCGGCAGACCAAAAAGTCAAGCCGCACTTGTCAAATGTTGAGCCGCGGCCCCTTTGCCCTAGGGAATAGGGCGACTGACGGGCGGCGTTTCCGACACCAACTGCGGAGTCAGCGACCATCAACATGCGGCAGAGGAGAGCAACGGAGGCCCGGCGACATTCCCTCGGTCAAATGGCGCTTTCATCACGAAATACGGCGCGCGCAAACATCAATCTCACGGCCCACGCTGGCAAGCCGTCGAAGCAAGAAACCACCTTCATCAGTATGAAAATGCGGTGCCTGGAAAGATGCGCGCGTCAGCCGATCAACTCGCGCACTTTGGCGCCGAGGTCGGGGTGGCGCAAGAGCGACTCCCCCACGAGAATCGCGCGAGCGCCGCAGGCGGCCAGGCGCTGGACGTCGGCGCGCGTATGGATGCCGCTCTCGGCCACCAGGAGCGGCGTGCTGCCCAAGGCCGAGCGCAGGCGGGCGGCCAGGCGCTCGGTGGTGGCGAGGTCCACTTTGAAGGTCTTCAAGTCGCGGTTGTTCACACCGATGAGTTGGGCGCCCGCCGCCAGCGCGCGGTCGAGTTCGGGCTCATCGTGCACCTCGACCAGCGCGGCCAGGCCGGCGCCCGTGGCCAGGGTCTGCAAGTGCCGCAACTGCGCATCGCCCAGGATGGCGACGATCAGCAGGATGGCATCCGCGCCCCATTGGACGGCCTCCAGGAGTTGCCGCTCGTCGATGATGAAATCCTTCCGCAAGAGCGGCAGTTTCACCGCTGGCCGGATTTGTTTGAGGTCCCGGAGCGAGCCCTGGAAGAATTTCTCATCCGTCAACACCGACAGGCAACTGGCGCCGGCGGCCTCGTATGCGCAGGCGATGCGGACGGGATCAAAATCGGGGCGGATGAGCCCGGCCGAAGGGGAGGCCTTTTTGACCTCGGCAATCAGCGCGACAGTGGGGCAGCCGGGACGCCTGCGGCTAGTGGGGCAGGCGTCCCGCCTGCCCTCGGGCGGGGGCGTGCTCGAATCCGAGGCAGCCGAGACGCCTGCCCCACTAAGCAGCGCCCCGAGGAAATCGCGCCGCCCGCCCCGCGCCTCCAGCGCCGCCCGCAGTTCGGCGACCGAGACGGCGCGCTGCGGCAAACGGGCCACTTCGCGTCTCTTCTGTTCAACTATGGTGTCGAGGATGGTCACGAGGCAAACCCGAAATCCGAATTACTTGGGACTTCGTACCTTACTCAGGCTCATCCCTGACGCCCTGCAGGCGCTTGGTCGGACAGCCGGCGCGCAGCCAGGCGTTGACGTAGGGGTCCAGGTCGCCGTCCATCACGGCCTGGACGTTGCTGGTCTCCACGCCGGTGCGGAGGTCTTTGACCATGCGATAGGGCTGGAAGACATAGCTGCGAATCTGGTTGCCCCAGGAGATGCTGCCTTTTTCACCGTAGAAGCGTTCCATTTGGGCTTTCTGGGCGTCCAGCCGCTGGGCATAGAGCTTGGAGAGCAGCATCTTCATGGCGGTCGCGCGATTCTGGTGCTGGGAACGCTGGTTCTGGGAGGCGGCCACGATGCCGGTCGGGAGGTGGGTGATGCGGACGGCGGTCTCGACCTTGTTGACGTTTTGCCCGCCTTTGCCGCCGGAACGGTAGGTGTCCACCTTGAGTTCGCTGGGCGGAATGACCACTTCGGCGGAGGTCTCCTCGATCTCGGCAATCGCGTCCACGCTGGCGAAACTAGTGTGCCGCCGTTTGTTCGCGTCGAAGGGCGAGAGGCGCACGAGGCGGTGCACGCCGCGCTCGGCCTTGCAATAGCCGTAGGCGTAGGGGCCCGTCAGCATCATGGTAGCGCTCTTGATGCCGGCGGTTTCACCCGCCAGCAGGTCGGTGACCTCCACCTGCCAGGCGCGCGACTCGGCCCAGCGCTGGTACATGCGCATGAGCATACTGGCCCAGTCGCACGATTCGGTGCCGCCGGCGCCGGCGTTGATGCTCAGGATGCAGTTGCTCTGGTCGTGTGGGCCGCTGAGGAACGCCTTCAGTTCGAGAGCGGCAAGGTCCTTGGAGAAGCCGGCCAGCTCCTGCTCGAGTTCCTGAAGAATTTTGGCCTGGGCCGCTTCCGGCTCGGCTGCGCCCAACTCGACCATCACCTGAAAGTCCTCGAGCCGCTTCTCCGCCTTGAGCAGGGGTTCGACTTTGCTGCGCAGGGAATTGGCTTCATCAACGAGTTTTTGGGCCTGTTCCCGGCTGTTCCAAAAACTTTCCACCGCCATCAAGGCGTTGATTTCGCCCAGGCGTCCTTGGGCGCCGGGCAGGTCAAAGAAACCTCCGCATGTGCGCCAGCTTGTCAGCCACGGCGCTCAACTCCGCTTTTATCGTATCAAACATCGCCCGAATGTAGGTCGGGACCGGGCCGCTTGCAAGTCAAAGGAGCGCGGGACCGGACCACGGGACCACGGGACCAAAAGACCCAGGGACCCAAGCTGGCCGGAAGCCGGCGCTGCCGGCACGGCGGGGCCAAAAGACCAAGGGATGGGCCCGAAGGGCAACTCCGCTTTTGACATCCGCCGCGGGCGGGGTCAAAGTACTGGGCATGGATTTGAGGGCCGGCATAAAATCTTCGACCCCGGTTCCTGGGACGGCGGGCAACGCGCCGCCTAAGGCGGTGAAATCGCCGGTGGCCAACGAAACCCTGGCGGAGGTCCTGGATCGCCATACGGCAGTCGGCACGTTGTGGCGCGCCGAAGGCGAGCGTGTTCGTTGCCTGGCCTGCGGCCACCGCTGCCTCCTGGCGGCCGGCCGGCGCGGGATTTGCAGGGTGCGCTTCAACCAGGCCGGCCAATTGCGCGTGCCCTTCGGCTACGTGGCCGGCGCACAGTGCGATCCGATCGAGAAAAAGCCTTTCTATCATGTCTATCCGGGCAGCGAGGCCCTCACCTTCGGGATGCTGGGGTGCGATTTTCATTGCCAGTATTGCCAGAACTGGGTGACGAGCCAGGCCTTGCGCGACCCGGCCTCGGCCACGCCCATCCAGAGCGTGACGCCGGAGCAGCTCGTCCAGACCGGCCGCCGGCTGGGCGCCCGGCTGGTGGTCTCCAGTTACAACGAGCCGCTCATCACGGCCGAATGGGCGGTGGCGGTCTTCCAACAGGCCAAAGCCCTCGGGCTGGCCTGCGCCTTCGTGTCCAACGGCAACGCCACGGCTGAGGCGCTGGATTTGCTGCGCCCGTGGATGGCTGCCTACAAGATCGATTTGAAGAGTTTCGATGACCGGCGCTACCGCTCGCTGGGCGGCACGCTCGAACACGTCACCGAGGGCATCCGGATGGTCCACGCCCGCGGGCTGTGGCTGGAAATCGTGACCCTGCTGGTGCCCGGGTTTAACGACCGCGAGGAGGAAGTGCGCCAGATGGCGCGGTTTATACGTTCGGTGAGCCCCGACATCCCCTGGCACGTCACCGCGTTCCACCAGGACTACAAGATGACCGGGCCGCCCAACACCACCGCGGCGCAGCTTGTGCGGGCGGCCGAAATTGGCGCCGCAGAGGGGCTGCGCTTCGTCTATGCCGGCAACGCCGCCGGCCGGGTCGGCGCCTGGGAAGACACCTGGTGCCCGAAATGCCACGAGCGATTGATTGCCCGCTGCGGCTACCAGGTGCGCGAATACAACCTCACGCCGGCCGGGCAGTGTCCCAAGTGTCGGACACCCATTCCGGGCCTCTGGCTCTTAATGAGATGAATGACATCCAACCGAAGGGCGTTCGTCCGCCCGCAGTTGCCGGCTGGTTTTATCCGAGCGACCCGGACGAATTGCGCAGTATGATCGGGTCCCTGCTCGCCAATGCGCCGTCCGTAGCCGGGCCGGCGCCCAAGGCCCTCATCGTGCCGCACGCCGGCTACCAGTTCTCCGGTCCTGTCGCCGCCTCGGCCTACGCGCTCCTGGCGCCGGCGCGGGACACGATCGAACGTGTTGTTCTGCTGGGGCCGTCGCATCGGGCTGCCTTTGACGGCCTGGCCGCGGTCTCCGCCTCGGCCTTTGCGACGCCCCTGGGCCTGGTGCCGGTGGATGCCGAGGCCGGCCGGCAACTGGCCTCGCTTGCGCAAGTTGTGGTGCATGACCAAGCCCACGCCCGGGAGCACGCGCTGGAGGTGCAATTGCCGTTCCTGCAGACTCTGCTGAGCGGCTTTGCGCTCGTCCCGCTGCTGGCCGGCCAAGCCGACACCCAAGCCATCAGCCAGGTCTTGGAGGCGCTCTGGGGCGGGGCGGAAACCTGCATCGTCATCAGCTCCGACCTCAGCCATTACTGCACGCCCGCCATCGCCCGGCAACTGGACAGCGCCACGGCCAGGGCCATCGAGGCCCTGGCGCCGGAAGACATCCGCGAGGAGGGCGCCTGTGGCCGGCGACCCATCTGCGGCTTGCTCCAGGCCGCCCGCCGGCGCGGCTTGCGCGCCCGGACGGTTGACTTGCGCAATTCCGGCGATACCGGCGGCCCGCGCGACCAAGTGGTCGGCTACGGCGCGTTTGTCTTCGAGGAAGACCGGGCTTAACGCGGCGGAGCCGCAACCAAGAGCGAAGCGTCAATTCCTGAGTGGGAAGAGCAACGTGGGCCTTTCCCCGCCGCGTTAAATGCGGCGCTCCGCGCCGAAGAATCAGGCCCCTCCAAAG